>Ga0209050_1000382_pt1 | contig 83595 bp, 80 predicted proteins | sample Araplavi_mTSA_r2_FD_184276 | JGI IMG/M metagenome (GOLD analysis project Ga0209050, IMG submission 184276) | Arabidopsis root microbial communities from North Carolina, USA - plate scrape MF_Cvi_mTSA_r2 (SPAdes) (version 2) | ecosystem: Host-associated > Plants > Roots > Endosphere | place: USA...
CCGCTTCCGCGACGAGCAGGACCTGGACGCCGCGCGCGAGCTGGTCCATTCCCACCTGCGCTTCGTGGTGCACGTGGCCCGTGGCTACAACGGCTACGGCCTTGCGCTGGGCGACCTGATCCAGGAAGGCAACATCGGCCTGATGAAGGCGGTGAAGCGCTTCGACCCGGACATGGGCGTTCGCCTGGTGTCGTTCGCGGTGCACTGGATCCGTGCGGAGATGCACGAGTTCATCCTGAAGAACTGGCGCATCGTCAAGGTCGCCACAACCAAGGCGCAGCGCAAGCTGTTCTTCAACCTGCGCAAGTCGAAGACCCGGCTGGGCTGGTTGAACGCGGCTGAAGTGACCGCCGTGGCCAAGGACCTCAACGTGTCCGAGCGCGAAGTGCTTGAAATGGAATCGCGCCTGTCCGGCCGCGACATCGGTTTCGACGCGCCCAGCGATGACGACAACGAGCATGCGCCGCCGTCGCCGGCTGCGTTCCTGGTTGCCAACGACGAAGATCCGTCGATGGCTTACGAGCGGGCCGACAGCGAGGACAATCAGCTGCAGCTGCTGCGGGATGGCCTGGCCGAACTCGACGCCCGCTCGCGCGACATCATCCGTCGCCGCTGGCTGGACGCCGACAGCAAGGTCACGCTGCAGGAACTGGCCGACGAGTACGGTGTGTCCGCCGAGCGCATCCGTCAGGTTGAAGCGAATGCGTTGAAGAAGATGAAGGCGCTGTTTACCGCCTGATCCATCAACACACGCATCAAACAAAAAACCCGGCATTGCCGGGTTTTTTGTTGCGCCAAGAGCGTGCCCACCAACGGTGGGCACCTACCCAGGGTAGGCCGGTAGCACCCGACCGTTGGTCGGGTGACGCAGCCAAGAGCGTGCCCACCAACGGTGGGCACCTACCTAGGGTAGGTCGGTAGCACCCGACCGTTGGTCGGGTGACGCAGCCAAGAGCGTGCCCACCAACGGTGGGCACCTACCTAGGGTAGGTCGGTAGCACCCGACCGTTGGTCGGGTGAGGCAGCCAAGAGCGTGCCCACCAACGGTGGGCACCTACCCAGGGTAGCCCGGTAGCACCCGACCGTTGGTCGGGTGAGGCAGCCAAGAGCGTGCCCACCAACGGTGGGCACCTACCCAGGGTAGGCCGGTAGCACCCGACCGTTGGTCGGGTGACGCTCTCACGCCCTTTCGCGCGCGATCGCGCGCCAGCCGATGTCGTTGCGGTGGAACTCGTGGTCCCACGACACCTTGGCCACGCCTGCATACGCATGCGCCTGCGCATCGCCCACGCTGTCGCCCAGCGCGGCCACGCACAGCACGCGGCCACCGGCGCTCAGCACCTGGCCCTGCGCATCCAGCGCCGTACCGGCATGGAACACCTTGGCCGTGGCGGGCACCTGATCCAGCCCGCGAATCACATCACCGGTGACCGGCGCTTCCGGATAGGGCGAGGCCGCCATCACCACGCCCAGCGACGGGCGCGGATCCCACCGCGCTTCCACGTCATGCAGGCGCGCATCGATCGCTGCTTCGACCAGCTCCACCAGATCCGACTGAAGGCGCAGCATCACCGGCTGGGTTTCCGGGTCGCCGAAACGCACGTTGAACTCGATCACCTTCGGGGCACCGCTGGCATCGATCATCAGCCCCGCGTACAGGAAGCCGGTGAAGGGAATGCCATCGGCGATCATGCCCTGCACGGTGGGGTTGACCACCTCGCGCATCACCCGTGCATGCACCTCGTCGGTGACCACGGGCGCGGGCGAGTAGGCGCCCATGCCACCGGTGTTCGGGCCGGTATCGCCATCGCCGACGCGCTTGTGATCCTGCGATGTAGCCATCGGCAGCGCCGTGGTGCCATCGACCATCGAAATGAAACTGGCTTCCTCGCCGTCGAGGAACTCCTCGATGACCACCCGCGCGCCGGCATCGCCGAAGGCGTTGCCCGAGAGCATGTCGCGCACCGCGTCCTCGGCTTCCTGCAGCGTCATCGCCACGATCACGCCCTTGCCGGCGGCCAGCCCGTCGGCCTTGACCACGATGGGCGCGCCCTTCTCGTGGACGTAGGCCAGCGCCGCATCCACCTCGGTATGCACCGCATAGAACGCGGTGGGGATGTTGTGGCGCGCCAGGAAGTCTTTCGCGTAGGCCTTGCTGCCTTCCAGCTGGGCCGCCGCGGCGGTCGGCCCGAAGATGCGGTGACCGGCGGCGCGGAAGCGATCGACGACACCGGCCACCAGCGGCACTTCCGGCCCGACCACGGTCAGCGCAACGCCCTCTGCCTGCACCAGTGCCAGCAGTCCGTCCAGGTCGGTCACCTTCACCGCGACATTGCGGCAGTTGGCCTCGGTCGCCGTACCGGCATTGCCCGGTGCCACCAGGACTTCGGTGACGCGGGACGACTGGGCCAGCTTCCAGGCCAGGGCATGTTCACGGCCGCCGGAGCCGATGACGAGGATCTTCAAGGCAGTTCTCGCAACAGAAGGAAAAGAAAAAGGGTCCGGCGGCAGCCGGACCCCTGCAACCGTCAATGCCGGAAGTGACGCACGCCGGTGAACACCATCGCCAGACCGTGTTCGTCGGCCGCCGCGATCACCTCGGCGTCGCGCATCGAGCCCCCCGGCTGGATCACGGCCTTGATCCCGGCGGCGGCAGCGGCATCGATGCCGTCGCGGAACGGGAAGAACGCATCGGAGGCCATGACCGACCCTTCCACCACCAGATTCGCGTCGGCGGCCTTGATACCGGCGATGCGCGCCGAGTACACGCGGCTCATCTGCCCGGCGCCGACACCGATGGTGCGGTTGTCCCGGGCGTACACGATGGCGTTGGACTTCACGAACTTGGCCACGTTCCAGGCGAACAGCAGGTCGGTGAACTGCTTTTCAGTGGGCGCGATCCTGCTCACCACGGTGAGTTCGTCGCGCGACATGCCGCGGTTGTCCGCGCTCTGCATCAGCAGTCCCGACCCAATGCGCTTGGTGTCGTAGTTGTTGCGGCCTTCGCCATGCGGAATGCGCAGCACGCGCACGTTGGCCTTCTTCTGCGCGTACTCCAGCGCGGCCGGCTCGTAGTCCGGGGCGATCAGCACTTCCACGAACTGGCGGTCAAGAATGACCTTGGCCGTGGCCGCGTCCAGCGGCTTGTTGAAGGCGATGATGCCGCCGAATGCGCTGGTCGGGTCGGTGGCATAGGCCAGTTCATAGGCGTCGCCGTTGCCTGCGCCCACCGCCACGCCGCACGGGTTGGCATGCTTGACGATCACGCAGGCCGGCGCGTCGAACTGGCGCACGCATTCCCAGGCGGCATCGGCATCGGCCAGGTTGTTGTAGCTCAGTTCCTTGCCCTGCAGCTGCTGGAAGGTGGCCAGCGTGCCCGCCACCGGGTACAGGTCGCGGTAGAACGCGCCCGCCTGGTGCGGGTTCTCGCCGTAGCGCAGGTCCATCACTTTCACAAAGCTGGAATTCATCTGCGCCGGGAATTCGCTGCGCAGGGGGACCGCCGTATCGGTGGTCGAAACCGCCGACAGATAATTGCTGATCGCCGCGTCGTACTGCGCGACCCGGTTGAATGCCGCCACCGACAGCGCGAAGCGCTTGGCGGCAGAGAGCTTGCCGTCGTTGGCATCCAGCTCGGCCAGCAGCTCGGCGTACTGCGACGGATCAGTGGCCACCGCGACGCGGGCGAAGTTCTTGGCCGCCGAGCGCAGCATGGCCGGGCCGCCGATGTCGATGTTCTCCACCGCGTCGGCCAGGGTGCAGTCCGCTTTGGCGGTTACGCTTTCGAACGGGTAGAGGTTCAGCACCAGCAGATCGATCGGGGCGATGCCGTGCTCGGCCATCACCGCCTCGTCCTGGCCGGCGCGACCGAGCAGGCCACCGTGGACCAGCGGATGCAGGGTCTTGACCCGGCCATCCATCATTTCCGGGAAGCCGGTGACATCGGCCACGTCCCTGACCGGCAGCCCGGCCTCGCGGATCGCCTTGGCGGTACCGCCGGTGGAGAGCAGTTCGACGTTGCGGGCAGCCAGCGCGCGGGCCAGGTCAAGCAGGCCGGTCTTGTCGGAAACGGAGAGCAGGGCCCGGCGCACGGGCAGCAGATCGGAACTCATGGGGGCAGAGATCGAAGCGGAGCGGGCCCATATTGTAGGCCGTCCCGACCACCCCCGGGCATCACGTCGCGATGCCGTATTCCTTCAGCTTCTTGCGCAGGGTCGCCCGGTGGATGCCCAGCATCGACGCGGCGCGGCTCTGGTTGCCTTCGCAGTGGTTGAGCACCTCCACGAACAGCGGGATCTCCATCTCGCGCAGCACGATCTCGTACACATCGTCGGCATCGCAGCCATCCAGGTCGCGCAGGTAGCGCCGCACCGACTGGGCCACGTGTTCGCGCAGCGGCGGCTTCGGCGCGCCACGACTGTTGTCAGGACGAGAAAGAACTGCGTTCAAGAAGAATCCCGGTGCGAAGCCAGGGCGGACCACAACCCCGGCGGACAATTTGGAGGGGGCCAGTCTAGCGCGTGCGCCGCCGCCCCGCCACGCTCGCTGGCGGGACGCCGGGTTACAGGAACTCGAAGGTGAATGCGACGGTGGATGCCGCCGGCTCGCGCACCCGGAAGGCGATCTGCGCGCTCTGGCCCGGTTCCAGCACCGCTGCCGTGTCCGCGCCCGGGTCGAGGTAGTCGTGCGGGGCAAACACGCGGGTGCCGATCACGCGGCCATCGGCATCGGCCAGCGACAACCGCAGCGACGGCCAGGCCTGCGCCCAGCGCGCATCGTTGCGGAAACTCGCCTGCACCTGCAGCGCGCCGGGCTGGCCCGGCACCGGCCGCACATCGCGGCTGATCATGCTGAAGGCGGCCGGCTCCTGCCAGGCTGGCAGGCTGCAGCGCAGCACGCTGCACAGCCCGCCGATCCACGGCCGGCTGCCCGCATCGGCCGCCAACCGCGCGCGGTCGGCGAGGGTGATCTGCAACGCCAACAGCAGCACAAGCCCGCCGACCAGGCCCCACTGCCAGCGCGGCGTGGGCAACGACGGCTCCGCAGCGCGCATGAAACTGGGCGCGGGTGTGGCCGCCAACGGTGGCCCCGACGACTCACCGGCCAGGCGTTTGAACGCAGCATCGCCAGCATCGTCCTGGGCCGCTGTCGAACCGCTCAGGTCGGCCCGCGCCGGGGGGACTTCCGCTGCGGTTGCCCGGATGACGTCGTTGTCCGCCGCCGCTGCCGCAATGTCCGGCTGCCTGTCCGTATCGTTGTCCGCATCGCTGTCCGCTGGGCTCTCCTGCGCAGTCGCGAAATCGGACTGCGGCGCGTCCTCGTCCTGCGGCACCGCCTGTGTCCCGTCCGTGGGCGCAGGCCCGGACGATGCACGCAGGAACGTGGCCAACGGGCGACGCGGTGGCGGGGTAGGCTCGGTCATCGGGTCAGCGCCGGGCGAAGGTGACTCATTCAAGCACGACGGATGCCGGTGATGCGCATCCAGTCATCGTCGCGTTCCACGGCAAGCTGCTCGAACCAGGGCGCATAGCGCACCAGCAGGTCGTCTTCCTGTCCGTGCAGGATGCCCGACAACGCGATGCGGCCGCCGGGCGCCACGCGCGCGGCGAGCACCTCGGCCAGCGCGTCCAGAGCGGACGCCAGGATATTGGCCACCACCACCGGGTAGGTTGCCTGGGGCTCGTCGGCCGGCAGGTAGACCTGCATGCGGTCCTGCAGTGCGTTGCGTTCTGCGTTGTCGCCGGTGGCGAGCACCGCCTGCGGGTCGTTGTCCACGCCCACGGCCTTGTCCGCGCCGAGCTTCAGCGCGGCCAGTGCGAGAATTCCCGAGCCGCAGCCGAAGTCCAGCACCGTCTGCCCGGCCAGCCGGCCTTCACCCGCCAGCGCGTCCAGCCACCGCAGGCACAGTGCGGTGGTGGGGTGGGTGCCGGAGCCGAATGCCAGGCCTGGATCCAGACGCACCACGGCAGCGTCGGCGGCTTGCGCCGCGTCCGGCAGCGCGTGGTTCCACGGCACGATCCAGGTCCGCGCGCCGAAGACCATCGGCTGGAACTGATCCAGCCAGGCGCGTTCCCAATCCTCGTCCTGCACCGCCCGGAAGCTGGCCGTGTCCCATTCCAGGCCGGGGTCGAAGGCCTCCAGCGCGGCCAGCAGCGCCAGCGCGTTGGCGTCGGCCGGGAACAGGGCGCTGAGCACCAGGTCGTTCCACAGCGGCGTTTCGCCCACGCCAGGCTCCAGGATCGCGCGCTCGTTGCTGGTATCGGCATCGGCGTCGAGCAGTGTCACCGCCAGCGCGCCGACGTCGTCCAGCGCGTTTTCATAGCGTGGCTGGGTGGCTTCGGTGCAGTGGAGGGTGAGTTCCAGGAACGGCATGGGCGGTGACAACCTGCGGGAAACGCTAAATGCTAGACCATTGCGACGTGCTGCGGCGGGTTCAGTCTCCGGGTCTTTTGAGAATCAAGGAGATGCGGTGTTCAGACAGCCGCTTGCGTCATTGCTAAACTTCGCCTCCAGCGACACGCACACCCCGATCCGGTCTCCTGAATGGCCTTGGCGCCCACCCTCAAAACCTGGCTGCTGGTGGTACCTGCCCTGGCGCTGCTGGGGGTGGTGGGTTACCGCGCGGGTGATCGTGTGCGTCATCTGGACACGCCGCCAGCGGCGGCGGACGCCGCGCCGACGACCGCCGGCGGCATGATGCCGTTGCAGGCGCAGCAGCTGGCGCGCCAGTTGCTGGCCACCGAACGCAGCGCTGCCGTGCCGTCGGGTTTGCCGCTGGACATCCGCGCCGATATCGAAGGCGACACCGATCTGTTCGCTTACGCGCAGCGCCTGCGGCTGCAGGCCGCCAACGGCAATGCCGAAGCGGGTTGGATGGTGAGCCGTGTGTACGACTATTGCGCCATCTATGCGATGGACCCCGGCGGCTACCAGCTCGACAACGCCCTGCTCACCGGGATGGGCATGAATGCCTCCGCGCCGATGGTGCAGGCGCGCGAGCGCGTGGCGCGTCGCTGCGCCGGGTTCGTGAGCAGCGATGGTCTCGGCCGCAGTCTGATCCTGACGCAGCGCATTCTGGCGGCGCGGGCGGGCAACCTCGCTGCTGAAGCCGCGTTGTTTGCCGAGGGCCAGCCGCTGGAGGACAGCCCCGAGTACCGCCGCGGTCTGGTGGAGCGGGTCAGGGAATCGCGCGACCCGGAAGCCTACATGGCCATTTCCACGGCGATGGGGCAGCGCGCCAGCGGCGATTCCGCGCTGCAGGGCATGGTGGCCGGCGACCAGTTCAGTGAACTGGCCTGGCGGCTGGCCGCGTGCGAACTGGGCATGGCCTGCGGGCCGGACAGTGTGTTGATGAACAATTTCTGTGCGAACGGAGGGATCTGTTCGCAGGACGGTGGGCAGGACTTTTCCACATTCGTGTATGACGCCGCGGTCTCGCGGCAAGGTGCGGGAAAAATGAAGACGTTGGTTGAACTGTTGATCAAGCGGAGCAGCGGCGCATGAATTACCGTCGATTCCTGCATGGCGCCAAATTCTGGTTCTGGGTGGCGCTGTTCGTGGCCTACTCGGCCGGTGCGGTGGGCCTGGTGATGATCGATACCTACGACGACCGCTACCGGCAGTTGTCGAAGGTGACGCTGACCTCGGTCAAGGCGAAGGAAGACGTGCGCCGTGCCGGCGCCAGCCAGGTGGCCGCGGTGTACCGCGCGCAGAGCGGCATGCCGTTCGCGTCGTTGCCGGCCGGCAGCACCTTCCAGGTGGTCTGGCCGGACGGCTCGACCGAAACCATGGTGATCGTCGACCCGACCTCGTCGCTCGGCGTGGCGCCGGTCAAGGACACCCAGGTCACGGCCGCCGACGCCAGCCGATGACGGATGCGCCTGCGGCACGGCCGCAGGCGGCCACCGCTGATGTGCTCTGCTATGCGAGCGCGCAATAGCGAAACGTGCATCGGTCAGGCCTATTGCACTGGCCTTTGTAGTAGAGAGTTTCGCTTGGACAGCCGTGCATGGGTTCGGTTTCATCGGGCACCCCATGCGATGAATTGCCCATGCCTGTTCCCGCTGACCATTTCCGGCATGTTGCCGGTCGTTTTCATGCCCGCAGCCGCATTGCTGCCTTGCCCGTGCGCCGGCAGGTCACCTCAACCGCCCTCAGGGCAGAAACGCCGCTGCAGTTGATGACGGTGTTGTTGCTTGTAAGCAATGTGGCGGCCATGCCGCGAACCACGGCGCGCGCGCCTTCGTCGCGTGAGGCTGCGGCAACGCCCCCACGGGACTGCATTCCTGTGCCCCGTGTTTCCCTGCCCGGAGCCTTGCATGCCGCAGCCGGCATGCTGCGCAGTCCGTTGACCGAAGGTGTCACAGACGCCGAAAACGCATGGGAACGTTATCAGGGCGTGCCGTGTGCGCCGTCGTTCAGCGATGGCGCGCGCAGGCTGCTGCAAGCGGGTGATTTCGCGATTGGCCTGTTCGAGGCGGTTGTGCTGGGCCCGCGCACCACATCTGTGGTGCGGGTGGTCGCCGATGCGGTGGACGCGGTGGCGGACGGGCTGGAAGGCCGGCCGCTCGATCCCGGCACGGTCATGGACATTCTGCAGGGCGAGGCAGGGCTGCGCGTCGACCCGGCTGTTGCCGCTCCGGCACGGGAGCCGGAAGCCGCAGGTGTCGGCCCGGCGGCGGGACAGGTTGCGGCTGTTGCCGCCGAGCCTCTGCCCGCGCAACCCGAACCGCCCGTGGCGATCGCCCAGGCCACGGCGGAGCTGCGTGGGGGCAGGGTGCAGGTGCAACTGGACGGTGCCGACGTCGACCTCCTGGTCACTGATGGGCAGCTGCAGGTGCGCACCGGTGCCGGGGACGTGCCGGTGCAATGGGATGCGTCGGCCTGGCAGTGGAAGCGCAGTCCGGTCACGGCCCAAAGCCCGGTCAACATGCGCGCCGGCAGTTCCATCCGGGTGTTCGACCACACAGCGGACCAGGTGCGCACGCAGGTACCGCTGGACAACGTGCGGCTGCGCCTGGACCTGCTGGGGCCGGACGGCATTCTCTATTACCAGGACCCGGCCACCGGCCAGGTCGGCAACGCGGTGTGCGTGGATGGCCGCTATTACGCCGCCACGCTGGAGCCGCCGCACGGGTTGCGCATCGGTACGCTCGCGCTGCGACAACGCGACGGCATCTATCAACTGCGCGAACAGCCCTCTGCGGTGCGGGGGGCGGCACCGCGCTGCCGCCGCGCGCCCGGTTCGGCCTGTGCACCCGGGCAGCCCCAGTTTTCAGTGGGGCTGTCGCGGATTCTTCGCCAGCACCATGCCCAGGCGCTGAGCGCAGAACAGGCCGGCGAGCGGGGAATCATGGCCGACCCGGCGCGACCGGGCTGGTACCTGAGCCACAACGGCGCGCGCCTGCGCCACTACCTGCAGTTCAACGGCCGCTACTTTCGCGTGCGCATGCGCCAGCTCGACACGTTCACGCAGCGGCTGTCGGTGTACCTGCCGCGCGCGGCAGGGGCCGGCCGGCTGAGCCGGCGCGGGCATGTGGCCCACCGCATTGCCGACATCCGCCAGTCGCTGCCCGCGCATGAGCACCGCTTCATGACCCAGGCCGAGTTCAACGTCGAGTATCGGGGCATGCCCACCCTGGAGGCCGCCCATGTGTATGAGAGTGCCATCCAGCACATCGGACGCCTGCGCCTGAGCCAGCTGCAGCGCGCGGCGATCCGCAGCTATCTGCTGCGGCGGCGTTCGGTGGACGAGTTCCTGCAGTCCGGCGGGGTGCTGCCGCCCGTGTTCAATGACGCGGCGCAGGTCGTGGCCCGGATCAACCGCGGCCTGGCGCGTATTCCGCCGCATGCCGGCCGTGTGTATACGGCCCTGGCCGTGGACCCGCCGCAGCTGGCCACGCTTGAGGCCGGGCAGACGCTCTACAGCGACAGTTTTCTGGTCGCCAGCGGCGACCGTGGGCGCGCCGTGGCCGCCGCTGCCAGGTCCGGCGACGGGCCGCAGGGGACGCCCACCGTGGTGACCCTGGACATGCAGCGCCATGCCCACCCCACCGGTCTGATCTCGCTCCAGGACGAGGCGCAGGTGCTGATCGGCAACAGGGTGCTGTTCAAGATCATCGCGCGCGCGCCCGGCGAACTGCACCTGGAAGAAGTGGGCGCCGCCCGCCAGGCCATGGGGGCCCTGGGTGCGCAGCCGTTGCGCGCCGTTGCGCTGCGCGCGTAGCGCCAAAAAAGGGAAAGGCGGGCAATGCCCGCCTTTCCGTGCCATCGAACCCGCGTTGGTCAGGTCAACGCGATCGACTTGTTCTTGCGCTCGGCCAGACGCTTTTCCAGGTAGTGGATGTTCTGCCCACCCGCCTGGAAGCCCTTGTCGCGCATGATGCGCTGCTGCAGGGCCACGTTGGTCTTGATGCCGTCCACGACCATCTCGCTCAGTGCCACGCGCATGCGCGCAATGGCGGTCTCGCGGTCCGGGCCGTGCACGATCAGCTTGCCGATCATCGAGTCGTAGTTGGACGGCACGCGGTAGCCACTGTAGATGTGGGTGTCCACGCGTACGCCCGGACCACCGGGCGGATGGAACGCGGTGATCTGGCCGGGGCTCGGCACGAAGGTTTCGGCATCTTCAGCGTTGATGCGGCACTCGATCGCGTGGCCGGTCAGCACCACGTCGCTCTGCTTGATGCTCAGCTTGTGGCCGGCCGCGATCCGCAGCTGCTCCACCACCAGATCGATACCGGTCACCATTTCGGTCACCGGGTGCTCGACCTGGATGCGGGTGTTCATTTCGATGAAGTAGAAGCGGCCGTCCTCGTACAGGAACTCGAAGGTGCCCGCACCGCGATAGCCGATGCGCACGCACGCTTCGGTACACACCTTGCCGATCTGCTCGCGCTGTTCGGCGCTGATCCCCGGCGCCGGCGCTTCTTCCACCACCTTCTGGTGGCGGCGCTGCATGGAGCAGTCGCGCTCGCCGAGGTGGATGGCATTGCCCTGGCCGTCGGCCAGCACCTGGATTTCCACGTGGCGCGGATTTTCCAGGAACTTCTCCATGTACACCTCACCATTGCCGAACGCGGCCTTGGCCTCGCTCTTGGTGGTTTCGATGGAGGTCTTCAGCGAGGCTTCGGCGTGCACCACGCGCATGCCGCGGCCACCGCCGCCGCCCGCGGCCTTGATGATGACCGGGTAGCCGATCTCACGCGCGATCTTGGTGTTGGCGACGATGTCCTCGCCCAGCGGGCCGCCCGAGCCGGGCACGCACGGCACGCCGGCAGCCTTCATCGCGCGGATGGCTTCGACCTTGTCGCCCATCATGCGGATGGTGTCGGCCTTGGGGCCGATGAAGATGAAGCCGGATTCTTCCACGCGCTCGGCGAAGTCGGCGTTCTCGGACAGGAACCCGTAACCCGGGTGGATGGCCTGGGCGTCGGTGACTTCCGCCGCGGCGATCAGCGCCGGAATGTTGAGGTAGCTTTCCGGCGACGGCCCCGGGCCAATGCAGACCGACTCGTCGGCCATGGCCACGTGCTTGAGGTTGCGGTCGACCGTGGAATGCACGGCCACCGTGCGGATGCCGAGGGTGTGGCACGCGCGCAGAATGCGCAGCGCGATCTCCCCCCGGTTGGCGATAACGACTTTGTCGAGCATGGACGGATCCTTAGCCGATCACGAACAGCGGCTGGTCGAATTCGACCGGCTGGCCGTTTTCACCCAGGATGGCCACGATGGTGCCGGACGCATCGGCTTCGATCGGGTTGAACATCTTCATCGCTTCGATGATCGCCAGCGTCTCACCGGCCTTGACCTGCTGGCCGACGGTGACGAAGGCCGGCTTGTCCGGGGCGGACGAGGTGTAGAAGGTGCCCACCATCGGCGAGCGCAGCACGTGGCCTTCCGGCAGGGCCGGGCCCTGCTTGGCGGCGCCGCCGGTGGAGGCTTCGGTCGGCGACTGCATCGGCATGGCCGGGGCGGCGGCGGGCGCCGGGGCCATCATCATCTGCGGCTGCGCCTGGACCATGCCGTAGCCGGACACCGGGGCGCGCGACAGGCGGACGGATTCTTCGCCTTCCTTGATTTCGATTTCGGCAAGGTTCGACTCTTCCAGCAGGTCGATCAGCTTCTTGATTTTGCGAAGATCCATAGGGGCCTCTTGTTTTTGATGTCAGTGTGGTGGGAAGCGCGTTGCGCTCAGGTCAATGGGGTTTTCAGGCCGACGCCAGCCGGACCAGTGCCGCATCCATGGCGTAGCGGTAGCTGTCGGCGCCAAAGCCGCAGATCACGCCGACCGCCTTGTCGCTGAAATAGCTGTGCTGGCGGAACGGTTCGCGGGCATGCGGATTGGACAGGTGGATTTCGATGAACGGCACGTCCACCGCGGCCAGCGCATCGCGCAGGGCCACCGAGGTGTGGGTGAACGCGGCGGGGTTGATCAGGATGAACGTGGTACCGTCGGTACGGGCGGCCTGCACCCGGTCCACCAGCACGTGCTCGGCGTTGGACTGCAGGCTCTCCACCGCGTGCCCGGCGCGCTGCGCCTGGTCCAGCAGCGCCTGGTCGATCTGCGCCAGCGTGGTGTGCCCATAAACCCCCGGCTCGCGCGTGCCGAGCAGGTTGAGGTTGGGGCCATGCAGGACCAGCAGTTTCGCCATGGGTGCCACGCAACGGGAAAGGGCGGAGTCTGGCGGAACCGGTGGATCGTGTCCAGTTCGGCGAAGTTACGCGCGTTTCAAGCGATCGTTTGAATTCATGGTGAAGCGCTTGGGGCGCAGTGCATCGGGCGCGATGAACCCGCGCTTGCCCAGCCAGACAGGTGGATCCGTGCAAGATGGGCGAAGATCGTCGCGGTCCGGCCCTGGGGTCAACCCGGCAGGTCGCCCATGGCGTAGCGGGCGAGCTCCCGGGCATGACCCAAGGGAAAGGCCTCCTTGAGGAGATCCAGGACTGCGGCCACCCGTGAGCTGAGCAGCCGTCGCGACGGGTAGAGCGCCCATATCTCGATCGGAGGGGCTTTGGCATCGCCCCAGGACACCAGCCTGCCGCTGTCGAGGTCAGCGGCCACCAGAGACAGCGGCAGGAGGGCGACCCCCGTGCCTGCCCGCACGGCGTCGCGGACCATGGTCAGGGAGCCCAGACGCAACGCGGGTGCGATGGCAAGGCGAAGATCGCCCTGCGGCGTCACCAGCTCCCAGTGACCACCATCACCCGATGGACGGAACACGGCCGGAGCCGCCGCACCGGCCACCGGCATGGGCAGGCCGGGGTGTGCCGCTGCTATTAGCGGGTCGCGGACAAGTACCCGGCCCACCAGGCCTGCGTCGGGATCAGGGTTGACCCGCATCACCAGGTCATAGCCTTCATCGACCATGTCCACCGCACGGTCTTCGGTAGTGGTCTCCAGTTGAACCCGCGGGTAGCGTTTCACGAACGTGGCGGCAATCTTCCCCAGCGCCATCTGTGAGAACAACATTGGCGCGCTCACGCGCAGCCTGCCGCGCGGCGTGTCCCCTCCGGAGGCAATCGCTGCAGCCGCGACAAGGCACCGGAAGACAGCGCGCTGACCCGCATCAACCTGGTGGGACCGGAAGCGTTGACCGGCAACCAGGTGGCAGCGATCTGGAGCGGGGTGTTGAACCGCCCGATCACCTACGGCGACGACGACACTGCCGGCTTCGAGCAGAACCTGCGCCAGTTCATGCCGGCGTGGATGGCCTACGACATGCGTCACATGGCCGAACGCTTCATCAGCGATGGCATGCTGCCGGGCGCAGGGGATGTGGAGCGGCTCATGCAGATGCTGGGCCGCCCGCTCCGCAGCTACCGGGCGTTTGCTGCCGGGCACGCGCGCAACTGATGGCATGTGCGGCCGGCGGTCCGGCCAGGACCTTGAGCATCAGCGCCGCAGGCGTCGTATCACGCGCGCCATCCATCGCATTTGTGCCCCGTTCCGGGTGCCTGCGTACAGGCGAGCACCCGGAACCGACAGGTACAGGTCGGTACCGCGCGAGGGCCGCGACAGGATCCGCAGTGTTCCGCCGAGGCGTGCGGCGCGCTCGCGCATTCCCTGCAGTCCCCAGTGGCCACGCCGCGCGCTGCCCTCGGTCATCCCTCGCCCGTTGTCGCGCACGCGCAGTTCCACGCTGCGGCCGAAGTGGAGTTCGACGTCGATATCGGTCGCCTCCGAATGCGCCAGCGCGTTGCGGATTGCCTCGCGCCCGATCAGAAACACTTCCTCTGCGGCGGCGTCCCTGAGTTCGGGCGCCTCGCCGTCGACCCGCATCCGCAGGCGCATGCCCGTCGGATTGGGTTCTTCATGGAACACGTTGGTCAGCGCTGCAGCGACGTCGCTGCCATTTCCAGCGTCGCTGCGCAGCGACGCCACCCGTTCCCGCCCTTCACGCAGGCTGTCTTCGGCGGCCTGCATGGCCGATTCCAGTCGTGTCTGCGCCTCGCCGGGCAGGGTGGGCATCGCACTGATCGCATGCAGCCGCAGCAGCAGTCCCTGGCCACCCTGCAGCAGGGTGTCGTGCAGGTCCCGGGCAATGCGCTCGCGCTCCTCCAACCGTTCTTCGTAGCGGGCCCTGACCAGCGCGGTGATGTGACGGCCGCGCACCCGCGCTGCCGCTGCAATCAGGACAATCGCACCGATCACCAGCAGGCCACGGAACCAGAAGGTCTGCGTGATCAGCGGTTGAATCCGGAAGCTGCGCGCGGTGGGCACGGTGCCCCATACGCCGTCTTCGTTGGCGGCCAACACCTCGAAGGTGTAACTGCCCGGGCCGAGGTTGGTGTAATACGCCGTGGTGCTGCTGCCGGCATCGCGCCAACCCGGATCCACCCCGGACAGCCGGTAGCGATAGCGGTTGCGCTCCGGGCGGGCCAGCGACTGCGCCACGAAGTCGATCTGCAGCTGGGTGATGCCTGCGGGTACCAGGGTGCCATCGCGCAGCGGCAGGGCCTCGTCGCCGAAACGCACGTCGCCGATACGCGCGCCGGGTGCGGCACGGCTGCGGTGTTGATCGGTAAGGTCCAGCCAGGCCAGGCCCTGGTTGGTGGCCAGCCACAGCAGCCCGTCATCCGAGAGCTGGGCGGTCGGAATCGGGCCGCTCTGCAGCGCGATACCGGGCATGCCATCCACGTCGTCGAACAACCTCGGCGACACCATGTTGCCGGTGCGGGCGCTGGCGATCGCATCGGCCAGATCCAGGCGAACCAGCCCGCGGCCACCGTTCAACCACAGCTGCTGGTCCGGGTCGATGACGATCCCGGTAATGCCCTCCAGCGCGCCGGGGATGTCGGCGCTCACCGCGCCGAAGGCCTGTGCGTTGTCACTGATGCTCAGGCCCTTTTCGCCGGCAACGAGCAGCAGGTCCCGATGCGCGAGCACGGCGGTGATCGGGCCCACGTCCAGGCGCCGCGCCGAGCCGACACGGTGGACACCGCTGCCGTCGCGCAGGACCAGCTCACCACTGGCGTGGCCCAACAGAAGCCCCTGCGCGCCCCAAGGCGCGATGACGGTGCAGCCAGGCAGAGGGGCCCGCGTGTCTTCCGTCCAGCTGCCACGCAGGTAATGCAGAACGCGGTTCTCACCGACGCAGGCCCAGGCGTCGTCGGGTCCGGGAAACAGCAGGGCCTGTGGTTGCAGGCCGCGCGCAGTGCCGGGGAACTGCACGACGTCCAGCACGCTTCCCCTGCGCTGCGCCAGGCTGGTCCATTCGAATTGCCACAGCGGGCGGGTGTTCTGCAATGCCATGCGCTGCAGGCCCGTCCGGTCCAGGCCGAGACGGGTGCGGCCCAGGTCGTACGGGACCATGTCCTCGCCGTACCCGAAGAGCGCGCCGTCCGCATTCCTGGCCAGTATCCGGTAGGGATCGCTCGGGCCTTCGCTGAGGGTACGCACACTCTGTGCGCGGAAGCGGTTGAGACCCAGATTGGTACCGACCCAGAGATTGCCTTCCCGGTCTTCGAAGACCGGCACGGCCGAGGTGGAGGTCAGGCCCTGCGGCACATCGAACGCTTCCATCTTCACCGCGCGCTTGCCGTCAAACAGCACGCGCAGGATGCCGCCGACACCGCGCATGGGCGCCCACATGGCGCCGTCAGAGGTGAAATGCAGGCGGCTGGCCAGCACATCTGGAAGGAGGCGGGCCCGGCGTTCGGCGGCAGAGAGCAGGCCATCGGCATTGGCGATGGGCACCGCGCCGCGACGACGATCGGCCAGCCAGATCTCGCCGGATGGACTCTCGGCCAGCGTCGCCATCAATGACACGTCGATGCCGGTGGGGACGAACGCGCTGCCGTCTTCCGGCCGATACCACACCTTCTGGCCGACCAGCGCCCAGAGTGTCCCGCGCGAATCGTTGAGCAGCCAGTGCGCATGGCGCGCGGGCAAGCCCATGGAGGCGGGCGGTTTCTCCCAGCGGGTGCCATTGAACCGGCGAAGGCCTTCATCGACCGCCGCCCAGAGCACGCCCTTGCTGTCATAGGCGAAACCGGAGACCACACCGGGCGGCACCCCGTCGTCACGCTGATAGGACCGCAATGTGCCGTCCCGGCCCAGGTGACCAATACCGGCGTGGTAATAGCCCATCCACAGGCCACCGTCCTTGTCGCCCAGGAGCGTGACCAGGTTGAGCGAGGGTGGGCTGCCACCGCCGGCCATCTGCTGGCGTGCGAAGCGGTGGCCATCGAAGCTGTACAGCCCAGACCCCGTGGCCAGCCACAGCGTGCCATTGGCATCCTGCTGGATGTCCCAGATGTCGCCCGGTGCGCCCTGGCCGGCGCGCCACGCGGTGTGGTGATAGCCGGTGAATCCGGTGCTGGACGGCGGGTACTGCTGTGCATGGCCCTGCGGGCAGAGGCTGAACAGAACAACCAGCAGCAGCGCACGCAGGGCGTGGCCGGGGAACGAGGACAGCAGGGGCATGCGGTGAACTACGGGGCCGGGGCAGGGAACCGCCACGGCATGAGCCGTGGCGGGAGGCGCCGGAGCTTATCACCCGGCGCGGGGCGGCACCGGCGTGGTGAGCAGCTGGGCGTTGCGGTACCGCCGGCTGACATGGGGATCGTCGCTGTCGGTCGGCCCCCGTGCTGCAATGGATTGGCGCTTCACTTCCCGCCGGCGTTCACCGCCAGGGTGCGGGCACGTCCGGTCCGGGAAACAGGCGGGGGCGCAACCGCAATGCGACATGCACCAGCATCACCAGGACGGGCACTTCGACCAGCGGGCCGATCACGGCGGCAAACGCAACGGGCGAGGCCAGGCCGTAGGCCGCAATGGCGACCGCGATGGCCAGCTCGAAGTTGTTTCCCGCTGCGGTGAAGGCAATGGCGGTGGTTCGGGGGTAGTCCCTGGCAATGAACTTTCCCATGACGAAGCTGAGGATGAACTGGATCACGAAGTACAGCGTGAGCGGGATCGCAATCCGCAGGGCATCCAGCGGAATCCGCAGCAGGTCGCCGCCTTTGAGGCTGAACATCGCCACGATGGTCAACAGCAGCGCGACCAGGGTGATCGGACTGATGGCGGGCAGGAATGTCGTTTCGTACCACTGCATTCCCTTACGTTGCATCAACCACCGGCGGCTGAGAAACCCTGCGAGGAAAGGAATGCCCAGATAGATCAGCACCGCCTGCGCGATGGTCCAGAACCCCACACGGACGACGCTGCCCTGCAGGCCGAACAGGGGGGGCAGCCAGGACAGGAAGAACCACGCATAGACACTGAACAAGGCGATCTGGAAGATCGAATTGAAGGCCACAAGGCCGGCGACATACTGGTTGTCTCCACGTGCGAGCTGATTCCAGACAAGCACCATGGCGATACAGCGTGCGAGTCCGATCAGGATCAGCCCCGTCATGTAGTCCGGATGGTCGCGAAGGAACAGCACGGCCAGGACGAACATCAATGCGGGGCCGACCAGCCAATTCTGCACCAGTGACAGCACCAGCACGCGCTTGTCGGCAAACACCCCCGGCAGCGCGTTGTAGTTCACCTTGGCCAGCGGCGGGTACATCATCAGTATCAAGCCGACCGCGATGGGGACGTTCGTCGAGCCCACCGAGAGGTGGCCAAGCACGGTGGGGACCTGGTCGAACAGAGCGCCGAGGCCGACCCCCAGTGCCATGGCGGCGAAGATCCACAGGGTCAGGTACCGGTCCAGAAAGGACAAGCGGGCAGCGTCACCGGTCACGGCGTGGTTCCGGAGGGCCAGCAACCAGGGCGATCGCAGGCGTTGTCGTCGGCGCAGCAGTTCTCGGTGAGGTAGGCGAGCAGGGCATTCATTGTCTCGAACGCTGCGCGGTAGCAGATCGTCCGGCCGCGCTGTTCGGCGCTGATCAGTCCCGCAGCGGCCAGTTCCTTGAGATGGAAGGACAGGGTGGCCCCGGGCAGTGACAGCACCTGGGCGATGTCGCCGGCAAGCTTGCCACCACTGCCGGCCTGGACAAGCAGCCGGAAGATCGCCAGTCGGGTGCCGTGACCGAGGGCGGCAAGGGCATGGGTTGCGGCTTCATGTTCCATGATTCTAGAATAATGGAAGTGAAGCCGAAGGACAACCGCGTGCGAGAGCTCCCCCATGTAGACCCTGGCGCCTGGGATGTTCCCGCCGCCGCAGCGCTGGTGTCGGACGTCGAAACGCCGCACGCGCCGCGCATCCTGATTCTGTACGGGTCGCTGCGCCCACAGTCGTTCAGCCGCAAGCTTGCGCATGAAGCACGGCGACTTCTGGAACAGATGGGCGCCGACACCCGCGTCTTCGACCCGAGCGATCTGCCCATGCTGGACGCCGTTCCTGCGACCCATCCGAAGGTGCAGGAACTGCGGAAGGCCTCTCTCTGGTCGGAGGGGCAGGTGTGGATCAGCCCCGAACGGCATGGCACGCTGACGGCGGTGTTCAAAAACCAGATTGACTGGCTGCCACTGGAAGACGGCAGCGTGCGACCCACGCAGGGTCGTACCTTGGCGGTCATGCAGGTATGCGGTGGCTCGCAGTCATTCAACGTGGTCAATGCACTGCGGGTGCTGGGACGGTGGATGCGCATGGTGACGATCCCGAACCAGTCGTCGGTGGCCAAGGCCTGGCAGGAGTTCGACGAGGATGGACGCATGAAACCATCGGCATACTACGACCGGGTCGTGGACGTCATGGAGGAGCTGGTCAAGTTCACGCTGCTGGTGCGCGGACGCAGCGATTACCTGGTGGACCGCTACAGTGAGCGCAAAGGTGCGGTTGCGTCTGCCGCGCTCGCCGCGGCTGCAGGCGCCATCGACACCGCAATGAGCGAGGAAAATGCATGAGCGCAGTCATCTACCACAACCCCAAGTGCGGAACCTCGCGCAATACCCTGGCCCTGATCCGGCATGCCGGCATCGAGCCGGAGGTCATCGATTACCTGGCCCATCCACCCAGCCGGGCGCGCCTGGTCGAGCTCATCGCAGCGTCCGGCCTCAGCGTTCGCGGCGCGATCCGCAGCAAGGAAGCGCCCTACCTGGCGCTCGGACTGGACGACGCCACCCTCAGCGACGATGCGCTGCTTGATGCCATGCTGGCCAACCCGATCCTCATCCAGCGTCCCTTCGTGCAGACGGTCATGGGCACTCGCCTGTGCCGGCCGTCCGAAGTCGTGATGGATATCCTGCCTGTCCTTTCCGAACCCTTCAGCAAGGAAGACGGCGAAGTGGTGATTGATCAGGACGGCAAGCGCGTGGCGCGGCCCGGATGACCCGCTTCGCACCGGTCGAGGTGAACGCCGACGTCATCGCACTGCTTGCGAAGGCCGGGCTGCCGACGGAGGACCTGGCTGACGGCAAGGTCAGCTTGATCGGCATGTGGGACGGAGGGGTCCTTGCGGCTCTGGTCGGCATGGAACTCCACGGGCGGGTGGCGTTGTTGCGGTCGTTGGTCGTGTCCCTGCCTCTGCGAGGTCGCGGCCATGGCGAAGCGCTGGTGCAGAAGGCGGAGGCGCTCGCGCGCCAGGCAGGCGTCGAGTCGGTCTACCTGTTGACGGTTTCCTCCAGCGCATTCTTCCAGCGGTGTGGCTTCACCGGCATCGGCAGGGAACAGGTGCCGGTTGCGATCAGGCAGACACCCCAATTCACCAGCCTGTGCCCTGCCAGCTGTGCGGTGATGCGCAAGCAGCTGTAGCCGCTGCGGGCACGAACATCGTCAGGCTTCATCCGCGTTGATGACGCGGATGAAGTGTTTTCGAACTGCGCCGAGGCCTGCGGCAGGCGGAGTTACTTCGCTGCAGCCAGGTGCTGCAGCAGTACCTGCGCGGTTTCAGCGGACGAGGCCGGGTTTTGCCCGGTGATCAGCAGGCCATCACTGACTACGTACGAGCCCCAGTCCGGACCCTTGGCGTAATCGCCGCCCAGTGCCTTGAGCGTGTCTTCGACCAGGAACGGCACCACGTCGGTGAGGCCCACGCCGGCTTCCTCGCTGTTGGTGAAGCCGGTGACCTTCCTGCCCTGCACCAGCGGTGTGCCGTCGGCGGAGCTCACATGACGCAGTACGCCCGGGGCGTGGCAGACCAGTGCGACCGGCTTGCCGGCGGCGATGAAGGATTCGATCAGCGCAATGGAGCTGCGGTCCTCGGCCAGGTCCCACAGCGGACCGTGGCCGCCGGGGTAGAACACGGTGTCGAAGTCGGCTTGCGACACACTGTCCAGCCGCACCGTCGTGGCCAGCTGCGCGGTGGCGGCAGGGTCGGCTTCGAAGCGGCGGGTCAGCTCGGTCTGGAAGTCCGGTTCGTTGCTCTTGGGGTCCAGCGGCGGCTGGCCGCCCTTGGGCGAGGCCAGGGTGATGGTGGCGCCTGCATCCTGGAAGGCGTAGTACGGCGCGGCCAGTTCTTCGAGCCAGAACCCGGTCTTGCGGCCGGTGTCGCCAAGTTGTTCGTGGGAGGTGAGGACGATCAGTACATTCATGGGTGCGATGCCTGCGATGGAGGGAGTGGAGTACAGTAGACCGGTCGTCTAGGACGGCGGTGTGAAAAAACCCGTCGCGTGGACGGGAGAGTGTTCCCACCTCAGACGGCGGGGAGGAGGAGCTGCTGCGTGGTGCGCAATGCGTTGTCGAATGGTTGGGTGCTGCGGACGATCTTCACCATCAGGCTGGCGCCCAGCCAAAGCTCGTAGAGGCTCTGCGCCACGGCCAGTGGCTGGCCGGAAAAGCCCAGGGAGCCGTCCACAACGCCTGCTTCCAGCGCGCGCGCAAGACGCTCGACGATCCCGGCGGTGCCGCGCTGGAGCGCCGCACGCATGCTGACGGACAGGTCTGCCACCTCGGCGCCGAGTTTCACCGCCAGGCATCTTCCCTGGCAGTCCTCGAAAGACTGGTTGGACGTCCAGGCCTGGAAATAGGCCTCCAGCTGCTGCGCCTTGTTCTGCCCGGGCTGGGCGAAGGTGCGGTCCATATCGGCCAGGTACGCAGCGAAGTAGTCCTCAAGCAAAGCTTCGCCGAACGCTTCCTTCGAGCCGAAGTAGTGGTAGAACGACCCCTTCGGAACGCCAGCGGCGGTCAGCACCTCGTTCAGGCCCACCGCCGAAAAGCCCTTGCCGCCCATGATCCGCTGGCCGGTGGCCAGGATCCTGTCGCGGACGTCGAGAATGTCGGGGGCGCTGTTCATGGGTGAGCACTCTACGCGCCATTAGACCGGTCGTCTACAGTTTTTTCTGGCCTATTCAGTAGAAGTACGGTGTCGGGCTGCGCAGACCCATTGCTAGGCTTCGCGCTCCCGGGTTGGAGATTCTGCCGTGAGCAAACTCGTCGTGCGTATCCGCCGCCTTGGACTGATGTTCTCTGCCATGGTGCTCACGGTTGCCCTCCCGGCGTGCAAGCGCGAGCCGACGCCCGAGCCCACCGCCACTGCGGCGGCTCCGGCCGCCGCACCCGCGCCGGCCCCGGTCACCCCGCCGCCGGCGCCGGCCACAGCCACAGCGGTGTCCGAGCCGGGTGCCGTGCCGGTGACCGCCGACAACTTCACCCGCGCCGAATCCGATCTGTATTTCTCCTCCGTGGTCAAAGACGGTGGTCTCGGCAAATTCGTCCACCGCCGCGAACCGGCCGCCATCGACAACCAGACCGTGGTGCGGCTCAACCGTGACACGCTGTACTCGGCCGCGGTCTTCGATCTCGACGCAGGTCCGGTCACCATCACGCTGCCTGAGGCGGGCGAGCGCTTCATGTCCATGCAGGTGATCGATGAGGACCAGTACACCACCCAGGTCAACTACAAACCGGGTGCGTACACCCTGAGCCGCGGCAAGGACGGCACCCGCTACGTCATCGTCGCGGTACGCACGCTGGTCGATCCCGGCAAACCCGACGACGTGGCCCAGGTGCATGCATTGCAGGACGCGATCAAGGTGCAGCAGGCGGCAGCGGGCAGTTTCGATGTGCCCAAGTGGGACAAGGTGAGCCAGGACAAGGTGCGTGAGGCGCTGCTGACGCTTGCTGCCACCCTTCCCGACACCCGGCACATGTTCGGCACCCGTGAGCAGGTCGACCCGGTGCGCCGTGTCATCGGCTCGGCCTCGGCCTGGGGCGGCAATCCCGATGCCGATGCGATGTACCTCAACGTCACCCCGGCCAGGAACGATGGCACTACGGTCTATCGCCTGCACGTGGCCGACGTGCCGGTCGATGGCTTCTGGTCGGTGAGCCTGTACAACGCCAAGGGCTACTACGAACAGAATCCGCAGAATGCCTACACGCTCAACAACCTCACCGCGAAAAAGAACGCGGACGGATCGGTGGACGTCCAGTTCGGCGGTTGCGACGGACAGGTACCCAACTGCCTGCCCACGATGGCGGGCTGGAATTACATGGTGCGCCTGTACCGGCCGCGCGCGGAACTGCTGGACGGGCGCTGGACGTTCCCGGAGGCGGTAGCAGTGCAGTAGGGTTCCGGTTGGCATCGTCGGCGTGTATCCCGTCTCGACGGCGGGACTGAGATACTGACGATGACCATGAACAGTCCAACCGATGATGACCCGCGTGCCGTGAGCGCGCGTCCTGGTGAAAACGCCGCGCGCTCAGCCGCCTGGCGGCTGCGCCGTTGGCTGTTGCGTCTGCTGGTGCTGGCCGCGCTGCTGGTGGGCGGTTTCGCGCTATGGAACAGCGACTGGCTGAAGGCGCCCCGCGCGCTGTGGGCGCTGTCGCGCATGCCCGCACCGACCTCGCTGCCGGTCCCCGTGGACGGCGTGGCGGCGCGGCGCATTGCCGACACCTTCGGTGCGCCGCGCGGTCGCGATCGTACCCATGCGGGAATCGATATTTTCGCCAGGCGCGGCACGCCGGTGCGCAGCGCCTCGCCCGGCGTGGTGGCGTCGATCCGCGATACCGGATTGGGCGGACGCCAGGTGTGGGTGGTGGGGCCGGCGCGCGAGCGCTACTACTACGCGCATCTGGAGGATTGGCGCGCCGATCTGGTGGAAGGCGAAGTGGTCGCTGCAGGCACCGTGCTGGGCTATGTCGGCGACAGCGGCAACGCGGCCGGGACGCCGCCGCATCTGCACTGGGGCATCTACGGCGCCGACGGTGCCTACGACCCGCTGCCGCTCCTGCGCGCGCACCGCGACACCCACAGTCGGCAGTAGGTCCCCACTCTGGGCGGGCAGGCCCCGGCTTACCCCCGTCCAGCCACCGGCCCGGACACATGCGCATGCCCGCGCACATGCCAGCGCCACGGAAACTCCACCGCGCGGCGGATGCCGATGCGCGGCCCGGTCACCGGGTCGAGCGGTGGCGGCATCCCGTCGGACACGATACGGATGCCGCGATCGTTCCGGACCAGATCCGCACCATCCAGCGCGCCGGTGATGCCCATCGCCTGCGACAGCCGGCCCGGGCCGCTGGCCAGCTCGCGGTCACGGCGGATGGCCGGCCGTGCTTCCCGGATCAGCGCCAGTCCCTGTAGCGGTTCCAGCGCCCGCAGCAATACGCCCCAGCCTTGGCCGACCTCGCCGCAGACCGCATTGCTGCCCCAGTGCATCCCGTAGGTGAAGTAGACATACAGGTGCCCGCACTCGCCGAACATGCTGGCCGTGCGTGCGGTCATGCCGCGGAACGAATGCGCGGCAGGGTCCTGGTCGCCCGCGTAGGCTTCCACTTCCACGATGCGTCCGGCACGACCGTCGTCGCGGACCAGCAGCTTGTTGAGCAGCTCCGGTGCCACCTCGGTAGGGTGGCGGCGGTAGAACCTGCGCGGCAGGGTGCGCCAGCGCGACGGTGGCAACAGGGCGATGGAGGGGGTGGATGCGGACATGGCAACTCACGGTGCGGATGCCTGCACCATGCACCGTCAGTCGTCGTCGCCGCATCAAGCCGCGCGGCCGCCGGGCATCAGCGCAGCGAAAGCGGCTGCTGCGCCACGAAGCGCGCCAGCTTTTCCGGGTTCCGCTGTACCAGGATCTGCGTGATGCGCTCGCCATCGGTGTCGAACGACATCGCCGATTCCAGGTGGTCGCCGAAATAGCGCAGCAGACCCATGCGGCCATTGAAGAAAGCGGGCACCATGCGCAGTTCGGCGCGCCGGCGCAGCGTGGGCGCGAACAGCAGCTGGGCGATGCGGGCGCCACCCAGCATCGGCTTCGGGAAGCTGCTGACGATGCCGCCACCATCGCCGATCAGCTGGGCCGAGCTGTCCATCAACGCCATCATCGACTTCAGGTCGGCCTTGTCCAGCGCATCGGCGAAGGCGTGCAGCAGCTGCTGGTGGGTGCGGTGCGGGACCACATGCAACGGGCGCTCCTCGCGCAGGCGCGCACGCGCGCGGTGCACGATCTGCCGGCAGGCCGCCTCGCTCTTGTCCAGGATGCGGGCGATCTCCGGGTAATCGCGGTCGAACACATCGTGCAGCAGGAAGGCTGCGCGGGCCTCCGGCGCCAGCCGTTCCAGCACTGCCAGAAATGCGACGGACAGATCGCTCGCCGCTTCATGCAGGCGCTCGGGGGTGTCCGCGTCGTCGGTGGGCACCGGCTCGGGCAGCCAGATGCCCACGTACTGCTCCCGCTTGCGTCGTGCCATGCGCAGCTCATCGATCGCGATGCGCGTGGTGGTGGCAACCAGCCAGGCCTCGGTGTTCTCGATCGCGTCGCGGTCGGCGCCATTCCAGCGCAGCCATACGTCCTGCGCCACGTCTTCGGCCTCGGCCATCGAGCCGAGCATGCGGTACGCCACGCCCAGCACGCGTGGGCGCAACGAGGTGAACAGGTCGGGAGAGGTATCCATCGCGGCATTCAACATGAGCAATCGCCCCGGCAACAGTGCCGGTAGTGCGGCACGGTCGCCGGGGCGTCCCGCAGCAGGCTCAGTGGGGAGGCAGCACGGCAGGCTTGCCGGCGTCCTTGAGCAGGAACACCACGAACCGCGCCGGCTCGGTGGTGCTGGCATTGCGGCCCACCGTGTGCAGGTCGTCCGGGCCTTCGTGGAAGGCCTCGCCGGGACCCAGCGTGACCTCGCGGCCACCGGCTACGCCCATCACGATGTGGCCTTCCAGTACATAGACGAATCCATGTGCGTCGTGCCGGTGCACCGGATCGGCGCCACCGGGCGGGTATTCGACCGTGAGGATCAGCGCTTCCCTGCCCGGATAGTCGGGCAGCGGCGTGGTCATCACCGCAGTCACCACCGGCTCCGGGGCGGTGGGCGCGGGCGCAGCGGCGAAGGCAGCGGGGCCGGCAGCAAGCATCAGCAGAGAGCAGAGCAGGGTGCGCATGGGCATGTCCTTCAGGTGAGGTCGGCCTTGTCCAGGCCCCAGGCCTTGTCGCGCGAGCCGGGCTCGCTGCGGAAGGCGATGTTGATGCGGTTCCAGGCATTGATGCCCATCACCGCGTGGGTGAGGTCCAGTACCTCCTGCTCGGACAGCTGGCCACGCACGCGCTCGTACAGCTCGTCCGGCACGCCGTGTGCCGGCAGCTGGGTCAGCACTTCGGTCCAGGCCAGCGCGGCACGCTCGCGCGGGCTGAACAGCGTGGACTCGCGCCATACCGCGAGGTGGTGCAGGCGCAACGGTCGCTCGCCGTGGAGAGTGGCCTGCTTGACGTGCATGTCCACGCAGAAGCCGCAGCCGTTGAGCTGCGAGGCGCGGATCGCGATCAGGTCCTGGATCGGCGCCTCGATCGAGGTGGCATGCGCGGCCATGCTGTAGTCGAGCAGCGCCTTGAACAGGGCGGGCGCTTGTTTCTGGTAGTCGAGGCGTTCGGTCATGGTCGTGCTCCAGGGGGAGGGAGGGGCTTGGCTTGGAGGTGCAGGCTAGGTGGGCGGGCGCCGGGCCGGTAGCCGGCGCGACGGACGCACGGTGTTGAGCGCAATGCACCAATCCCGATGGCGCCGGACTGTCACAGCGCATCGCGCTGGTCCGTCTGACCGGTATGAGCACCCCGAACGCCACCGACGCAGCAGGCCCGCCATGCCCCGCCGAGCAGGTGTGGACGGACTTTCTGTCTGCGCTGGATCGGCTGCCTGCTGATGCACGCCTGGTGCTGCTGCTGCATGACGTGGCCGGCACACCGCTTGACGTGCTCATGCCCCTGCTCGGGCTGTCCGCCGCCGACTGCCGGCAGCGTCTGGACGCCGCCCACGCCTGCCTGCGCGCCTACGTGCGCCCACCTGGAGAGCCACCCGCATGTCCCTGACCGAATCAGGCGCCGTCGAAGACGGTGTCGACCCGCTCACCACCGGCTTCTCGGCCAGCTATGCCGGGGTGATGGCCTTCATCGCGGTCGCCCATGAGGGCAGCTTCTCGCGCGCGGCGGACCGGCTCGGGATCGGCCGTTCGGCGGTAAGCCGCAGCGTGCAGAAGCTGGAAGGGCAACTCGGCGTCCGCCTGTTCCTGCGCACCACGCGTTCGACCTCGCTCACCCGCGAGGGCGAACTGTTCCATGACGGCTGCCGGCCCGGAGTGGATCGGATCCTGCAGGCCCTGGAGGAAATGCGCGACCTGCGCGATGGTCCGCCGCGTGGCCACCTGCGGGTGAGCGCGAACCCCGGGTTCGGCCGCAAGGTGATCGCACCGCTGCTGTCGCGGTTCCGCTCATTGTTTCCGGAGGTCACCCTTGAACTGCAGCTGGAAGAGCGGGCGCTGGACCTGGCCGCCGATCGGATCGACGTGGCGTTCCGCGACGGCGTGCTGGAAGACAGCGAAGTGATCGCCAAGCACCTGATTCCGATGCAGCTGCTGGTCTGCGCGGCGCCGTCGTACGTGCAGCAGCATGGCGTGCCGGCCACGGTGGCCGACCTGGCAACGCATGCGTGCATCAGCCAGCGCCAGGCCAACGGGCGGCTGCAGCCCTGGGAGTTCCGCGTCGACGGCCGCCCGCTGAGCGTGGAGCCGGTGTCGGCGCTGGTATTCAACGACACCGACCTGGCGCTGCAGGCGGTGCTGCAGGGCCAGGGCGTGGCCCAGCTGCCCAATTACCAGGTGCGCGCCGCACTGGACGCCGGCCTGGCGGTGAGCTGCCTGGACCGGTACGCCGCCGACGACCGGGGGCACTACCTGTGCTACCTGAGCCGGCGTCAGCTGCCGAAGCGGATCCGCGCCTTCATCGACTTCATCACCAGCGAGGTCCGCGCGCTGGACCTTGACGTGGTGACCCACTGGGAAAGCGTGCAGCAGGCCACCGCACCGGCGCGCGATATCGATGCAGGCGCATGGCGATGAGCGGGATTGGTGCGCGACAGGCAACAGTGCGCGTCCGCGCGCGGATCTACCGGGGCAGGGGCGGCCTGCCTAGCATCGTTGCATGCCGCGGCCATCGCCGGCGGCCTCCTTCCCGCAGTGGAGCATTCGCATGAAGATCCTGGTCATCGGCGGCACCGGCCGCATCGGCAGCAAAGTGGTCGACCGCCTGCGCGCGGCAGGGCATGACATCGTCATCGCCGCGCCGTCCACCGGCATCGACATCATCAGCGGTGAGGGTCTGGATGCAGCCATGGCAGGTACCCGGGTGGTCATCGATCTGGCCAACTCGCCGTCGTTCGAGGACGCGGCCGTGCTCGCCTTCTTCCAGACCGCCGGCCGCAACATCCTGGCCGCCGAAGCCAGGGCGGGCGTCGCCCATCATGTGGCGCTGTCGGTGGTGGGCACCGACAAGCTGGCCGCCAGCGGTTACTTCCGCGGGAAGATCGCACAGGAAACGCTGATCCGAGAGGCGGGCGTGGATTACACGATCATCCACTCCACCCAGTTTTTTGAATTCCTGCCGGGCATCATCCAGTCGGCAGGGCCGTCGCTGCGCCTGCCCACGGCGCTGGTGCAGCCGATCTCGGCCGACGATGTCGCCGATGCAGTCGTGCAGGTAGCGCTGCAGCCTGCGGTCAACGGCGTGGTGGAGATCGCCGGCCCCGAGCGCGCGCCGATGGATGCACTGGCCCAACGCTTCCTGGACCGTACCGGCGATCCGCGGCGGGTGGTGGGCGATGCACAGGCGCCGTACTTCGGTGCGCAGCTTCAGCCGGACACGCTGGTGCCGGTGGGCCAGGCACGGCTGGGCCGCCAGGGCTTCGACGGCTGGCTGCAGCAGTCCGGACTCGAACAACCCCACTGACACCCTGCACTGCGTGGATCTGCCATGTCCGACCTGAAGCCGCCCTCGCCGGCTGTTCTCGACAAATACCGCGGTGATGAGGTGCGCCCGCTCTATACCGGACGGGTACGGGTGAAAGGCGGTGTCACCGGGCACGGCCGCGCTTCGGGCGTGGTGACCTCCGACGACGGCGCGCTGGCGCTGGACCTGCGTCTGCCGCCGTCGCTGGGCGGCCCGGGCGGTGGCAGCAACCCGGAGCAGCTGCTGGCCGCCGGCTACGCCGCGTGTTTCCACGGCGCCATGATGCTGCTGGCCAGTCGCGCGGGACTGACCCTGGCGGATGCATGCATCGACGTGGCGGTGACGTTCTCGCGCGATCCGATCGACGGCTTGTACCTGCTGTCGGCGGAGGTCGAGGCCTACCTTCCGGGCCTGGAGAGCGGCGTGGCCGCCGAACTGGTACGCAACACCGAGCGCGTCTGCCCCTACGCAAAGATGTTCCGCAACGGCATCACCCACGTGGTGAGCGTGGTGCCCACCCCAGCGCCCTGAGCGGCGCTTCCCCCGCTGGAGACGACGAACATGCACGCTGGCCGCTCTTACACATTCACCGAGTTCCTGCTGTGGACCCGCCGTCCCCTGTATGTGCTGATCCTGCTGGACGTGGCGCTGGTGGCGCTGTACGAGCTGGGTGGGCTGCACTGGCTGGCCGTGCCCTGGAATGTGATCTTCATGCTGGGCACCAGCGTGGCGCTGATCGCCGGCTTCAAAAATACCCAGACCTACAACCGGCTGTGGGAAGCGCAGCAGGTCTGGGCGTCGATCACGGCGGCAAGCCGGGTGTGGGGCACGATGAGCCGTGACCACGTCAGCCACCCCGAGCAGACGCAGCGGCTGGTGTACCGGCATCTGGCGTGGCTGACCGCAATGCGTTACCAGATGCGCGAAAGCAAGCCGTGGGAAACGCTTCAGCTGCTGCCCAACGTGGAGTACCGCAAGCACTACGACGTGCCGGAGAAGGTGCGCACGCTGGATGCCGAGCTGATCAAGTACGTTACACCCGAAGAGCGCTCGCGCATTCTGGGCGCCACCAGCAAGGCGACCGAGGTGTTGTCGCTGCAGGGCGCCTCGCTGCGCGAGCTGCTGGATGCGGGCCTGATTCCGCAGGCCGGCTTTGCCGAACTGCAGCGTGTGCTGCGCGACCTGCACGACCAGCAGGCCCGCAGCGAGCGCATCAAGAACTACCCGTATCCCCGCCAGTACGCCGTGATCAATGTGATCTTCGTGCGCATCCTGTGCCTGCTGCTGCCGCTGGGCATGATCGATCTGCTCGCCCCGATGAACGAGACGGTGGGCGGTGCGATGGCCGGGCACATGGTGTGGCTGGCGATTCCGCTCTCGGTGCTGGTGTCATGGATGTACGCGGCGCTGGACCAGGTGGGTGAAAGCAGTGCCAACCCGTTCGAGGGCGGTGCCAACGACATTCCGATCTCGCAGCTGTGCAGCACGGTGGAGCGCGACCTGCGCCAGCTGCTGGACGAGCGCGACGTCCCGGTGCAGCAGGCACCGGCCAGCCCCATCGTGTTGTGACGCCGAGGGAGCACACATATGAAGATCGTCGTCATCGGTGGCCATGGGCTGATCGGCAGCCGCGTGGTGGAATGCCTGGCTGCCCTGGGCCATGAAGCTGTGGCCGCGTCGCGCCGTACCGGCGTGGACCTGCTGACCGGCAGGGGCCTGGCCGGGGTTCTGGAGCACGCGCAGGTGGTGGTGGACGCATCCAACGCGCCTGTGTTCGAGGACCCGCAGGTCGGCGATTTCTTCCAGTGTGGCACTGCACACCTTCTGGAGGCGTGCGAACGCGCGTCGGTGCAGCACCTGGTCGCCCTGTCCATCGTGGGCACCCCGTACCTGCAGGACAGCGCCTACTTCCGGGCCAAGGCCGCGCAGGAAGCGCTGGTGAACCGCTCCGCACTGCGTCCGACGCTGGTGCGCGCGACCCAGTGCCATGAGTTCATGGCTCAGCTGGTCGCCCCCTTCCAGCCACGCCAGACGCTGCACCTGTCGCCAGCGAAGGTACAGCCGGTGGCGGCCGATGACCTGGCCGCGCGGGTGGCGCAGCTGGCCGTGGCCGCACCCGGGCGCCGCAGGGTGCAGATCGCCGGACCCGAATGCCACCGGCTGTTCGAGCTGGTGGAATGGGTCATGTACTTCAACCAGGACGAGCGCCCGGTGGTCGCCGATCCGGATGCGCGCTACTACGGCGCGTTGCTGAAGGACACCACGCTCACGCCCGGGCCCGGCGCCTGGCTGGGTGAAACCCGTTTCGCCGACTGGTTGGCCAGCCACGTGCGCGGCGGTCTGGCACGGGTCCATCTGCCCGACCCGTTGCCGCTGCCACGCTGAAGGTCAACCGGCGACGGCGCCCAGAAACGTGCGGCGGTAGCCGGCCGGCGAGACGCCGAACGCACGGCTGAAGTGACTGCGCAGGGAGGCGGTCGAACCGAAGCCGGCCTGTTCGGCCACCACCTCCAGCGCGCTGTCGCCGGTTTCCAGCAGGCGCTGCGCGCGCGCCAGACGTTGTTCCAGCAACCAGTGGTTGAAGGTGGTGCCGGTGGCGGCGCGGAAGTGCCGGGTAAAGGTGCGCCGGCTCATGCGCGCGCGTTCGGCCAGGGTGTCGATCCGCAGCGGCTCGGCCAGGTGGAACGCCGCCCATTCCAGCACGACTGCCAGCCGCTCGTCGCCACAGCTCACCGGCAACGGCTGCTCGATGTATTGCGCCTGCCCGCCCTGGCGGTGCGGTGCCACCACCATGCGCCGCGCCACGCGGCTGGCTACGTCAGCGCCATGATCCTGCCGCAGCAGGTGCAGGCAGCAGTCGATTGCGGCGGCGGTACCGGCCGAGGTCAACAGCGTGCCGTCCTGCACGTACAGCACGTCCCGCTGAAGATGCACGCGGGGATGCAGCGCAGCCACGTCATCCATGAACACCCAGTGGGTCGAAGCGCGGCGGCCATCCAGCAGCCCGGCCTGTGCCAGTACCACCGCGCCCAGGCACAGCCCGACCAGCCGCGCGCCACGCGCATGCGCGCGCTGCAGGGCGTCCAGCAGGGCCGCCGGCGCCGGCTCGGCCGGGTCGCGCCATGCGGGCACCACGATGGTGTCGGCCTCGTCCAGCGCTTCCACGCCCTGCGTAATGCCAAGGCTGAAACCGGCAGGGGTCTGCAGTGGTCCCGGCTCTGCGGCGCAGACGGTCAACGCATAACGCGGCGCACCCAGCCGGGCCAGGTCTTCGCCGAACACCATGCATGGCACCGCGAGGTGGAACGGGCTGATCTGCTGGTAGGCAACCACGACAACGTGGTGGGGACGGGATGCATTCAACATGGCCCGATCCTAGCAGGGAATGGCATTCGGGCCACTGTTGGGCGCTCGCCCCGGCGCGAACAATGCCCGGTACCGGCGGCACATGGTCCGCCGCCCCTACCCAACGGAGTTTGTGCATGAATACCCTGATGCTTTCGCTGCTTGCCGGCATGGCCCTGGCCGCGTCACCGGAACCGGCCACCGCCAACGAGGCGCCCACGCTGCGGGCGCTCGCCGGTGCCGTGGCGCCGCAGCACCTGGACGCGGCGCACACCGCGCTGCTGGTGATCGATTTCCAGAATGAGTACTACAGCGGCCGCCTGCCCATTCCCGATGGCGCCGCCGCGCTGGCCAACGCGCAGGCGCTGGTGCGCATGGCCGACGCAAACGGCATTGCGGTGTACCACGTGCAGCACCTCAATCCGGCCGGGGCGCCGGTGTTCGCTGAAGGTTCGGAAGGTGCCGCCCTGGTCCCGGGCATGCAGCCTGCCAGACATCACCATCTGGTACGCAAGAACACCGTGAGCGTGTTCGCCAGCACCGACCTGGATGCACAACTGAAGGCACGCGGCATCACCACCGTGCTGATCAGCGGTCTGATGACCCATGCCTGCGTGGCCGGCGCCGCGCGCGATGCGGTGCCGCGCGGCTACGAAGTGATCGTCGCCTCGGACGCGGTGGCCACCCGCAGCATCCAGGCCCTGGAAGGGCAGGGCACGCTGCCGGCCGACGTGCTTCACAGGGCAGCGCTGACCGAAATCGCCGATGCCTTCGGCAGCGTCATGTCCACCCGGGACCTGATGGCGTTGCCGGTGACGCGGTAAGGGCAACAGGCGCTGACGCCATGCAACGGCGTGAGGAAGCCGTGACCATCGCGTCGACACGCGATGGTCTGGAAACGACGCCTCCAGCGGTATCCTGCCGCCATGAGTACACGCAGAAAGCGCTCCACGTCCACCACTGCCGATAATGCGTTCGTCCGCGTGCGTGGCGCGCGCGAACACAACCTGAAGAACGTCGACGTGGCGGTGCCGCGCGACGCCCTGGTGGTGTTCTCCGGCATCTCCGGTTCCGGCAAGTCGTCGCTGGCCTTCGGCACGCTGTACGCCGAGGCGCAGCGACGCTACCTGGAATCGCTGTCGCCTTATGCGCGCCGGCTGATCGACCAGGCAGGTGTGCCGGACGTGGATGCCATCGAAGGCCTGCCACCGGCGGTGGCCCTGCAGCAGCAGCGCGGTACCGCCAGCGTGCGCTCGAGCGTGGGCAGCGTGACCACGTTGTCCAGCCTGTTGCGCATGCTGTACTCGCGTGCCGGGACCTACCCGGCCAGGCAGCCGATGCTGTACGCGGAGGACTTCTCGCCGAACACTCCCCAGGGCGCCTGCCCGAACTGCCACGGATTGGGGCATGTATACGAAGTCACCGAGCAGTCGATGGTGCCCGACCCATCGCTGAGCATCCGCGAGCGCGCGATCGCCGCGTGGCCACCGGCGTGGCATGGCCAGAACCAGCGCGACATCCTGGTCACGCTCGGCTACGACGTCGACGTTCCCTGGCGCGATCTGCCGAAGAAGCAGCGCGACTGGATCCTGTTCACCGAAGAACAGCCGGTCGTGCCGGTGTACCCGGGCTTCACCCCCGCCGAAACCCGTGCAGCGGTGCGCCGCAAGGAGGAGCCGGCGTACATGGGGACCTTCAGCGGCGCGCGCCGCTATGTGCTGCATACCTTTGCCACCACCCAGAGCGCCATGATGAAGAAGCGCGTGGCGCGCTACATGGTCGGCACCGTGTGCCCGGTCTGCGATGGCAAGCGCCTGAAGCGCGAAGCGCTTTCTGTCACCTTTGCCGGACTGGATATCGGTGCGCTCTCGCAGCTGTCGCTGGCAGCGATGGCCGACGCCCTGCGCCCGGCGGCGCAGGGCCGCTTCGACATTCCCGCCTCACGGGGTACCCGCAGCCGGGCGGCCGGCCGCAAGGCCGAGCAGCAGCGCGTTGCCGCAGGCGGACTGCAACATGCCGGCAGCACCGATGTGCGCCGCACGCCCGACCTGTCGGAGGAAAAACGCATTGCCGCCCAGCGCATCGCCCACGATCTGGTGGAGCGCATCGGCACGCTGGAGGCGCTGGGGCTGGGCTACCTGTCGATGGATCGGGCCACACCCACGCTGTCGCCCGGTGAACTGCAGCGGCTGCGCCTGGCGACCCAGATCCGCTCCAGCCTGTTCGGGGTGGTCTACGTGCTCGACGAGCCCACCGCCGGCCTGCATCCGGCCGACGGCGAGGCGCTGTACCAGGCGCTCGACCAGCTCAAGGCCGGCGGCAACACGCTGTTCGTGGTGGAGCATGATCTGGAGATGCTGCGCCGCGCCGACTGGCTGGTCGACGTCGGACCCGGGGCCGGGCAGCACGGCGGCCAGGTGCTCTACAGCGGACCGCCGGCGGGCTTGCGCGACGTAAGCGTGTCGGCCACCGCGCCGTACCTGTTCAACGTCCATGACCGCGCGCGGCGTGTACCGCGCACGCCCGCCGGCTGGTTGGAGCTGCGCGGCATCCACCGCAACAACCTGCACGGCCTGGATGCGCGGTTCCCGCTTGGCGCGTTCTGTGCGGTCACCGGTGTGTCCGGCTCGGGCAAATCCAGTCTGGTCAGCCAGGCGCTGGTCGAGCTGGTCGGTGAGCACCTTGGCCACGAACCGCTGGTGCCGGACGTGGATGACGAGCTCCCGCAGGCCAGCCGGATCGAACGCACGCGCGGGCGGCTGCATGCGGGGCACCGTGCGATCAAGCGCCTGGTGAACGTGGACCAGAAGCCGATCGGGCGCACACCACGCTCGAATCTGGCCACCTACACCGGGCTGTTCGATCATGTCCGCAAGCTATTCGCCGGCACGCGGATGGCCAAGGCGCGCCGCTACAGCGCCAGCCGTTTCTCCTTCAACGTCGCCCAGGGCCGCTGCGACACCTGCGAAGGCGAAGGCTTCGTGCATGTGGAGCTGTTGTTCATGCCCAGCGTGTACGCGCCCTGCCCGACCTGCCACGGGCAGCGCTACAACGCCAAGACCCTGGAGGTGGAGTGGAACGGGCGCAATATCGCGCAGGTGCTGGCGATGACGGTGGAGGAGGCGCTTGCCTTCTTCACCGATGAAACCGCAGTGCAGCGGCCATTGCAGCTGCTGCGCGACATCGGGCTGGGCTACCTGCGTCTGGGCCAGCCGGCCACCGAGCTGTCCGGCGGCGAGGCGCAGCGCATCAAGCTGGCCACCGAGCTGCAGCGCAGCCAGCATGGCAACAGTCTGTACGTGCTGGATGAACCGACCACCGGGCTGCATCCGGCCGACGTGGACAAGCTGATGGCACAGCTGCACGGGCTGGTCGACGCCGGCAACACGGTGGTGGTGGTCGAGCACGACCTGCGCGTGGTCGCCGATGCGGACTGGGTGATCGATGTGGGGCCGGGTGCCGGCGAGGAGGGGGGGCGGATCGTGGCGTCTGGGACCCCGGAGCAGGTCAGCCGCAGCCGGGACGGCAGGACCGCGGGGTATCTGCGGCGCTTCGTTACCGGGTAGGTGCCGGGCGCGGGTCGGTACCCGCTACCCACCGCTCCAATTCGCCGGCGGCGAACGGCCCCAGCTTCTGTCTGACGATCTTTCCTTCAGCATCGACCAGCACCGTATACGGCAACAGGCCCTGCACATTGCCCAGGCGCACGCTGGCATCGTCCGGTGAGGGCTGTTCGATCACGACCGGATAGGTCACCGGGACACGCTGCAGGAAGTCGCGCACGCCCTCGGCGGTGTCGATCGCCAGGCCCACCACCTGCACGCCGTGCACGGGCTGCGCCTCAGCGTACCTGGCCAGCATCGGCATCTCCTCGACGCACGGACCACACCAGCTGGCCCACACATTGATCAGCAGCGGACGACCGTGGAAAGCGTCGAACGCCACCGGCGTGCCTTCCACGTCCGGAAGCGTGATCGCCGGCATGGCATCGCCGGGCTTGGCCGGCACTATCGCGGCGCGTTCCGTGGCCGCCACGGCGGGCGCCTGCGCGGGGCGCGTGAAGTAGTACGCGCCGGTACCCAGGCCCAGGGCTGCCGCACATGCCGCCACCACCCGCAGCGATGCACGGGGCGGCAGCGTGCTCATCGCGCGGTGCGCAGCAGCGCTTCGTCGACCAGCGCCTGGGTCAGCACGGTCGGCAGCACGGTCGGCGGCGCGCCGGGGCCGTACACCACGTACAGCGGCACGCCTACGGCCTTGTGTTCCTCCAGGAACGCGGTGATCTCCGGGTCCACATTGGTGTAGTCACCGCGCATGTACACCGCGTTGGTGCGGTGCAGGGTTTCCTCGAAGGCACGGGTGCCCAGCACCGCGCGCTCGTTGGCCTTGCAGGTCACGCACCAGTCGGCGGTCATGTTGACGAACACCACGCGGTTGTCCTGGCGCAGGCGGTCGAGCATCTGCGGCGAATAGATCACCACGTTGTCGGTGGCGGCCACGGCCGCCTTGGCCGGCGCATCGATACGGGTCACCGCCCATACCGGCACCAGCGCACCGAGCAGCAGTACCAGCGCCAGTGCCGCGCCAACGCGCTGGCTGCGCCAGCGGCTGCGCTCGAACCACCACAGCGCCAGGCCCAGCACCACCAGCCCGGCCAGGACCAGCGCCATCGCGTCCACGCCGCGCTGCTTGCCCAGCACCCACAGCAGCCACAGCGCGGTGGCGTACATCGGGAACGCCAGCACCTGCTTGAGGGTTTCCATCCACGCCCCCGGGCGCGGCAGGCGCTTGGCCAGCGAGGGCACGAAGCCGATCAGCAGGAACGGCAGCGCCAGGCCCAGGCCCAGCACCAGGAACACCAGCATCGCCGGCACCGCCGGGGCCGTGAAGGCATATGCCAGCGGTGCGCCCATGAAGGGCGCCACGCACGGGCTGGCCACCACACAGGCCAGCACGCCGGTGAAGAAATCGCCCACCGGGCCACTGCGCGACGCCAGCGACTGGCCGATGCCGCCCAGACTGCCGCCCAGCGTGAACACGCCGGACAGGCTCAGGCCCACGGTGAACATCAGGTACACCAGCGCGGCGATGAACCACGGGTGCTGCAGCTGGAAACCCCACCCGGCGGCCTGGCCGGCGGCGCGCAGCGCCAGCACCAGGGCGCCGATCGCGGCGAATGCGACCAGCACGCCGGCGGTGTACCAGAGCGCATGGCTGCGCGCGCGCTGCCGGCTTTCGCCGCTCTGCGCCACGCCGAGCACTTTCAGCGACAGGATCGGCAGCACGCAGGGCATCAGGTTGAGGATCAGGCCACCGGCCAACGCCAGCAGCAGGGCCGCCACCAGCGTGGTGGGCGTGGCGCCTGCGGTACTGCCGGGCGGGCGGGTGCGCTGGGCGTTTTCGGCGCTGGCGTCGGGCGTCTGCGCAGGCGCATCCAGAGCCGGTTCGTTCGGGCGGATCAGCATCGGCTGCGTGGCGAGCCCGGCCGCGTCACGTGCCGGTGCACGTTTGTCGCGGGCGACCAGCGGGGCAATCACTTCACTGCGGCGCGCTTCCTCGTCGGCCCGCGCGTTGATCTTGCCGGCCGGCAGCGCCAGCTTGACCCGGCGCGTCATCGGCGGATAGCAGATGCCGTCGGTCTGGCAGCCCTGGAAGGTGATGACCAGCGTCGCTTCCGCAGCGTCGGCCACGCTGCGGCGCAGCGGCAGGGGGACATCGATCTGGTCGAAGTACACCGACACGTCGCCGAAGTGTTCGTCGCGGTGCGACTTGGCTGCCGGCCAGCGTGGCGTATCGGCGCGGATGCCCGGCGCACCTTCCAGCTTCAGCGAGGTGCGGTCGCGGTACAGGTAGTAGCCCGGCGCAGGGGTGAAGCGCAGCAGCACGGTGTTGCCATCGCCGACGATCGCATCGAAGCCGAACGCACGTTCGGACGGCAGCGGCAGCGGCTGCGTGTTCGCGGTGCCCGGCAGGCGCAGGCCACCGCCGGCCAGCGGGTTGTTGAACGGCGAAGCGGCGGCTGCACCGGGCGCCGGGGGCGCATCGGCATCGCCGACGGCGCTGCCGCCGGGCAGCTTGACCTGCAGGCTGCGCTTCTGGGGTGGATAGCACACGCCGGCGTCGGCGCAGCCCTGGTAACGCACTTCCAGCGTGACCGTGCCGGCGTCGGCAGCGGCCTTGCCCGGCAGCACGGCGACCAGGCGGTCGCGATAGGTTTCCACCTCGCCGAAGAAGTCGTCGTGGTGCTTCTTGCCGGCGGGCATCTGCAGCGCTTCGGCGTTGAAGGCGGTGTCGCTCTTGACCGTGGTGCGGTGCCGGTACAGGTAATAGCCCGGGGCGATCTTCCAGGTCACCTCGATGCGGTCGCGGTCGCGCGCCTGCGCGCTCAGGCCGAACGCCTCATCTACCGGCAGCAGGTCCTTTTCGCTGACGGCCAGCGCCGGCAGGGACACCACGAACAGCGCGCACAGCGCAGCAACACGACGGAACAGCGTCATCAATCAGTTTCCTCTCGGGTCTGGTCCCGAATCCAATCCAGGTACGCCGGCAGGCCGGCGCGGGTTTCGACCGCGATGCACTCGGGGAGTTCATACGGGTGCAGCGCCTGCACACGCGCGATGGCCGCCTCCAGGCGGCTGCCGGTGGTCTTGACCAGCAATTGGACCTCGTGGTCCTCGGTCACTTCGCCATGCCAGCGGTACGTCGACTGCGCCCCGTCCAGCCGTGTCACGCAGGCGGCAAGGCGTTCTTCGACCAGCGCATGGGCCAGCCGCGCGGCGGTGGCCGCGTCGGGGCAGGTGGTCAGAAGAATGAACACGGTATCGGGGGTCGACATGACCGCCGAGTATAGAGATCCCGACCTGCCTCGTCCGGCCGGTTCCGTCAAACGGAACCGGCCGGACCGGCATCACCGGGCGGGCCGGCCGTTGGCCGACCCGCCGGCGCCGCTCAGTTCGCCAGCTCGCAGGTCGCCGGCCTGGCCGAGGTGAACAGGGCCGGCGTCGCCCATTCGGGATGGTCGATGAACGGGTTGCGATTGCCCTGGAAGCTGTAGATCACCTCGTTCCGGGCGCGTTCGGCCGCATCCGGCGGGTCCGACAGGTGCCAGTCGATCAGCGTGGAGAGCAGGCCCATGTAGGCCGGCGAGGACGAGGTCTTGACGATCCTGCTGCGGTCGTCGGTCAGCTCCAGGTCCGGCTCGGACTGCCCGGTGGCCGCGTCCTTTCCGCCCTCATAGCGAATGGCCATGTACATCACCGCACGCGCCATATCGCCCTTGCGGTGGCCCCAGACTTCGAACGTGCCGGTGTTGCCGTCCGGGCTGCGGACCCAGTTGGAATTGCCCGGGTAGCCGCCGCTGCCGCCGCCGGTGCCGTTGTTGGCTTCGGTGGCGCGCTCACCGCAGGTGCTGTCGCACGTGGCGAACGGCTTGTTGCCGCGGTCGGCGTTCCACTGGGTGTCGCTGAGATAGAGCATGTGGGTATCGGTGTAGGGCGCGTACGGCAGGCCCTTGTCGCCGGTGGCGCTGGCAAAGCCGAGCGAGTTGGGCCAGGTGTGCTCACGGTTGTAGGTCAGGCCGCTGCCGGTGCCGGCACGATCGCTGACTTTGGCGTAGCTGTGGTTGCGGTAGGCATCCAGGATGCGGCCGCTGTTGTTGGGGTCTTCGTCGGCGATTTCCAGGATGGTCCAGGTGCTGGTGCCCGAGCCGCTGTAGGGGTAGGAGGTGTGGCCCTTGATGGTGGCGTGCAGCGAGCAGCGCAGCTGGCTGGGGCTGGAGGTGTTGACCCTGGCGTAGTAGCTGCCCGGATCGGGGTCCGGACCCGGGTCGGTACCGCCTGCGGCCACGGTGAAGGCGATGCGGGTATCGGCGGCCGGTCGGGCGCCCTGCGCGTCCTTGATGCGTGCGGCGCGGATGTCGAACCGGCAGGCCTCGCCGGCCACCAGCGCGCTGTTGGTGGAGAGGGTGAAGCGGGTGCCGCTGCTGGCGTGGGTGAGCGGCACCGTGCCCGACTGTCCGCAGCTGAGCGAGAAGGCGCCGCTGCTGACGGTGACCGGTTCGCTGAAGGTCACGGCCAGGTCGGCGGCGGCCGGGAAGCCGGTGGCCCCCTGTTCCGGCGTGGTGGTGCTGACCGACGGCGGGGTGTTGGGGCCGGTGCTGCCGCCACCGCTGAAGGTCTGCCCGGTGTTGCAGGCGCCGAAGGTCTGGGCGGCAGAGGCGGCCCAGGTGAAGTGGGCGTACTGGCTGCCGCTGCCGGTCAGCTGCAGCGAGGTGCCCGGAGCGGTGCTGTTGCTCTCGCTGACCGGGATGTTCTGGCTGGTCAGTCCGGCCGCCGGGCCCGCCGCCGCGGTGACGGTCCCTTCGTAGCTGATGAACTGGACCACCCTGCCAGTGGGATCGACCAGCGCGATGCCGTCGTTGGCCCCGTTCTGCAGACCGTTGGTGGGGTAGGTGACCGTGGCGATGCTGGCCCTGCCGCAGCCTGCAGCGGTGCCGGCAGGCACCGGGTTGCTCGCATATACCGTTGCGGCGGACGGGGTGCTGCCGTTGTACAGGTACAGCACGTAGCCGCTGAGGTCTTCGCCGCCGGTGGCGGCCACCTCGATGGCTTCGCCGACATCCCCGGCCGGGGTGCTGTCGTCGTAGTGCAGTTCATTGATGAAAACATCGGCCTGTGCAGGGCTGGCGGCCAGCGCCAGCAGGCAACCCAGGGACAGCGGCGTGAGCAACCTCATCTACGTCTCCTTGTGATTGGGTTTTGCCGGCCGAATCTAGCCAATCCAGATGACACATCTATCGAAATGTCGCTTTCGGCACTCCGCAGTGGGACGTGCGTCAAGAAATTGGCGATTCTTCGGCAGGAGACGGCCCGGGCTAGCCGGGCACGTGAAAATTTGTCGTCTCCCCCTTGAAAGGCCCCCCAAGGCCTCCATCTCTGGCGTGTCCCCGCTCTGTCGGGTTTTTTCGCGAGCGGTGCTGGCAGTCGCCTGGTGCGAGTGCTAACATCGCCGGACTTTTTCAGACCAATCAATAACTTAAGAGGTCCTACATGAGCATCAAGCCGCTTCACGACCGCGTTGTGGTCAAGCCGATCGAAGCCGACGAAATCTCCGCCGGCGGCATCGTCATTCCGGACTCGGCCAAGGAAAAGTCCACCAAGGGTGAAGTCGTCGCCGTGGGCGCCGGCAAGCCGCTGGACAACGGCACCGTGCGCGCGCCGTCGGTCAAGGTCGGTGACAAGGTCATCTACGGCCAGTACGCCGGCAGCAGCTACAAGAGCGAAGGCGTGGAATACAAGGTGCTGCGCGAAGACGACATCCTCGCCGTCATCGGCTGAGTGATGCCGCCAGGCCCGGCCTGGCGTTTCGTGTCCTGATATCGATCAGCCGGGCACCGCCCGGCTCTACCAGAAGGTAATTGAAATGGCTGCCAAGGAAATTCGTTTCGGTGAAGACGCCCGTTCGCGCATGGTGCGCGGCGTCAACGTTCTCGCCAATGCCGTCAAGGCCACCCTGGGCCCGAAGGGCCGCAACGTCGTGCTCGAGAAGAGCTTCGGCGCCCCGACCATCACCAAGGACGGCGTGTCCGTCGCCAAGGAAATCGAACTGTCCGACAAGTTCGAGAACATGGGCGCGCAGATGGTGAAGGAAGTTGCCTCGCGCACCAACGATGACGCCGGCGACGGCACCACCACCGCCACCGTGCTGGCCCAGGCCCTGATCCGCGAAGGCGCCAAGGCCGTTGCCGCCGGCATGAACCCGATGGACCTCAAGCGCGGTATCGACAAGGCCGTGATCGCCGCCGTCGCCGAGCTGAAGAACATCTCCAAGCCGACCGCTGACGACAAGGCCATTGCCCAGGTCGGCACGATCTCGGCCAACTCGGACGAGTCGATCGGCAACATCATCGCCGAAGCGATGAACAAGGTCGGCAAGGAAGGCGTGATCACCGTCGAGGAAGGCTCGGGCCTGGAAAACGAGCTGGACGTCGTGGAAGGCATGCAGTTCGACCGCGGCTACCTGTCCCCGTACTTCATCAACAACCAGCAGGCACAGACGGCCGACCTGGACGACCCGTTCGTGCTGCTGCACGACAAGAAGATCTCCAACGTGCGTGACCTGCTGCCGGTGCTGGAAGCCGTCGCCAAGGCCGGCAAGCCGCTGCTGATCGTCGCCGAGGAAATCGAAGGCGAGGCGCTGGCCACCCTGGTGGTCAACACCATCCGTGGCATCGTCAAGGTCGTGGCCGTCAAGGCGCCGGGCTTCGGCGATCGTCGCAAGGCGATGCTGCAGGACATGGCCGTGCTGACCGGCGGTACCGTGATTTCCGAGGAAGTGGGTCTGTCGCTGGAAAAGACCACCATCACCGACCTGGGCCGCGCCAAGAAGGTGCAGGTCTCCAAGGAAAACACCATCATCATCGACGGTGCCGGTGAGCCGAGCGCCATTGCATCGCGCGTCTCCCAGATCAAGGCGCAGATCGAGGAAACCTCGTCCGATTACGACCGCGAGAAGCTGCAGGAGCGCGTGGCCAAGCTGGCCGGCGGCGTTGCGGTGATCAAGGTCGGTGCTTCGACCGAAATCGAAATGAAGGAAAAGAAGGACCGCGTCGACGACGCCCTGCACGCTACCCGTGCAGCGGTTGAAGAAGGCGTGGTGCCGGGCGGCGGTGTTGCCCTGGTCCGTGCGGTCACCGCGCTGGCGGGCCTGAAGGGTGCCAACGAAGACCAGAACCACGGCATCCAGATCGCCCTGCGTGCGATGGAAGCCCCGCTGCGCGAAATCGTCGCCAACGCCGGCGAAGAGCCGTCGGTCATCGTCAACAAGGTCAAGGAAGGCACCGGCAGCTACGGCTACAACGCCGCCTCGGGCGAATTCGGCGACATGCTGGACTTCGGCATCCTGGATCCGACCAAGGTGACCCGTTCGGCCCTGCAGAACGCCGCGTCGATCGCCGGCCTGATGATCACCACCGAAGCGATGGTGGCTGAAGCGCCGAAGAAGGACGAGCCGGCCATGGGTGGCGGCGGCGGCATGGGTGGCATGGGCGGCATGGGCGGCATGGACTTCTAAGGTCCGCCGCTGCACCCGATGCGTACCGGCGCCTGTCGGTATGCCTTCAACAGAAAACCCCGCCGCGAGGCGGGGTTTTTTGTTGATGCGCCACGCACCGGCCGCAAGGGTGGTGTTGCGGGGGGGGCGGGCCTGCGGCTAGGCTCCCCGCATGCCTACCTCTCTGATCGTCGTCGACGACTTCCTTTCACCTGCCGACGCGCTGGGCCTGCGCAATGCAGCGCTGCAGCTGACCTACCCGGAACAGGATGGGGCGTTTCCGGGACGCAACTCCGTCGAACGTCTGGAGATCGACGGGCTTTCCCAGGCGGTATCCCGCCTGGTCAACGAACCGCTGCGTCCGGTGACGCCACTGCAGTCGCACGGCAAGTTCCGCATGACCCTGGCCGACGATGTGGGCCGCGCCAAGGTGCACGTCGACCGTTCGCACTGGTCGGGCATCCTTTACCTGAGCGCGCCCGAGCACTGCCAGGGAGGTACGGAATTCTTCCGCCATCGCCGTACCGGCACGGAACGGTTCGCGCTGGATGACGCCGAGCTGGCGCGCCATGGCTATGCGGACCGGGCGTCGATGCACCGCGACATCATCGAACGCGACAGCGCCGACGATGCCCAGTGGGAGATGACCATGCGGGTTCCGATGCGGTTCAACCGCCTGGTGCTGCTGCGCCCTTGGCTGTGGCATACCGCCGGCCCGGCCTTCGGTGATCGCATGGAGAATGGCCGTCTGGTGTACCTGATGTTTTTCGAGAGCGCCTGAACGGGTACGCCCGGTGGCGGATGCAACAGGAGCGCTGCCGGCGCTAGCGGGCAAACGCCTTGTTGCCGTATTCCCACGTCCATGGCGCGCCCGTGTCGCCCAGCACGTACTGGACCAGTGCCGGGAAGGCGGCTTCGGCACGCACATCGTTGCCCAGGATGACCACGCAACGCTGCCCACGTTCAACGCACACCAGCGTATTGCCCACCGCATCGTCGTGGCCGCCCTTGTAGAACGCATGACCCTGCGGGCCATCGAACACCACCACGCCCAGGCCCGCCGCGAGGTCGGCGCGGCGTTGGGCCGGCGGCAGTTCGTCCTGCAGCGTCGGGAACTGCGACGCAGTGGTGATGGGCCACTGCGCGCGCACCATCTCCTGCCTGGCACTGGCGGAGAGTCCGTCGCCGCGCACCAGTCCGGCGCTGAAGCGCGCGATGTCGGCAAGGGTGGTGTCCATGGAACCGGCCGCACGCACGCGGCTGCGTTCGTCATGCGGCTCGGTAGTGCCCTCCATCGTCCAGCCATCGGCGAGGTTGCCGGCAAAGTCCGCGCGCCAGGTCATGCTGGTGCGGCGCATGCCGAAGCGGTCGAACACGCGGCGCTGCATCTCTGCCCCGACGTCCAGCCCCAGCCCCCGCTCAAGCACGAACTGCAGCAGGATCAGGCCTTCGCCCGAATACGCATAGCGCGTACCGGGATCGAAGTGCAGGCGCAGCCTGCCCTCCGGTTCGAGGAACGCAAAATTGGAGAATCCACTGCGGTGGCTCAGCAGCATGCGCGCGGTCAGCGTGCGCCAGCGCGGATCATCCTTTAGGTCCGGCCAGGGCGCGTACTTTTTCTCGGCCGGGTAATCGGGCAGCGGCCGGTCCAGGTAGTCGCCGATCGGGCGGTCCAGGTCCAGCACCCGCTCGTCCACCAGCTGCATCACCATGTAGGCAAACGCGGTCTTGGTCAGCGACGCGGCATACATGACCGTCTCGGCCTGCAGCGGCTCACCGGCCACATTGCGCCGGCCCAGTGCATGCACCTGCACCACCTTGCCGCGATCGATCACGGCCAGCGCCAGTCCCTGCGCATGGGTGGCCTGCATCAGGCGCTGCATCTCCGCCTCCACCTGGGCGGCGCCCGGCACCGGGGCTGTCGAACCGGCGGCCACGGCCACCGAGGCAGGCAACAGCAGGGAGAGCATCAGGACGAACGGGCGCATGCACGGCACTCCATCGGGTCTCGACCCGCATCCTACGGCCACGCTGGACCGTTGCCAGCGCCGGAAGTCATGTGGTCGGCCGGCACGGGCGACGGGTGAACGCCGCCGCCCAGTTGCGAATGAAACATTTTGCGCCGCACAAAAGCTGTGCTATCAATACTCCCCAATGAACGCACGCCCCGCCAATTCCTACTTTTGGTATTACTTTCCGAAGCCACCGGCGGAGGAAGGCATGCGCTCACCCTGAAGAAACTTCAGACGCATACCCGAAAGCCGCCAGCGCACCTGGCGGCTTTTTTGTTGCCGCCGCGCTGGGGACCTCCACTTCAAAGGAAACCCCCATGCCCCCCCATACCGACGACCTGCGCATCCGCAACATCGAGCCGCTCACCCCACCCGCGCAGCTGCTGTCCATGCTGCCCTGCGACGATGAAGCATCGGCCACCGTCAGCGCCTCGCGCGCAGCGCTGCACGAGATCCTGCACGGCCGTGACGACCGGCTGGCCGTAGTGATCGGGCCGTGTTCGATACACGACCCGGTGGCCGCCATCGAGTACGCGCAGCGCCTCAAGCCCCTGCGCGACGCCTACGCCGGCGCGCTGGAAATCGTGATGCGTGTGTACTTCGAGAAGCCGCGCACCACGGTCGGCTGGAAGGGCCTGATCAACGATCCGGATCTGGATGGCAGCTTCCAGATCAACAAGGGCCTGCGCGTGGCACGTGGCCTGCTGCGCGACATCAACAAGCTGGGGCTGCCCGCCGGCGTGGAATTCCTGGATGTGATCTCGCCGCAGTACATCGCCGACCTGGTCGCCTGGGGGGCGATCGGCGCACGCACCACCGAAAGCCAGGTTCATCGTGAACTGGCGTCCGGACTGTCGTGCCCGGTGGGCTTCAAGAACGGCACCGACGGCAACATCAAGATCGCCGCCGACGCGGTGGGCGCAGCCTCCAACCCACACCACTTCCTCTCGGTGACCAAGCAGGGCGGCACCGCCATCGTCGCCACCGCCGGCAACCCGGACTGCCACGTGATCCTGCGCGGCGGCAAGCTGCCGAACTTCGACGCAGCCAGCGTGGATGCCGCCAGCCAGACGCTGGTGAAGGCGCTCCTGCCGGCGCGGTTGATGATCGATGCCAGCCACGCCAACAGCAGCAAGAACCCCGAAAACCAGCCCAAGGTCATTGCCGACATCAACGCGCAGCTGGCGGCGGGCGAAGCGCGCATCGTCGGCGTCATGGTGGAGAGCCACCTGGTTGCCGGCCGCCAGGACCTGGTGGAAGGCCAGCCGCTGGTTTACGGGCAGAGCATCACCGACGGCTGCATCGGCTGGGACAGCTCGCTGGCCGTGCTGGAGGCGCTGGCCGACGCCGTGCGTGCCCGTCGCACCCGCCGGATGAGCGAGGCGGCGTAACGTCGGTTACCGGTGCATTGCGCGTGACGTTCAATGCACCTCGTCGCGGTACATGAACTTCGGCATTTCCCATTTGAAATGGATGGCCAGCAGGCGCAACGCGAAGCCGCCGCCCAGGCACCACAACGTTGCCGCATTGAGCGACACGCCCAGTTCGAGCAGACCCAGCCAGGCTGCACCGGTCAGCAGGGTGATCACCGCGTAGAGCTCTTTCTGGAAGATCAGCGGCACTTCGTTGCACAGCACATCGCGCAGCACGCCGCCAAAGGCGCCGGTCAGCATGCCGGCGATCAGCACGATGGGCACCGAATGCCCGCCATCGCGCGCCACCGCGCAGCCGATCAGCGTGAACGCAATCAGCCCCAATCCGTCCAGCACCAGGAACGTGCGGCGGAAGTGGTGCATCCAGCGCGCCACCCAGGTGGCGATCAATGCCGCGCAGATGGTGAAACCCAGGTACTCCGGGTGCTTCACCCAGCCCAGCGGGTAGTGGCCCAGCACGATATCGCGCAGCGAGCCGCCGCCCAGGGCGGTGACGCAGGCGATGATGACCACGCCGAACAGATCCATGCGCCGCCTTCCGGCGGACAGCGCCCCGGTCATGGCTTCGGCAGAAATGGCGATGAGATAGATCAGGGACAGCAGCATGGGGCGGCTCCGGCACGAAACGCGGGGACGGAAACGCGCACCGGCCACGCCAGCGCCGCAGCACTGTCGCAGGGTGGGATTCCGTTGCCGCTCCCGCTGTCCTTTTGCCTGAGAGTTCAGTGGCCAGGCCACGTGCCCCTTCGGCGGGTCATTGAAGACCTCTCTCCAGATCGGCGTGTCGGATGCATGGTTGGTGACGTATCCAGCCACCGGCCTGAGCGATTATGGGAGCCTGCGCCTTCGGCGGGCGCCAGCCTGGCGCCTCTCTCCTGCATCCGGAGCGGATTCTAGCAGCCAGCGCGTCCGTGCCGGTGGATAATCCCGGTATGCCCGCTGAACCCACTCCCTGGTATGTGTACCTGCTCGAATGCCGCAACGGCAGCTATTACGCCGGCATCAGCAACGACGTGGAGGCGCGCTTCCAGGCCCACCTCGCCGGCAAGGGCGCCCGCTACACCCGCGCCAACCCGCCGGTGAAGCTGCTGGCGGCGCGAGCCTTTCCGGATCGCGTGGCGGCTGCCAAAGCCGAATGGCAGCTCAAGCGACAGCCCCGGGCGCGCAAGCTGGCGTGGCTGCAGGAATCGACGCCGTGAACGTCATGGACCCACCCAGCGCCATGATCGGCAAGGTCGTTCTGGCGGGCATGACCTATGTCGACGCGGACGGCAACGCGCTGGAGCACCGCCAGGTTGCCGGCACGGTCCTGCGCGTCAACGAGCAGGAGGGGGTGGTGCTGGCCAGCGCCCTGGACGGCCGGGAAGTGTTCCTGCCCCTGGCGCTGGAGCACTACACGCGGGCGGCGCCAGGCGACTACACGCTGCGGTCCGGGGAAATGACCATCACCAATCCGGATTTGCTGTGTACCTGGGACGTGCACCTGGCGCGCGGCAACGACGCCGATTGACTAGGGCAGCGGAGCGTTCGCCCGCCGATCTTCCCGGTCATCCCCGAAGATGATCCGCGCGCTGCGCTGGTAACTCCAATACGCCACGGCCCAGTTGAGCAGCACCACGATGCGGTTGCGGAAACCGATCAGGAAGAACACGTGTGCGGCCAGCCAGAACCACCAGGCCAGCACACCGGACAGCTGCAGCCGTCCCAAATGGACGATGGCGGCCATGCGCCCGATGGTGGCCAGGTTGCCGAAGTCCTGGTACACGAACGGTGGCGGCGCGGTCCTGTTCTCCAGCCGCGCACGGATGATCGCGGCCACATGTTTACCCATCTGCTTGGCGGCCGGCGCGACGCCCGGGACGGGTTTGCCGTCGGCCTGGCTGATCGCGGCCAGGTCGCCGGCGACGAAGATCTCCGGGTGACCGGCGAGGGTCAGATCCGGCTGCACCGGTACGCGCCCGGCGCGGTCCAGCGGCACCTCCAGCGTGCGTGCCAGCGGCGAAGCCGCCACGCCCGCGGCCCAGACCACGGTACGCGCGGCAATGAACCGATCGCCCAGCTGGAAGCCCTCACTGTTGATGTCGCTCACCGCAGTGCCGGTCAGCACTTCCACGCCCAGCTTTTCCAGCTGACGGCGAGCCTTCAGCGACAAGACCTCGGGGAAACTGGAAAGCACGCGCGGTCCGGCCTCGACCAGCCGCACCCTGGCACTGGCCGGGTCGATGTGGCGGAACTCGTTGCGCAGCGTGTGCCGGGCGATCTCGGCCAGGGTCCCGGCCAGTTCCACGCCGGTCGGCCCGCCGCCTACCACTGCGAAGCTGAGCCAGGCCGACTTGCGCGCCGGGTCCGACTCGGCTTCGGCACGCTCGAATGCCAACAGCAGCTTGCGGCGCAGGGCGATGGCATCGTCCAGGGTTTTCAGACCAGGCGCGTCGGCGGCCCACTGGTCATTGCCGAAGTAGGCGTGGGTGGCACCGGTGCACAGCATCACCATGTCGTAGCCGAGCTGGCTGCCGTCGGCCAGGGTGATCTGTCGTGCGGCCTTGTCGATCGTGGTGACTTCGCCCAGCCGTACTTCGACATTGCGTTGGTGCCCCAGGATGTGCCGCAGCGGCGCCGCGATATCGGGCGCGGACAGGCCCGCCGTGGCGACCTGGTAGAGCAGCGGCTGGAACAGGTGGTGGTTGCGGCGATCCACCAGGGTGATGCGCAGCCGCGCGCCTGCCAGCGCGCGGGTGGCCCAGAGGCCGGCGAAGCCGCCACCGATGACGACCAGGTGGGGCACGGGATCGCGGGTCATGCAGGATCTCCTTGGCGGGGGCCGGCCTTCCAACCCCATGTGGACATGATCGAAGCGAAGCGGTGCATGGTCGCACGTGACGCGCGATGTCCACGTCGATGACCGCGACCGGATTCAGCAGCTGTCGCGCTTGCCTGCCGGCAGAACGGCGTATCGTATCGCCACGGCGCGGCACACCGCCTCGCGTTCGATCACCAGGAAAACAACATGCTGAAGATCTGGGGCCGGCAAAATTCCAGCAACGTGCGCAAGGTATTGTGGTGCGCCGAGGAAATCGGCCTGCCGTACGAAACCATCGAAGTGGGCGGCCCATTCGGTGGCACGCAGTCGCCGGAATACGTGGCAATGAATCCCAACGGACTGGTGCCGGTGATCGAAGACCACGGCCTGCCGCTATGGGAATCGAACACCATCGTGCGTTATCTGAGCGCACGCTACGCACTGGGTACGCTGTACCTGGAAGACCCGATGGCACGCGCCCAAGCCGAGAAGTGGATGGACTGGAGCACCTCGCGCATGGCGCCGCTGTACTCCGATCTGATCTGGGGCATCATGCGTACCGCTCCGGCCGACCGTGACGAGGCGCGCATCAATGCCGCTGTCACCCGTGCCGGTGAATTGCTGGGCATGGCCGACCGCACCCTGGCGCAACAGCCCTGGTTGTCCGGCGAGCAGTTCGGGATGGGGGACATTCCACTCGGCGCACTGATCTACGCGTGGTTCGAGCTGCCGATCCAGCGGCCGTCGTTGCCGCACCTGGAAGCGTGGTACCAGCGCCTGCAGCAACGGTCGGCGTACGTCAAAGCGGTCATGACGCCGTTGACCTGACCGGGTGACATCAATACAGATCCGTCGGATCAACATCCAATGACCAACGCACCCTGCGCGACTGCGGCAGCGCATATGCCTGCGGAATGATCTGGTCCAGCAGCCCATGCAGCGGGCGCCGCGACGGTGCCGAGAGCAGCAGCTGGGTGCGCTGGTAACCGGCGCGGCGCGGCATCGGCGCCGGCATGGGCCCGAAGCGCTCCACCGGACTGTCGTGCGCGATGAGGTCGCGTACGCCGGTCAGCATGGCATTGGCATGCTCCACCTGCTGCGCTTCGGCGCGCAGCAGCGCCAGGTGCGCGAACGGCGGAAAGCCGGCGGCCTCGCGCTGTTGCAGTTCGGCGTCGGCGAAGGCGTGGTAGCCCCCGTTGACCAGGGTGTCCAGCAACGGGTGGCCGGGGTGGTGGGTCTGCAGCCAGACTTCGCCGGGATCGGTGGCGCGCCCGGCGCGCCCGGCCACCTGGATCAGCTGCTGGGCCAGCTTCTCGCTGGCGCGGAAGTCGGCCGAAAACAGCCCTTCGTCGATCCCCACCACCACGACCAGGGTCAGCTTGGGCAGGTCGTGGCCCTTGGCCAGGATCTGCGTGCCGACCAGGATGCCGGCGCGGTCGCCCAGTGAGGCCAGCTGCGTCTCCAGCGCGTCGCGGCGGTGGGTGGTGCCGCGGTCGATGCGCACCACCGGATAATCGGCGAAGGCCTCCACCAGATGCTCTTCCAGGCGCTCGGTCCCGATGCCCTGTGGCTGCAGGGCCAGGCTCGCGCAGTCCGGGCAGGCCAGCGGCGCGGGCTGGCGCGCGCCGCAGTGATGGCACTGCAGCCGGCGTCCGCCGGCGTGCACCGTCATCGGTGCGTCGCAGCGCTTGCACGGCGCGGTCCAACCGCAGTCATGGCAGAGCAGCACCGGCGCGTAGCCGCGACGGTTCTTGAACACCAGCACCTGGTGGCCGGCCTGCAGATGCTCGCCGATGCCCTGCATGACGTCAGCCGACAGGCCGTCCTTCAGCGCACGCTTGCGCACATCCAGCACGCGCACCCGTGGCGGTCGTGCCTCGCCGGCACGCTGCTTCAGGCGCAGGTGGGTGTAGCGGCCGGCATGCGCGTTGTACAGCGACTCCAGCGACGGCGTGGCGCTGCCCAGCACCACCGGCACCCCCAGCGCCTTGGCCCGGACCAGGGCGAAATCGCGTGCGTGGTAGCGGATGCCGTCCTGCTGCTTGTAGCTGCCGTCGTGTTCTTCATCGATCACGATCAGGCCGGCGTTGGGCAGCGGGGTGAAGACCGCCGAGCGCGTGCCGACGATCACCTGCGCCTCGCCGCGTGATGCGGCCGCCCAGACCCGCGCCCGTTCGTTGTCGTTCAGGCCTGAGTGCAGCACATGCACGGTGATGCCCAGGCGGCTGCGGAAGCGGGCCAGGGTCTGCGGGGTGAGTCCGATCTCGGGAACCAGCACCAACGCCTGCCGGCCGTGGGCCAGGCACGCTGCAATCGCCTGCAGGTAGACCTCGGTCTTGCCGCTGCCGGTAACGCCATCGAGCAGGAACGCGGCGAAGCCTGCACTGGCGGTGATGGCCGCGATGGCATGGGACTGCTCCGCATTCGGCGTGGGGCCGGGGGCGATCACGGGCAGCGCCGGCGCGTGCGCCAGCGCGACGCGCTCGGCCAGCCCGCGCTTGCCGAGCGCGCGCGCGGCACTGCGCCAGTCATCCAGTGCCGCGTCCAGCTGGTCCTCGTCCACGCATCGGTCGTCGAGCAGCTCGGCCAGCCGCCTGGGCCGGGTCCCGGCGCGAAGCTTCGGCCGCTGCGCGTGCCCGGCCGGGGTGAGCTGCCATCCCCAGCGATGGGTGTCGGGCACCGGCTCGCCGCGTCGCAGCGGCGCGGGCAGGGCGGTACTGAGCACTTCGCCCAGGGGCGCATGGGTATAGCGCGACAGCCACTGCAGTGACGACCACAGCTCTCCGCCGAGGAGGGGCGCCGGGTCCAGCCACGCCAACGCACTTCGCAGCGCATTGCCGTCGTCCACGCGGCCGATGCCGGCCACGATGCCGACCAGCTCGCGCGACCCGAACGGCACCCGCACCCGGCGGCCCACCATGGACGCGTGAGGCAGCTCACCCGGTGGCGGCGCGTAGTCGAACCACTGCGGCAATGGCAGCGGCAGGGCGACCTGCAGGCTGGGGGCGTCCGGCTGGGGCGCCGGCGCAGTTTCCAGGGTCAGCAGGGGGGCCGGATCGGAGGGTGACATCGGCTCAGTGTAGCGGCGACGGCCAGCCCTGTTCAGTCGGGAAACTCCGGCGCGCAGCTACTGCCGTGGAACCTAAATACCGGCTAAATATCCGTGGCTGTTAGAGATTCGGTCTTATCCACATCTTCTGTGGATAAGTCTGTGTGCGAGTGTCGAACTCCGAGCTGATTGTCAGGGAGTTCCGCCATCCCATGTACGTTGGTCAAAAAATAGCCACACAATAAAATTCAATGGAATCAACGATATGCCTGTGAAACAAAGCTGACACAAGGGTGACGCAGGCTTCACCCCCCGGTTTTGTGCCGAATATGTTGGTGCTGTGCACAACCTGCGCCGGTGTCAAGTGCAGCGGGTGAGGCGTATCGCACCCTGCGGCCCGCATCGGCATGCCGGATCCGGGGCGCACTCGTTATCATTCCGGCACTTGCTGGAGTTGCTATGACGGTTGCCAACGCCCCTGTTTCCCCTAATGCAGCGGGCGCATTGTCCGCGTTCCTGCGTGGCGTCGAACGCCGTGCCCTGGTGGTTGCCGAGCTGCAGTGCGGCGACCCTACCGTGGCCGAGCAGGCCCTGGTCGCGGTCATGCGTGCTTTCGCCGGGATTGCCAGCGACGTGCCCATGGCGCAGTGGCCCGACCGGTTCTGGATCCTGCTGGCCCACCGCACGCCGATCCGGGTTCCCGCCGCAGGCGGCCAGTGGGCGCCTGGACTGGCCCACCTGCCACGGTTGGCGCCGCCGGCGCGGCTGGCCCTGCTGCTGCGGGTCGGCGGTGGGTTGGACGAAGCCGCAGCCGCGCAGATCCTGGACATGCCGGTGGCCGATTATCAGCAGGCGCTGGCCGAAGCCTGCCCGCGCGACGCCAACGGCCACCCCGATGCCGCCGGCTGGCGCGCCCTGGCCGAGCAGGTGCAGCAACGGCTGCGCGAGCTTCCGGCCAGTCGCCTGCAGCAGCTTCACCAGCCCGCCGCCGCGCCCGCGCCGGGGCAGGCAAAAGGCCCGGTGTCATGGCGAGCGCCTGCGCCGGCCGATGCAGCACCCCGGCGTGCGCCCGCCCGGCGGGCCGGCCATCGCCGTCCGCTGTGGCGGGGTGTGCTGATTCTGCTGGTGACCACCGGTGTGCTGCTGGGGGGCGCGGCATGGTGGAAGCACCGGCCGGCCGCGGCTCCCCCGGAGGCGAGCGTGCCGGAGGGCGCGGTCTCCACCGCCGACCCGGTGGTGGTCGAGCCGCTTGCGGCCGACGACCTGCCGGTGACCGCACCGGCCGACCCGGTGCACGCCGCCAGCGATGCGGCCATGCTCGCCGACCCGGAGCTGATGCTGGCCCGCGACGCGGACCTGTATGCCTGGTTTGCCGCCGGCGGCCCGGTTCCGGTGGACGAGTCGCAACCGCAGCCCAACCGCCCCGAACCTGCCACCGCCGGCCTGGAGACGGCTGCTGCCGATGAATAAGTCGATCCTGATGCTCGCCCTGGGCCTGACCACGGGCGCGCACGCGGCGCCGCAGCCGCTGGCGCTGCCCACCGCCACCCCGACCCCGACCACGGCACCGGCCATCCCGGCCACCCCCGCCGCGCTGGACCCGGCCCAGCTGCGCGAGCTGCGCAGCCGTTACGCGCAGTGGCAGGCGTTGCCCGAGTCCGAACGCACGCGCATCCGCGACGCTGCCCGCCGCATCGCAGCGCTGCCGGCCGCCCAGCAGCAGGCGCTGCGCGCACGGTTCGACGAACAGGACCAGCGCTTCCGCGACGGCTGGCGGCTCGGGCCACAGCTGGGCCAGCAGTTTCCCAAGTTGCAGGGATTGTTTGGCTACCTGCCGGCGGAACAGCGCGAGCCCGCACTGACCGCCCTGCGCCAGCTCAACGACGGCCAGCTGGCCCAGCTCACCCTGATCGCGCAGCGCACCCCGCCGCAGGAACGCGACCGGGTCCGCGATCAGTTCCTCGGCCTGGCGCCGGCCGCACGGGATGCGTGGCTGCGGGAAAATGTCGTTCGCTGACCTTGACGTGCGTTGGTGAGCGCGCGCGAAGCCGCGTAAGATAGCCGGCCGCAACCCGGTGCCTGTGCCCTTCGCGCGCTGCCGTAGTCTGCGGTTTGTGATCCCATGTCTACCGTTACCCCCACGCCGCGCCTTTCCCGGGAAGTGCGCGCGACCGGCCTGCTTGCGCTGCCTCTGGTGCTTGGCCACGTTTCGACCGGTCTGATTTCCTTCGTCGACAACGTCATTGCCGGTCACCACGGCACCCATACCCTGGCCGCCGTCACCATCGGCACGGCGTTGTTGTGGCTGCCCATGCTGATTCCGATCGGCACCCTGATCTCGCTCACCGCCTCGGTGTCGCAGCTGCATGGGGCGGGCCGCGAGCGCGAGATCGGCCCGCTGTTCCGCCAGGCCCTGTGGCTGGCGCTGGGCCTGGGCCTGATCATGTTCACCTTTCTCACCGTGGTGCCGCCGCTGCTGCCGGCCTTCGGCATCGCGCCGGACATCGTGCCCGGCGCCACCGCGTTCCTGCACGCCGTGCGCTGGGGCGGACCGGCGCTGACGCTGTATTTCTGCATGCGCTACCTGAGCGAGGGCATGCACTGGACGCTGCCGACCATGCTGCTTGGCTTCGGCGGGTTGCTGGTGCTGGCACCGCTGGGCTACGTGCTGTGCTACGGCAAGCTCGGCTTCCCGGAAATGGGGGCGGAAGGGCTGGGTACCGCCTCGGCCAGCATGATGTGGATCCAGGCGCTGTGCTTTGCCGGCTATCTGTGGAAAACCAGGCGCTTTGCCCATCTGGCGCTGTTCTCGCATCTGGAACCGCCGCGCTGGGCGCAGATCTGGGACCTGCTGCGGACCGGCCTGCCGATCGGCATCACCGTGCTGATGGAGGGTGGCCTGTTCATCGTCACTGCCCTGCTGATCGGGCGCCTGGGCGCCACCGAAGCGGCGTCGCACCAGATCGCGATCAACGTGGCCCAGCTGTGCTTCATGATTCCCATGGGGGTGGCCGAGGCCACCACCGTGCGCGTGGGCCATGCCGTGGGCAGCGGCAACCGGGCGGGCGTGCGCCGCGCGGCCATTGCCGGTCTGGTGATCATCCTGGGCACCCAGACCCTTTCTGCGCTGATGCTGCTGTTTGGCCACGATGCGATTGTCGGGGTGTATACCGCCGACATGGGGGTGGCCGCGCTGGCGTCCACGCTGTTGCTGTATGCGGCCGCGTTCCAGTTCCCGGATGGCATCCAGGTGCTCTCGGCCGGTGCGCTGCGTGGCCTCAAGGACACCCGCGTACCGATGTTCATCGCCATGTTCGCGTACTGGGGGCTGGGCATGCCGCTGGGCGCCGGGCTTGGCCTGGGCCTGGGCATGGGGCCGCAGGGCATGTGGCTGGGCCTGATCCTGGGCCTGACTGCGGCCGCGATCCTGATGGCCTGGCGGCTGCGCGTGAGCAGTCGTCGTGTCGGGAATGACCTGATACACCGGGCCTGATCGGCCCCTGACTTGTGTCCGATGCCGGCCCCTCCGGCAGCGGCTATGCTGGTACCACGGCACGATGCCAACTGGAGCTTTCCCCATGAACCAACCCGTGCGTCGCAATCCCGTTGCCAGCTTCTTCATCGGGCTGTGGGATGTGATGAACTTCACCCGCAGACTGATCCTCAACCTGCTGTTCTTCGGCCTGCTGTTCCTGATCCTGGTCCTGTTCGTGGTGGCCATGGGCAAGGGCGCCAGCAGCAACCGCGCGCTGCAGGACCGCACCACGCTGGTGATCGCGCCGGAAGGCCGCCTGGTCGAACAGTTCAGCGCCGACCCGGTCAGCCGCGCGCTGGCCAAGGCCATCGGCGACAACAGCGCCGAGGAAGTGCAGCTGCGTGATCTGGTGCGCGCACTGGATGCCGCGCGCGAGGACAAGAAGATCGAACGGGTGGTGCTGCAGCTGGACAAGCTGCAGCCGAGCGGTTTTGCGTCGATGCGTGAAGTGGCGGCTTCGCTGCAGGCGCTGCGTGCGTCGGGCAAGGACATCGTGGCCTACAGCGACAACATGAGCCAGTGGCAGTACCTGCTGGCGGCGCAGGCCAAGGAGATCTACCTCGACCCGATGGGCGGGGTGGTACTGGAAGGCCTCGGCCGCTACCGCCAGTACTTCCGCACCGGTCTGCAGGACAAGCTGGGCGTGGACGTGCACCTGTTCAAGGTTGGCGAGTACAAGTCGGCGGCCGAGCCGTACGTGCTCGACGCGGCATCGCCGCAGGCCAAGGAGGCGGACCTGTTCTGGATGAACGACGTGTGGCAGCGCTACCTGGGCGATATCGCCAAGGCACGCAAGCTCGACGCCGCGCAGCTGGCTGCCGGCATCGACACCATGCCCGAGGGCATCGCCGCCGCCGGTGGCGACCTGGCCAAGTTCGCGCTTCAGCAGAAGCTGGTGGACGGCCTGAAGACCCGCGAGGAAGTCGAAGACCTGCTCGCCGACCGTGGCGTGGCCGATGAGGATGCCGACGGCGGCTTCCGCAGCATCAACCTGGATGCCTATCTGGCCCAGCTCGACATGCGCCGCTCGCCGGTGGATTCGCGCCCGCAGGTTGCGGTGGTGGTGGCGTCGGGCGAAATCGCCGGCGGCGATCTGCCGGCCGGTCGGGTCGGCGGCGAGTCCACCTCGGCCCTGCTGCGCGAAGCGCGCGACGACGACAACGTGAAGGCGGTGGTGCTGCGCGTGGATTCGCCCGGTGGCGAAGTGTTCGCCTCCGAGCAGATCCGCCGTGAAGTGGTCGCGCTGAAGGCCGCCGGCAAGCCGGTGGTGGTGTCGATGGGCGACCTGGCCGCGTCGGGCGGGTACTGGATCAGCATGAATGCCGATCGCATCTATGCCGACCCGTCGACCATCACCGGTTCGATCGGCATCTTCGGCATGATCCCGAACCTGTCCCGTTCGCTGGACAAGATCGGCGTGCACACCGATGGCGTGGGCACCACCCGCTTCGCCGGTGCGTTCGACATCACCCGGCCGATGGACCCGGCGGTGGGCCAGGTGATCCAGTCGGTGATCAACAAGGGCTATGCCGATTTCACCGGCAAGGTGGCTGACGCACGCAACAAGCCGGTGGAAGCGGTCGATGAAGTGGCGCGTGGCCGTGTATGGAGCGGCGCGCAGGCCAAGGAACGCGGCCTGGTCGACGCCTTCGGTGGACTGAAGGACGCCATTGCCGACGCCTCCAACCGCGCCAAGCTGGGCGGTCCGGACAAGGTGCGCGTGCGCTACATCGAAAAGCCCGCCACGCCGTTCGCCCAGTTCCTCAGCGGTTTCGCCGGCACCCACGCCGGTGCCTGGATGTTGGGCGAAACCGGCATGGCGCGGATGATGCTGGCCCGTTCGATGCCGGAAGTGGACACCCAGCTGCGCTTCGTCGAAGACGCTGCACGCGATCCGCGCGGCAGCGCACCGGTGAAAGCGCTGGCGTATTGCTTCTGCGGCTTCTGACGGCCGCCCGGCAGGTCACCACCGACCGTGGTGACCTCCATCAACGAAAAACCCGGCCAAGGCCGGGTTTTTTTGTTGCCGATGGCCGGTGCCTAGAGAATTGCCTGCAGCCCTTTGTCTGCAATGACATTGAGCAGCTTGAGGGCAGGGCCAGTAGGATGGGTGTCACCCTGCTCCCACTTGCGAACGGTCGATGCAGAGGTGTGCAGATGCAGGGCGAAGACAGGTTGGCTGAAATTCAGCGCCGTTCGCAGTCGCTTGATGTCGGCGGCAGTGAATTCGCGGACGCGCGGCGGACAAATCGCGTCGAACTCACGCATTGTCACCTTGTTGATTGCCCCTGTTTCGTGAAGCGTGACAAGGTCACGACGCAGGGATTCGATGATCTTGCTCACAGTGGACCTCCAACAGAACCCCAGACTGCAGCGCCTTCACGAGCGCGGCCGCGCCAAGCTCCAGAAACGCTTTGCCCGCGAACTGAAGCGCTTGCTTCTCTTCCTGCGTGATATTGGCTTTCTCGTTCTTGGAAAAGCCGTGCGGGAATACATACCGGTTGCCAATCCGGGCTGAAACCAGCGTGCGATAGCCGTCCCGCTTGCCGCCGCCTGGACGCGCCACCCGTTTCTTGTACAGGCCCCGACCAAGCTCCGCATCGACGAGTCCGCGCTCGATCTCATTGATCGCCTTGCACAACACCTCGTCCGGAAGCCGTTCGCCTTTTTGCCAGCGGGTGAACTCCCTGCGCTTCAGTACAGACCGGCACCGCACCAGATGAAGTGTACCCGTAACGGGTATGGTGGTTGTGAAATTCGGCGAACTCGATTGCTGTTTCATGCAGGTCGCGCAGTGGCAGGGCGTTGGAGCTTTCTGATTACTGCGCCTGTCGCTCGTTGGCTTTCAGAATCGTTGCATGCAGCAAGGACGTTTCATGGCCGCAAAAAGAAAACCCGGCCAAGGCCGGGTTCTTCTTTGGATACCTGGGTTTTACTTACCTGCCCGGGGCGTCGGCCTCGTCGGCGGCGCTGGTGTCCGGCGCCTTCTCGAGGGTGGCGCGTGCCGCCTTTGCCTTATCCAGTGGTTGCTGCATCGCATCGCGCAGCGCCGTGGCCTGGGGTTCGGGGGGCTTGTCCGGTGCCGGTGGCACCGGGCGGTTGCAGCCGCTCAGGACGAGCAGGCCGGCCAGCGGAAGAGCGAGACGGATCAACATGGCAACCTCACGCGCAAACCCAGGGAAGCGCAGTGTCGCACCGTTGTCGACCGGTGTGTGATGGGGTGCGCCGCAGGGGCATGCGGGCTATCCTGCCCGCAGCGCAGGGCACGGTGCCCGCGCATGACGCAGCGGGAGAAACAGGTGAGCGCGCATCGTTGGCGACTGGATGGGCAGACCGCATTGATTACCGGTGCCAGTGCCGGAATCGGCTTGGCGATCGCGCGCGAACTGCTGGGTTTCGGTGCCGATCTGATGATCGTCGGCCGCGACGCCGACGCGCTGGAAATGGCCCGCGATGAGCTGGCCGATGCCTTCCCCGACCGCGAGATCCACGGCCTGGCCGCCGACGTCTCCGACGATGAAGACCGCCGCGAAATCCTGGACTGGGTGGAAGACCATAGCGATGGGCTGCACCTGCTGATCAACAATGCCGGCGGCAACATCACCAAGCCGGCCACCGAGTACACCGAAGACGAGTGGCGGGGAATCTTCGAAACCAACCTGTTTTCGGCCTTCGAACTGTCCCGGTACGCACACCCGCTGTTGGCCCGGCACGCCGCGTCGGCCATCGTCAACGTGGGCAGCGTGTCCGGGCTTACCCATGTGCGCAGCGGTGCCGTGTACGGCATGACCAAGGCGGCCATGCACCAGATGACCCGCAACCTGGCCGTGGAATGGGCCGAAGACGGCATCCGGGTCAACGCCGTGGCGCCCTGGTACATCCGCACCCGTCGTACCTCCGGTCCGCTGGCCGATCCCGACTACTACGATCAGGTGATCGAGCGCACGCCGATGCGGCGCATTGGCGAACCCGAAGAAGTCGCCGCAGCGGTGGGCTTCCTGTGCCTGCCGGCGGCCAGTTATGTCACCGGCGAATGCATCGCGGTGGACGGCGGCTTCCTGCGCTACGGCTTCTGACCGCCGCAGCCGTTACTGCGGCACGGCGCAGCTGCTCTGGGCCAGCACCGCCTGCAGGCGCTCACGCTCGGCGGTGGCGGCCGCCGCGTTGCCGGGCGAAGCAAACCGCTCACGACCGCGCGCGTCGCGGAAGCGCTGTTGCCAGGCCGTGCAGCGCTGGTCTTCGCTGATCGGCTCGCAGTCATCGCGGATCACCTCGCAGCTGGCGGCGTTGACCGGCGTGTTCCCGCCCAGACCGGTGACCGACAGCAATTCGCAATGCGGTGGCGCGGGCTCGAGTTCGTGCAGGTAGCGGCCGCCCTCCTTGTTCTGGCACTGGAATATGTCAGGCAGTGGCGGCTTCGGCGGGCCATCGATCGGGGCGTCGTCGCCCGGCTTGGGCAGGTTGGCGCTGTCCAGGATCGCCGTGCCGGTGGGCACCTGGTACGCCTCGGAAATCATGCGTTCAATGGGGCGGGCCTGGCCCGGCACCTGCGCGGGCAGCGCGGCGGCGGGAGCGGGCGCGGCCGGTGGCGCCGGCGCAACCGGCGGCGGTGCGGGTGTGGTGCTGGTGGACACCGACACCTCGGACCGCGCGGGTGCGGCATTCATGCGCTGGATCACCTGGTGGCTGCCGGCCGGGCAGGGTTTGCCCTGCACGGTGACGTTGTCATCGGCATCGGTGCAGCGGAACACGATGCCCTCGTCGGCCATCGCCGACGACGCCACGCACAGCAACAGGAGGCACCAGGGTTTCATCGCTGCAGGATACAACGCATGCCGCGCTGTGCCCTACCGGCAGTCGCGGTCCAGCCGCGCATCCACGCCACGCTGTTCGCGGCTGATCGCATCGCGCTCGCTCTGCAGCGCGCTGTTGTAGCGGCGCACCAGTTCCCAGCGGCGGTCGCGCAGGATCGAACACACTTCGCTGGCCGGCAATGGATGGCACTGGTCGCGTACCAGGACATTGCCCGCCGGCACCACCACGTCGCGGTAGGTACCCGGATACGCCGAACCCTCGCTGTGCCACTGGCTGCTGCCACTGCCGATGGTGAGGCTGCCACCCCCGCGCGACCCGCCGCCGGAGACGGTCAGCGCACCCCCACTGGACGTCACCGAGCCACTGCCCACCGGGGCGATGGGCGGCAGCGGGCGCGGTCCGGGCGGCGGGCCGGGATGCGGCCCCACGCCGGGCCCGCGTCCGGGCAGCCACGCGCTGGTCCAGGCGGTGACCCAGCGCGGATTGCCCTCGCTGGATTCGCTGGTGTAGCGGCTGCCGTCATCGCGGATGCATTCGTACATCGGCTGCGGCGGCTGCACGTGCACATAGCGCACTTCGCGTTCGGCCGGCGCAGGGGCGGGCGCAGCCGGATCACGATCGCTGCGCACCGTGCGCGGGGCGGGGTCGCGGGGGCGCTGCATCTCACGCACTTCCTGGCGGCCGTCCCGGCACGGCGCATCCTGCAGGGACACGGCCCCGTTGCTGCCGACGCAGCGGTAGACGCGCACGCTGCTGTCCTGGGCAGCCAGTGCAGGGCTGCCGCTGAGCAGCATCAGGATCAGCCAGGGGGCGCAGGTGCGGGGCATGGCTGCAGTGTGCTGCTTAGCCGGCGTGTGCGTAAAGCCGGGCGGCTCAGGTGCGCAGGACGTGTCCGGTGAGCGCGTCGCGGATGGGCGTGGGCTGGGCCAGCCCGCCCGTGGCGCCCTCGACCAGGCCGTCCAGGCGGGTCAACAGCGCCGGGTCCAGCTCAGCGCGGGTGCGGGCCGGCGGGTGGCCGGCCAGGTTGGCGCTGGTGGACACCAGCGGCCCGCCCCAGGCGCGGCACAGGGCCGACACCAGCGGATGGGCGCTGATCCGCACGGCAATGCCGCTGTGCTCGCCGGTGATCCAGCGCGGCGCGCGCGGACCGGCCGGCAGGATCCAGGTGTGCGCCCCGGGCCAGCTGGCCAGCACTTCGGCGCGACGATCCGCGGGCAGCGCGTCCACCTGGACCCAGCCCTCAAGCTGGAGCAGGTCTGCGGCTACCAGAATCATGCCCTTTTCGACCGGGCGCTGTTTGAGCTGCAGCAGCTTGAGCACCGCTGCTTCGTTGGCGGGATCGCAGCCCAGCCCCCATACCGCTTCGGTGGGGTAGGCGATCACGCCGCCGGCGTGCAGGGCGGGTACAGCAGCAGCGACAGTGAGTTCATTCATGGAGACGACCAATGCGTTGCGTCGCGTTGCTGCCCGACCCACGGTCGGGCGCTACCGGTTTCAGGCCTTCTGCGCGGCCTTCTTTGCTGCAGTCTTCTTGGTTGCCGCTTTCTTTGCCGCCGCTTTCTTTGCCGCCGCCTTCTTGGCCGGCGCTTTCTTCGCGGCCGCCTTCTTTGCGGGGGCCTTCTTGGCAGCGGCCTTCTTCGGCGCGGCGTCCTTCTTCACCGCTGCCTTCTTCGCCACGACCTTCTTGGCCGCCTTCTTGCCGAAGCCCTTGCGCACCGGCTTGCCGGTTTCTTCCATGAGCTGCTGCACTTCGGCCAGGGTCAGCGAGGCCGGCTCGCGATCCTTGGGGATCTTGCCGTTCATCTTGCCGTCGCTCAGGTACGGGCCGAAGCGGCCGTTCAGGACCTGGATCTCGCTGCCGTCGAATTCCTTGATGATCCGGTTGCGCGCGATCTCTTCCTTCTCTTCGATCAGGAAGACCGCGCGGGCCAGATCGATGGTGTAGGGGTCGTCTTCCTTCTTCAACGAGGCATAGGTGCTGCCGCGCTTGGCGAACGGGCCGAAGCGGCCGATGCCCACGCTGACGTCCTCGCCGTTGTCCTCGCCGAGCGCGCGCGGCATCAGGAACAGTTCCAGCGCGTCTTCCAGGCTGATCGTATGCATCGACTGGCCTGGGCGCAGCGAGGCGAACTTGGGCTTCTCCTCGGCGTCCTCGGCCGTACTGCCGATCGCCGCGTACGGTCCGAAGCGGCCCAGCCGCACGCTGACCGGCTTGCCGGTCTTGGGGTCGGTGCCCAGCTCACGCGCGCCACTGGCTTCAGCGCGGTCGACCGATTCCTTCTTCTCTTCCACCAGCTTGTTGAACGGGTCCCAGAAACGGGCCATCAACGGAATCCAGTCTTCTTCGCCACGCGACACCGCATCGAGTTCGTCTTCGAGCTTGGCGGTGAAGTCGTAGTCCACGTACTGGGTGAAGTGGCTGGACAGGAACTTGGAGACCGCGCGGCCGACGTCCGACGGACGGAAGCTGCGGCCTTCCATTTCCACATACTTGCGGAACAGCAGGGTCTGGATGATCGACGAATAGGTCGACGGACGGCCGATCCCATACTCTTCCAGCGCCTTGACCAGCGCCGCTTCGGTGAAACGCGGCGGCGGCTGGGTGAAGTGCTGTTCGGCGATGATGCGATCCAGCGGCACGCGGTCGCCCGGCGTCATGGCTGGCAGCTTGCGGCCTTCGTCGTCGTCTTCGGCGCTCTTGTTGTCCTTGCCTTCCTCGTACACGGCCAGGAAGCCCGGGACCACCACGGTGGTGCCGCTGGCGCGGAACACGTGCTCGCTGCCTGCCGAGAGATCCACGCTGACCGTATTGAGCGTGGCCGGAATCATCTGGCTGGCCACGGCGCGCTTCCAGATCAGCTCATACAGCCTGCGCTCGTCGTCGGTCAGGTAGCGCGACACCTGCGCCGGGGTCCGCAGGGCCGAGGTCGGGCGCACCGCTTCGTGCGCTTCCTGGGCGTTCTTGGACTTGGTCTGATAGGTGTTGGGCTTGTCCGGCAGCGCGGCAATGCCGTAATCGCGTGCGATCACGTCGCGGATCTCGGCCAGTGCGTCCTGGGACAGGCTCACCGAGTCGGTACGCATATAGGAGATCAGGCCGACGGTGCCTTCGTCGCCGATCGCCACGCCTTCGTACAGCTTCTGTGCCACCTGCATGGTCTTGCGGGTGGTGAAGCCCAGCTTGCGCGAGGCTTCCTGCTGCAGCGTGGAGGTGGTGAACGGAGCCGCCGGGCGCCGCTTGCGCTCCTTGCTGGCCACGTCGGTCACGTGCAGGTTGCCCTGCGCGGCCTGCTGGATGCGCAGGCGGGCGGCCTCGGCGGTGTCGCCGTCGGTCACGGTGAACTGTTCGAACTTCTGCCCGTCCAGCTTGATCAGGCGGGCATTGAACGGCTGCGAAGGGTGCGCGCAGGCCGCATCGATGCTCCAGTATTCGCGGGCGATGAAGGCTTCGATCTCTTCCTCGCGCTCCACGATCATGCGCAGCGCCGGGCTCTGCACGCGGCCGGCGGACAGGCCGCGCTGGACCTTGCGCCACAGCACCGGGGACAGGTTGAAACCGACCAGGTAATCCAGCGCCCGACGCGCCTGCTGCGCATCGACCAGGTCGCTGGCGATCGCCCGCGGCTGGTTCATGGCTTCCTTGATCGCGCGCGGGGTGATCTCGGTGAAGACCACCCGCTGCATCGGCTTGTCCTTGACCAGGCCACGCTCCTTGAGGATCTCGGCGATATGCCAGCTGATCGCCTCACCCTCGCGGTCCGGGTCGGTCGCCAGGAAGATGTCGTCGGCGCTCTTGGCGGCCTTGGCGATGGCATCGACGTGCTTCTCGTTCTTCTCGATCAGGTCGTAGCGCATCGCGAAGTTGTTGTCGGGGTCGACCGCGCCTTCCTTGGGGACCAGATCGCGCACATGCCCATACGAGGCCAGGACGGTGAAGTCCTTGCCGAGGTATTTGTTGATCGTCTTGGCCTTGGCGGGCGATTCGACGATGAGCAGGTGCTTGGGCATGTCGTTGATTTCTGTGGGCAGCAGCCCGGGGGAGGGCGCTAGGGTGGAGCAAAAGGCCGCATTAGTGAAGGGCAGCCGTCGATTTCCATAAACTGAACGCCCGGTTATGCGCCGGGCGTTCAGGTTCTGCGCCTGTTAGAGGAATCACGCCGGGGCCGCCCGTGTCAAGCGGCCGGGTGTGACGGCCGCTCAGGACATGGTGGAGGCAATGACCCCGAACATGGCGATCACCAGGCCGATGCTGGCCACGGTCAGGATCCCGCTGATGACCAGGATCACGATGGTCACCGTGCCCAGGCCGCGCTCCTGGAACTCGGCGTTTTCGGTGAACGCCCACTTGTCCACCACCAGGGTGTCGCACAGCATGTCGTGCAGGGCCTGCTTGCGCTCGGTGAACGCGGCCATGATGAAGCCGATCATCAGGGTCAGGCTGCTCAGGATGAAGCCGAAGTAGCGACCGACGCCGCGCAGGAAGGTGATCCGCTCGCCATCGCTGCGCACCACCTTGATGCCCACGGCCATCTTGCCCAGGGTGGCGCCACCCTTGGAGGCGTGGAAGCCGGCGTAATAGCCGATGCCGATGACGAAACCGCCCAGCATCGCCACCATGCTCAGCGCCACCGCCAGGCTTTCGTTGCCGCTGGCCGCGCCGATCAGGTTGAACACCAGGCTGACCGGGACGTTGATGATGGCCACCACGATCGAGTCGAGGAAGTAGGCGGCATAACGTTTCCAGAAGCCGGCGTAGACCACGTCGCCGCCGGTGACCACGGCCGAACCGTAGCTGCCGGTGGCACCCGGCGCCGTGTAGGGCGAATGGGTGCCGCCACCGGTGCCGGGCAACGGCGCGGTGCCATTGTCGATGGCGGTGTAATCACCGCGCAGGTCGAAGCCGCTGCCCAGGTTCTCGGTTGCGCTGGTGAGGTTCTGCAGCTGCAGTTCCTCCACCGCTTCAGACACCGGCTTCCACTGCGGATAGCCCTCGCGCCAGACCAGTGTGGTCAGGCTGATGTCCCCCCGCTGGAAGCGCTGGCGAAGTTCTTCCACCGGCAACGGACCCTGGCGCTGCTGGCCTTCGGCGTAATACCACTCAGTCATTGCGTACTTCCCCTTCTGGATTCATCCGTAAATGTGAAGCTGCGGCTCAGCCGCGGCACTGCGTCGGAACATATTTGCTGTCCAGATCGCTGCTGCAGGTCCATTCCTGGCGTTGCATGTCGTACTCGAACCACAGCATTTTGCCATCCAGCTCGCGCTTGCCCGGCACCGCGAACTCCATTTCAATGCCGCATTTGTCTTCGCCGAAGCGGCCGATGCGCACTGCAGCGACATAGTCGGCGGCGTACGCGCCGGGGCTCTGGAAGCCGTCGTCGCCGTTGACCGGGCAGCGGTTGGTTTCCAGCGCGTACACGCTCACCTGGTTCTTCAGCGGCGAGACGATGGCCACTGCATTGGCCACTTTGGCGCGATGCACGTAATCGTCGTAGGCCGGCAAAGCGATCGCCGCCAGGATGGCGACCACCACCAGGAAGGCAACGCCCACCACCAGGCCGATCACCAGGCAGCCGGAGGTCTTCTTCGGCGGCGGCGCGGCGCGTGGGTAGGACGGGGCCGTGGCGTAGCCGGGTGCAGGACCGGGGGTGACCGCGCGCGGGTCGGGGGTGTCGAACCCTGGAATGCGCGGCGGGCTGGGCACGGCAGGCGCCGGGGGCGGGCCCGCAGGCGGGGCTTCGGCGGCTGCATCCAGGCCGATTTCATCGGCCACGCTGCGCAGCGGCTGCCACTGTGGCAGCCCGTCGCGCCATACCAGCGTATCCAGCGCGATGCGGCTGGACTGGTACAGCGCGATCAATTCTTCAGACGTCAGCGGACCGCGCTGCTGACGATTTCCTTCTGCGTAGAACCACTGGCTCACTTTCCATTCCCCTGAATGCGCAAGGCACCCAGTGTACGGTCAGTGAAGGGGTTCCGGTTCGTCCACGAACATCTGGGTTTCCATCCAGGCGTAGGCGGCCTCGGCGCCGGGCTGGTTGAACAGCACCATCAGCACCACCCACTTCAGGTCGTCCAGGTCCAGTTCGTCCTGGTCCAGGGCCATCGCCCGGTCCAGCACCAGCTCACGCTGGTTGGCGTCCAGGATGCCGTGCTGTTCCAGGAACATCAGGAAACCGCGGCCTTCCACGTCGAGCTTGTCCAGCTCCGGACCATGGAAAATACGCACGGGGCCATCGACCCGGGCCACGCTCACGGCGGGGCGCTGCTCGGCGAGGGCGTCGAGCCAGTCAAAGGCCTTGTTGATTTCGGTGGGGCTGAAGCCGGCCTGTATCAGGCTGTTCTGGAGGGTATCGCGGTCGCGGACGAGGTCCGCGTCTTCGCTGAAGTAGTGTTCAAACAGGTACAGCAGGACATCCAGAATGCTCTCTTTCATTGCCCCTCGGCCTGCGTCGACGACGCTGTGGAGGTGAAGAAACTAGGGTTTTCGACAGTAGCGGCCATGCCTGGCAACCACCTTTCCATCCAGTTCCATGATCAGCAGCATGGCCGACAGCTGCGTCGCCGTCAATCCGCTGCGCTGGATCAGTGAATCCATACCCGTTGGGTTTTCATCCAGCACGTTCCACAAGCGCTGGTAGTCGGGAGGGAGGAGGGGAGGAGGGGTGGGCGCCGCTGGCCCTGCCTGTTCAGTGGGGACATCCAGGCGCGAACGCAAGGCCTGGCCCAGCCGGGCGGCCACCGCGCCCAGTCCGGCGACCACCTCGGCCGGGGCTTCCACCAGCTGGGCGCCGTCGCGGATCAGCCGGTGGCAGCCCCGCGCGCGGGGGTTGCGCACCGAACCCGGCAGGGCGAACACCTCACGCCCGGCCTCGGCCGCCAGGCGCGCGGTGATCAGCGCCCCCGAGCGGAGCGCCGCCTCGATCACCAGCGTACCCAGCGTGAGCCCGGCGACGATCCGGTTGCGGGCCGGGAACTGGCCCGGGCGCGCGGCCGTGCCGGGCGGGTATTCGCTCACGACCGCACCGCGGGCGGCAACCCGGGCCTGCAGATCGGCGTGCTGGGGCGGGTAGGCCAGGTCCAGTCCGGTGGCCACCACCGCCACGGTGCGTCCGCCAGCGGTATCCAGTGCCGCCTGGTGGGCCCGTGCATCCACCCCCGCGGCCAGCCCGCTGACCACGGCCAGGCCGCTGCGGGCCAGCGCGGCGGAGAATTCCGCTGCCAGTTCGGCACCGCTGGGCGAGGGTGTGCGGCTGCCGACCACGGCCACGCCGGGGTGCCACAGCGCGGCAGGGTCGCCGGCAATGAACAGGGCCAACGGCGCGGTGTCCAGCTCGCGCAGCAGGGACGGGTAGTCGGCATCGCCAACCGCGAGCAGGTGTCGACCGGGGTGTTCAAGCCAGGCCAGGCCGCGGGCAAACGCGCGCGGTTCGGGCAGGGCGAACAGGGCACGCTGCTCGGGTGTGCACCCGGCGGCGCGCCAGGCGGACGGGCCGGCACGCAGGGCGCAGGCGGGGTCGTTGAAGCGGGACAGCAGCAGGCGGCGCGGGGCGATGGCGCCCCCGGCCAGGACCAGGCGCAGCAGCGCCTCGGTGGAACAGTTCAGTTCGGCAGGCATCCGCTCAGGCTAGCCCGCATACGAAAACGGCGCCCTGGGGCGCCGTCGCGTTGTTACGTAGGGTTTTGCGGTTATTGCGCGTCGGGGTGCTTGGCCGAATAGCCCACCAGCACCGGCTTCACGCCCTGCATCACCAGCGCATAGCTGACCTTGTCGAAGGTGCGGAACACCATCGCATGCGCGGCGTACTCATCCGGCAGCGAGACGCGACCGGCACCCGGGGTAAGCGAGTCGTCCATCCGCGAGGAGTTCGGGTACTTCATGCGGTGGGCCACGTGGCGTCCCTGGCGCCACAGCGACACCACGGTGCCGTTGTCGATGCCATTGGCGCTGCCGGCCGAGATCGCGATGACGTCGCGCGGGCCGCCGGACAGGTACATGTCCGTCACCGCCAGCACGCGCATGTCCAGGCCTTCGGTCTGGGCGGCGGGTGCGTGCGGGAAGAACTGCAGGTCGTACGGGGTGGCCTCCACCGGCACCAGGCGGTCGCCGGCGCGCACTTCACGCCCGTCGACCCGGCCCTGCAGCGCCAGCGTGGTCACTTCGGACGTGCCGTCGGGCACCTTCACCACCGTGCCCACGTTCAGCTGGGCCAGCTCGTAGCCCAGCATCTCGTTGCGCTTGCTCGGCGCGGCCACGAAGTTCTTCCACAGGTTGCCGCTGCCCGGGGTGACGTCGCCATTGGCGGTCAGGTCCTCGGTCGGCTTGGGCAGCGAGTAGCGCACGGTCGGGCGGACCACGGCCCAGCGCTGGCCCACTTCAGCACCGTCCAGGCCACGCACGTAGGCGGTCTGCCCGGTGGTCGCGCGCAGGCGGTTGTCTTCCAGCGCCACCACGTAGGGCAGCGAGTCGATCTCGTCCACCACGCTGAGCTGCTTCAGGAACGGTTCGATCTGCCCCAGCGGCAATGCGTTGATGGGCTGTTCCTGGCGCGGGCCGGGCTGGGCCACGACACGGTCCAGGTAGGCCAGGCTCAGCACGTCGCCCGGGTAGATCAGGTGCGGGTTCTTGACCTGCGGGTTGGCCTGCCAGATTTCCGGCCACAGCCACGGCTTTTTAAGGAAGCGCGCGGAAATGTCCCACAAGGTATCGCCCTTCTGGACGACGTAGGTTTCCGGGTGCCCGCCATTCACTTCAACGGCGGTAGCATAGGTAGCGACGGTCAGCATCGCGACGGCGATGACCGTACGAGTTTTTTCAAACATAGGTGTGGTGCCTGATTCCCCAACAGGTTCGAGCACTATAGTCCAGAAACCGGGGCGCAAGGCAAGCGTTGGCGATAGAATTGCGACGTACGCCGCTTTAAGGGCGCCCCCAAACGGTATTTGCCATGGCCATCCTGCCCATTCTCGAGTTTCCGGACCCCCGGCTGCGCACCAAGGCGGCGCAGATCGACGCCGCCGAAGTGACCACCCCGGCCTTCCAGGAACTGATCGACAACATGTTCCAGACCATGTACGAGGCACCGGGCATCGGCCTGGCCGCGTCCCAGGTCGACGTCCACAAGCGCTTCATGGTCATCGACGTCAGCGAGGAGAAGAACACCCCCCGGGTCTTCATCAACCCGGAGATCGTGACCAGTGAAGGCGGCCAGGTGTACCAGGAAGGGTGCCTGTCGGTTCCGGGCATCTTTGCCGACGTGACCCGTGCCGACAGCATCACCGTGCGCTTCCTTGACCGCCAGGGCGTGGCCCAGGAGCTGACCACCGACGGCCTGCTGGCGGTCTGCGTGCAGCACGAGATGGACCACCTGGACGGCAAGCTGTTCATCGACTACCTCTCGCCGCTCAAGCGCGAGATGGTCCGCAAGAAGCTGGCCAAGCAACGCAAGCACGTTGCCTGACCCGGCCAAGGTTGTGGCGGCGCGACGTCCGCGCGCCGCGACCGGATGTTCGGCGCCGACCCCGGCGCCGTTTTTCTTTCTGCAAGTGGAAGCGCCATGAAGATTGTGTTTGCCGGTACGCCTGAATTCGCCGTGTCTTCGTTGCGCGCTGCCGCGCGCCACCATGAGGTGGTGGGCGTCTATACCCAGCCGGACCGCCCGGCCGGCCGCGGCCGTGGGCTGATGCCCTCGCCGGTCAAGCTGGAAGCGATCGCCCGCGGCATTCCGGTGTTCCAGCCCGAATCGCTGAGGACCGAGGCTGCCCAGCAGCAGCTGCGCGCGCTGCAGCCGGATCTGATGGTGGTGGTGGCCTACGGTCTGATCCTGCCCAAGGCCGTGTTGGCCATTCCGACCCACGGCTGCTGGAACGTGCATGCCTCGCTGCTGCCGCGCTGGCGCGGCGCGGCGCCGATCCAGCGCGCCATCCAGGCCGGCGACACCGAGACCGGGGTGTGCCTGATGCAGATGGAGGCCGGGTTGGATACCGGCCCGGTGCTGCTGCGCCAGCACACCCCGATCCAGCCCGGTGAACTGGGAGGTTCGTTGCATGACCGCCTGGCCGAACTGGGCGCGCAGGTGCTGTCCGATGGCCTGGGCCTGCTGCGTGCCGGCCTCAAGCCGGTCGCGCAGCCGCAGCCGGAGCAGGGCGTGACCTACGCGCACAAGCTGGACAAGGCCGAGGCGCGGCTGGACTGGTCGCAGGACGCGCAGACGCTGGAGCGCACCGTGCGCGCCTTCAACCCGTGGCCGATCGCCGAGGCCCAGCTGGCCGGCGAACGGGTGCGCATCCATGGCGCGGTGGCGCTGGACGACAACCAGGGCAAGGCGCCGGGCACCGTGCTGGCGGCCGGCCGCGAGGGCATCGACATCGCCTGTGCCCAGGGCGCGCTGCGCCTGCGCGTGCTGCAGCGCGAGGGCGGCAAGGCGATCACCGCCGCCGATTACCTCAATGCACGCCGCGATCTGGCCGTGGGTTCCTGAAATGGCACAGCCGCGCCAGACCAAAGCGCCCGTTGCACTGGAGGGCATGGCTCCGGGTGTTCCCACCCGTGTGCTTGCCGCGCGCGTGCTGTCCCAGGTGATCGGCCGCGGCCGCTCGCTCAAGGCCGAACTCGCTACCGCACTGCCCAGCCTGGCCGACAGCCGCGACCGCGCCCTGCTCGAAGCGCTGTGCTTTGCCGTCCTGCGCCGCCGTACCGCCTACGACGCCGCATTGGCCAAGTGGATGCAGCGCCCGCTGGGCACGCGCGATGACGAACTGCGTGCCCTGCTGCAGGTCGGCTTCGCCCAGCTCGATGCCCTGGACCTGCCCGCGCACGCGGCCCTGTCGGCCACGGTGGAGGCAGCCCGCGCCCTGGGCCGTGAGCGCCAGGCCGGCATGGTCAACGCCCTGCTGCGCCGCGCGCAGCGCGAAGGCATTCCGCCGCTGCCGGCACGCGAGGTGTTCCCGACGTGGCTGGCCGAGCAGATCGAACAGGACTGGCCCGACCAGGCCGATGCCATCTTCAATGCAAGTCTGCAGCCCGCGCCGCTGTGGCTGCGGGTGAACCGCCAGCACGGCAGCCGCGATGCCATGCTGGAGCGGCTGCAGGCGGCCGGAATCACCGCCGAGGCCAGCGATCTGGGCGCGGATGCGATCCGGCTGCCGGTGCCGGTCGCGGTCGCCTCGCTGCCTGGCTTTGCCGACGGTGCGCTGTCGGTGCAGGACCTTTCGGCCCAGCAGGTGGCTGACGCAATGGCGGTGCGCCCCGGCGCGCGCGTGCTCGATGCGTGTGCCGCGCCGGGCGGAAAGTCGGCGCACCTGCTCGAACGCGACCCCAGCCTGCGCCTGCTGGCGCTGGACATCGATCCCCGGCGGCTCAAGCGCATCAGCGAGACCTTCGCGCGCACCGGCGTGGGCGAGCACGCGCAGGTGCGTGCGGCAGATGCCACCGACCCCGCCAGCTGGTGGGACGGCGAGCCGTTCGATGCGATCCTGCTCGATGCGCCGTGTTCGGCCACCGGCATCATCCGCCGCCAGCCGGACGTGCTGCTGCATCGCCGCGCCACCGATATCCAGGCCCTGGTCGCGCTGCAGGCACGCCTGCTGGATGCCTGCTTCGGCATGCTCGCGCCGGGCGGCACCCTGCTGTATGCGACATGCTCGATCCTGCGCGAAGAGAACCAGTTCCAGATCGAGGCCTTCCTGCAGCGCACCCGGGGCGCGGGCTTCCTGCCATTGGATGACGCTTACGGTCATGACTCGTGGGCCGGACGCCAGCGTCTGCCCGGCGAACACGGCGCCGATGGCTTCTTCTATGCGCGTCTGCTGAAGAAGGGGTAACGCGGCACCGGTAGAATCGCGCCCATGCTCAAGACACGCCAATCCCGTGAGTTCTGGTTGCTTGCCCTGATGGCCCTGCTGGTCCTGGGCGCAGGGCTGGGCATGCGCGACCCGTGGCCATCGGACGAACCGCGCTTCGCGCTGGTGGCCAAACAGATGGTGCTCAGCGGCGACTGGCTGTTCCCGCACCGCGGTACCGAGCTCTACTCGGACAAGCCGCCGATGCTGATGTGGCTGCAGGCCAGCCTGTACACGCTGCTGCGCGACTGGCGGGTGGCGTTCCTGCTGCCCACCCTGCTGGCCTCGCTGGGCACCCTGGCCTGCGTGTACGACCTGGGCCGCCGGCTGTGGACCCGCAAGGTCGGGCTGTACGCGGCCTGGGCGCTGCTGTTCGCGGTGCACTTCACGTTCCAGGCCAAGAAGGCCCAGATCGACCCGCTGGTGGTGTTCTTCATCACCCTGGCCAACTACGGCCTGTTGCGCCACCTGCTGTGCGGACCTGCCTGGCGCTGGTGGTGGCTGGGCTGGTTCGCGGCCGGGCTCGGCGTGATCACCAAGGGCGTCGGCGTGCTGGCGCTGTTCATGCTGGTACCGGCGCTGGTCGCCGTGGCTCTGGGCTGGCCGCGCGTGCGCCTGGACCTGCGCAACTGGCGCTTCTGGCTGGGTCCGCTGGCCTTCGTGCTGGCCGTGGCGCTGTGGCTGGTGCCGATGGTGCTGGCTGCCACCAGCAGCGGTTCGGCGGAATACCGTGCGTACATGAACGACATCCTGTTCCGGCAGACGGCCAAGCGCTACGCGCAGTCCTGGGACCATCACCAGCCGTGGTGGTACTTCATCGCCACGATGCCTTCGATGTGGATTCCCGCCTTCCTGCTGGTGCCCTGGGCCATTCCGGCGTGGTGGCGACGGTTGCGGCGGCGCGACCCGCGCTACCTGCTGCTGCTGGGCTGGTGGCTGCTGATCGTGCTGTTCTTCTCCGTTCCGCACGGCAAGCGCGATGTCTACATCCTGCCGGCGCTGCCCATCTTCTGCCTGGCGCTGGCGCCCCTGCTGCCCGGCCTGCTGCGCCGGCGCGACGTGCAGTGGGTGCTGGGCGCGTTTGCTGCCCTGCTGACCCTGGCCCTGCTCGGTGTGGGGGTGGCGATGCTGGGCGGTGAACCCGGCTTCGAGCGCAGACTCATTCTCGAACGTGGCATCGACACGTCGGTGACCGCCGCGCTGGGCTGGGTGGGCATCGCGCTGGGCAGCTGGGGCGTGGTCAGCCTGCTGTTCAGTGGCCGGCGCCGGTTCCACCTGGCCATCGTCTCGATCCTGGCCATGGCATGGATCGCCTACGGGCTGGTCGGCTACCCGTTGTTCAACGATTCCAGTTCCGCACGCGGCCTGATGCATCAGGTGGGACAACGGATCGGGCCGGATGCCGAGCTGGCCCTGGTGGGGTGGAAAGAGCAGAACCTGCTGATGTCCGACCGGCCGGTACGCACCTTCGGCTTCAAGCGCCGCTGGTACCTGCAGCTGCAGGACGGCGTGGTCTGGCAGGCGCAGGCGCCGGAGCGGCGCTGGCTGCTGGTGCAGCAGGCCGCACTGCTTGAATGCGTGGACCGCAGCCGGGCCGAACGGGTGGGCGTGGCCAACCGCCGCGGCTGGTGGCTGGTGCCGGCGCAGGCCTTCGTGGGCCCCTGCCAACCCAACGCCGTGGACCTGGCGCGCATACGTCGCGAGCAGGGCAAAGAGGACGGCGACGAGTAGCGGCCCGCTCATGGATCATTCCCGACCGATCAGCGACAATGCCGACCGCTCCGCCCGAGTCGCCTTGAACGTGAACAACGCGCTTTCCCGCCCCGCCGGTATCAACCCTGTTCTGGCATGGGTGTTCACGGTTGCGCTTGGGTTGTCGCCGGTTCTGCTGATGTCGACCATGGATGGCGGCAGCGCAGGCTATTACGGCCTGGTGCTGCTCAGCTTCATCGTGCTGGCGTGGGTGCGTCGCCCCGTGCAGGGCACCCGCTGGTGCGACAACCGGCGTGAGTATCTGTGGATGGTGATGGGCATGGCGGTGCTGCTGGTCGGCGTGCTTGCCAGTCTGGGGATGCATGGCATCTGGAAGGGTTCGGAAGTGGAGAAGTCGGTCCGCTTCCTCACGGTGGGGCTCATTCTGGCCGCCGCGCTGCGGATTCCGCGCCAGATCCTGGTGCACGCGGCCTTTGGTCTGCTGGGCGGCATCTGGTACGCGGTGATCAACGTGGCCTGGCTGGTGCTGAGCACCGGGGCGCGACCGGCGACCCGGCAGTTCAACGCGGTCACCTACGGCGACCTGACCCTGCTGTTCTCGGTGATTTCGTTCCTGCTGCTGGGCCTGCGCATCACCCGTTTCCGCCGCACCGAGTTCGCGCTGAAGCTGGTCAGCGGCATTGCCGGGGTCAGTGCCTTCCTGGCCACCCAGACCCGCGGGGGTCTGCTTGCGATTCCCTGTTTCCTGTTCATTGCCATGCTGGTGCAGGGCCGGCGCATGAACCGCCTCAAGCTGCTGGTGGCTGCGCTGCTGCTGGGTATGGCAGGCGCCATCGTGGCCAGCGACGCCTCCATGCGCGAGCGCATCCACCTGGGCGTGAGCGAATTCGACCAGTGCCAGGTGGCGCATCTGTCCGATACCTCGGTCTGCATCCGCCTGCAACTGTGGAGCGCTGCCGGGTACATGATCCGCAGCGAGCCGGTATTCGGCGTGGGCGGCGGCGACCGCTTCCGCGAAGAGCTGGCGCAACTGGCCGAGGCCAAGCAGGTCACGCCGACAGTGGCCCGCGACTTCGGCGAAACCCACAACGACCTGCTGTATTTCCTGGCCACCTACGGTGTGCTGGGCGGGCTGGGGCTGGTGCTGCTGTACATCGCGCCGGGCTGGCTCTTTGCGCGGCGCCTGCGTCTGGACGTGATCGACCGCCCCACGCGCCTGCTGGCCGGCGCCGGCCTGATGATCTGCGTGGGTTTCGCGGTCTTCGGCATCACCGAAATGATGTTCCGCGACATGCGCACCGCCTCGTTCTACGCCACCTGGATCGCGTTCTTCCTGGCCCTGTCAGATCCGCTGCGCCTCCGGCCCATCAACCCGCACCCCCCAACACCGCCGCATACGAAGCCTCAGTCAATGCACTGAAGGTCTCCAGCCCGAACGCGGCCACCGCCTGCGCGCGTGCGGCCTCACCAACGGCCGGCAGTGCCGCGCGCATCGCGTACAGCTCGGCCACCTGCGCGGCAATCGCCGCCACGTTGCGCACCGGCACGATCCAGCCATTACGGCCGTGGGTGATGTTCTCCGGCAGGCCGGCGTAGTCGCTGACCATCACCGGTTTGCCCATCGCCATCATTTCGCGGCAGGCGAAGGAGATGGTCTCCACGTCGTAGGACAGTACGAAGCCGGCGTCGCCGCTGGCCACGAACGGGCGGATATCCTCCAGCAGGCCCGCAAAGTGCACCTGCGCCCCCACCCCCAGCTCGTCCACTTCGGCGACCAGGCGCGGGTTCGGTTCGCGCCCGGCCACGGCCATGTGCACCTTGCCGCGGATCGGCTCGGGCAGGGTGGCGATGGCGCGGGCCAGGTCGATCCAGCCCTTGTGGTCATCGGTACCGGCGTTGCTCACCAGCACCAGCGCATCGGGGTCGCCGGTCCAGCGCTCGCGCAGCGCCACCGCCTCGGGCGAGGTCACCGGCGCGAACCGCTGCAGGTCCACACCGTTGTGAACCACGTCGATCGGGCAGCGCCGGTAGGGGCTGTCGAGCAGCATCTGGCGGGTATGTGCGGAGACCGCGATGACCCGGTCGGTGCCCCAGCGCGCGCGCACCGCATTGCCCAGCGTAGTGCTGGGTTTGCTGTTGTGCTTGGTGAACACCAGCTTCGGCCGCCGGGGCAGGCCGGCTGCCGCTTCCATGACCACACGATGATCGCGCGCGCCATTGGCATGGACGATGTCGATGCCGTGCCGGGCCATCAAACCACGCAGCGTGCGCAGGTCCGCCCATTGCCGGCCGAGTGTGGCCAGGCCGCTGCTGAAGGCGATCTCCACCGGCTCGGCGATACCTTCCTGGCGCACCACCCGCAGTATCCGGCTGCCGGCCGGCGCGGCCATGAAGAGCTGATGGCGGGGCGACAGCGCGCGGGCCAGGGAGGCCAGGTAGGTGGTGTGGCCACCCCCGTCGCCGGCGTGGAAATTGGTGTACAGAATCTTCATGGGAGCCTTTCGTGGTACGCCCGCGAAGTCTGACACACCCGTGTTCAGGGGGCGTCGCCACCGCGCGGCGGGTCGCTGACCGGCTGCCCGTTCTGCAGCATCCACAGCATGATGGTCTTCTGGCGCACGTAGTTGGCGCGCACGTAGGCATACACCAGCCCGTGCCAGCCATCGCGGAAGCCGCCGCGCAGCAGCAGCCCGCGCCAGAACCGCCAGGTGGGCGCCAGCACCAGCTTGGCCAGCGTGGCGCGCTTGCCGCGGGCGAACTCGTGCTCGGCCATCATGCGGGCGTAGCGCTGGGTCTTGGCCAGCTGCTGCTCCAGCGAACGGTAGGGGTAATGGATCAGGTCGCCGTGCAGGGTGCCTACGCTGCCGTCCACACTGGCCGCTTCATGGATTTCGCGCTTGCCCCGCCAGCCGCCGTGGCGCCGGTCGAACAGGCGCAGCACCCGGTCCGGGTAGGCGTTGCCATGGCGCAGGAATCGGCCGAAATATTCGGACAGACGCGCGAAGCGGTAGCCGTGCTGGCCGGCAAACCCCGTCGCCTGGGCCGCCAGGATCGACGCACGCAGCGTCTCGCTGATCCGTTCGTCCGCGTCCAGGCACAGCACCCAGTCGTGCGTGGCCTGCGCCACGCAGAACGCCTTCTGGCTGCGGAAGCCGTCGAACGGCCGCTGCAGTACCCGTGCCCCGGCAGCCGTGGCGATCGCCACGGTGGCGTCGGTGGAGTACGAGTCCACAACGATCACCTCGTCGCAGAAGGCCAGCGAGGCCAGGCAGTCGCCGATGCGATCGGCTTCATTGAACGCGATAATGCAGGCCGTGATGCGAGGCCGTTCAACGGGAGCGGTCGTGGAGGACATGATGGCCGAGTACCTGCTGTTTGCGACGGAACGCTATGCGTTGCCTATTCTCGCCCCGTTGGCCCGGGCGTTGCACGCCTCCGGTCAATCGGTCTCGGCGTGGTTCGCCGACGGCGCGGCCGGCGCAAGCCTGCCGGGGGTGCCCAACGTCGGCCTGCAGCAGGCGCTGGCGCTGCGCCCACGCGCGGTGTTCAGCGCGGCCAACTGGGTGCCGCCGTTCATCGCCGGGGCCAAGGTGCAGGTGTTCCATGGCTTCAACGTGCAGAAGCGCGACAGTGCGCGCGGCCACTTCCGGGTGCGCGGCCTGTTCGATCTGTACTGCACGCAGGGTCCGGCCACCACCGCGCCGTTCCGTGCGCTGGCCGCGCGCGAGGGCCACTTTGCCGTGGCCGAGACCGGCTGGCCGAAGCTGGACCCGCTGTTCCTCGACGACGGCGGCGCCAGCGCCGCGCTGCGTGCCCCCGCACAGGGGCGTCGGGTGATTCTGTTCGGGTCCACCTTCACCGAGCGGCTGAGCGCCGCGCCGCACCTGATCGAGCAGATCGCTGCGGACATTGCCCGGGGCGACCATTACTGGCTGCTGACCCTGCACCCGAAATGCCCGCCGGAGCTGTTCGCGCGTTACCGCGCGCTGGCCGGCGCCAATGCCGCCTTCATCGAGCCGGAACAGGTCATGGCCGCGCAGCGCGCCGCCGATGTGCTGGTCTCGGACACCTCGTCGATCGTGTCCGAGTTCGTGGTGCAGCACAAACCGGTGGTGACCTTCCGCAACCGCGTGCCGCAGCCGCACATGATCGATTTTGATGACCCCGCGCAGCTGCCGGTCATGCTGGCGCGCGCGCTGCAGCCGGCGCCGGCGTTGCTGGCCGAGATCCAGCGCTATGCAGACGATATCCACCCGTGGCGCGATGGCCGATCGAGCGAACGGGTGATTGCCGCCACCGAGGATTTCCTCGCCGGCGAGATGGGCCCATTGAAGCGCAAACCCTTCGGCGCGTGGACACGCGGACTGCAGATCCGCAAGGATCTGGGGTATTGGGGGCCGTCGAAGCGGTGAGGGATGGGGGCGATTGCGCGGATCAATGCGCCGGCCGACGCTTCACGAACGCCTGGCCCAGCGCTTCGAACACCGCGCGCGCCTCCGCTTCCGGCAGGTACCGCACACACAGCGCAACACTGCCGCTGGCCCCGGCCGTATCCAGCCACACGCTGGCCGTTCCCAGCGCGCGGTCCAGCGGCGAGCGGCTCAGCCGCAGGGCCTGCAGCTTGTCCAGCTCGGCAAACCGCCACCAGCGCTGCCACCAGCCGCCGCGCACGGCGACGTAACGCGCGTCCAGGTGATAGCCCATCCGCGCCATCGTCCGGTAGGCGCGCAGTGCCGACCACGGCAGCCACGCCAGCACCAGCAAGCCCCACGCGCCCACCTGCCAGACCGCGCCCGCCGCCAGCAGCGGCACGATCACCAGCGCCGGCAGGCACAGCCGGCACCAGCCGCGCTGCGGCACGGCACGCCACTGCGCCGGCGGCCACTGCACCTGCGGCAGCAGGTGCTGCACCAAGGCATCGCAGGCCTCGGGCGTGGCCAGCGGGGCCAGCTCGCGCAGATCGCGGCGTTCGCCCTCGTTGGCAACGCCGGCGGCGATGTCGATGCGCAGGTGGCGGCGCCCGAACCAGCGCTGCAACGCGGTCTCGCGCAGCGTCCACGCCTGGATGCGCCGACGTGCCACGCTGGTGCGCATGCGCGTCAGCAGGCCGCTGGCCACCGTCAGGCGCCGTTCGTGCTCACTGAGCCGGAAGCCGTAGTAGCGCAACAGCGCCATCGCGACGGAGAACACCCGCAGCATCACCCAGAAGGCGGCCACCATCACCAGCGCCGCCCCCCCCCAGACCCAGGTGGCCGGATGCAGGTGGCTGGCATAGCCGAACGCCTGGCGCCCGCCATACTCGATGGCATCATTGACCGCGCCACGCGGGAACAGCTGGTACGAGGCGCCCATCGCTGCCAGCACCACCACCCAGCCGCGGTCGGACAGCAGCCCGACCCGCACCACATCGGCGGTACTCAGCTGCAGCAGCACCTCCTCGGCAGGGGGGACGGACGTCGCGCCGTCGGCAGGCGTCGTGTCCGCATCCGCAGGTCCTGAAACCGCCTGTCCACGCTGGCGTACCAGCTGTTCCAGCGCCAGCGCCTGGTCCAGCCGCAGCACGCGCATTTCCGCTTCGGGGCGATTGCCGCCGGCCGATTCCAGGCGCAGCTCTGCCACGCCGAACAGGCGGTGCACCGGGTTCTGGTGCACCACCACGTTGTGGATACGTGCAAACGGGATCTCGCGGCGGTTTCGCGAAATCACCCCGCTGCGCACGCTGATCGCATCGCGCCCGATCCGGTAGTGGAAGGTCAGGTACTGCAGGATCGACACCGCCACCAGCACCGCGATCACCACCAGTGCGGCCAGGTTCGACCACATCTCGTCGCGATCGCCGCGGTTGCCGAACACCACCAGCGCCACCAGGGGCAGCAGGAACTGGCGCAGCTGCATCAGCAGCACGAACAGCCATGACCACGGGTGCAGGCGCTGGTCGGGCGCAAGGTCGTCCTCAGGCACGGTGCTGCTCACAGGGCGTCGTCGTCTTGGTCCAGCTGCCGGCCCAGGGTGTCGCGCAGCCGCTCGGCATCGGCCTGGTCCAACCCGCCCAGCGACACCGCGCTGTACCGGCTGCCGGCCGTATGCACCACCAGCGTGGCCAGCTGGGCAGTGCGCTCGATCGGGCCGCGACGGAGATCAAGGTGCTGCACGCGCGACAGTGGCACCCGGGTTTCCAGCTGCCACATCAGGTCGCGGCGTACGCCCAGGCCCTGCGCGTCCAGCCGCCACCACGTGCGGCGCTGGCGGCGGTAACCGAAGAACGCGCCGATCAGCGCGCCGGGCAGCAGCATCGCCACTGCCCCCAGCCAACGCATCGGCATGTCCAGTACCACCCACACGGTGCCCAGCACGCCACCGATCACGATGGCACCGGTGATCGCGCCGGTGATGCCGGCCAGCGTGGCGGCACGCGGTGGCAGGGGCTGCCACTGGCCCTGCACGGGCAACGGCGGCGGTAATGGCAACGCGGGAGGAGAAAGGTCGGACAAGGCGGGCGCTCGGCAGCAGGGAACATGCCGGGCGCCCGCATCAGGTCGGCTGCGCCCGTCGCGCAGACGGTAGCAGGTTGGCGCGCGCTATTGCGCGGCCTGGATCAGCGCATCCACGTCCAGCAGGTGGCCGGCACGCTCGGCCTTGGTGCGCAGGTAGTGCTCGTTCTCGGCGGTGATGTCGCCGGTGACCGGCACGCAGTCCACCACCTCGATGCCGGCATGGCGCAGGCGCCGTGCCTTGGTCGGGTTGTTGCTGAGCAGCTGCACGCGGGTGACACCCAGGCCGTGCAGCATTGCCACCGCGCTGCCATAACGGCGCTCGTCGGCGCCGAAGCCCAGCTGCGCATCGGCGTCGATGGTGTCCAGCCCGTCGTGCTGATAGCCGTAGGCACGCATCTTCGCCGCAATACCGGTGCCGCGCCCTTCCTGGTCCAGGTACAGCAGCACGCCGCCGCCCAATTCCTTGAGCTTGCGCAGACCGCGCCGCAGCTGGTCGCCGCAGTCGCACTTGAGCGAACCGAACAGGTCCCCGGTCAGGCACGAGGAATGCACGCGCACCGGCACCACGCCGGACAGATCCGGCGTGCCCACGATGATGGCCACCTGGTCGCGCTGGGCCACCCCGCCGCGGAACACGGCAAATTCGGTCATTCCCACCTCACGCAGCGGCACTGGCGAGCGCGCCACCAGTTCGTAGGCGTGGGCGGCCTGCTCGGCGCCCTGGGCCAGGTCGCACAGCGATACCTGCGCGCAGCTGTCGAAACGGCGGTCATCGGCGGCCAGCAGCGTGCCCACCATCGCCGGGAGCAGCAGGCCAAGCCGCGCGATTTCCACCGCGCCGTCATCCAGCGCCTGGCCGGCGGTCCAGCCCGCAGGCATCGGCTCGGGTTCGCGCAGGTAGCTCAAGGAGGGCAGGGCGTCGAAGTCGATCCCGGCCAGCGGCACCCTCGCGCCGTGTTCGGCGGCCACGCCCAACACGCGGGCGCGGGTGGCGGTGAGAAACAGGTAATGCTGCCCGGCGGCGGCCTCGGCAAAGGCGCTGTAGCTGCTGCGGGTACTGCTGTCCAAGGCGATGAAGGCCAGGCGCTGGCCATGGCTGTCGTCGATGACCACCGGACGGCCGGCGCGCAGTTCGGCCACCGCGCGTTCGCAGCGGATCGCGGCCGGATCGCCGAACGGGGAAGAAGCAGCTGGGGTCATGGCAGGGGACGTGGGGGACATCGTGGTTTCACAGTGGGGTCGGAGGGCGCCGATTCAATTGCGGCTGGCGCGACAGAGCGTCGCGCTCAGTGCGGATGTTCCTCGGTGGCGTACGGGTCCACTTCGTTGCTGTGCGGCGGGCGCAGCGTATAGCGCTTGTAGGTCCACTGGTACTGGGCGGGGTCGCGGCGGGCAATCGCCTCGATCCCGGCATTGAGCGCCGCGGCGGCGGTGCGCGGGTCCGGATCGGCCACGGCCGGGTCCGACGGGGTGATATGCAGCGCGAACTGCATGCCCGGCCCGGTCCGTTCGCACCAACCGTACAGCACCGTGGCCCCGGTGCGCTCGGCCAGCCGGTTGACCAGGGTCATGGTCAGGGCTTCCACCCCGAAGAACGGCGCAAACACCCCATCGCCGGCCTTGGGCTGCTGGTCCGGCAGGATGCCGGTGGCACCGCCGTCCTTGAGCACCTTGAACAGCTGGCGCACCGCCGGCCCTTCGGCGCGGACCTGCTGCACGTTGCTGCCGCCGCGCACCAGCTGCAGGAATTCGTCGCCCACGGGCTCGTCCGGCGCCTTGTAGACGATGGCGATGGGCCCACGCGAGGCCAGCCACTGGTTGAGCAGCTCCCAGTTGCCGTAGTGCGGGGCCGCAACGATCACGCCCTTGCCGCTGGCCAGGGCCGCGTCGTACAGCGCCTCGCCGTGGCGCTCGGTCAGCAGGGCCAGGTTCTGCTCGCGCGGGCGGGTCCACAGCCGCAGCGTCTCCATCGCCTGCAGTGCCGTCGAGCGCAGCACCGCCTTGTGCAGGGCCGCGCGCTGGTTGGCCGGCAGCTCCGGGTAGGCCAGTTCGAGATTGCGCCGGGTCACCCGGCTCTCGCGGGCATTCAGCGCGATCCACAGCCAGGCCAGGCCATGGGCGACACCCCGCAGCCAGGACCAGGGCAGGCGGGTGAACAGGGCGGCGGCGCGGTAGGCCAGGCGGGCGGTGGTTTGCGGTTTCATCGGGGCAAAGTCTAGCCGGTGCGCGTCCGCGGCGGTTTGCCGTGGCCGGCCGTGGCGGGTTTGGCGGCCTGCGGCCAAGCCACTAAGGTAGGCCGCCCCCTTCCAGGAACCGTCCGCCATGCTTGTCCTCATCCAGCGCGTCACCCAGGCCAGCGTCCGCGTGGACGACGCCGTGGTCGGCCAGATCGGCCCCGGCCTGCTGGCCCTGGTGGGCATGGAGCCGGGCGACACCGACGCCCAGATCGGCCGGATGGCCGATCGCCTGCTTGGTTACCGTGTGCTTGCCGATGAGAGCGGGAAAATGAACCGATCCCTGGGGGAGACAGGGGGCGGCCTGCTGCTGGTCAGCCAGTTCACCCTGGCCGCAGACACCGCCAGCGGGATGCGGCCGGGGTTCAGCACCGCCGCACCGCCGGCCGAGGCTGAACGTGGATTCAACAGGTTGGTGGAAATTTGTCGTCAAAAGCACGTTTCGGGGGTGGAAACCGGGCAGTTTGGCGCCCATATGGTTGTCAGCCTGGTCAACGATGGACCAGTGACTTTCCTGCTCAGACCCTGACCCCGGGACCACCGCCCGGGCCAGAGGGGCGGTGGGCTGGTATAATGCTAGGTTCTATTCCTCATCCTCAGCCGGTGGCGCGAGCACTACATGGCCAACGAACGTCCTGCCCAGCAAAACGACATCAAGCTTCTGATCAGCAAGGGCCTGGAACAGGGCTACCTGACCTACGCCGAAGTCAATGACCACCTGCCCGA
>Ga0209050_1000383_pt1 | contig 83450 bp, 70 predicted proteins | sample Araplavi_mTSA_r2_FD_184276 | JGI IMG/M metagenome (GOLD analysis project Ga0209050, IMG submission 184276) | Arabidopsis root microbial communities from North Carolina, USA - plate scrape MF_Cvi_mTSA_r2 (SPAdes) (version 2) | ecosystem: Host-associated > Plants > Roots > Endosphere | place: USA...
TTTTCCCACTGTTTCGCAATTCTTGCCACTTGGCAAAGAGTGCCGGAGTCTGATCCACAATGATAACAAACCAACTTTCCTCTGAGCTCAGCCTGACAGAACTTCCCGACAGGTGGCGCACAGAGTTACCAGCGCTCGCACCCGAAGAAAACGTACTCAGCGCGCTGGAGGTTGACCTGGACTCCAAGCTTCACTTCAACAAAGGCCTGGTGCTCCTAACGGAGCGCCGCATTATGGCACGCGCACCCGGTGAAACGGTATGGCGAGATTGGACTTATCGTGCCGGCATGTCGCTAAAACTGCACGACCACGCCGGCGTGGGCCACCTGGAGCTGGTGGACGACACGCAGCGCCTCGCTGCATGGCGCTTCACACTGGGCCAGAACCTGCTGGCGATCCGCCTGTCCGAGAACTTCCCGCACCTGCTGGAAGCGCACGTGCACGGCAAGCCGCTGCAGAACATCGAACAGAACTCCTGCCCTACCTGCAAGGCGCCGCTGGAAGCGGACCAGGAAGAATGCCCGGTCTGCACCAAGGTCGTTCATACGCCGCCTTCCACCTGGACCCTGTTCCGCCTGTGGCGCTTTGCCAAGCCATACCAATGGCAACTGGCGCTTGGCTTTGCCATGATGCTGCTGTCCACCGGCGCGCACCTGATCCCGCCTTACATCATCATGCCGCTGACGGACAATGTCCTGATCCCTTACCAGAACGGCAAGCCGGTAGAACACATGCTGGTGGTGCAGTACATGGCGGCACTGACCGGCGCCGCGGTGCTGGCCTGGATTTTCGGCTGGGCCAAGACCTACGTGCTGGCACTGGTATCGGAACGCATCGGCGCCGACCTGCGCACCACCACTTATGAACACCTGCTGCGCATGTCGCTCGAATACTTCGGCGGCAAACGCACCGGCGACCTGATGTCCCGCATCGGCTCCGAATCGGACCGCATCTGCGTGTTCCTGTCGCTGCACCTGCTGGACTTCGCCTCCGACGTCCTGATGATCGTCATGACTGGTTTGATCCTGTTCTCGATCGATCCGTGGCTGGCGATTGCCACCCTGCTGCCGCTGCCTTTCATCGCCTGGATGATCCACCTGGTGCGCGACAAGCTGCGCACCGGCTTTGAAAAGATCGACCGCGTATGGGGCGAAGTCACCAACGTGCTGGCCGACACCATTCCAGGCATCCGCGTGGTGAAAGCCTTTGCGCAGGAGACCCGCGAAGCGTCGCGCTTCCGTACTGCCAACAAGCATAACCTGGCCGTCAACGACAAGCTGAACAAAGTGTGGTCGCTGTTCTCGCCGACCGTGTCGTTCCTGACCGAGCTGGGCATCCTGGTGATCTACGTGTTCGGAATCTGGATGATCTCAAAGCACAACATCACCGTTGGCGTTCTGAGCTCCTTCGTCCTGTACGCCAACCGTTTCTACGGCAAGCTCGATTCCATGAGCCGCATCGTCTCCGTGACCCAGAAATCGGCGTCCGCGGCGAAGCGCATCTTCGACATCCTGGACCACGTATCGAGCGTGCCTGATCCGGTGCAGCCGGTGAAGGTCGAGAAAGTGCGCGGCGACATCACCTTGCGTGAAGTCGGCTTCCGTTACGGTAACCGCGCCGTCAACCGCGGCGTGAACCTTGAAATCAAGGCGGGTGAGATGATTGGCCTGGTGGGCCACTCCGGCTCCGGCAAGTCGACCCTGGTCAACCTGATCTGCCGCTTCTACGACGTGGCTGAAGGTGCGATCCTGCTGGATGGCGTCGACATCCGCAACTACGCGGTGTCGGACTACCGCCGCAATATCGGCCTGGTGCTGCAGGAACCGTTCCTATTCTTCGGCACCATCGCCGAAAACATCGCTTACGGCAAGCCGGAAGCGACCCGCGAAGAGATCATGAAGGCTGCCCGCGCAGCGCACGCCCACGACTTCATCCTGCGCCTGCCGCAGGGCTACGATTCGATGGTGGGTGAACGCGGCCAGGGCCTGTCTGGTGGTGAGCGCCAGCGTATTTCGATTGCACGTGCGCTGCTGATCGATCCACGCATCCTGATCCTGGACGAAGCGACTGCTTCGGTGGACTCGGAAACCGAGAAGGAAATCCAGAAGGCGCTGGACAACCTGGTCGCAGGGCGCACCACGATTGCGATCGCGCACCGCCTGTCCACGCTGCAGCGCGCGAATCGCCTGGTGGTGATGGACCGCGGCAAGGTGGTCGAAGAAGGCCCGCATGAAGAACTGATGGCCAAGGAAGGCGCCTACTACCGCCTCTACCAGGCACAGGCTCGTAACGTCGATACCGACATGGATGACAAGGCAAATAGCCGTGAAGATGATTAATTTTACTTTGAGCCGCGACAGCTTCGGCAAGTTGAACCTGATCGACGCCAACGGCGTATCGCATGAAAACGTTTCGCCAGTGCGCGCTTTCCCGATCCAGGCGCCGGAAGAAGGCCTGTCGCTGGTGAACACCGACGGCAAGGAAGTGGCCTGGCTGGACCGCATTTCCGACCTGTCGCCGGCACTGGCCGACATCGTGCGTGAAGAACTGGCCGGCCGCGAGTTCATGCCGGAGATCAAACGCATCGTGGATGTGGGCAGCTTTGCCTGTCCTTCCACCTGGACCGTCGATACCGATCGTGGCGAAACCAGCTTCGTGCTGCGCGGAGAGGAAGACATCCGCCGCATCGGCAGCGTGTCGCTGCTGGTATCGGACAGCCACGGCATCCACTTCCTGATCCGCGACCAGTTCACGCTGGATAAACACAGCAAAAAGATCCTGGATCGATTCCTCTAAGGCTTCGGCAACTCCAGCGGCGCACTGAACAGGATCACAGCTTCGCCGCTGATCGTCACCCTCACCGGCGCGCCGCCTTCCACGGCGACGCGTACCCGCACCACTCCGTCACGGCGCATCGCGCGTCCCTGGTGGCCGTCGTATACGAGTTCCATGCCGTCGTGCTGCATCAGCTTGTGCCGCACCAGGTAGGCTCCCAGCGGACCGTTCGCATTTCCCGTCACCGGGTCTTCCAGGATGCCGATGGCCGGGGCAAACATGCGCCCTTCCGTCGCGCCGGAGCCCTTCAGCACAAAGGGGAACCAGCCGTTGCAGCCTAACTCGCGGCTCAACGCGGCCAGCGCATCCATGTCGGGCTGCAGGCGCTCCAGCGAGAAACCGTCCGGCAAAGGAACCATCACTTTGCTGTGGCCCGTCGATACAACCTGCAGCGGCCGCCCGGCTGCCAACTCATCCACACCAAGTGCGCCAGATACCCGTTGGCGCCAGTCGTCGCCAAGCGGCTCACCAAACTGAGGCGCCCCCTGCTCGATCTCGATGCGCCAGTCGGTGCCTGCGTTGGAAGGGTCGCGCACAGTGCGAATCCGCTGCAGGCCGGCGCCGGTTTTTTGCACGACGCTTCGTTCAACGCTCGCTCCGGCCGCCGCGGCCGAGCAGGCAATCGCGTAGTGCGCGGCGATAGTGGCGTGCCCGCAGACAGGCACCTCCACTGTCGGGGTGAAGAAGCGCACATGGAAATCGTGGTCCTCGCGGTGAGGACGAAGTACAAAAGCTGTTTCCGAATGCTTCAGTTCACGCGCGATGTCTTGCATCTGCGAGTCGCTCAGGCCGTCCGCCTCGAGCACAACGCCTGCCGGATTACCGCGAAACGGCGTCCGCGTGAACGCATCAATGTGGAAAAGTGTCGGCATGCAGGCTCCTGTCAGCAAAACTCAAGTCTAATAGTGGACAGGCGGCGCAACAATCGGTCGCAATATTGATACACTCTCCCGCATTACGGGAGAATCGATGAGCGAACTGGATGACTACGCGACCTTTGTCGCCATTATGGAGACCGGCTCTTTGACCGCCGCCGCCCGCCGTACCGGCCGTTCCCTGCAGACGGTCAGCCGCGCGCTATCGGAACTCGAGACTTCGCTAGACACCCAGCTAATCCAGCGCACTACGCGCAAACTGCATGCCACGCCCGCCGGGACAGCCTTCCTCGCCCGCATTCGACCGGCCCTGGCCGACATCGAAGCAGCCCGCGAAGCAGCTCGCAACGAAGGCGACGCCCCGCAAGGCAAGTTGCGGATCGCCGCCCCCACACTGCTTGGCGCAAGCTGGCTGACGCCGGCCGTAGCAGTTTTCATGCAACGCTGGCCCGGCATCGAAATCGAACTCTCGCTGTCCGAACGCCAGGCCGACATGGTCGCCGAGGGCATCGACCTGGCTGTGCGGGTTGGCGACCTCCCCGACTCCAGCCTGAAGGCCCGCCCGCTCGCCCAAATGCGCCGCGTCTTCTTCGCCTCGCCGCGCTGGCTGCAGCAAAACGGAACGCCAACACAAGCCGGGCAGCTCGCCGGCTTGCCCTGCGTCCTGCGCAATACCGGCAAAGACCGCCGCCAATGGCCGGTCCGCGTCGACGGAACGATGCGCCACATTCCGGTCACCGGTGCGTTCAGCGCCAACGACGCCGCTGCCGCCAACGAAGCTGTCGCCTGCGGGCTCGGAATCGGCATGGCGCCCTTGTGGCAACTGCGCCGCCTGCTCGATGAAGGCCGCGTTGAGCTTATCCTGCAAGAATTCGAACCGCCGCCGATCCCGCTGCAGGCACTCTGGCCCAACACGGTCAAGCTCACCCGACGAACAAGGTTGTTCATCGAACACCTCGCCCAGATGGCAAGCGCACAACACTGGTAAGAAAATTGACATGGATCATGTTGCCGCCTGTTTCCGGGCGGCACAATTACTGCTCGACACTAATGGAGAGTCACATGGATTCCATCGTCTTCGGCCCCGACCTCGCACTAGGCATCCCGGTTCTCGACCAGTCGCACCGAATAGTCTTCGACATGCTCGACGCAATGGAAGGCATGCCCCGCCCCGCCTTCGACGCTGCTTGCAGGGAACTGACCGCCGAATTCATGGAGCACCTGCGCGAAGAAAACAGCCTGATGGAACGGATCGCCTACCCTGCAGCGCAGGCGCACCGTATCGCCCATGGCCACCTGCTGGAAAAGGCTGCACGCGTCCTGCGCCTGCTGAAGGACGATGACGAAACCAGGGCGCGCGAGATCATTCGCTCGCTGCCGGACTGGCTGGAAGCCCATATCAACACCATGGACCTGGCATTGGCAGTTGCAGTCTCCCGGTTGGAGTAATAAAGTGCTTGACTTAGAGCGCACTCTAACTTTTACGATCACCCCATGGATTCGCACCTGAGCATTGACGAAGTCGCACAACGCACCGGCCTCACGGCCTACACCCTCCGCTATTACGAGCGCATCGGGCTGATTGCCCCGGTCAATCGTGCGGCAGGAGGCCAGCGGCGTTACGCGGCGTCGGACCTGGCCTGGATCGAATTCCTGCTGCGTTTGCGAACGACCCATATGCCGATCGGCAAAATGCAATCGTTCGCCAAACTTCGCGGCGCTGGGGACTCGACGGTGCCGGAACGGCGCCGGATGCTGGAAGAGCACATGCAGGACGTTCTCGCCGAGATCGAGGCGATGCAACAGTCGGCAGCGTCTTTGAAGGAAAAGATCGAACATTACCGCTCCCTGGAGCAGTCCCTGGCGTCGAATCCAACCACTGATGGAGGACATGCCAATGAACACCGAAAGCCGCTACGAGCGCGGGCTCGCAAAACTGCGTGAAGTCGACGGCCAGGCCGGCGAAAAGGTTATCCAAAGCCTTGAAGACATAGCCCCCGATTTCGCGCGCTACGTCATCGAATTTCCGTTCGGGGACATCTATTCGCGGCCCGGCCTTGACCTGAAATCGCGCGAGATCGCCGTGGTGGCCGCGCTGACCGCCATGGGCAATGCCACGCCTCAGCTCAAGGTGCACATCCACGCGGCCTTGAACGTCGGCCTTACGCGGGAAGAGATCGTGGAGACCATCATGCAGATGGCAGTCTATGCCGGCTTCCCCGCCGCCCTCAACGGCTTGATGGCCGCCAAGGAAGTCTTCGCACAGTAAAACGTAGTCGGGTCAGACCCTTGGGTCTGACCCAGGTTTACCGGGTTTGACCTCGTGGGCGGAACTCCTCCTTCTATTCAAATGTAAAGCCGGAAGGTAGGCTCTGTCGCCAACGGACGCCCCCCACCCACCTACAATGGTCGCACTGATTGAAATGCTCATTTTCCCGCAACGGCAAACCCGGCAAACCTGGGTCAGACCCAAGGGTCTGACCCGCCATGCGGGCCATGCCTGGGAATGTCGCTTCCCGGTAATCCGTAAGGAACCATAAAAAAGGGGCAGCGAAAGCTGCCCCATACACCCCCTACAGGTGAGAAAACTGATGCGCCGTTCAGGCCACGGCGAGTTCCTGCGCCATGCCGCCGGAAGACATGTTTTCCAGCTTGGCGCGGTCGGTAATGCGCAGGTCGCGGTTTTGCAGGACGATCGAACCATCCTGGCGCAGGCGTGCCAACTGGCGGCTGACGCTTTCCACGGTCAGGCCCAGGTAGCCGCCAATGTCTTCACGCGACATGCGCAGCTGGAAACTGGTCGAAGAGTAGCCGCGCTGGGCGTAACGGCCCGCGAGGTTCAGCAGGAACATGGCCAGGCGCTGTTCGGCGCGCATATGGCTCAGGAACAGCATCACCGACTGCTCGCGCTGGATTTCGCGGCTCATGGTGCGGTGGAACTGCTGCAGCAGGCCCGGGATCTGCATCACCAGCTCCTGCAGGCGGGAGAACGGGATCTCGCAGACTTCGCTGTCTTCCAGGGCGACGGCGTTGCAGGAATGCTGGCCGTTGCCGATCGCTTCCATGCCCAGCAGGTCGCCGGCCATGTGGAAGCCGCCAATCGTCTGCTCGCCGCGCTGGTTCACCTGCACGGTCTTGAAGTGGCCGAAGCGCACGGCATACAAGCTGTGGAAGCTGTCGCCGGTCTTGTACAGCGGCTCGTCGCGGTTCACGCGGCGGCGGCGGGAAATGATCTGGTCAAGGCGGGCTACATCGTCTTCAGCCAGGCCTTGCGGCAGGCAAAGGCGGTTAAAGCTGCACAGCGAGCATTTCGCTGCGACAGGTGCGCAAGATTTGGTGGCGTTTGCAGGGGTGATTGGAATGACCGGGCTCATAATGCTGCTCCTTGTTTTCGATGGAAGCAGTATCTCCCCCGGCCTCATTTCCCGGTATCAAGCATCCTGTGTAGTTGATGTAGTGGTTCCCCTACAAGCGATCAAATCAAACCGTGCTCAAGGGCGTAGCGGGTCAGCTCCGCATTGCTGGACATGCCCATTTTCTCGAGGATGCGGCTGCGGTATGTTGTCACAGTGTTAGGACTGAGGTGTAGTTTTTCCCCTATGCGCACCAGCGACTCGCCCTGGGCAATCAGCTTGAAAACTTCCAGCTCGCGGTTGGAGAGTTCCTCATGGTCGCCGCTCGGTCCACCGCCCACCAGGGTTGCCAATTTCTCAAGCAGGGCCGGACTTACGTGCTTGCCACCCGACGCCGCCTTGCGTACCGCTTCAATCAGCGTTGCTGTCGGCGCATCCTTGGTCAGGTAGCCGGAAGCCCCCGACTTCAGCGCCCGGACCGCGTAAATCTCTTCCGAATAAGTGCTCAGCACCAGCACCGCCATGCGCGGGTATTCGCCACGCAGGGTTTTCAGCAGGTCCAGGCCGTTCTTGCCCGGCATTTTGATATCCACCAGCGCCACGTCGAAGCTGCGTTCGGCCACGCGCTGCATTGCTTCAACCGCGTTGCCTGCCTCGCCTTCCACGCTGATGTCTGGCGCCGTGCCCAGCATCAGGCGCACGCCATTGCGCGCAATCGCATGGTCGTCAACCAGCAACACGGTGATCTTGTCACCCATTCTTGTCCTCCAAAGGCAGGCGCAGTTGCAGGGTGGTGCCCTGCCCGGCCTTGCCGCTGATATTCAGTTCACCGGCAAAGCGGCGGGTGCGTTCGTGCATGCCGAACAGCCCCCACGATTCGCGGTCCGACAGGCCTGCGCTTTCGATGCCTTTGCCGTTGTCTTCGACGCGCAGCATCACGTTCTCGCCGTCGGTATCAACGCTCACGCGCGCTTCGCTTGCTTCGGCGTGGCGCACCACATTGGTCAGCGCTTCCTGCGCGACGCGGAACAGCATGGTACTGCGTTCGGCGTCCAGTTCCAGCGCCTGCGCCTCCGGCGTGATATTGCAGCTGCATTGCAGGCCGCTGCGCTGCGCCACCTGCTCGGCATACCATTCCAGCGCCGGCCAGATGCCCAGCTGGTCCAGCACGCTCGGGCGCAGGTCGGTAATCACGCGCCGTACCGTCTCGATTGCATCCTGCGCCAGTTTGGCCGCATCCTTCAACAGCGGATCGGATTGCTCGCCGCCGCGTTCGATGGCGACTGAAATATAGGCCTTTATGCCTGTCAGCAGGCCGCCCAGTTCATCGTGGATTTCCTGCGCGATGCGGGTGCGTTCGTGTTCCTTCAGCTTTTCCTGGTAAGCCGCCAGTTCGCGCAATTCCTTCTGCGATTGGCGCAGCACGCGTTCGGCCAGTTGCTTTTCGTCGATCAGGCGCTGCTCGCGCAGCAGGCGGTCGATCGCACCGGCAAGGAAATCGAGGTAGCGGCCGTCACTGTCCTTCACCAGGTAGTCGCGCGCGCCGCGCCGCATGGCTTCCGCCGCCACGGTGGCGCTGTCGGCGCCGGTCAGCATCATGACCGGAATATTGGGTTGGGTTTCGCCCCGTTCGGCGGCCAGGCGGGCCAGGAATTCCAGCCCGGTCAGGTCCGGCAGGTGGTAGTCGAGCAGGATGCAGTCGGGTTCTTCCCGCAGGGCGATATCCAGGCCCTCTTGCCCGCTTTCGGCTTCCAGCAGCTCGCAGTTGAAACCTGGCGCCTGCGCAAAGGCGCGGCGGCAGGCGATGCGGTCAACGATATCGTCTTCAACGATCAGGACGCGCACAGTGCTCATGGCAGTTCGCTGATAGTCCAGTACAGGTTAATTGAGCGTACCACTTCCACGAACTGGCGGTAGTCGACCGGCTTGGTCATGTAGCCAGCCACTCCGAGGTCGAAGCTGCGCATCTTGTCCTGCTGCTCTTCCGACGTGGTCAGGACGATGACTGGAATACGGCGCAGCAGCGGATCCTGCTTGACGTTCTGCAGGAACTCGATGCCGTTCATGATCGGCATGTTCAGGTCCAGCAGGATGATGCAAGGCTGTTCATTGCCAGGTTCGCGCAGGTATTCCAGCGCGGCTTCGCCATTCTCCATCGCGACGACACGGTTGCCCACATGGACTTCCTTCAGTGCGCGCAGGATGGTCATCACGTCGACCTGGTCGTCTTCAACCAGCAGGATAGGCTTGCTCGTATTATTCATGCGTTGTTCTTTCTTTTCTTCGGCAGGGTGAAAAAGAAGGTGGTGCCCTTGCCCAGCTCGGACTCCAGCCACACCCTGCCCTGGTACATTTCAACAATCTTCTTCACCAGCGCCAGGCCGACACCCGTGCTTTCGACGCGGTCGCGCGGCGCCAGGGTCTGGAACAGCTGGAAAATGCGTTCAAAGTGGCGTTCGGCGATGCCGGGGCCGTTGTCGCGGACGTGGAAACGCCAGTTATTACCTTCGTCCGCCCAGCCCACTTCGATCTCGCCCTGCGGCTTGTCCATGTATTTCACCGCGTTCGACACCAGGTTGTGGAACAGCTGCTGGATGCGGGTCGGCTCGCCTGTGACGGTCGGCATGCCCGGCATGACGGTGACCTGGATGTGCGCCGGCACGGCCAGCAGATCGATCACTTCGGACACCAGCTGCTCGAGCGGGACCGGCACCACGGCTTCCTTGATGCGGCCGACGCGCGAGTACTGCAGGATGCCGTCGATCAGGGCGCCCATGCGATGCACGCGGTTGATCAGGAGCCGCATGTGCTCCTTGCCTTCCTCATTGAACTTGTCGGCGTAGTCGTGCGCCAGCCAGTCGGCCAGCGAGCCGATGCCGCGCAGCGGTGCCTTCAGGTCGTGCGATACGACATAGGCAAAGTTGGTCAGTTCCTCGTTGGCACTGGTCAGCTCCTGCAGCAGCTGCTGCGCCTTTTCTTCCGCGTGCTTGCGCTCCGTGATGTCGCGCACCAGGCCGGTGAACATGCGGCGCCCGCCGAGCCACATTTCGGTGACCGCCAGGTCCATCGGGAAAATGCTGCCGTCGCGGCGCAGGCCCTGCACTTCGCGGCCCTTGCCGATGATGCGCTTCTCGCCCGTGGTCATGTAATGGTGCAGGTAGGCGTCATGCGCTTCGCGATGCGGCGCCGGCATCAGGATCTTGACGTTGCGGCCCAGGACTTCCGATTCCGGGTAGCCGAACATGCGCTCGGCGGCCGGGTTCACCCGTTCGATGATGCCCTGTTCGTCAATGGTGATGATCGCGTCCACCGCGGTTTCGAAGATCGCACGCATGCGTGCTTCGCTTTCCTGCAGCGCGTGCTCGGCCTTTTTACGGGCGCTGATGTCATGGATGGTGGCCATCACCAGCGGCTGCGTGTCATTGTCCTGCAGCGGGGACAGGCTTACTTCGACCGGGAATTCGCTACCATCCTTGCGGGCAGCGAACAGCTCGAAACCGGCGCCCATCGCACGCGGATGCGGGCGTTCGAAGAAGCTGCCGCGCAGGCCCACATGGCCGTGCCGGAAGCGTTCGGGGATCAGCGATTCCAGCGGCTTGCCAAGCAGCTCACCGGGGCCGTAGCCAAACAGGGTTTCCAGTGCCGGGTTGACCAGTATCAGTTGGCCGTCCTTGTCGATGATCAGCATCGCGTCCGTGGCCGATGCCAGCAGCCATTGCAGGCTGCGTTCCGCAATCGTTGAATGTGTCAAAGCCTGGTCCTGTCGGTGGTCAAATCCTGTCATCCTATGATTGTAGCGTCCCTCGCGGCAAGGGGCCAAATCCGCGTCCTTAGATTAAGTCACCCAAACTTGACCTAGGTCAAGCGGCGCAGGTGACGCCGCGCGAGATGCCCGTTAAAGTGGCGCAAAAGTGGAGACTAGGCATGTTACCTGAAGAAATTGACCGTTGGACTGCCGTCCTGCGCCAGCGGCGCGAGGTTCTGGCTGGCCGCGATTCCACTGAAGTGGCGGCGATCGATGCCGCCCTGGAGCGTTTGCAGGAAGGGACCTTTGGACAGTGCCAGCGCTGCGGGGCGGCGATATCCGCTGGACGCATGCAAGCGCAGCCGGGCGCCGCTACCTGCCTGGCCTGCCAGGAACTCGCCGAGCGGCAGCGCTCCTTCATCTCGCTACCGATGCCTTAGCGCAGCTTTCCCCGGTAAGGCGTGCACGCCGGGCCTTCGCTTTCCGCGCCATTGCAGATATGACGGCGGCATTCCACGGCGCCTGGCTGCCCGGGCGGCGGACAGCGTTTGAATACTTCCGCATACTTCAGCGATTCGCCGGCTGCCTTTCGGCGTGCTGCGGTCTTCTTGCGCGTGGGATGCTTGGCGATGCCGGCACGATGCTTCACGCGCGTCGCTATGCCGCGCGATGCGCTGGCATTTTCTTGTCGTATCGGCCCGGCCTTTTGCGCCTCGTCCTCCTGGCCGGACGTGCCTGCCAGCGCCGTCGGGCCAGGTTTCTGGCCGGCTTCCGCCTCGTGCGGCGGCACTTCGTGGCGCCGCGCCGCGGCCGCCTTGGCGGATGGAACCGTCGGGGCCGCTTCGCGTGGCGGCAAAGTGGTGGCCACTGCCATCAGGTCGCGCTCAACGCCGACGCGCTGCGCGAGCACCACCGCCCCGGCAGCAAGGCCGGCCAGCAGCGCGCCGCATGACATCCAGAACGCCGGACCTTGCCAATCGAGCAGCCGCGAATGCGAGGGCGGCGCGGAAGGCGTGGCCGGCGCCGGGTCGGGCTGCGCTGCATGGGCGTGCGCTTCCGCGCCAGTCTTCGAGGCGGACGCCGGGTCAGGCTTTTCGCTCCCTGCTTGCTTTTCTGTCATATGCCAAACATAGCAACAATTACATCCGAATGTCGCATGCTTGTAGCTTCCTTGGCGCTTGAGCTAAGATTATTACTCCGGTGCAAATGGGCACACCCAGATGAAAAGCTTCCAGGGCTTCTTCCGCGATCTAGGACTCCAGCGCAAACTCTTGCTGGTGTCGGTCTTTACGACGATTGCGGCAATGCTGGTCGCCTTGATCGCCCTGGCCAGCTACGACCTGCTGGTCGCCCGGCCCCGCATCCTGCAAGACCTGACCGTGCGCAGCGAGCTGTTCGCCCTGAACCTCGATGCCGACCTCAATTTTGGCGACAGCAACAGCGCCGCCCGCAAGCTGGAGGCCCTGCGCAGCAGCCCCGAGCTTACCCACGCCTGCCTGTTCACCGCCGACAAACGCGTGTTCGGCCGCTTCCATCGCGAGGCCGCGCCTGCATGCGAATGGTCGCAGGAACTGGAACGGGAGGGCCACATCTTCGACGGCTACGCCCTGTCAGTCCTGTCCCCCATCCGGTTCGAGCGTGAAGTGGTCGGTTACCTGGCGACCGAATACCATCTGCCGTCGGTGCTGGAACGCCTGCGCCAATACGGGCTGGTGCTTGGGGTGGTGCTGCTTACGCTGTCCTTCGGCGGCATCCTGTACGCCTTGAGTTCGCGCAGGCTGGTCACCCAGCCACTGCTTGCATTGTCTGCAGTCGCCGACCGCGTCACCCGTGAACAGCGTTTCGACCTGCGCTCGCCGGTGGCCAGCCGCGACGAAGTGGGCCGCCTGGCCACCGCCTTCAACGCCATGCTGGCAACCATCTCGGCGCGCGACGCTGCACTGCGACGCAGCCAGGCCCTGCTCACCAACATCGTCGAGAAGTCCTCGGCCGTGATCTACGTGAAGGACCTGGATGGACGCTACCTGATGGTGAACCACAGCTTTCGCATGCTGCTGCCGCCCGGGTCGCCGGAACCATTGGGCAATATCGACGAGGAGCTGTTCAGCCCTGAGATGGCGCTGGCCATCCGCCGCGCCGACCGCGCCGTGCTGGCCAGCGGCCGCGCCTCCAGCTACGAGGAGACCGCCGCGGGCACGGTCGGCGGCCCGCGCACTTATATCTCGGAGAAGTTCCCCCTGATCGATGAATTCGGCCATATCTGGGCGCTGGGCGGAGTCTCGACCGACATCACCGACCGCAAACGCAGCGAACTGGAGCTCGAAGACCTGGTCAACGTGCGCACCCGCCAGATCGCCGACACCAACCGCGAACTGGCCGATTCGCTTGGCAACCTGCAGCGCGCGCAGGAAGAGCTGGTGCGCAGTGAAAAGCTGGCGGCGCTGGGGTCGCTGGTTGCCGGCGTGGCGCACGAACTGAACACGCCGATCGGCAACAGCCTGCTGGCCGTCAGCACCCTGCTGGACCAGACTACGGCGTTCGCCGCCGCGGTGGAATCAGGCGTCCGGCGCTCTGCCCTCAATGCCTACATGGCCGACGTGAATAACGGCAGCCAGATCGTGCTTCGCAACCTGCATCGCGCGATCGACCTGGTGGCCAGTTTCAAGCAGGTGGCGGTTGACCGCGCCACCTCGCAGAGCCGCGAGTTCCAGCTGGACGAACTGGTCTCCGAAATCCTGCTGGTACTGATGCCGACCTTTAAAAAGTCCGGCATCCGCGTCAATCACCAGATTCCGCACGGGATTGTCATGGCCAGCTACCCGGGACCATTCGGCCAGGTACTCATCAACCTGGTCAACAATGGCCTGATCCACGCCTTTGAAGGCATTGAGAACGGGGAAATTGTGATCACCGCGGAACCGATCGGCAGCGATGCGGTCGCCATCGCGGTACGCGACAACGGCATTGGCATCGCTCCCGAAAACATGGGCAAGATCTACGACCCTTTCTTCACCACCAAGCTGGGGCGTGGCGGCTCCGGGCTGGGCCTCAACATCGTCTACAACATCGTCTATGGCCTGCTCGGCGGGCGCATTGACGTAAAAAGTGCCCTCGGAGAGGGCACCAGCTTCATCCTGACGCTGCCGGTCAGGGTTTAATGGATTTCCAGCTTGCGGCTACCCTGCTTGGCTTTCTTCGGCAAAGTCAGTTCGAGCACGCCGCCTTCGCAACGCGCGGTCGCCTTGCTGTCATCGATGTCGTGTTCAAGGGTAAAGCTGCGGTACTGCTCGCCAAAGTAGCGTTCGCTTCGCACAACCGTGCCGCCCTGCTTTTCCTCCTCAACCCGCCTGGTCTCGGCGGCAATGGTCACCCGGTTGCCGGAAATATCGACCTTGATGTCGTCTTTGTTAACGCCGGGGACGTCGGCACGAACCGTGTAAGACGCTTCGTTCTCGTGCACATCAATGCGGATTGGCTGTTGCCCTTCGCCTTCCCGCGTGATATTGGCCATCCGGAAGTCACGGAACAGGTCTTCAAAATTGCGGAAGGGATCGAAACGGGCCAGGTCCGTGAATGGATCGTATCGCCTCAGATTAGCCATGATTTCCTCCTTTCTCGTGGTGCGACAATATGTTAGACCTCGATCAGCTGGCTTGCCACAGATATTGGCAATCGTATTGGCCAGGGCTTTAATGGCGGATCTATGGGCTCCGGCCCTTTCTTTGACAGACTGAAATTTTGCGCACAAACTTGTCGAATGCTCGCAGCATGGCACACGATCACTTTCGGATTTCAGACGCGTCGCCCCTTTGCGTTGGCGATAACGCTCATCTTTTGCCTGCTTGGCCACTCGTCCGCACAGGGTGCTGCGGAACACCTGGTCATCGATTACATCGTATCGCATAGCGCCCAGCGCACTGCCTGGATAAGGGTTATCAACGAGTTTTCGTCGGCCAATCCGGACGTCCAGGTAACGCACCACGGCTATCCCCAGGAACAATACAAGCGTGACTTCACGTCGCGCCTGAAGAGCGGCAAGGTTGACCTGGCCTTCTGGTACGCCGGGGAGCGCCTGCGCGATACCGTCGCCGGCAAATTGCTGTCCCCGCTCGATCCGGACACGGTCGCGCTATTAAAGAGAAAGAAGTTCCATCCCATTACCATTGACGGCACGCGCATCGACGGCGAGGTGTATGGATTCCCGATGTATTACTACCCCTGGGGATTCGTCTACCGCAAATCGCTGTTCAACCGGCTCGGCATCCGCCCGCCGGCGACCTGGGATGAATTCCTCAATGCGTGCGAACGCCTGTCGGCAGCCGGCGTGACGCCGATCGGCCTGGGCGCCGCAGCAAACTGGCCGGCCGCGGGGTGGTTCGACTATCTCAACCTGCGGATCAACGGCCTGGAGTTCCACCGCAAGCTGCTGCGCGGTGACGTGCCGTTTACCGACGCCAGGGTGCGGCGCGTGTTCGATACCTGGAGTTCCCTGCTGCGCAAGGGCTACTTCCTTACGACCACGATGGACCAGGAACACGAACGTGTCCTGCCCTACCTGTACCGCAATCATGTAGGCATGATGCTGATGGGCAGTTTTGTCGCCGCCAAGTTCCCCCAAGCCATCGCCGACGATATGGGCTTTTTCGCATTTCCATCCATCGCACCCGATGTGCCGGCGTACGAAGATGCGCCGCTTGATGTGCTGGTCCTGCCTGCCAAGGCTCCCAACCCGCTCGCCCGCAAGCGCTTTCTCACCTTCCTTGCGGAGAGCGGTGCCATCCGCCATATAGCGGAAGCCGACCAGACCTTGCCGGCGCAGGCAGATGCCTCGTTTCCCGCCATCCTGCTGGGCGACGAGGCGCGCCAGGTCCTGAACAATGCCCGCGGGCTGTCGTCCTTCTTCGACAGGGAGGCGGACGCAGACCTGGTCGGGCCGGTGTTCGAAGGCTTGCGCCTGTTCCTGAAGCCGCCGCATGACGCCGACCAGGCCATCGCCACGATCGAGAAGCTGCGCCAGAAATAGCGTGCGCGCCAGCCTAGCCGAAACTGAACCGGCCAACCACCAGGATGATATTCCCCTTGCCCTTGCCCGTCGAAAGGCGCGGCACGTAGGTTGCCTCCAGGCGGGCCTTGCGCGAGCCGAACGAAGCCACCGGCAAGACCGCCGGCACCGGATATCCGTTGGCCCAGTCGCTACGCCGCATGACCAGCGCCGTCACGCCTATGCCGGCCTCAAGACCGCTGCCGCCGAGCGGAAAAATCCATTCATGCGTATAGCCGGCCGCCCATTGCGGCTTATAGAGCGAATCGCGAATCACCAGCACATATAGCGATTCGTCATTGCCATTTGCGTTGCGCAGTGATTTACCGAGCCCGCCGCCCCAGGCCTTTTCATTCAGGCGCCCCAGGTGCTTTCGGGTATACGTGCTACGGCTATGGTAGGCATAGCCGGAAAGGTAGACGTCCCAGGAAGGCTGCTGGCTGATTTCGCCGACCGTCTGCCGGGCACTCTCCCACAATCCTGCTCCATCATTGGCGTTGGCGGCGCCCATACAGCACGTTGCAAATACCAAAGTCACAGCACTAGCTACCGGTTTACGCATTGCCCAAACCTTTCACGAGTGAAGCCCGAACTGGTGTACCTGCTGATGAGTCGAGCATAGGCATTCTGAAAACATTTGTCTACAGAAAATGCCTTTCGTGACATCTCCATGAAGCTTAGAGAAACCCAACTTGCTTTTTCGTAATTGAATCCCTTATAATGTAACATTCCTGTAATACAGATTTATCTGCAACACCCTGTTTTGCGCCGCTGTTTGCCTTGGTTTTTGTCGCCCGCCTAGGACTTGGCCGATATCGCCAGATACCGGATCTTGACCAAAATTGGGACCATATCTCCCCCAAGTAACATCTCACGCATGACTTCCCTTGCATTGGCGTGCCCATTGGGCGCTGCGAACTCGTCTATACAAATGAGTTACTTTTAGTTGGTATTTGTGAAACACCGCACGTCAACAAATGTCACTTTGACAACCTGGAAAGCGTTATTCCTGCGCGAGGCCGTCACACGCCTGGCGGCGGGGCGCGCTGCATGGGTTTGGCTGTTTGCCGAGCCCCTCGCCTACCTGGTGTTCGTCATGACCTTGTTCGGTTTCATTTTCCACCGCAAGGTCGGTGGCGTTGACGGCGCGATGTTCGTCGTCACCGGCCTGCTTGGCTTCAATTTCGCCCGCAACACCTTCGTCCGCAGCATGGAGGCCATCAAGGCCAACGCTGCGCTGTTCGCCTATCGCCAGGTGCATCCCATCGACACGGTCCTGGTGCGTGCCGCACTGGAAGCTTTCCTGAACCTGCTCAGTGCCATCGTCCTGCTGGCGGGGGCGAGCCTGTTCAATTTCGAAGTCCTGCCCACCGATCCGCTTGGCGTGATGGGGGCCATTCTGGGCTTGTGGCTGTTCGGGGTGGGAGTTGGCCTCATCCTGTCGGCCTCGACCAAGCTGGTGACCGAACTCGGCAAAGTGATCAACATCCTGATCACACCGTTGACCTTTATTTCCGGGGTAATGATCCCGGCCTCGACCGTTCCCCAGCCCTACCGCGACATGCTGCTGTTCAATCCCATCCTGCATGGGCTTGAATGTTTGCGCGGCGCCTACTTTGCGGCTTACCACACGGTTCCGGAAGCCAGCCTCGCCTTCCTTTATCTTTGCGCCCTGACCACGGTGTTCTTCGGCCTGGCCTTGCATGTGCGCTACTCCCGTCGCCTGGTGGCCGAATGATCATCGTCAACGACGTCCACAAACGCTATATGACGGACCATGGCGCAGGCAAATGGGTGCTGCGCGGGGTCAATTTCGTCATTCCGCCCCATGTCAACGTCGGCCTGGTCGGTCGCAATGGCGCCGGCAAGTCGACCTTGCTGCGCTTGATCGGGGGTATCGACACTCCCACCCGCGGCACGATCGAGCGCCGCTGCAGCGTGTCCTGGCCGATGGGTTTTGGCGGCGGCCTGCAAGGCTCACTGACCGGCCGGCAGAACGCCAAGTTCGTCTGTCGCATCCATGGCCACGATGAAGATATCGCCGAGCGCATCGCCTTCATCGAGGACTTCGCGGGCATCGGCAACTATTTCGACCATGCGGTCAAGACCTACTCGTCCGGCATGAAGTCGCGCCTGCAATTTGCGATGTCGATGGCGTTCGACTTCGATGTCTACATTTCGGATGAAGTCACTGCCGCCGGCGACGTGGCGTTCACCAACAAGGCAGCGGCCGCTTTCGAGAACCTGGCCAACCATGCCGGCCTGATCATGGTATCGCACAGCGAGGAAACGCTGCGGCAATTCTGCCAGGCGGGGATCTGGCTGCACGAAGGGCAAGCCCAGTGGTTCGACGATATTGAAGAAGCCCTGGCCCGTTACAACGAAAGTATCAGCAAATGAAAATCGAAGGACAAGAATTACTGCAGCCGCAATCGGTTGCCAAGCGCCTCCGTGCCAAGCTGCGTTCGCTACTCGCGCGCAAGAACATCTTCCGCAGCGCGGTCGCCCTGTCCATTGGCGCCACGGTGTACTGGAGCGTGATCGCCTCCGACCGGTTTGTGTCGAACGCCAACATCCTGATTGAACATACGGCAGGCAGCGGTGCAGCCCAGGTCGATATCGGCTCCCTGCTGTCCGGCAATTCGGGCTCGAGCAGCCGCACCGACCAGCTCCTGCTGCGCACCTACCTGCTGTCGGACGGCATGCTGAATAAGCTGGACGCGGCACTGCACTTGCGCGCCCACTACAGCGACAGCAAGCGCGACCCGCTATCGCGCCTGTGGTCGGCGTCCGTGCCGCAGGAGGCATTCCATCGCTATTACCTTTCGCACGTAAGTGTCGAGTTCGACGAATACGCGGGCGTCCTGGTCGTCAAGGCCCAGGCTTTTGAGCCGAAGATGGCCCAGGCGATTGCCAATATGCTGGTCCGTGAGGGCGAAAAATACATGAACGAAATGGGCCACAGCATTGCCATGGCCCAGGTCAGCTTCCTGGAAGGCCAGGTGCAACGCACGGCCGAACGCTTTGAGAAGGCGCGCAGCGCGATGCTGGCCTACCAGAGCGAAAAAGGCACCGTCTCGCCGCAGAGTGAAGCAGAAAGTGGCGTCGCCAACATCAGCAAGCTCGAAGCGACCAGGGTCGAGCTGCAGACGCGCCGCAATGCAATGCTGGCCTACCTCGCGCCAACTGCGCCGGCCATCGTCGACCTGGACAGCCAGACCCGCGCCATCGAGAAGCAGATCGCCCAGGAGAAAAACCTGCTCACTGCGCCAAACAGCAAAGCAAAGAACAGGACCGTTGAAGAATACCAGCGCCTCGAGATGGCAGCCATGTTCGCGCAGGACGCCTACAAGAGCGCCTTGATTGCGCTGGAAAAAGGCCGCATCGACGCCACCCGCGTGCTTCAAAAGGTATCGATCTTGCAGGCCCCGACCCTGCCGGAAGAAGCACTTGAGCCACGCCGCGCCTACAACATCATCACGTTCATCCTGGTCACCATGCTGATTGCCGGCATCTTGAACCTGCTAGCTGCAATCATTCGCGATCACAAAGAGTAATTCATGCGTCCGTCCCTGATCCTAAGCCTGGCTTTGCTGCTCCAGGCCAGCCAAGCCACGTCGGCGCCATCGCGCGCCGAACAAACCGACAAGCCGGCCAAGGCGGTCGCCGCCGATACCCGGGCACTTTCGCTGTCCCCGGTGGCCGGTATCGCCTCCTTCGGCAACGAAGTAGCGCAGCCGGAATATGGCGCGCCCGCTCCGGCCATGCCGATCGCCCCTCGCTACGACTACAGCGCCAACCTGCAAAGCGATGTATTCGGAGCACGCCTGTTTACCGGCAGTTTCGTGCAACAGGGCGCGATCCAATTCAACCCGGACTACATGCTGGCCACCGGCGACAAGCTGCAGGTACGCCTGTGGGGTGGATTCAACTATGAGGCCGTGCTGAGCGTCGACGCCCAGGGCAACATCTTCCTGCCCCAGGTCGGCCCCCTGAAAGTCCAGGGCATGCGCAACAGCGACCTGCAGGCATCGGTGGAAGCGGCCGTACGCAAGGTGTTCCGAGCCAACGTGTATTGCTATGCCAGCCTGGCCAATGCCCAGCCGGTGCGCATCTTCGTCAGCGGCTTCGTCAACCGTCCGGGCCTGTACAACGGCACCAGCATGGACAGCCTGCTGCACTTCCTGGACCAGGCCGGCGGTATCGACCTGCAGCGCGGCAGCTTCCTGCAGGTACGCGTCAAGCGCGGCCAGCAAGTGCGCGCCAGCGTCAACCTGTACGACTTCCTGCTGCGCGGCGACATTCCCCTGCTGCAGCTTGGCGACGGCGACGTTGTCTTCGTCGAACCACGCCGCAACACGGTCAAGGTTGCCGGCCTGGCCAAGAACAGCAACCGCTTCGAGTTCGAAGCCGGCAGCATGCAGCTGTCCGAGCTGTTCCGCGTGGCCGAGCCGCTGCCATCGGCCACGCACGTGCGCGTGGTCCGCAATACCGGCACCGTACGCAATACCGACTACTATGCCCTGGCCGACGCCGCCAACCTGCGCGTGGCCGACGGCGACGAAGTGGAGCTGACTTCCGACAAGCAGCCGGGCACCATCACGATCCGCGTGGAAGGCGAACACCAGGGGGCACAGGAATACGTCCTGCCGTATGGCACGCGTATCGGTACCTTGCTGAAGCAAATCGTCCCGACCGAACGATCGGACATGAACAGCATGCAGCTCTACCGCCAGAGCGTGCGCGATCGCCAGCAGGCCCTGCTGCAAACTTCATTGAACAGCCTGGAAGCCGCGGTCCTCACTGCCCGCAGCGGCACCAACGAAGAAGCCAACCTGCGCAAGGAAGAAGCGGCACTGGTGCTGCAGTGGGTGGAACGCGCCAAGAAGATCGAGGCACGCGGCCAGGTGGTGATCGCCAAGAGCGCCGCCCGCGATGACCTGCTGCTCGAAAATGGCGACCGCATCCGCATCCCGGCCAAGGACGGCCTGATCCTGGTCAGCGGCGAGGTCCTGTTCCCGAACGCCATTGCTTTCGACCCGAAGCTCGACCTGGACGACTACATCCGCCGCACCGGCGGCCTGACCCAGAACTCAGACGCTTCGCGCATCATCATCGCACACCGCGATGGCAGCTTTGACGACAGCAAACAGAACAGCACCCTGGTGGCAGGCGACGAAGTCATGGTCCTGCCTAAAGTCGACGTGAAGTCGCGCCAGCTGTGGAAAGAAATCACCCAGATTGTTTACCAGATTGCCGTATCGGCAAAGATCGCGATTGGATTATGAAAATATTGACTGTATTCGGCACCCGCCCTGAAGCCATCAAGATGGCGCCCTTGGTGAAAATGCTGGCCCAGCAGCCAGACTTCGACGCCCGCGTGTGCGTCACCGCCCAGCACCGCCAGATGCTGGACCAGGTACTCGACCTGTTCGAGATCGCTCCCGACTACGACCTGGACATCATGAAGCCGGGCCAGTCGCTGTCGGACGTCACCACCGCCATCATGACCCGCATCGAGCCGGTCCTGAAAGAGTTCAAGCCCGACCTGGTACTGGTGCACGGCGACACGTCCACCACGTTCTGCACCTCGCTGGCGGCGTTCTACCAGCGCGTGGCCATCGGCCACGTGGAAGCGGGCCTGCGCACCGGCGACCTGCTGTCGCCATGGCCGGAAGAAGCCAACCGCAAACTGACCGGCGCCCTGGCGCAAGTGCATTTCGCGCCGACCGCGCAATCGCAGAAAAACCTGCTGGACGAGGGCACCGAATCCGAACGCGTCCATGTGACGGGCAATACCGTGATCGATGCGCTGTTGTGGGTGCAGGAGAAACTGGCGCGCGACGAGAAGCTCAAGCGCTCCATGGCCGAGCGCTTCTCCTGCCTGCGCGACGATGCGCGCATGGTGCTGATCACCGGCCACCGCCGCGAGAACTTCGGCGACGGCTTTGAACGCATCTGCGCCGCCATCCGCACCCTGGCCGCCCAATACCCGGACACCGATTTCCTGTACCCGGTGCACCTGAATCCGAACGTGGCCGAACCGGTCAAGCGCATCCTCAGCGGCGTGGACAACGTGCACCTGATCGAACCGCAGGACTACCTGCCGTTCGTCTACCTGATGACGCGCGCCCACATCATCCTGACCGACTCCGGCGGCATCCAGGAGGAAGCACCGTCGCTCGGCAAGCCCGTCCTCGTGATGCGCGACACTACCGAGCGTCCGGAAGCGGTCAGCGCCGGCACCGTGCGCCTGGTCGGCACCGACGCGGAGCGCATCGTCGCTGCCGTCAGCACGCTGCTGGACGACCAGCAGGAATACAACAGCATGAGCTTTGCTCACAACCCATACGGCGATGGCGAGGCGTGCAGCCGCATCGTCAACATCATCCGCACTGAGAAAGAACGATATGCCGCAGCATAATATCAAGACCGTTTCCGTCATCGGGCTGGGCTATATCGGCCTGCCGACCGCCGCCATGTTCGCCTCGCGCAAGGTCAAGGTGACCGGCGTCGACATCAACCAGCACGCGGTTGACACCATCAACCAGGGCAAGATCCATATCGTCGAGCCTGAGCTGGACATGATCGTGCATGCCGCCGTCACCGAAGGCTATCTGCGCGCCACCACCAAGCCGGAAGCAGCCGATGCCTTCCTGATCGCCGTGCCGACCCCGTTCAAGGACGACCACGCGCCGGACCTGGCCTATGTCAAGGCGGCGACCCTGTCGATCGCACCGGTACTGAAGAAAGGCGACATCGTTATCCTGGAATCGACCTCGCCGGTCGGCACCACCGAACAGATGATGCAATGGCTGATCGAGGCACGTCCTGACCTGTGCTTCCCCGTGCCAGGCGCCACCGCGGCCGATATCGACGTCAACCTGGCCTACTGCCCTGAGCGCGTGCTGCCGGGCCACGTGGTGCGTGAACTGGTTGAGAACGACCGCATCATCGGCGGCATTACCGAGGCCTGCTCCAAGCGCGCAGCCGCGGTGTACCGCGTCTTCGTCCAGGGCGAACTGCTGGTCAGCAACGCCCGTACCGCCGAAATGGCCAAGCTGACCGAGAACTCCTTCCGCGACGTCAACATCGCCTTCGCCAACGAGCTGTCGCTGATCTGCGACAAGCTGGGCATCAACGTGTGGGAGCTGATCGCCCTGGCCAACCACCACCCGCGCGTCAACATCCTGCAGCCAGGCTGCGGCGTGGGCGGCCACTGCATCGCAGTCGACCCATGGTTCATCGTCGACCAGACGCCTGAAGAAGCCCGCATCATCCGTACCGCCCGCGAAGTCAACGACAACAAGCCGCAATGGGTGCTGGGCAAGATGCACGCCGCCGTCGCGGACCTGGCCGCCGCCGGCCGCCAGCCGGCTTCGCTGAAAGTCGCCGTGCTGGGCCTGGCGTTCAAGCCGAACATCGACGACCTGCGCGAAAGCCCTGCCCTGCATATCGCAGCCCAGTTTGCCAACGAATCCGTGGCGCAGCTGATGCTGGTCGAGCCAAATATCGAAACGCTGCCGGAAGAACTGGCCAAGCACCGCCCGGCTACCACTGAGGAAGCACTGGCGGAAGCAGACATCGTCGCGGTATTGGTCGGCCACCGCGAGTTCATCGCGCTGAAGGACCGCCTGTCGGCGCATGCCAGCCTGATCGACGCTGTCGGCATTCGCGCTGCCTGACCCCGGAATTCGCATATTTACCGCAGGCGCACTCGGCAAATAGCCCTGTGCGCCGCTGCATTTTACATTCGCCATGAGTTCTCAAAACACTTCCGCCCCATCCGCTCCAGTCGAGACTGGCGCTGCCCAGATCGCTGTCCTGTCCGCCCACAACGTCAGCTATCAACTGATGCTGCCTCATGCAGGCACTGACTACATCCAGCGCAAGCTCGCCGCGGAAAAGGTGCCGTATGAGTTTGAGATGCTGAATGAAATGCAGGCACGCCTGTCCCCGGGCGACCTGGTGATCGACATTGGCGCCAATGTCGGCAACCATACGCTGTACCTGGCGGCGGTGGCGGGCTGCAAGGTGGTGGCCTTCGAACCGAATGGCGAACTTGCGGATGCCATGCAGGCCAGCGTGCGCCTGAATAACCTGCAGGAACAGGTCGCAGTGCATGCACTCGCGCTTGGCAACACGGCACAGCGCGGCCGTTTTGAAAAGGCCATTCCCGACAACCTCGGTGCACAAAGCATTACCGTAGCCGAGGACGGACCCTTGTCCATCGAAGAACTCGACAACGTTGAACTGGCGGGTTCAGTCAAGGCGATCAAGATCGATGTCGAGGGCATGGAGCTGGCGGTACTGCAGGGTGCTGAAAAGCGCATCGCGGCCGACCGCCCACTGCTGTACGTTGAATGCATTGACCAGGCCAGCTTCCGCGCCATTGATCAATGGATGGTTGCCCACGGCTACGCCTACTGGGACACTTTCAACGCCACCCCAACCCATCTCTATCTGCCAAACGAGCGCAGCACGCTGGACCAGCGCATGTCGCGCCTGCAATCGCGGGTCGCGCAAGAGTCCTATCGCACCGGCCAGGAAATCGGCAATGTGCGCGGCATGCTCGACAACGCAAACATGAAGTACCGCACGACGGTTGAGCAGATCAGCACGCTGAAATCGAAACTTGCGCAAGAGGAAACCGCTCGCCAACTGGCCGAACAGCGTGCAGTTGCCGCGCAGGGCCAGGTCACGCAATACGAAGCTCGCCTGGCTGCCGAGCGCGACGGCCTGGAGAAGGAGTTGGCGCGGCTGCAGGCCCTCAGCCTGGAACAGAAGCAGGCGCTTCAGGATGCCGAGCAGGAAATGGCCCAACTGGAGGCATCGCTCAAGGAGCAGCACCTTGGCTCCAGCGAGTGGCAGCGGAAGACTGAACGGGCGAATGAACTGGTCGCCACCCTGCGCCATCAATTGCAGGAGAGCGAGGCCAGGCTCGCAGCCGATACCGTTGGCCACCAGCAGGCCGAGCGCCAACTCCTGTTGCTCGACGCCGCCCTGACGGCCAGCCGCAACGGCGCCGCCGACTGGCAGCAGCAGCACCAGCAAGCACAACAACAACTCGGCGCGCTCGAGGCCGAACGCCAGTCGTTGCGGCAGGAGGTCGCCCGCCTGGCGGCCCAGGGACAGGCGCATGGCGAGCAGATGGCGAATGCCACCCGCCAGCTGACCATTCTTGAAACCGCATTGGAGACCAGCCGCAGTGGCGCGGCCGACTGGCAGCAGCAATATCAAGCGGCACAACAGAACATTGGCGCGCTCACCCAAAAACTGGCTGAACGCGAGCGGGCACTGGAGCAGGATCGCAGCGCATTGCAACAGGAGGTCGCGCGCCTGGCAGCCCAGGGCCAGGAACACAGCACGCAATTGCAGCAGGCCGAACGACAGATCGTCCTGCTTGACGCCGCCTTGAACGCCAGCCGTGCAATCGCTGAAGATCTTCAGCAAAAGTACCTGGCCTCAAGTGCTCAAATGGCCACATTGCAGCAGCAACTGGTCGTCGAGTCCCAGGCCAGCGCCGCCGCCATCGAACGCAGCCGCGCCGACCAGGAACTCTTGACCCAGGCGCGCATGGACTTGCTGGACCAGCGCGCCACGCTGCAGCAAGAGATCTCCCGCCTGCTGGCTGAAGCCCAGGCGAGTGCGGCGCAATCCGCTGCCACCGCCGGCGCACTTCAGCAACTCCAGGATGAACACAGCAAGGCTTGCGCCAGCCTCGACCAGGCGAATGTGAAATATCGCCAGGTCAACGTCAAATACGAGGAACTCAAGCAGCGCCTCGCGATCGAAGAGCATGCCGCGCGTGAAGCAGAGGCTCTGTGGAGCGAAACCCAGGGTGCGCTCGATGACCTGCGCGCCAGGTTCAACGAACTGGGCGCGAACCACCGCGCAACGACGGAACAGCTGGGCTCCCTGAGTGCCATGCACGAGGCGACGAGCGCGGAGCTGGCCCTGGCTGGCGTGCGTCTTGCTGAACAGACCCAGCGCATCGAGCGCCAGACCGCGGCCCGCGACGAAGTCGAACAGAAATGGCAGCTGGCACAGCGCCAGGTCGTCGAGGCAAACAATGCCCTGCACCAGGCGAATCAGAAATACCGCCATGCCCATTCCACCGAAATCCCGCAGCTGAAGCAGAAGCTGGAGGCCGGTCAATCAGCGGCGCGCCAGCAACAGCACGAACTGGGCCGGCTGAAGCAGGAGCTGGCGACGGCCAGCAAAGCCCTGGCCGCCGCGCGCCAGCAGGCGCAGGCACTGCAGGCCAAGAAGATCGCTGCCGAACAGCAGGTGCTGCGCACCCGTGCCAGCCTGTCGTTCCAGCTCGGATACATCCTGATTCATGGCTTCAAATCGTTGCGCGGCTTCATTAACATGCCACGCGCCCTCCTGAACTGGCGCCTGGACGTCCTGAAGCGCCGCAAGCTTGCTGCCCAACGCCAGCAGAACCTCGCCACTGTTGCAGCGCAACGCCCTGCCGCCACCGCCAAACCACTGCCGGCAGCGGCCACCGCCATTGCGCAACCTGCCGCCCAGGCCCCTGTCGCCACGGCACCAGCGCCGACGGTCGTGGCGCCTGCCGCAGCGGCAGCGCAACGGTTGAAGGTGGCGTGCATCATGGACGAGTTCACCTTCGAATCCTATCGCCCGGAATGCGAACTCCAGCAACTGACGCCGAATGACTGGGAAAAGGAACTGGCCGACTTCCAGCCGGAACTGCTGTTTATCGAATCGGCGTGGCGCGGCAAGGATGAACTGTGGGGCAGCAAGGTCGGCCATGGCAGCCAGGAAGTGCAAGGCATTATCGCCTGGTGCCGCAGCCGCGGCGTGCCGACCATTTTCTGGAACAAGGAAGATCCGGTACACTTTGAAACCTTCCTCAGCACGGCCAAGCTGTTCGATTACGTCTTCACCACCGATATCGACTGCATCCATCGCTACAAGGCGGCACTGAAGCATGAGCGCGTATTCCTGCTGCCATTTGCCTGCCAGCCGGCGAACAATAACCCGATCGAGAAGTACCAGCGCAAGGACGCGTTCTGCTTCGCGGGAGCCTATTACGTCCGCTATCCGGAACGCACGCGCGACCTGGGCAACTTCGTCAGCGCCCTGCCGACTTTCCGGCCGCTGGAGATCTATGACCGCAATTTCGGCAAGAACGATGTCAACTACCAGTTCCCGCCGGAATACCAGCCCTACATCGTTGGAACACTGCCATTCGACCAGATTGACAAAGCCTACAAAGGCTATCGCTATGCGGTCAACCTGAATTCGATCAAGCAGTCCCAGTCGATGTTTGCGCGCCGCGTATTCGAGCTGCTGGCGTCGAACACAATCACCGTCAGCAACTTCTCGCGCGGTATCCGCCTGCTGTTTGGCGACCTGGTGATTACCACTGACAGCGGCGACGAAATGGTACGCGGCCTGCAGCGACTGGCAGGCGATGAACTGCGGGGCGACAAGTTGCGCCTGGCGGCGTTGCGCAAGGTAGTGCATGAGCACAGCTATGCTCAGCGCCTGTCCTACATCGTATCGAAAGTACGAGGCCAGGCCGAGGCCGACGGCCTGCCGGTGATCGCCTGCGTTGCCGCGGCGAACAGCAACCCCGAACTGAACAATCTGCTGCAAATGTTCGGTGCCCAGACGCTGCCAAACAGCCGAATGACCGTTGTTATCGGCGCTGGCGTGTCCTTGGCCGGTATCGAGCTGCCGGCTGGCGTTCAGCTGCGCACGCGCGAAGAAGCCGCAGGCGCCAGTCTGGCTGCCCTCTCCGGCGGAGCCGACATGATTGCCGGCCTGCTGGCAAAAGATTATTACGGTCCAAACTATCTGCTCGACATCGCCCTCGCAACGCGCTACAGCAATGCCAAGGTCATTGGCAAGGGCGCGGCGTATGCCTGGCAAAACGGGGAGTTCCAGCTGCTGCATGCTGACCGCGCCTATCGCAACGGTGCCTTGGACGCCCGCTGCGCGGCCGTACGTGCTGCGCAAGTTGCGAATGAGGCCGCATTGTCCTGGCTCGATGCGCTGCCGCAAGCAAAGTATCTCGATGAAGGTAGCCTCGCGATCGACCGCTTCAATTATTGCCAGGACGGCGCTGGAGCGCCGGGCGTTGCAAGGGCAGAACTGGTCGACGACATCCGGGACTTGAACATTGGCATCAGCGTCCACGAGCTCCTGGCCCGTGCAGAAGCGATTCCGCCGGAAGAGCAAGGAGAGGCGCCCGCTGGCATGCTGGACGGACGCACCCTGTCCGACCTGTTCAAGCGCCCGCCAAGCGCCGCAGTGCAGATGGAAGTTGATGGCAACGACTGGCGCGTGCACTCGACCCTGGCCGACGGCAAGCACGAGTATCTGTATGCGACCGCCGATCTGACGCTGGAGGAGCTCGGCTGGAGCGACAAGGCCGAGTTCTACTTCGACGCCACGCCAGGCCTGAACCTGCAGTTGGTGCTGGTGTTCCTCGATGCGCAGAAACAGAAGATCTCGCACATCATCAAGCACTCCAACCGTAACCAGGACGCGGAAATTCCGCTGGGAACGGCAGCTATTCGCCTCGGTTTGCGCGTCTACGCCGGCGGCAACGCGGATATCAAGGGACTGGTACTGGGGCACCGCGACCTGCAGCCATCGGAGATCATCGGCACGGCCGATCGCCTGATCCTGACCAACCATTACCCTTCCTACGAGGACCTGTATCGCAACGGATTCGTCCACAGCCGGGTCATGGCCTATCGCGAGCGCGGCATTCGCACCGACGTATTCCGCATGCGCCCGAATGAGCCGGTGTCTTACCACGAGTTCGAGGACGTCGACGTCACCACCGGTTCGCAGGAAGTCCTGAACCAGATGCTGACGAGCGGCCGCTACAAGACTGTCATGGTCCACTTCCTCGAGCCATCCATGTGGGAAGTGCTGCAGCATCACATCGACCGCGTGAAAGTGATCGTGTGGGTCCATGGCGCGGAGATCCAGCCATGGCATCGCCGCGACTACAACTATGCGAACGAAGAGGAGCGCACTGTCGCCAAGATGAAGAGCGACGCGCGCATGTCGTTCTGGCGTGGCTTGCTGCAGCCTATGCCGGCGAACCTGCAACTGGTATTCGTGTCGCGCTATTTCGCCGAGGAGGTGATGGAAGATCTTGGCTTCCGCATCCCTGAGCAGCATTACACGATCATCCATAACCCGATCGATACCGACGTCTTCAGCTACCAGCGCAAGCCCGCCGAGCAGCGCAAGAAGGTGTTGTCGATCCGTCCTTATGCCTCGGCCAAGTACGCCAACGACCTGAGCGTTAAAGCGATCCAGCTGCTGGCAGACAAGCCATGGTTCAAGGACATGGAGTTCAGGATGATTGGCGACGGTCCCCTGTTCGACACCATCCTCGATCCACTGCGCCAGTACGACAACGTGTTCATCGAGCGCCGCTTCCTGAAGCAGGCCGAAATCGCCGCCCTGCATAAGGACTACGGGATCTTCCTCTCGCCAACGCGCATGGACGCCCAGGGCGTATCGCGTGATGAGGCCATGGCTTCTGGCCTGGTGCCGGTAACGAACGGCGTGACCGCGATCCCCGAATTCGTTGACGCTCAGTGCGGCATCCTCGCTCCTGGCGAAGACGCTTCGGCGATGGCCGACGGTATCGCTGCCCTGTATGACAATGCAGACCTGTTTGCATCGATGTCCGAGCAGGCGGCACTGCGAGTTGCACGCCAAAGTGCCAAGACCACGATTGTCGATGCCGAAATCGAGGTGATGAAGTGATGTTCAGCCGTAGGCATATCGCCTGCGCATTGACCATGGCCGTCGCCGGCCTGGTGGAAAACTGCGCGCTTGCGGTCGACGCCGCGCCGCTGCCTGACGTTTTCACGTTCGCAGCCGGTTACAAAACAGACACCCAAGTGCCTGAGAATATCGTCGAGCTTGGCGTACTGAAGAAGTGTGGCCGCAATGGCTGGTGCATGGATTTGTCGCGTTACGAGAGCGCAAAGATGCTGCCGCGCGTTGCGACTGGATTCATGCACGCCATGCACGCGCCTTACGGCAACGGTACTTGCTCCGACGGGGCGGTCACCACCATCGACGGTAGTCTTGCATCCGGCATCAAAGTGAAGCTCACGCAGGAACAGGATGGTTTCTCCCTGGCGTGGTCCGATCTACGCTATCGCTGGATTATTGATCCTAAGGCGCAGGACGGTTACACACTTGCTGATATCACCCACAAGAACGGTGGACCGCTGGAGCAAGTCGCCGGCTTTGGCTTCTCTTCACAGAAAGAGTGGCAAGGCAATCCGACCAAGGGTGACCTTGCCTACTACTACAAGGGCGAGATTTTCCATAAGACCGCTTTTACCAAGGTAGAGGGCCCTTGGTCGTATGCCCCATCCACGTTCGATTTCCGTCCCTACCAGGAAAACCCACGTGGCGACCTGCTGGTTCGCTCAACCCCAGGCAATGCAGCGATTATCAAGAAGTATGGACGACCAATGTGGGTCCAAAGCAGCATCGTACTGGAGCGCGGAACTGCGGCCGTTGCGCCCCTGATCCAGGAGTATGGGCATGACTTCAATATGGATGGCTGTTTCAACGAATCAGGCCATAACAAACTCATGCTGCCCATTGGCAAAGACAGTGTCACGGCGCTTGTTTATGTGGAGTACACGCCCGATCTGGAGCGCGGCTTTCCAATGTTGTCCGTTGGCAGATATTACCGTTGAGGCCAACTATGAAAGCCCTACACAATCGCGGACCGCGCATGCTAATCCTCGGAAGCTGCGTTTCCCGCGATGTTCTCAATTTCGCTGAAAACGCGTCGTTCTCCTTGGCCGATTACTACGCGCGGTCGTCGATCGCTTCGCTCGGTACCGCACCGTTTCAGATGGACGAAACATGCATGGGACGAATCACTTCCGATTTCCAAAGACGGATGGTGCAGCGAGATCTCGGCAAGAGCTTCCTGCAGAATATTGCGGCACATCGGGATATCGACCTCATTGTCATTGACCTTATCGATGAGCGCTTCGACCTGTTCGAAATGGCGAACGATTCGGTAGCCACGATTTCGAGCGAGTTCCTCCTCACGCGATTTGTCACCGCTCGGGATCGTTCCAGCAGCCGTTGGATTCCGAGCGGCAGCGCCCGACATCGCGGTTTGTGGAAGGCGGGTTTGAAAAAGTTGTTCACCGTCCTTGCCGCGCATGAACTTGCCGACCGTGTCGTAGTAAATAAGGTCTTCTGGGCAGATCAGATGGACGATGGCCAGCCGCTTCCCGATCTTGAACAGGATAAACACCTCGCCGCCAATGCGCTGTTGGCCTGGATGTACCGAGAACTGGAAAAGCATGTTCCGGCGGAACGATGGCTCAACTTCTCCCGCGAAGTTTTGAGGGTCAATCCCCAGCACCGATGGGGGCCGGCACCCTTCCACTATCTGGACGCTTACTATGCCGGTGCCATGGCGCAATTGAGCAAGATTCATTCGGAGGAATCGAACCGCCGTGCAATCTCCGTTACCGACGGCATCCTGCTCGCGAGATCCTGTGTATCAACCGGAGCGTGCCACCTGACTTCTTTCCTGGTTTTCAGGGACAAAGTGCTTGTCAAGACCCAACCGTATTCGGCGGCGAGCGAGATGCATTTCGATACCGGTAATGTTGCCGGCGACTATGAGGTGGTTGTCCTCTCATTGAACAATGATTCGACACAACCTGCATTACCGCCGCTTCGACAAGAATCGAAGCACCGATTCCGCATCGGGGAAAACGCGAACGTTTGAACCACGGTCTCCATAAAAAACTTTGCTAATTGCACAAACACCTATTGCGAATCTATCCATGTCTGACACGAACTATCGTTCTATTGAAAAAATTCTGAGCAAGAAGCTGGACTTCTTTATTGACGATTTCGCTCCGCTAAAGGCAATTACCAAGATTGACCGCGGGCTGCGTATTCCGCTCGCCACTGGCGAACTGATTGAAATTGACAGGACTGCCGGAATCGACTGGAACCTGACTTTCGAGGGCCAGCCTGCCTCGTCCCGGATGTGGTTGCTTTCTTTGTTCGCGCTCGGGCAGCTCCTGGCCAGCCACCTGAAGACGGGCGATCAGGAGCTGTTGGACGCGGCTGTGACCTCGCTCCGAAGCTATTTCACTTACGCCGACCATGCGGACAACCGGGAAGCGCTGGGCAAGATTCCTTCGGCCGATCATGCCGCTGCAACACGTGTCAAAGTTCTGCTCAAGTTCTTGCAAGTGCACGGCAGCCAGAATCTAGACCTCAGCGACAAGATTGTCGAGGAAATCTCATACTGGACCAAGTGGATCGCCGATCCGAGCCACTATTCCATGTGCAATCACGGCTTGATGGGTGATATTGCGCTTCTGCATGCAGGAGTTCAATTCGAATTCATGGATGGCGAAACGACACTCAACTTCGCTTTGGACAGAATCGTCAAGCTTGCACTGGCGACCTTCGATTCCGACGGCCTATGTAATGAGAACACCATCGGCTACCACCGGTACAACTTACATCTCTACAAAAATATCATTCGCTTCGTCGAGCATTACGGCATCCAGCAGGCGGATGCGCTTTCCAGTCTGCGCAGCATTACCGAGCGGGCAGAGGTAGCGCTGCGCCAGGTCATCTGGCAGGACGGCATCGTACCTCCGATTGGCGATTCCGCGAAATATGAGGTCAACCTTTCACCGATCAACACATCGAAGTGCTACTTCGAAAGCGGCTTTTGTGTTGTCAAAACTGACGATCTCTATCTGTCTTTCATCTGCGGGTCGAAGACCGAAACACATAAGCAGGTAGATGACACAAGCATCACACTTCGCTACAAGAATGTCGAAATCCTGACCGACGCCGGGTCGTACCTGTACAACCGAAATAATCCGCACCGCCGCTGTGTCGAATCGAGTTACGGCCATTCCGGCATCTTCCCGGCTGAAGGCGACGGCTTGCTGCGAAAAGAATTCCTGCGGTGGTTCGGGCCAGTCAGCGGCGGGATGGAATCATTCGAGCAGAACGGCGCGACAACCCGGGTGCAGGCCACCTTCAAGCTGATGAATGGAGCTGTTTCGATCGCACGTCACATTTTCGTTTCCAAGGAAAATGAGATCGCCATTGTCGACAAAGTTGACCTTGTCGACCCCGCGAAATACCGTAAGGAGCACTTCGTTCAACGGTTCCTGGCTGGACCGGAAATGGAATGCCGCCGTGGGGGCGAGAAAACCATCTTCATGGAGAGTGGCGAACTCAAATGTTCGATGTTCCAGCTTTCGGACATCGATTCCTCATCCCTCTATAAAGGGGAAGAGAACAACAAGGTTCGCGGCTGGCAATCTTATTCGCTCGGCGTGATCAATCCGACTTTCGGCATTGACTTCTATCAGAAACTGCGCAACGGGAAATTGCAATTTGCCACGGTGATCAGCTTGAACGGAGCTGCTTCCTACGATGAATGCTCGCCTGAAACGCAGGAATTCGTGCGTCAAACGCTGGGCAATTAATGACGTCGGGATCAGCAATGCAAATAAGATCACTCGCTGTGACGCACCGCCCTCTCTGGTTCAACCTTCAGGATGGCAATTTAGAATCGGTTACGTTCAACGCAAACGTACAATTCTGGCCGCAAGACCGAAAAGGAATTGCGCTGTTCCTGCTGGAATTCGAAGGAAACTTGCCCGAGGAGCAGCTGGCCGAGTATGGCATCACCTGGTCGGCAGTGGGCGCCTATGTCTACCTCCAGTCGCCGCAAGTTAACGGCGATTTCCAGCAAACGATTCTCTTGCCGCCGTCAAAGGTCAAGCGCATCGGCATCCGCTTATGGAATGCACAGGAGCCGCTCGTCCTCGATAAGCTTTGCGTTACAGCTTGCGGCGCCACTGCTACTTCCGAATACGGGGTCAGCGATGGAGCGATGTTTAACGAGCTCGACGAATTCAAGGCACAGCCCCGCCCTCACCTGCTCCCTTTGAGCCTTCTGGCGCAAAGTGACTCCTGCAACGCCCATTGCCATGCTATTTGCAGGAACTGGTATGACACCATGGATGACGTCGCCAGAAGGTACGGAACGGAAGATGCAGGCCGGATCAATGGCGTGTTTACGCTTGACGATGGTGGCACGGTGCCAGTAACTCTGTTTAACGGGACGCCGGCCATGCTGCGTATCCCGCAGACACAGGCGAACTACCTCGATCGTATCGGCGATAAGGCCCGAAACATGGTGCGCAAAGCGCAGCGACAGGGTTACGCCTACCGGAAAGTGGATCCCAACGATTATCTGGATGATGTGCTGGAAATCCGCACTTCGGATCCTGTGCGTCAGGGCAAACCCATTCCGGACTATTACAAGGTTCGCCCGACACAGATGATTGACGAGCCATTCTGCAATGGCTGCGATATTCATGGCGAAGACTTCTACGGCATATTCAAGGACGGCAAGCTGGTCGCGTACACGACCATTTTCTTCTATGGGGAGCTTGGCCAGGTGAATCACATCCTCGGCCACGTTGACCATTTACAAGAAGGCGTCATGAATTTGTTGGTCAGCGAAATGGTAAGGGAGATCATTGAACGCCGGCCATGGGTACGTGCGATCAATTACCTGTATCCACATGCGTCAAAGACGAACACAGGAATTGGCCTGTTCAAGCGCAGCATCGGATTCCTGCCTGAACGTGTATTAGTGACACATACGGCGCAAGACCTGAACAAGTATTTCGCTGGTCCCGAAGAATCTGCGGAAGTGAAAAAATCCGAGCCACCATCGGAAAAGAAGGCTATCCGTGCGTCCACCAGCAAAGCCGTCAAGGTCGCCGCGACGGAGTCTGAGTTTATTCAGCCTGGGAAGGCCAAAGACCGTGCGCAGGCGATCGAACTTGCCCTGCGACGTTTGCATGAGTTACGCCCGGCCAGCAAGCTTGTCAGGTGTACGGCACCATCTGTGCTGACCAGCGAAGAATTCGAGGGCTCGTCCGTTTATACGGTTGTGTTCGACGGAATCCCGTTCAAGGGTTTGCAAGACTTCCTGGCATCAGGTTTGAAGGGCTATCGCAACATAGTCCCCAAGGAATCCTTTCTGCTGTTCGACTTCAAGCGGGCGCCAGACCAAAACTACGTGGTCAAGAACTCTGGCTTCGCGAACCTGATTTCTCGCATTCTCCGAACGGAGGACCGCCGCATCAATCAGGAGCTGATGAACTACCTGTCGAAGCGGTTCAAGTCGATCAATCTTTCGGTGGACGACATCAGGACCGGCTTCAAAGGAAGCGACTACGTACTTGCTGGCGTGGTTGACTTTGAAAGCCAGAACCTGCAACGCGATTTCGACAGTTTGTTGATCTTGCGGAAGATTCGCTAAGGCGTTCGTGTTGCGGACAGCTTTAAACGCGACCGGTAGAAGTTTGTGAAAGATACAAAAGGATGATGAAGTTTTTAAAGGAATTGAATGCGGCACGGCGCTCCAGCTCGAACGGGCCGCGCATCGCCCTCGTATCGGACGCGTTGACGCAGTCTAGCCTCGAAGCGGAATGTGGCGTCATCACGATCACACCTCGCAATCGTCGGATTGCTTTTAAATACGGCCGACCCGACCTGCTGTTGGTCGAATCTGCATGGCAAGGTTACGGCGACAGCTGGAAATTCAAGATCGCCGCGTATCCAGATTATCCAAAGCGCTCGAACGCCGCATTGGCCGAACTCGTTGCCCAGGCGCGCGATGCCGGGGTGCCAACGGTATTCTGGAACAAGGAAGATGGCGTCCACTTCGAGCGCTTCATCGACAGTGCCAAGCTGTTCGACCATATTTTCACGGTCGACGAAAACTGCGTTCCACGCTACCGCGAAGTAGTCGGGCCAAATGTCACGGTAAATACCCTGATGTTCGCAGTGCAGCCCGAGAGCCACAGCTTCAGCGGTTTCAATTTCAAGCACCGCCGCGCGAACTTTGTGGGCAGCTACAGCCGCCACATCCACGACCACCGCCGTCTATGGCAGGACAACGTCTTCAGTGCAGCCGTGTCGAAGGGGCTCGGCTTGACGGTAGTCGACCGGAACTCGGACCGCAAGGCGGCGCACTACCGTTATCCCGACCTGGGAGACCTGCGGGTGCTGCCGGCCCTGCCCCATCGCCACACCGCCCAGATCTACAAGGACTACCTGGTATCGATCAACGTCAACACCGTCATTGATTCACCCACCATGTTCTCGCGCCGCCTCGTCGAAATCCTCGCTTGCGGCGGCATAGCGGTGACCAACCCGTCGCCCGCTGTGGAGCAGCATTTCAAAGACTATTGCCATGTAATTTCCAGCGCCGACGAGGCGGCCGACCTGTTTGATCGCCTGCGCCATGGCCCATCGGCCGATGACCTGGCACGCGCCGAGGCTGGCGCACGTTTTGTGTTGGCGCAGCATACCTGGGAACACCGCCTGAAGCAGATTGTCGATACGGTGGGGTTGCGCTGATGAAACTGGGAGTACCGGCGCCACTTGGCGCCCTGGATGGTGGGCACCGCTTCACCGTTTCTGCGCGCGAAATTGGACTATGGCGTTCGTCGCAGTTGGGTCCTTTCCTGGGCGCCCGTCCCGTCGTAGCCTTGCCGGGCGGGGCGCGTGCCACCGATATCCACGTTGGCTGGGGCCGCAAGCCCAGCGGCATGCGCGCCGTGCGGGCAGCGCAAGCGTCGGGCCGCCCATGCTACCTGCTTGAAGACGGCTTCCTGCGTTCGTACGACCTGGGAGTGAATGGCGCCCGCCCCTTGTCATTGCTGATCGACGACATCGGCGTGCACTACGACGCCAGTGTTCCGTCGCGCCTGGAGCAGTTGATCGAGACTATCGCACTGAGCCCTGAGCTTGAACGTCAAGCCCGCCAGGCGCTTGAGCTGATCCGCCAGCACCGCCTGTCCAAGTACAACCACGCGCCGTCATTCAAGCTGCCCGCTATCGCCGAACCGTTGCGCGAGCGGGTGCTGGTCATCGATCAGACCGCCGGTGACGTCTCGGTTCGCCTCGGTGGCGCCGGACCCGAACAATTCCTCTACATGCTCAAACAGGCGCTGGAAGAGAATCCGCATGCCGAAATCTGGGTCAAGACGCATCCCGACGTAATGAGCGGAAAAAAGCAGGGCTTCCTGACCTCCATGGCTGCCCAGCAAACCACGCGCCTGCACTGGCTGGCGCGGGACCTGTGCCCGCTCTCCTTGCTTGAGCAGGTGGACAAGGTCTATACCGTCACTTCCCAAATGGGTTTTGAAGCGCTGATGCTCGGAAAGCCGGTATGCTGCTTCGGCCAGCCCTGGTACGCCGGCTGGGGCCTCACCGACGACCGCCATCCGGATATGGCGGCCTTGCGCCGGCGCCGCACACAACGGCGCTCGCTCCTTGAAGTATTCGCAGCCGCATACCTGCAGTATTCCCATTACCTGCACCCGGAGACCAACGCTCGCGGCACTATCTTTGACGTGATCGACTGGCTCGCCCGCAACAAGCAAGCCAACGAAGCGACGCGCGGCACCCTGCTTTGCATTGGCATGAGCATGTGGAAGCGCGCCATCGTGCGCCCTTTCCTGGCGTCGCCCGTCAACCGTGTGCGATTCCTGGCCAATGCCGATGCATTGCAACGCCACACCCCGGCCGCCGACGAACGGGTCGTCATCTGGGGCATCAAGGACGAAGTCCGGATCAAGGCCATTGCAGCCCAACACAACATGCCCGTCTGGCGCATGGAAGACGGTTTCCTGCGTTCAGTGGGACTGGGATCGGATCTCTTCCGCCCTGTCTCACTGGTGCTCGACCAGAGTGGCATGTATTACGACCCGGCCTCCGGCAGTGACCTTGAGACCATGCTCGCCAGCCAGCAACCCGGTGAAATGCAGCGCACGCGTGCCCGGCGATTCCTGCAGGATTACGTCCGCATGGGCATGAGCAAGTACAACCTCTCCAGCACGTCTCTGCGCATTGATGCCGGCGGCCGCAAGGTGATCCTGGTGCCGGGCCAGGTGGAGGACGACGCGTCGGTCATGCGCGGCTCGCCAATCGTCAACACCAACCTGAAACTGCTGCAGGCGGCACGGGCTGCCAATCCCGATGCCTTCATCATGTACAAGGCACACCCCGACGTGGTAGCCGGAAACCGGCGCGGCGCTATTTCCCAGGCTGATATGGCGGCCCTGGCGGACCTCTGCGTGGCAGAAGCGAACATCATCGAATGCATCGGCCTGGCCGACGAGGTGCATACCATGACGTCGCTCTCCGGATTTGAAGCACTGCTGCATGGGCGTGTCGTCCACTGCTACGGAGCGCCCTTCTACGCCGGCTGGGGACTCACCGTCGACCACCTGGAGTTGCCGCATCGCCAATGCCGCCTGCAACTGGAAGACCTGCTGCATGGCGCCATGCTGGCCTATCCGCGCTACGTGCTTCCCGGGATGCCCGGCATGGTATCGGCCGAGGCCGTAATGGCGGCACTGATCAAACAACGCCAGCTGGCAAACGCCTCCAAGCCGGAGGGGAAATTGCAAGGCTGGATCATCCGAAAAACCCGCAAGGCTGCCGCACTGCTGCAATTGCTGGGTCATGAACTGAGGACCAAATGAGTCATAGTGCACGATTGGACATGGAACAGGCCGCCCGTTACAAGAGCGGCGACTTCACTTCTCCCGGCTACTACCATCTGCTGCAATGCAAGCGCGTGCTAATGCTGCAAGGCCCGATGGGTACGTTCTTCAATCGGGTGGCGAAGTGGTTGAACGGTCACAGAATCCATGTCTTCAAGATCAACTTCAACGGTGGCGACTGGCTGTTTCACCGCCAGCTGAACGCGAGCAATTTCAGGGGCAAGCCAGAGGAGTTCCAGGACTTCCTGGGCAGCTATCTCGAGGAAAACGGCATTGACGGGATCGTCTGTTTCGGCGATTGCCGCTTCTATCACCAGGTCGGAGCGGATCTCGCAGCGGAACGCAAGATTCCTTTCTTCGCATTTGAGGAAGGATATATTCGCCCGAACTACATCACCCTTGAGCGCGGCGGCGTAAACATGCACTCGCTGCTGTCCCGCGATCGTCAGTTCTACCAAAGCCTTCCCGACGTCACCGAATCTCAACCCGAAGCCACTTTCCCCAGCTTTACGCGCGTGGCAGTGGCTTCAATGCTGTATTACGGCGTCGGGCGCCTGCTGAAAAAAGCCTTCCCGCATTACCAACACCATCGAGTGTTTTCAGTACGCTACGAAGCGCGCAACTGGTTGCGATCGTGGTACCGCAAGCACCTGAACCGCCGCCGCGACCGCCCGGTCATGCAGGAGCTCATCGACCACCAGGAGGGACGTTACTTTGCGGTCGCCTTGCAGGTCTATAACGACTTCCAGATCCGCCAGCACAGCCCCTACAATGATGTGCGCGACTTCATAAGTGAAGTGGTCAGCTCTTTCGCGCAGCATGCGGACACCAGCCACCATCTGGTCTTTAAACACCACCCGATGGATCGCGGCCAGCGCGACTATCGCCGCCTGCTCAACAAACTTTGCGAGCAATATGGCCTGAATGGCCGCGTTCATTATGTACACGATGTGCATCTGCCGACTTTGCTGCGTAAGGCGCGGGGTGTAGTCACCATCAACAGCACGGTCGGGCTATCGGCTCTGCACCACGGCAAATCGCTGCAACTCATGGGGCGAGCGCTCTATGACATTGAAGGGTTGACCCACCAGGATGGGCTCGACAGGTTCTGGCAAGTGCAGCATGAGGTCGACCAGGTGTTGTGGCGACGTTTCCGGAACTTCCTCATTACGCAAACACAGCTGAATGGGGCCTTCTACGGCAAAGATTTCCAGCAACTCGTCCGCCCTAATCAAGCGAAGGCGCCAGCCAAACTTTCACGTCCACTCGTATTCCGTGAACATCGCGTTGGTACTTAGATGAGCAGGGGGGGAAACCGGGTCGGCAATAACTATGCCGGCCCCTCCGGTTTCATCTTCTTAGGCAATGGATGATCCTGTGCCTGCAGCAGCGGCGACTCCCATTCCATCCAGTCAGCCCCAAACAACTCCGAAGGATGCTGGGTCCGCTCCGAGCCATTGCCGCAGGCCAGGCTGTCAGCGGGACAATATTTATCGCATCCCCAGCAGACTCGCTCAGGATGCAGGGGAATGATCGGAAACTTCTTTGCCATACAAGACTCACGCTTTAACGCTTCAAGCCTAGCCCCCTGCCCACGACTCATCCTTAATCCAGGCTAAGATTTTCTGGCCTGCCGGCAAGAGTTCGCTCGCGAACCGACTTGCTCATGCGGACATGGCACATTTTTCCTACCGCACGGGAGGAAAAGATGACACCAGTCCGCAAAGGCCAGGCGCCTGCCAAATTGGCGCAAGGCGAATTCCACCTGCGCTTCACGCGCAACTTTGCCGATCCGCGTTTCGACAAGCTGGGCGAGGAAGTGGCAAAACTCGAAGCCGTTGCGTGGCAAAATTTCAGCGACAGCCGCAAAGCGCCGGTCACCGAACCCGCCGGGCCGGGTTATGCCGACCCAGGCTACGAGCTATCGGTCGAATGGAAGGCCAGCGCTGCCCGCCTGCACGCTGCCGAACAACGCCAGAAGGATCCCGCCACTCCCTCCCGCGTGCTGCTGGTTTGCGGCGCGGCGCGGAATGATGGCAGCTGTCCCGGCGAGATGTCGAAGACCTGGCGGATGCTGAAACTTGCCGCGGCCACCTTGGCCGAAAGCGGTATCGCCACCGACGTCCTCGACCTGAGCCGCCTGACCTCCGAATTCGGATTGCACATTCATCCCTGCAAAGGCTGCGTCTCCACCGCCATGCCCCTTTGCCACTGGCCTTGCAGCTGCTATCCAAACCACAGCCTCGGCCAGGTGAATGACTGGATGAGCGAGGTCTATGAGCAGTGGGTGTCGGCGCACGGCGTCATCATTTTCACGCCGGTGCACTGGTACCAGGCGCCATCGGTGCTGAAACTGATGATCGACCGCCTGGTCTGCGCGGATGGCGGCAATCCGGACCCGACCAGCACGCACGGCAAGAAGGCCGAAGAAGCCAAGGCGCTGGAACTGGCCGGCTGGCCCTACCCCAAACACTTGGCCGGGCGCGCCTACGGCCTGGTGGTACACGGCGACGTCGCCGGCGTGGAAAGCCTGCGGCGCAACCTGTCCGACTGGCTCGACTGGATGGAGTTGATCGATGCAGGTGCCCAGGCACGGCTTGACCGCTACCTTGGTTATTACGAACCCTACGCCACCAGCCACGATGCCATGGACAAGGATGAAGACTTCCAGGAAGAAGTCCGCAACGTGGCACGTGCCGTCGCATCTGCAGTGCGCTTGCTGCGTACGGGTGGCCTGGTGCGGCCAGACAGGGAGGTACGGTCACCGCGTCCCAAGTAAGTCGAAAGGGCCAGCGCTTCCTGTGGGTTGCTGGCCCATGCTGCCGGACTACTGGGCTGCGGTGGTGAACGTCCAGGACTTGTTGATGGCTCTTCCATCCACCATGGCGATCAAGGCCACGCTGTAAGTAGTGCTTGCCTTCAATCGCTGCACTGGAACCAGCGTTGCGGTGAAGCCCTGCATATTGCTGTCGTCCGTCAACGCCGGGCCGTTGGTCGTCATGACCGGGCCCAGTTTGCCTCCCTTGTTGACCAGGATGCGCGCATCGACTGCCGTACCACCAGCAGGGGTCAGGCTGAACTGGCTGATCGCGATCGGAACTGTCACGGCCAGGCCCCGGGTTTCGAAGCTGACCGTGACAGGTGTGCCGGCCTCGACCAGGTCAGGTACGGGAGTCGGCGTTTCCGTGCGATTGAAGAACACAAATGGTACATCCACCTGGTTAGCGTATGGATACGCGCGAATGCTGCCCGTACCCGGCAACTGCGCCGCCTGCGAGGTACTCGTCGCAACATCCACGACGCAGAGCGTGGAAGCGCCCTCAGCCGGATTGAAGTTGTTTGCAGCCACGCCGATATCGATCGTGCTGGCAAACAGCAGGGCCGCGTGATAGACGGAATTGGCCCACTCCGCAACACAGGTCATGTACTTGTCGGTACCGACCGTGCTGTAGATGGCTTCCCCCGACACGGACGCGGAATAGCCTGCCGCAGCAATCCGGTCGGCAGCACGTACGCCTGTGTATCCTGGCTTGCCGGCCGTCTCCCCGTGCAGCTCGCTGATGCCATTCTGATTGATGTAGCTCCAGTGCGCCTGCGCCGAATTGTCCAGCAACAGGCTCTGGGCCAATAGACCCGAGCCGATCTTGCCGCGCAAGGCGTTGATGGCGTTGAAGATACTGAGGTTGCCACTGCCGGGCGCGTAGGTCGGCGCCGGAACCGAGGTGACGATATTGCCGTCGATTGGCGGCGGCAAGCTTGGCGGTGGATTGGTAGCCGCCACCGGAGCACTCCCCCCACCGCCACCTCCGCATCCCGCCAGCAACAACGCCAACACTAATGCTGGATAACTACGGGAATTAAGCATGGAACCCCTCCCGGCGACGCAGGAAAAGCAAAACACAACCCAAAGCCAGCAATGCTGCCGTCCCAGGTTCGGGGATGGCTGCCGCCGCTTGTGGCAACTCCGGTGCCGTGATGACCGAAGGCGCCTCGGTTTGAACATTGGTCGAAGGCAAGGAAACCTCGACGACCGGGTTGATTTCCTGTGGAGTCGGGATGGAGATCGGCGAGACCGACGGCGCGGGTGTGCTATCGAAACTCGTCAACGGCAAAGTGCTGAAAGACTGTGAAGCAGTGCTGCTGTAAGTCATGAAGCTAAATTCAATACTGTTTACGGTGCCGGGACCGGCGATCGCTTGGGAACCCGCCAGAACGGAGCAGGCCAGCAGGCAAGACTTGAACAGCGTATTAGCTTTCATATCGCGCTCCATATTTTAGGTTGAAGAAACTACAACCTGAGGCAAGCATCAATCATGCCTACTATATAAGTACCTGATTACGCAGAGCTAACTCAACTTCCTGCATGATAGGTGTTAAATTTGGCGACAATTAAATTTGCAATTAGGAAAATTTACAGCTGGCGCTCCAGCAAATGAGCGCAACGAGTTGTTGAAATTTGATAAGATACGTGTTTCCCTTATTGGTGCATGAGAAAGAGAAGCAGGTGTCTACTTGGGTTATCGGGTACCGGAACGCCGACCGGTCTGAGCATCAAATTACGGCAGATGCGGCTGGGGTGCTGACCGAACAGGGCGCCGCCATGCTCGTCAGCGATTACCTTCGACAACAGCAATTGACGAAGGGCGGAGGCCAACTGGCGTCGGAGCAATACAACTTTCAGATTACCCACATTCATCAACTTCCTGGCGACGCTGAAGGCGCGTGATCGCGGAACCTTGCCTTGTGCTGTACGGCCGATGCGCCACCTCGTGCAACTCCCAACCGCCATCGCCCTTCAGTCGCAGCACATGCGTATGATGGCGCCGCACGGCCGCACGGTGGGCAATACTGATCAGGGTGGCCCCGCTCGCGCGCAATCGCTGGTATAGCGCGGCTTCGTTGCCGCTGTCGAGCGCGCTGGTCGCTTCATCCAGGATCACGATCCCCGGCTGATGCACCAGCACGCGGCCAAAGGCAAGCCGCTGCTGCTCGCCCACGGACAGCAGCTTCAGCCAGTCCTCCACGGCATCCAGGCCGCCGACACGTTCGGCCAGTTGCGGCAGGTGGACCTGTTCCAGTATCTGCAGCAACTGCTGGTCACTCAAGCTGGTCTCCACGCTTGGGTAGATGAGCTGGCTACGCAGCGTTCCATGCTGCAGGTAAGGCTGCTGCGGCAGGAAGAAGAAGTCCTCGAGCGGCGGATGATGAATCAGGCCGCTACCGCTATCCCACAGGCCTGCAATTGCCCGCAACAGCGAGCTTTTTCCGCAGCCGCTATCGCCCATGATCAGCAGGGCATCGCCCGGCGCCAGCACAAACGACAGGTCCTTGACGAGTACCCGTTCCGATTGCGGCGGACACACCGTCAGCCCATCCACGGCGATCTGCTTGCCGGGCCGCATCCGGATGCGCGGACGTCCATTGCCGCCAGCAGCCGTGGCCCCGGCCGCCGGCAAAACCAGTTTCGACAATGTCTGCAGGCGCTCGGTGCCAGCTACGAAGCGGCTCAGGCTCTCGAAGTTGTCGACGATCACGCCAACCGCGCCAAGCACCGCGGTAAACGCGCCTGCGGCCTGGATCGCGCGCCCTACTTCAAGCTGGCCGGACAGCACGGCATCCGCCAGGATCATCCCAGGCAGCACCAGGGTCAGCTGGCTGAACATGCGCTGGAACAGGTTCAGCGTGCGCTGCTTCTTGATCAGCCTGCCGTAATTCAGGTAGACCTTGTCAAACTTGTTGTCGATGTGAGCGCGCTCCTGCGCCTCGCCCCGGTAAAAGGCAATCGATTCGGCGTTTTCGCGCAAGCGCATCAGGCCGAAGCGAAAATCCGCCTCACGGCGCAACTGCCAGAAGTTGAGCCGGATCAGCGGGTTGCCGAAAACGTAGAGCGCAAGCACGGTACCGGCCAGCGCATATACAGCCAGTACGCCAACCAGCAGGTGCGAAATAGTCCACAACACGGAGCTGAAGGCCACCAGCTGCATGATCGAACCGAGGAAGATCAGCAGGAAGTGGATGGACCTCCCGGTAAACGTGTTGATGTCCTCGCTGATCCGCTGGTCCGGATTGTCGATCTCGCCTTCCGCAGTCAGCGCATAGTACTTGCGCCCTTCGAGGTAGCCATCAAGAAAGCGGCCGGTGAGCCAGCGCCGCCACCGGTTGGCGAACATGTCGCGCATGTAGTAATAGAAAGCATAGATCGGAACCGCAAATGCCAGGATGAACAGGCAGGTCCGCACCGATCTCCAGAACCGGCTGCCATCGCGCCCCGCCAGGGCGGAGGTCATCTCGCCGGACTGGTTGTTCAGCATCACGGCCAACTGTGTTTCCGCCAGCATCAGCACGATCAGCAGCATCAACAGGCCCCATGCGGACTTCTTCTCATTCCCCTGCCAATAAGGTTTTGCGACGCTGATGAACTGCTTCCATGCGGCAAACGACAAGGGCGGCGCCCGGCGCCGCTTGCCTGTCGGCGTCGCATCAGTTGCAGCCATGGAAGGATGGGCGGTGTGCTTCATGCAAGGAGCATACAACTCAGCATAACGCCGCTCAGTGCGGAAACGGACATAGCCGGTCGCGTCCGCCGCGGGTGTGCCATTTTCAGCGTGATCGCGCTGGAAAACGCTCAAGACCGCGCGCGGCCCCAAAAGTATCCTTGCTGCGCCATGTAGAACGATTCAAATCGTCCATGAAGTACAAGGAGACTTAAGTGAAGCACAGCAATAAGTTGAAATATACTGTCCTGGTAGGGTCGCTGGTAGCAGCATTTCCGGCGATCGGCCTGGCGCAATCTGGGGAAGACAACAACGTCCAACGCGTAGTGGTGACGGGCTCGAACATCAAACGCGTGGACCAGGAGACAGCATCCCCGGTCCAGGTGCTGTCGCGCCAGGAGATCGAGCAGAGCGGCGCGCAGACCGTTGCGCATATCCTCGATAACCTGACCAGCAATGACCGCGGCGCCATCAGCGACCTCGGCGGTACCAACTCCTGGGCCAGCGGGGCCACCGGCGTCTCGTTGCGCAACCTCGGCACGGGAGCGACGCTGGTGCTGCTGAATGGCCGGCGCCTGTCCTCCTACGGCTTCGCGGACGGGCTGCAGTCGAACTTCGTCAACATCGACTCGATTCCAAGCGACGTCATCGAGCGCGTCGAAATCCTCAAGGACGGCGCTTCGGCGATCTATGGTTCCGATGCTGTTGCCGGTGTCGTCAACATCATCACGCGCAAGAATTATCAGGGCATCGGCGTGAAAGCTTCAGCCCAGCAATCGCTGAAACGCTCCTTCCTCGACCGCGAACGCAAGGCCTCGATCATCGGCGGAATGGGCGACTTTGAAGCGGACGGCTACAACGCTTTCGCCCACCTCGAAGTCTACTCACGCGGCAAATTCACCGATCGCCAGATCCGCCCCCTGCTCCCCGACTGGTTCATCCGCATGAACCCGGACCGAGACGCGACGTCCACCGGCTCGATTCCGGGCAACTACGTGGGCCGCTACCCCGCCAATTATCATGATCCGGCCCTGGCCGGCAAATCGATCAATGTCGCGGCCCCCGGCTGCGCGCCGGAGAACCTGCGCGGCGGCCTGTGCTTCTATGACTACTGGCAGGACTCGCTGGCCCGTGCACCTGCCGAGCGGGTCACCTTCCTGGGTTCGGGGCGGCTCAAGCTTTCCGGCGAGGCGGTTGCTTACGGCGAACTGCAGCTGGCCAAAACCCGCAACAACTACAATACGGCGCCGCCGCGCAGCAATGTCAACGGCGTCCCCTTGTCCTGGTACGACTCGATCACCGGCAAGATGCAGTACTTTACCGATCCGCAACTGCCGGTCGGCCATCCGAACAACCCGTATGATTTCCCTATCGGCCTGAACTACCGTTTCGCCGACGATCGCGACATGTTCAAGAATGTCGGCTCCTCGGAACAGTTCCGCGCGCTGGCCGGTATCCAGGGTTCGAACCTTGGCTGGGAATGGGATGGCGCCATTGGCCACATGGGCTCCAAGGCCCGCCAGCGCCAGCACTTGTACCGCGACCGCTACGGTTACTACGATGCGATTGTCAGCGGCGCCTACAAATTCGGGCAGCAGAATGACCGGGCACTGCTGGAAACCATGTTCCCGGAAATGGGTTCGCATGGCGAGTACCGCCAAACCTTCCTGGACTTCAAGGCGAACCGCGAACTGTTCATGCTCGGCGGCGGACCACTCCAGCTGGCGACTGGCGTGGACCTGCGCCACGAGTCCTTTGAACATGTCAGCAGCGACAACGTGCTGGCCGCGCGCATCGTCCAGTTCAGCGGCGTCAAGGTCAACGGCTCGCGTAATGTCGCGGCCGCCTTCGTGGAGCTTGCCGCTCCCTTCACCAAGCAGCTGGAAGCCAGCTTTGCGGTCCGTGGCGACAAGGTCATCGACCAGGCCGGCGCCGTGGTGCCCAAGCTTGGATTGCGCTACAAGGCGAACGACATGCTGATGGTGCGCGGCACCGTCTCCAAGGGTTTCCGCGCTCCAAGCCTGCCTGAGACGGGCAACGGCGGCGCCTCCTGGTTCAACAACGGCTACAACGACCCCAAGCGCTGCGCCGCCGCCACGCAACTCCGCGACGTCCTGAATACCGGCAACGCGGCCGACAAGAACCTGGCGCTGACCGCCTATGCGCTCGGCTGTTCGGTCAGCTTCCCATCCTCCGTCACCCCGAACCCCAACCTGAAGCCCGAATATACCAACAGCTTCACGGCGGGCCTGGTGCTGCAGCCGGTTCGCGCGCTCAGCTTCACCATCGATTACTACAACATCAAGCGCCGTGACGAGATTGCCGTCAAGAGCATCGACCAAACCCTCGCCAACGAAGACCGGCTGGCCGGACTGGTGGAACGCGATCCACTGACGTCGCAGGACCTGGACATCGCACGCCGCGCCTTCGAGCTGTCGGGCAAAACCCTCGGTTTCCCGACCGGGCCGATCAGGACCATCGCCGCGCAGTACGAGAACTACGGCAAGTCGCGCGTCTCCGGTATCGACCTCGACGCCAAGGGCCGCTGGAACTTCGGCGAGTGGGGTGTCTTCAACCTGGGCCTGGAACTCAACCGCCAGTTCAAGTACCAGAACTGGGACAGCTTCAGCAACACTTACACCGAGAACTACGTCGGCTATCGCGGCATACCGCGCACCCGCGCCGTCGCCAAGATGTCGTGGGAAAAGGGCCCGCTGGTCGCCGGCCTGCGCGCGAACTATACGGACTCCACCAGGCTGGCCTGGGGTGAACTCGATTCGACCAGCAGCATCGAAGGCTGCGAAGACCGCGGCGTGAGCAGGGACGAATGCCGTATTGCCTCGGACACGACGGTCGACCTGTGGACCCGCTATGCATTCCGCCCTGGCACCACGGTATCGGCGAACGTGTTCAACCTGTTCGACCGCAAGGACCCGGTCAAGCTGTATCCGGGCAGCCCGCTGCCGCTGCGTTCGCGTACGCTGATGCTGACGGTTGAGCACAAGTTCTGAGGAGAATGCGCAACATGATTCCAATCAGGACAATAAGCCTGGTCACGTCCGCCGCGCTGCTGTTCTGCGCGGCGGCGCATGCCCAGTCACCGGAGCCGACGGCCGATGCCGACCCTTACCTGTGGCTGGAGGAAGTGGGCTCCGAGCGGGCGCTGGACTGGGTCAGGCAGTGGAATGGCCTCACGACCAGCCAGCTGGACAAACTGCCTGGCATTCAGCAGACCACCAGCGCGATCCGCGAAGTCGTCGACTCGCGCGAGCGGATTCCTTTCGTCGAAAAGCATGGCAAGTACCACTACAACTTCTGGAAAGACGCCGCGCACCCGCGCGGTGTGCTGCGTCGTACCACGCTGGAACGCTACAAGACCGCCGCGCCGCAGTGGGACGTGGTACTGGACATCGACCGCCTGGCACAGGAAGAGAAGGAAAACTGGGTATGGCACGGCATGGAGTGCCTCAAACCGCATGCCGAGCGCTGCCTGTTCTCGCTCACCCGCGGCGGCGGCGATGCGCACGTGGTACGCGAGTTCGACACCCTCAGCCTGCGCTTTGTCCCCCAAGGCTTTTCCCTTCCCGAAGCGAAGAGCGACGTCAACTGGGTGAGCCGGGACCGCCTGCTGGTGGCCACCGACTTCGGCCCCGGCTCGCTCACGAGCTCAGGCTATCCCCGCATCGTCAAGGAGTGGAAGCGCGGAACGCCATTACAGTCCGCAAAGCCGGTGTTCGAGGGCGAGCAGGCCGACATCAGCGCATCCGGCTACTCTGACCACTATCCGGGATTCATGCGCGAGTTTGTGCTGCGCTATACCTCGTTCTTCACCAACGAACTGTACTTCCGCCAGGCTGGGAAGCTGGTCAAGCTGGACAAGCCGAACAGCGCGACTGCCTTCACCTTCAAGGACCAGCTCCTGATCCGCCTGCGCGGAGACTGGGTCGCCGGCGATCGCAAATACCGTCAAGGTTCGCTGTTGTCGATCGACTTTTCCGCTTTCCTGGCAGGCAAACGCAACTTCACCGTCCTGTACGAGCCCGATGCCACCCGCTCGTTGCAATCGGTCGCCACCACCCGGAGCGCCATCCTGCTGACCGAACTGGTCAACGTGCGCAGCCAGGTGCAGGAGCTGCGCATGCAGAAGCGCAAGTGGGAACGCCGGACCGTAACGACGCCGGCATTTTCCAATGTTTCAATCTCGTCGCTCGACTACCTGGATTCGGACCAGTACTTCATGGTGCAGAACGACTTCCTGACCCCGACTTCGCTGCACCTTGGCCGGATTGGCACCGACCAGCGGCAGCAACTGAAATCGCAGCCGGCATTCTTCGACGCCGCTGACCTCAAGGTGGAGCAGCATTTCGCCTCCGCCAGCGACGGCACGCGGATTCCGTATTTCGTCGTGATGCGCAAGGACCTGCAGTACGACGGCAACAATCCGACGCTGCTGTACGGCTATGGCGGGTTCGAGATTTCGATGAAGCCATCGTACAACGCCACTGTCGGCCGCGCCTGGCTGGAAAAAGGCGGCGTCTACGTGCTGTCGAACATTCGCGGCGGCGGCGAATTCGGACCGCGCTGGCATGAAGCCGCACTGAAGGAGAAGCGCCAGGTATCGTACGACGACTTCATCGCCGTGGCCGAAGACCTGATTGCGCGGAAAATCACTTCGCCGCAGCATCTTGGCATCATGGGCGGCAGCCTGGGCGGCATGCTGGTTTCCGTCGCGGCCCTGCAGCGTCCCGAGCTGTTCAACGCGGTCGTCAGCCAGGTGCCGCTGGCCGACATGAAACGCTACCACCGCATGCTGGCCGGCGCCTCATGGATAGACGAGTATGGCGATCCGGACCGTCCCGAGGAATGGGATTACATCTCGCGTTATTCGCCTTATCACCTGCTGGAGAAGAACCGTTCGTACCCGCCGGTGTTCTTCACCAGTTCGACCAGGGACGACCGCGTGCATCCGGCCCATGCGCGCAAGATGGTCGCGCGCATGCAGGAGCAAGGCCACCAGGTGCTGTATTGGGAGAACATGGATGGCGGCCATGGGGGCGCGGTGAACGGCGAACAGCAGGCCCGGCTCTATGGCATGGTCTACAGCTTCCTCTGGGACCGCTTGAAGTAGTCCTGGTAAGCCGCGCGCGGGATCAAGCTAGGTCACGGCGCGGCTAGCCATGCGGCTGTATTCAGTGGGACTCATTCCCACGACGGATTTGAACTGGCGGCTGAAAGCGCTGTGGTCGGTATAGCCGCATTCATAGGCGATGTCGGCGATCCTGGCATCCGGCTGCCTGTCGATGATGGCCTTGGCCGCGGAAAGCCTGCATTGCACCAGCATTTGCCGCGGCGAGTGGTGAAAGACTTTCTGGAACAGCCGCTCCACCTGCGACAGCGATAGTCCGGCCTGGTCGGCCAGCTCCTTGACGCACACATTCCGCTGGTAATTCTCGCGAATGTATTCAGCGATGTGGGCGATTTCCCGGAAGGCAGGATTCACGTCATCGGGCAGGCCCAGGTCACGCGAAGTGCCGATCAGGCCGATGATCCTGCCCTGGGTGTCCTGCAAAGGCATTTTCCTGGTGATGCACCAGCCGCGACCGCGCTCCGGATAGATATGCAGTTCGAGGTGCCTGTCGATCGAAGTCCCGCTGTCGATCACCTTGCGGTCCTGGGCGAAGTAGGTTTCCGCCAGGGTTTGGGGGAACAGGTCCAGCGCGGTTTTCCCGATCACCTCCTCCTTGTCCCGCACCCCGCAACGCCGCACCATCGTGCGGTTGATCCCGAAATAGCGCCCTTCCCTGTCCTTGACGAAGAAGGCGATGTCATTCAAAGCGTCGAACATGGTCAGGATGGCGCCGATATTGATTGCCTCCAGCTCAGCAAAGCATGCTTGACTGATCATCTCCATTCCTCCGCAGCACGAAAAAGTTCACTTTGCATTGGCTTGGCAAAGATCGCAACGCCGCTGTTGCGCTGCGCGCCTGAACATGACCCGACTATGCCGATTTCTGTCCGTTTGCGATCGAAAACATGCAAGTTGAAAGTAATCAGATGCGTTGTAATCGCGACAAAACTACACCTTATGCAAGCTCCAGTGCGCACAAGCTGGCCAACGTTGCATACACTGCAATTGTTCCATAACAACTCACGCTGCCAACAGCATATGAGTACCAACCTACGAGGACTGATCGCATGAAAATACCTGGCACGCACAAGGCGTCGGCATTCCGCCGCTCCCAATGCTCCCATGCCGTATTGCTCGCGCTTTGCAGCATCGGCTTTAACGCTTACTCGCAAACCATGCAGCGCGTGGAGATCACCGGCTCCAGTATCAAGCGCATCGAAGGCGAGTCGGCGCTGCCAGTCGAAGTCATCAAGCGGGAAGATATTGAAAAGTCCGGGGTAACCACTGCTTCCGAACTGCTGCAAAAGATTTCCTCGAACGTTGGCGGACTGACCGATGGCACAAGCGTCAGCGATGTCATGGGTGGCCAGCGCGGCTTTAATGGCGCCAACCTGCGCGGCCTGGGCGTCTCGAGTACGCTGGTGCTGTTGAATGGCCGCCGCCTGGCCAACTTCGCCAGCCCTGGCGACAACTCCGGCGTCGACCTGAACAACATTCCTGCGGGCGCCATCCAGCGCGTGGAGGTGCTCAAAGACGGCGCATCGGCGATCTACGGCACCGATGCCATGGGCGGCGTGATCAACTTCATTACCCGCAAGGATTACCGGGGTGGCGATGCCAGCGTGTATGCCCTGCGTACGGACGAAGGCGGCGGCGGCAAAAGGTCGGCCTCGCTGTCCGGCGGCATCGGCGACCTGGGAACCGACCGCTACAACCTGTTCGGCGCATTGGATGTGCAGAAAACCGACCGCCTGGCCAGCTCACAGCGCAAGTTCATGCAGGAATACAGCCTGCCGGACCGCCTGTCGCCGCAGCTGTCCAGCTATTCCTTCCCGGCCAACGTCGACCTGACCTCCGCCCAGTTGGCGACCTTGAACCAATCGAGCTACCTGAAGGGCTCCGGCCCCGGGGGCACCTGGGTGCCGTCGCCGGGCCGGCGCGTCAACTTCGGCAAGGACTCCTGTGTCGACGGCAGCCCGAACGTGGTGCGGCCGCTCGGCCCGGGCGGCACGGAAGGCTGCTCCTTCAACTACATGGGTGACTCGGAAGTCTATCCGGAGTCCACAAAGCGAAGCTTTATCGGCCGCGCCACCTTTCAACTGGCTGACAACCACCAGGTGTTTGCTGAAGTTCTCCTGAGCAAAGCAGAAACCAGCTATGCCGCTTCGCCCGCCACCTCGGGCGCCATCAACGGCACCAGCACCGGCATATTCCTGCCGGCCGACCTGCAGGCCAAAACCGGCATCACCACCCCGGTCAACTTCCGCTTCCGCCTGTCGGACGCGGGCCGCCGCACTTCGGAAGTGACCAGTAAAGCTTCGCGCTTCGTACTGGGTGCGACCGGCAAGGTGGGTGACTGGGACTATGATACGGCCTACAACCGCAGCGAGAACAAGGCCACGGACCTGGATATCGATGGCTGGGTCTCGCGCAGCAAGCTGTTGGCCGGCATGGCAAGCGGCCAATACAACCCGTTTGTGCCGGCCACGGATGACTCCGGCCGCAAGTTCATGGACTCGATCAAGATCCGTGACGCGGCGCGCATGTCCAAAGGCACCAGCGACAGCGTCGACGGCAAGCTGGCCCGCCCGCTGATGGCGCTGGCCGGTGGCGACGCCGTGCTGGCGGTGGGTGCCGAACTGCGGCGCGAGAAGACTTCGTTCAGCGCCACGGAGTCCCTGCGCACCAACGACGTCCAGGGCGACCGCGCCAGCTCGGACGAGTTGCTGGCTGATACCTCCAACTCGCGCGACATTGCCGCCTTCTACACGGAGATCAATGCGCCGTTCAGCAAGGAGTGGGAAGGACAGTTCGCCATTCGCCATGACCGCTACAAAGGCGTGCATGATCCGCTGACCAACGTCACCACGCCGAAACTGACAACCACCAATCCGAAGATCGGCGTCAGCTACCGCCCACGCCAGGAAATACTGGCCCGCGCCTCTTACGGCACCGGCTTCCGTGCGCCATCGATTGCCGAACTATTCCTGCCTGTGCGCTCCGGTACCACGGCCAGCTTCGTCAAAGACCCGGTGTCGGGCGAAATCGCCCAGTTCGACCTGGACCGTTACGGCAACCCCGAGCTGAAACCGGAAAAGTCGAAGCAGTTTTCGGCCGGCGTGGTGCTGCAGCCTAACAGGAACTGGAACGGTAGCCTCGATTACTGGATCATTCGTAAAACCGACATCATTTCGGAGATTGGCGAGCAGACAGTATTCGACAACCCGATCTACTACAAAGATCCGAACATCGTGGTGCGCGACGAAGATGGTGTCGTCTCCTTCCTGCAGTTCAAGAAGGAAAACCGGGGCAAGCTCAATACCTCCGGTCTCGATATTGAGCTTAACTGGCGCGGCGATGCCAGCCCGATGGGCCGCTTCAGCGCCAGCCTGAATGGCACGCTGATCACCAGGTACAAATTCCAGTCCGATCCGAACTCGCCGATGACGAATGGCCTCGGCGTTTTCCGCGACGATAAAGCCGTGCAGCGCTGGCGCCACAAGCTCAATGTCGACTGGACCCAGGGTCCTGTCAGCCTGAGCCTGGGCAACACCTTCTTCTCCAGCTATCGTGACCAGAACATCCCCGGACTGGCTGATCCAGGCTGGAACGACCGTGACGTAAAAGCGTATTCGCTGTGGGACCTGACGGGGAGCTATTCCTTCACGAGCAACCTCAAGCTGCGCGCCGGTTTGATCAATGTGTTCGATACACCGCCGCCATTCACCAACCAGTCGCGCTACTTCGAGGTCACCTGGGATCCGACCTATGGCGATCCGCGCGGCCGCTCGTTCTTTGCCAACCTGCAGTACAAGTTCTGATCGCTGCCGCAAGCGTCCCGGCCTGCCATATGGCAGGCCGGGCTGCTCTAGCGGCCCATGTCTTGCGGCCGGTAACGCGCCAGGATCGAATGGATTATGCCGCGGGCCTTGAGCCTGGCAATCGCATGATTCAGGTCAGCGATTCCAAGCTTGCCCTGGGCAGGAATCGCACAATAGGTATCAAAGTCCGTAATTTTCAAGTTGTAGGGCGCCAGGCGTGACCGCTCCGGGTGCACCTTGCGCTGATAGTCGAAAAAGATCCGGTTCGTAAATATGAGGTCGAAGCGGCCGAGCAGCAGCTTTTCCAGGTTTTGACTGTCGTTGGCTGCGTTGTCACGCACAATCTTCGGCTGCAGGTACTCAACTTCCGGATAACGATAGCCCTGGATCGTGCCCACGCGCAGGCCGGCAATCGCGTTCAGGGAGTCCGGCAAAGGCGTGTTGCGACGCATGGCAACGATCATGCGATTGGAGATGATCGCATCGGACCAGAGAAATGTCCGGTTATCGAGCCATTCGGGCCGCAGGTCACACAGCAAGTCGGCGTGGCCCCGCAACAAGGCGCCTTCCACCCTCGTTCGCGGCAGGATCATGTACCGCGGCTGGAGGTTCAATTGCGCACCCAGCGCATCGCCGAAATCCTTGAGGATCCCTCCCACCAGCTCTTCGCCGCGGATGTCCGTCATGGGCATGCCGCTACCGTTGGAAATGGCCATGACCAGATCGGATGCAAATACGGTCTTTGAAGTCAGAACAATGACGAATAGCAGGAAGCGCGCAAAGGACATCGTGAACCCGAAAGTGATCATGAAACAGCGTTCTTGTTTTCGCTTTAAGGATGATAACTCTGGTATCCGTCCCTCACGCGCCCGGCTGCCGGCCCTCCAGCCCGGGCAATGGGCTAGATCCGCTTTCTCAACATCGTTAATCCGGAACTCCGATTACCGACGTATTTGAATGACGAACGATCGTGCCGCCGTATAAAATTTGCATCATTGCACTGCTTCGTGCACTCACCATTCTTCGTGAAAGGATCAATCTTGAAACTACTGTCCTCCCCCCTGGCACGCCACTTCATTGCCACCGCACTTTGCCTGTCATCGTTTGCTATCGCTGCGCCTGCCTCCGCCGGTCCTGACTGGGCAATCGATGTCGCCGGGGGAGCAGATCATCCCCTGATCCAGCGCTATAACAATTCATGGATGATGGCCTACAAGAAGATCGGCTTTGACCAAACGACCTTCCCAGGCAAGCTCGGTTTGGACAGCAAAAATGAATTCCTGGCGCCGATCACCGTGGAAGGCCAGATTACCCGCATGGTGTACTTCGCGCCGCTTGGCAAGACCCCACTGGAAGTGCACCGCAACTATGAACAGGCACTTAAGGCAGCCGGCTTCAAGGCCCTCATCAGCTGCACGCCACGCGACAAAGGCTGCGAGCACATGCGCTACGGCTTCGATGACCATTATGGCTCGATGAAGGAAGCGGACTTCCGCGCCAACCGGGCACGTCATCCCGAAAAGTCCGCCCTGAATGACCAGATGTTTTCCCTGGGTGGCACGAATATGCTCGGGACCGACGACCTCTATTTCACCTACGGCACCTTGTCGAAGGATGGCAACACGGTTCACGTGATGGTGAACTCCGGTAAGGTATATCGCACCGATTTCACCACAACCTATATCGAGATCGCCGAACCCCAGGCGATGCAAGGAGGCCAGGTTACGGTCAATGCAGATGCCTTGAAGACGGCCTTGCAGTCGAGCGGCAAGATCGCTTTGTACGGCATCTACTTCGATACCGGCAAGGCTGAGATCAAAGCTGCGGAATCCAAGACCCAGCTCGACGAAATGGCGAAATTGTTGAAGAGCCAGCCTGCACTCAAGGTCTATATCGTTGGCCACACGGATAACCAGGGCAACCTGGATGCCAATCAGGCGTTGTCGCAGCAGCGTGCGCAAGCGGTTGTTTCCGCGCTGGCCAAGCAGTACCAAATCGCTGCCACCCGCCTGGGAAGCAAAGGCGTTGCCAGCCTGGCGCCAGTCGCTTCGAACGCGGACGAAGCAGGTCGCGCCAAGAACCGCCGTGTCGAATTGGTCGTTCAATAATCCTTGCGTTGGCGCCCTGTCCTGCCATGTAGCAGGCTGGGGCGCTCAGTCGAATTTCCCTCTACACAACACTCATTACTTTGGGGTAATATATGTTAAATTTCGCATATCTCGAGTGAAGGAGGCACAGCATGCGCGATGCAGCAACCATCCAGCCAGACACGTCTGAACGTGAGTACAACCCGAACCGCTTGCTGGACGCATTAATCGACCATCTGAAGCTAAAGAACGACGCCGCTCTCGCCCGCGCGCTCGAAGTGGCGCCGCCAGTGTTAAGCAAAATTCGCCATCGCCGCCTTCCGGTGGGTGCCGCGCTACTCATCCGCATGCACGAAGTCTCCGAACTGACAATCAGTGATCTTCGCTACCTGATGGGCGATCGCCGTAAGAAGTTCCGCATCAGCGACAGCCAGGGAAAACCTGATCGCGCCAAATGACGCAGGCCTCCGAATAGGCCGGCGCTCGCAAAAGAGTCGCCGACTGAGCCGTGCTCAATGGATATTCCTCAGGCGCTGAACTATGCCGCGTTCTTCGTCCGGCGAATAGAACAAAGGATAGAAGGAGCGTGCTGACATCGCGCTCTTTGGTCCCTGGCCGCCGAATTTTTGAATCTGCTCGCTCACGTAGGCAAGTTCGACCACCAAGAGATAGGCTGGGGCCGCCACGCGCGGGTTGACCTTCAAGTCCCCCAAGCGCTTGAAGCCGAGCATGGTTTCGTAGAAGCGCCGGTGGCGCGGATTTATTTCGATGAAGATGTGTGTGCAGTGGTGCAAGTCGCGTGCGTACAGCACCGATAGGTGGAAGAGCGACGCCATCTGCACCCTGCTGCTGCCGCTGTCGAATGCAAGCTTGGTGATCTCGCAAACGCGGGCGCCGCGGATCTTGCGTACCTTGTCGACCTCGCGCTTGAAAACTTCGTCAGCCAGGATGCCCCCCGGCGAGTCCAGTCCCAAAGTCAGGGTGCCGATTACCTCGCCCTTGTCACTGGCGGTGAGCGTGATCCTGTTCGGATCGTCTGTCAGTCGGTGGGGCCCGGCATAACCTCGCCAGGAGTACATTTTGTTAATCAGCAGGCTGGCTTTGCTGCGTGCATCGACCGTATCGAACATATGCACCTCCCACGATTGTTCCGCGCAAGGCCTCAGCCTTCGCATTGCCCCCTTTTCAAGTATTCCGGCAAGCCACTACCAAACGCCACCACGCGCCGTGCGAACAACGGACGCGACGGCAAAACTGACTACTTGGATGCATGTTGTCACGGCTGGGTCAGCTCGACAATAGATGGAGTGCAAAGTGTGACGAAATCGACACCATTTATTTCGGACTCGGCAGGGCGCAAAGTCCGCTTCTTGCTTTGAAAGGCCAAGAACGTTCAATCAGTAACTCGTAACGACAGTCATCGCCGATACCACGCAATTGGCTCTTCAAAAACGGTGGAATTGAATGGATACAAGTCGGCCGTCACAAAACCGTACCTCAGCTCAATGTTGAACTGGCTGCTCGAAATCTTGAACGCGCCTTCCGGTCCAAATGTCGCAGACACGTCGAGATTTCCCTCATGGCTACCACCAATGACGGTCAATTTTTTCAGGTCATAGAAGGATAGCCGCAGCTGCACGCGGTCGCATCCCTTCCGTACCCACCTGGCTGGGCTGTTCTCGGGAAGCTCGAGGAAAGTCAAACTAATGTGAATGTCTCCAATTTCACCCATTACGAGCTGAGCCAACCGCAAACGGTCTAGTGATGGCTGCTTCCCACCGAACGTATTTTCTAGCGCAATGCTATTGCTGAGGCGCCCGATCCAATTTTGCTTGTTTTCATTCATTTTCGAAATGGTGTTGAATGCGTTCGACAACTACCTTTGTGCCGGTAAACGTGCATACCATCACGCGACCGACAGCGTCTGCAAGTTGCAAAGCCCTCACGGATCCGAGGACTCTCTATTGCTCTCCAGCTCCAGCTCGGCTAACGAGCGCCAGGTGGACCATGCCGTCACCGCCTGCCAGCTCGAATTCCATGCGCAGAAATTCGAGCATTGCCTGATAGGTTTTGAGAACCTACCTCGGGTCATCAGTTGGCAAGATTCCTTCGATGGCGAGGGCCAGCTCGTCGTCGAGAATTTCAGTATCGTCAGTAAAACCCGAGGCAATGCGTCGTCGGGCCTCTGGCACTACCAAGGCCAGCGCGATCCGCTGGCGAATGAATGTGGCTAGTACATGGTTCGTGACCTCTCCGACAGCCACCGACCAATTGTCCCGGCAACGCTCTATGAGGCTCGAGTTGAAATCCGGCTCAACCCAAGCACCAACGAAGTCTGCCACTGCTCTTTTATCCATATGGCTCTGCTTCAAAATCATCAATGGTCTCACATCAGGAGCGAACGTTTTTCATCGAATGAGGTTGAACCTAAGCGCTCACGCAGGGTGGCGACAAAGGACTCGTGCATTTCCAGGCAAGGGAGCGCAGCAAGTCCACCCTGGCCTTTAAGGAAGATCTGGACAATTTCCTTGTCGAGCACGTAGCGTTTGATGGTAACTCCGCGAATGTCACTGTAAGGAATCACGAAGCTGCCATCTGGCGATTCAACTGAGATGCCTTCGTCAGCGGTCACATACGATGTTGCAGCAATGGCGGCCACGACTTTCCGATGCTTACGGATTTGCGCGAAGCCAATCGCACCAGCGAGCAAGGCCATGATCACGAATAGTCCCGTGGGATCGTCTCTGGGTCTTGCGGGCCCAAAGTACATCAAATAGCCAAACAGCAGAACAATGCTTACGAGGACAATGACAACTCTCCTGGAGCCGCCCCGCATTGAGTTGATGTAGTGCGAAGTTGGTCTATAACGCATATTCGACATAAGGAACAGTAAATAATGAAGGCCCTACCCTTTAGAACCTCGGGGCGATGTACATGGCAGTGTCCGCCTCAACTTCCAGTTCCCCGCCGTAGCCAAGCAGCAGTCCAAGCACGGGAAGTCTGAATTCAACGGCAAACAGGTAGTTGCCATTACCAAGAATGCGCTTGCCTGCTTTTGATTGCGGCAGCAGCCATAGCGGCAACGGGAATCCCTTGAAGCTGGCGCGAAGCGGGCGCCATTGCCAGCCCTGGTCGACAATGTCGACCGCCAGTTCCAATCGCAGGGCGCCTGTCTCCTCGATCCAATAACCTTCGGGCCAGACGCCGACTGGAAGAAAGCTGGATTTCAATACGGCGCCATTGTCGAAACGACGCAGCCAAACAAGTGCATCTTCCGTATGGCTGATATCGACCCGAAAACCCCTGCTGGACAGGTCGACCGGCACGCCAAGCGATTTCGCCAGGCGTTTCCCGATCCACCCGCCAATCCCGGTGCCGACGCGAATCTCAACCGCGCCCGACAGGCATCCCCCGCCACGGTGCAAGGCCTGCAAACCCGGATGCAGGTCGTGAAATCGCTCGCCGAACCACCGGCTGACGATGCATTCGTTCACAGGCTGGACGGGAGTTGCAGATTTGCTCATGCCTGCAGTTTGCCGTATGGCAGCCTGTTATGGCAAGGGTGAGCGCCGCGGGCAGGACACGCTCAAACCTGCGCTTGGCCGCCGTCGACGAACAACTCGATGCCATTGATAAAGCTGCTGTCGTCGGAGGCCAGGAAGGAAACTGCCTTCGCCACTTCAGATGGCTGGCCCAGGCGGCCGATCGGCACCAGCGTAGCCAAATGCCCGAGCAGCCCGGATTGGTGCTCTTCCGGTACCAATCCAGCCAGGCCTGGCGTATGGATTGGGCCTGGACTGACGGCGTTGACGCGGATCTTGCGTGGTTTCAGGTCCAGCAGCCAGTTCCGGGCAAAATTGCGCACGGCGGCCTTGCTTGCGCTGTACACGCTGAAGTTTTCCGTCCCCTTCACCGACGTGGTGGAAGAAGTCAGGATGATCGAACTGCCGTCTTTCAGCAGGTCCAGGGCTTTCTGGACGGTGAACAGCGTTCCCTTGACGTTCGTGTCGAAGATGCGGTCGAAGTGCTCTTCGGTGACCTGCGCCAGCGGCATCATATCGCCGCCACCGGCATTGGCAAACAGCACGTCAAGGTGGCCGGATCGCTGTTTGATCTCGGCGTAAATCCGGTCCAGATCGTCCAGCTTCGCAACGTCGCCCTGGATGCCGTAAGCAGTTGCGCCAGTGGCGGTAATGGTTGCGACAGCGGCTTCCAGTTCGGCCTGGCGACGGCCGGTAATGTACACGACAGCGCCTTGCGCGGCAAAGTCTTGTGCCGATGCCAGGCCGATGCCGGTGGTTCCTCCGGTGACCAGTGCTACCTTGCCTGCCAGTTTCTTTGCGTTGATCATTTTGTTTCTCCTTCGTTATGAATGAATGAGTGCACTTTACGTCCGGCTGATTGTTGAATAAAGTAGCGCAAAGCGAATACATTATTCCCACACATAAATAATTGAATCATGGACCAGCTCCTCGCAATGCGCGCCTTTGCCCGCGTCGTCGAAGCCGGCAGCTTTACCAAAGCCGCAGAGACGCTCGGCATGCCCAATGCCTCGCTCACCAAATCGATCCAGTCCCTGGAAGCGCACTTACGCGTCAAACTGCTGCAAAGAACCACCCGCCGCGTGTCCGTCACGCCGGAAGGTGCTCAGTATTACGAGAAGACCCAACGCCTTTTGAAGGAGCTGGAAGATGTCGACGCAAGCTTCAGCGCTGCGCAGTCCAAGCCGCGTGGCCACCTGCGGGTAGACATCGGAAGCTCTACCGCCAGCCTGGTGCTGCTGCCGGCCTTGCCGGACTTCCTGGCCAGCTATCCGGATATCCGCATTGACCTGGGCGTCTCCGACAAGCATGCCAACCTGATTGGGGATAATGTGGATTGTGTGATCCGCGGGGGCGAGCTGACCGACCTCTCGCTGGTCGGCCGCCAGATCGGCAGCGCATCATGGGTCACTTGTGCGACGCCGGAATACCTGCGCATTCACGGCATACCCAAACACCCCTCCGAATTGAAGGAAGGACACTCGGTCGTTCAATACCTGTCGACCCGCACCGCACGCGGGATTCCGCTTCACTTCGAGAAGAAAGGGGAAAGGGTGGAACTGGGCGGCGTACGCTCGGTCGGAGTCAACGAGAGCAACGCCCACGTTGCCGCCGGACTTGCCGGCCTGGGTGTAATCCAAACTTTCAGATATGCCGCCGCCCCGCATCTGGCGGCCGGCACCCTGGTGCCAATCCTGGAAAAATGGCAGCCCGCACGTTATCCCTTTTATGTTGTCTATCCAGCCAGCCGCTACGTGAGCAACCGGCTGCGCGTGTTCATCGATTGGACAGCCGACCTTTTTTCGGCACTTGAATAGCCGGCCCGAGTATTTCCCCGTCAGCTTGTGCGCATCTTTTTGAATACGAGGTTGCGCACTTCATCGATGACAACCTGGAAACCGGTCACCTCCCCGTTCTTACCCCGCATGAACTTGACGCCGGCCATGAAGCGCCTGTCTCCCGCGAACAAGTCGCGACTCCTGGGCGTGAGGTTCACCGTGCCAACGCGAAGGTTAGTCGCCATCAGCGTATCGGGGCCTGGGGCGACGACAAAGGAAGAATCCAGCTCCTCGCTGTAGTATGTGCCGCTGAACTGCGCCTGCTCGTCCTTTGTGTAAGTCGAGGGCTTGTACGACTTGTACACCGAGGGATCGCTCCCGCTCATGGTGTAGTGTAGTTCCAAGCCCTGTTCAGACGCGACGAACCTGACCAGGAATTTGTCGTCGCCTTCCACCTTTACCTGGAAAAGCCCGTCGCCCAAGGGGATCATCTCGCGTCCTTCCGCGCCTTCGGCCCGGCTGAAATACAGGGTGCTGTCCTTGAGATAGACCTTGCCCGCAAGGGCGCGGACAGAATTCCAGTAGCTGCCCTCATACTTCTGTAACTGTTGCAAGGGCAGCTTCACAGCCGTGATCTTGTCGTACTCAATCGACGCCGGCTCGGGGAATTGATCTTCCAGCAGGACAGTCGCCAGGCGCATGCCATAGCTGCCGCTATAGGCCAGGCCGGAGCTTAATGTAATGACGGTGAGTCTCTGCGCTGGAAAACTGAAGATGGAACTCGCATACCCGCCATAAGCGCCAATCATGTAGACCTTGGGGATGCCACGCTCCTGTCCCACATGGTGCTGGCCATAATTGGAGATGCTGCTGATGTCTTTCACGATCGGTCCGTCATCCAGCCGGACGGGCGTATTCAGCTTGCTGGCGATGCCCTTTACGCCCGGGGCCTGCGAAGAAAGGTGCGCGCGCCAGAGCGATAAATCACGCACGGACGAATAGAGGTTGGCCGGGCCGGCGATGCCACTGCCGAAATCCGTCGTGTAGGCGCCTTTCTCACCAACCCGGTACGGCACGGCAGTATTCGCCAGCGGCAGGCCATTGTCGTAGACGAACGTGGTGTTCTTCATGCCAAGCGGGGTGAAGATCTGGTCTTGGCAGAACACTTCAAAGGGTTGTCCCGACACCGCCTCCACGATCCTCGCCAGCAGCACCAGGCGCGTGTCGCCGCCCGGAGAAAATGCCGTGCCCGGCTTGAAGTTCAGTGCCTTCTGGTTATGGATAAACTGGAGGATAGTCTTGTACTGCTCGGGCTCCCGCGATTCCCATCCGCCCAGCGACTTCAAGACCTTATAGCCGTGCAGTCCGTCGGTGGAACTGAGTAAATGCCTGACCGTCAGTTTGGCGCCGAAGTCCGGCAGTTCGGGCAGGTACTTGCGGATATCCTCGTCAAGCCCGATCTTGCCTTGATCTTCCAGCGTGAGCGTGGCGAAGGCGATGAACTCCCAGGCCATTTTGTCGACCTGGAACCTGGTGTCGACGGTGGCCGGGATCTTGTATTCGAGATTTGCGCTACCGAAGGCCTTTTCATAGATTACTTTACCGTCTTTCAGCGCGACGATTGCCAGCGCTGGCTTGTCCGGCGAATTGACATCACTGAGGATCTTCTCGATGGCCTGCGCGGATGCGGGATCGATTACGTTCGCCGCACTGGTTGTGAACGGGAGAGCTGCCAGGGACCAGAGCGACAGGTACTTTGCCAGGTTGTTGTTCATGGGATCTCCTTAGTTCGCCTGGATGGTTTCGATGACTTTGCGCGCGACCGATGCCGTGGCCGAGGGGTCTTGCCCGGTAATGATGTTTCCATCCGCGACGAAGAAGTCATCACCGATTTTTTGGGAGTGGACAAAGTTTCCACCGTTCCTGCCGATCTCCTTGTCGATCGAGAACGGAAAGGTCAGGTAGTACGCTGCCTTGGTGTCCTCGAACATATCGGGGAAGCCGGTCACCTTACGCCCCGCAAGGAGCGACTTGCCATCCCGGCTTTTGAGCAAAGCGATGCCCGCTGTCCCATGGCAAACGGCCGAAATTACGCCGCCATCTTGATAGATCCGGCTCGCAATTTCCTGAATCCCCTTGTTCTCCGCCACACCGAACATTGCGGCCCCGCCGCCGCTGTAATAAACCGCCTTGTAATCCGCCGCGTTAACTTGCTCCGGCCTGAACGTGTTTTTGAGCAGGGTCATGAACGCCGGGTTGTAGAGATACTCTTTTTGGATACTGTTCGAAGTCTGGATGTAGCCCAGCGGGATGGCGCCGCCGCTGGGGCTGACAAAATCCACCACGTAGCCATTCTTGATGAAGATGTCATAGGCGACGGCAATCTCTTCGAAATGGTTTGCCGTATTCAACCTGGTATTGCCATAGGTATGCTGGTTGGAAGTGACGAACAGGATTTTCTTGCTCTTGGCAGCCTCCTTATAGGTGTAGCTCTTTTGCATGATCTTCCACGCGCCCTTGTATTTCAGCAGCAAAAAATAGTCGGTATACATCCGGTAATCAGGAATTAATACTTCAACTTTCGCTGTCGCCGCGTTATTGCTGACATCAATAGACAGGATGCGGCCTATACGATTATTTTTTGCGCCCGGAGTGAAATTGGCAATATATTGCTCGCCGGAGCGAATAAGCAACTCATTCGCCTCGTTCACGGCGTATAGCTTGAAATCCGGATGGAAGGCATTCTTTAACCGTTCAGGATCGCTATTCGCTGTACCTTCTATGTAATCGGTCAGCGTCTGGCGTATTTGCTCGATATCGGATTGGGCGTTGGCTGCATTTTGCAGACCGAGGAGCAGGCAAGCGGCGAATACGGCGCTCAGGAAACCGTGCGGTATCATAAGTGGACCTCAAGTTGTAGATGGGAGCTACAACTTATCGGTCATGTCGCAGGTTGGAGTCGCGAAACATGATTCCGGACTCCGGATTCATGGTTTTGTAGTGTTTACGAAGCGGACCCGGCGCGGAAAGTGGCGGGCGTCTGGCCCGTAATCTTCTTGAAGGCGGCAAAGAATGTGGAATTGGAATTGAAGCCACTGCGCTCGGCGACCAATTCCATATTCAGATGGGACTCCCGCGTCAGCAGGTCCTTCGCGTGCTGGATGCGGAACTCATTGATATAGTGGTTGAAACTCTTGCCAAGGTTGTCGTTAATAACCTGCGAGACGGTGGTCTGCAAATTGCCGACTTTTTTGGCCAGCAATGCCAGGTTCAAATTGGGATTCAAATATAACTGCTGTCCGCGCATTACTTCTTCCATCGAGTTGATTAAAGCGCGGGCATCCGCGTCATCCAGCTTGCGATTCTGGTATTTCTCCTTTTTGGCTTCTGGCTGGAAAAGAAAAGTCAGAATCGTGACATGGATGGAAAAGGTAAAGGAAAGCGCGCCGACAATATACGAAGTTATTGGCGTGCTGGCATAAGCAGCGAGGATCAGAACGCTGCTGAAGAAAACACTATGCACGAGGATGGTTTGACGCGAGAAAACACGCGCTTGCCACAACTCGCGGCCGGCCAGCAGCAAATATGCCAACCAGTAGAGATGGATGCCGCCCATGACGTGGCGCCAGATCAGCGGGTACGAAGGGTACGGGAAGAGCATACCCAAGCCGATGACGAGGGCCGCCAGCAAAATATGCCAGCGCCAGCGCTTGCTGATGGCGCCCTGCTTCAGGTCGGCGAGATGGCAATGGACGTACAGGTAAGTCAGCGGCCCGATCAAGAGGCAGGCCGATATCCCGACCTGAAGAAATTCCACGGCGAGGTCGGGATTGAAATAATAAAAAGTCGATTTACCAGTGCGAATGCCAATCGCAATGAGCAATGCACCCAGCATGCAATTGGCCAGGCGCTGCATGCGGCGGCTGAAGAAATAGCACGCCAGGAGAATCCCATTGACCGCCCCCAGGGCGCTGAATAGGAAAAGAAGCTGTTTTGAGAGCATGTGGGCACGGCCTGTTCCGAATTGCTGGCATTGCAACATCGGCATGAGAACTTGTCAACCGCCCCTTTTGGTACGCCATCGTACGGACGCAACAATACACTCCGTGCTAACCTGACATCGTCGTGGCGGAGAATCCGAGTGCCAGCCACGCCCCCGCACGAAAGGGGAGATCATGCGCAAATTAATCACCATACTCGCGATGGCTGCTTTCAACTTCATGCCGCCACCAGCGAAGGCCAGCGTCAACATATCCATTAACGTAGTCCAGTACCCTGCCTTGCAGCGGATTCCCGGCTACCCGGTGTATTACGCACCACGCCTGCATGCCAATTACTTCTTCTATGATGGACTCTATTGGGTTTACGTAGACGACGCATGGTACGCCAGCCCCTGGTTCGACGGTCCATGGGATCTCGTTGCCATCGATAGCGTGCCGCTCTTCATTCTGCGCATTCCAGTTCGCTATTACCTGTATCGGCCCGCGATGTTCAGTGGTTGGGCGATCAATGCGCCGCCACGCTGGGACAGGGTGTGGGGCCCCGACTGGGCGCATCGTCACGCCAACTGGCAGCGATGGAATCGCGCCGCGGCCCCTGCCCCGGCTCCTCTGCCAAAGTATCAGCAGCGCTTCACGCGGGCCAACTACCCAACTGACGTACAGCGGCGAGAGCTCGCGCAGCAGCATTACCGTTACAGACCGCATGACTCGCAGGCACGCCAGACGTGGCAGGCGCATGTCGGCGATTCAAGCAGGCAGGCACACGCGCGGTCAAATCCGCCAAGCCAGTCGCGGTCCCAGGCTCAAACGATTCGCCCTTCGGACGCGCAAGACCAGGACATGCGTTCAGCCATGCGCGAGCATGCCAAACCGGGCCGGCCTCCACCGCACCGGGAAGCTCCACCCGATAATGTGATTGCGCGCCGCGGACACTCAGACGCGCGCGATTTCGCGCGCAGCCCGGACCCCAGGCACGAAGGACGTCCGGAAAGGCCCGAAAAACCCGGCAGGCCCGATAAGGACGAAGGCCACGAACATGGAAAACGCCATTAAGGACTCGCCTGGGGACGGTGGCTGGCCGCGTCAAGGCCTGAGGGACGATTGGCCTCGCCGGGGCCGGCCGTCGCTACGCCGTCGCGCATGTCCGCCTCTGGCCGATCGCTGTCGCGTTCAAGCAGATGCGAAGTAAAGAAGGGGAGCGACAACATCAAGCGCAGACCAACTCATGGCCATCAAGTGCCAGCGTTTCGGGCGCAGCTGATGTCTCACCCGCTTATACGCAAAATACATTAGTGCGACGAGTAGGCTCAGAGACGCAAGACCGTAGGCCAATGACGACATCATCGCCAGACCAATCGCATCACCGCTATACGGATTTCCAGCTTCACGTGCCGCTGTCAACTGGAAGAAGAGAACAATGAACGCAATCAGCGGAATCCCTCCAACAACAGCGACGCCAGCCATGAAGCCAGCTAGCTTTCCGTCTATCGTTTGCATGCGAATCGCCATTCGTTCATTTCCTTAGCTCTTCCGGAGGTGTGTTATCCCTACCTTTGGATAGAAGAATCGTGCACTCCTTGTCAAGTTCAGTAGTTGGCATAGAAGCCGCAACCCTTCTGAATTCTTGAAGCCCTTTTTGGAACTCAGCTTTCTGTCCCAACTGCTCGTACTCCCCCGGATGCCCCTTGAAGAAATCCGCAACAGCCTTCTCGTAATATTTTGCGTTCTCTGGTTGCCGCTCAGAGCATACCTGCGATAAGCCCACGACCATGGCAGCGAATGGATTCGTCCCGCAATCCTGCTCAGTAGACGGGCATTGGCTTAATCCATAAGAATTCTGCATTGCGATTAGTGTACTCATGAAAGCCACTAGCTTGATCTTCATACTTAAAAGCGATCACCAAACGGAATGGGTCGGTGCCATGAACAGTCTAAAAGCTCAGTCTATCATCTTGCCGAAACGCAAAGTGCGCAAATTTTCACATCCATCTGCAGCTCCAGTACTTGAACCAGGACCGCCTCGTCGCACCATCCAAAGGCTCAACTTCCCCTTGCGTGGAAAGTAATAAAAAAGCCTGCGATTTCTCGCAGGCCTTTTCACTTCAGTCGCAAGGATCAGCGGGGCATGCCGTTGTCGCGGGCGGCTTCTGGCTGGAGCTTGGCGAATATCATTGCAGCGGGCTGTGTGTCGCCCTTCTTCAGGCCATAGGCTTCGATGTCGCGTACTGGTGTGAGCATCAGCTTACCGTCAACCATGTGCCCAACGAAGTGCAGGTTGAGCGCTGGCACGCGGACCTGGAAAAAGTCCTGGCTGGCGCGGCGTTCGCGCTTCACGACGCCGTCGCGCGCATCGTGCAGGGCCGTGGTCAGTAGCGGCGAACCGAAGGAGACGGCCTTCCATTGCGAATCCTGCTTGCGCAAGGTGACCGAGGATTGCACCTTTTCTCCGACCTTGACCGGATAAGTCACCAGCCCGGTTGAATGAAGCAGCGAAGAAGGATCTGCTCCGTGGTACTGGCTCAATTCATCCAGCCGGACCATGTAGTCGCCCAAGGGATTGTCGAGTTGGGCGCGCTGCACTTCGGCCGGGTTTGCAAAGCCCATCCGCACGGCGTTTTCCGGAGACACCAGTTTGCCGAAGGTTGAGAGTGAACTGCGGGCAATGGGGCTGCTTTCTTCGACCACGGCGCGCATGTTCACGGCGCCTGGACCTTGCTGCGCCTGTACCGCCATCGTTGCCAGCGCCAGGCTGGCGAAAAGGATCGCGCGCATATCATTGCCCTCCGACGTTGACGAGGTTATGGAAGTCATCCCAGTGCGTGTGGTGTCCGTCCAGTTCGACATAATAATCATAGGTGTCGAAACGGTGATCGCCAACATCGGGTGACCAGGGATCGTTCACCTCGACATAGTTCGTGTTGTCCTCCACCTTGTAGCCGATGGCCACCATCATGTGGCCGCCGCCGCCCGGCCAGTGCCAGGAGAAGGCAAACGCGCGCCTGCCGCAGTACTGGCTGTCGGCGAGTTCGTGCCGCAGTTGATTCCAGCTAAGCGCAGAATTGCTGGTACGGCTGAAGGTGAAGTTGTACTTGGCATACTCCGGCCAGCCGCCCTGAACACAGGCATTGGGCGTGGGCGAGTTGCAGCAATCGTTTCGGCCCAGCCGGTTATTGGCCTGCACGCATTGGCTGACGGAGTGGCCGAGGTATTCCATGGTCATCTGCCCACTCGCAGCCCAGCACCACATGCTGGTTTGCTGTGGCCGCAGCGTTACCGCCAGGTGCTGGTTTGCCGGAGGCGAACAGACGGCCACTTGTGGACTGCCGGCGGACGCTGCGAGCGATGCGGTTTTGGGGTTGTTGTCCAGCCGCTGCCAGCCAGGGCAGGAGTTGCCGCTACATGGCGTGTTTGTGTAGCGCCAGATCCAGCCATCATTATGCAATTGGTAGAGGCCTGTGCCGGCGGCCGCTAGGCCGGTGGTTTTGGGATTGTTGTCAAGCCGTTGCCAGCCCGGGCAGCTGTTGCCGTTGCACGGCGTGCCTGTATAACGCCAGATCCAGCCATCGTTATGCAACTGGTAGAGCTGTCCGGCAGACGCGATGATGGCTTTGGTCTTTGCATTGTTGTCGAGGCGTTGCCAACCAGGGCAGCGATTGCCGCTGCAAGGCGTGCCAGTGTAGCGCCAGATCCAGCCATCGTTGTGCAATTGATAGAGCTGGTTGTCGGCCGCTGCCAGTGCGACGGTCTTCGGATTATTGTCGAGGCGTTGCCATCCCGAGCAGCTGTTGCCATTGCATGGCGTGCCAGTGAAGCGCCATATCCAGCCATCGTTATGCAGCTGATAGAGCTGGTCGCCTGCAGCGATGATCGCTTTGGTTTTCGGATTGTTGTCGAGGCGCTGCCATCCGGGACAGGAGTCGCCATTGCAAGGCGTCCCGTTGGAGCGCCAGATCCATCCGTCGTTATGCAGCTGGTAGAGATGCGTGCCGCTAGCGGCTATCGCGACGGATTTCGGGTTGTTGTCCAGCCTTTGCCATCCCGGGCAGGAGTCGCCGTTGCATGCGGCGCCGGTGAAGCGCCAGATCCATCCGCTGTTATGCAATTGATATAGCTGATCGCCGGCAGATGCAATGGCTTTCGTTCTCGGATTGTTATCCAGCCTTTGCCATCCCGGACAGGAATTGTCAGTGCAAGGTGTGCCTGTATAGCGCCAGATCCAGCCATCGTTGTGTAACTGATAGAGCGTCTGGGCCATTGCAGCCGCTGGCAAGAGCAGCAATGCCAGGATCGAGATGCCTCGTTTTATGCCCATCACATCCTCCTTTGGTGGTCGCTGTCATTTTTAAAATTGCAGCCATATCCGCAGTGCGGTTCATCCATCATAGGCAAACTGCAATGCCAGAAATTCACCAATTATTTCGATGTGGCCTTTCTGCCACCAGGCAGTGAATGCGGCGGCGCTCAACCTTCAGCGCTGCCCGTAGCTTCGTATTACTGCGCTAGTTTTGCGCGACTTGCACGCTTCGAGAATAACCTGACAGGCCGGCCCATCGCTGGCAGAATCGGCGAGCTGCATAACAACTCGACAATTCATCCTGAACCGACTGAGGAGGCTAACGTGGCACGAAACGAATTCGATAAACGTCTGTCTGATCGCTGGGATACAGATAAAGACCGCAAGGCCTCCAACCGCGACGAGCTGGACACGCGCAACCGCTACCACTACGACGAAGAGAGCTTCTACCAGCGCAACCGCGGTACCGTGAAAGACATCGACGAGATGATGGACCGGCTGGATTTCATCATGAGCGATCGCTACGACATGGACATGGATGCCAAGTTTGCCGAGTCGCTGCTGGATGTCAACGACATCCGTCCCCGCAGCGACCCGGATTCACGCTTGGATCGCATTGAAAAGCAGCTCGACGACCTACTCAAGAATAATATCCGTGACGCCGAACCGGCCGAGAAGCAATCCAGCGTGCGGCGCTGGATCCTGGCCGCGATTGGCCTGCTGGTTGCCGGCGGCCTTGGATTCGCCGTTTACGAAATCATGCGCCGCCAAGCCAAAGGAGAAGGCGACAGCGACATCGATGTGCCGGCCGCGCTGAAAGCCAAGTTGCAGGAGCTGATCGACAAATGGAACGCGGCGCCCGACCCGACTTTCTGGCTCGATTTTGCCAACGCCATCGACGCCGGACTGGTCATCGACGGCAAGCAGCAGCAGTTCACCATTGCCGACCAGGTGGTCTTCCTGAACCTGACCATAGCGACCTGTCCGCTGAAGGAGCTTTGGCTATGGGACTCGGCCAAGGACGTCGAGAGCAATGCCGAAGCGATCAAGAAGTACTTCGACGCCAGCAAGAAAGTGTCGGACATCTACCGCAACGTGATGGAAGTGAAGTACCAGGGCAAATCGATGCCGCGTGCGGTGGCTGCCAAGCAGTTGCAAATGGTCCTGAGCTGGATCCTCGCCGGCGAGCAGGAGTGATGCCATGCACCTTAGCCAACCCCATCGCACCGTCTTCCTGGAAGTGGCACAACAGCTGCCGGGAAGCGACATCACGGACTATGTCCGCGACTACTTCGGCTGCCGGACGGACGGCGCGTTGCTGGTCGCTGCCGCCTTGCGTGGCCTCGACGCCATTCGCCTGTCGCCGCCTTTGCCGCTGGTCGAGCGCAAGACCACGCTGGCCAGGTTCACGCCCGACACAGTGAAAAAGCTGGCCGGGCTGGAATTGGCCCTGGTCAGCGATCTTCAGCGCAAGTGGCATATGCCGCCCGGCGAGAACATCGTCTCCACCTCGGTTGAAGTGTTGTCCGAGCAGTTCCAGGATTGCGAGGCCGGCACTGTCGCAGTGGTCCGCCGCAGCAATAAGGCGACGCTGGCCTTCCTGTTCCCGCATCTGCGGCTGGACCTGGCGACCGGAGCCGTGAGCGGCACCCAGGCGCCGCCGGCCGCGCCGTTTGCCGCGCCCATGCACATGCCCCTGGCAACGCAAGCTGCGCCTGGCGGCGGCATGGATGCGGCCCACATGGCGCTGGAGACCGCCAGCACATTGGCCTTTGCCTTGCCCGAGCCGTGGGGCATCATCGGCTCGGCCGCGCTCAACCTGATTGACATGCTGCTGCCCAAGGAAAAGTCGACGCTGGCCAAGGATGTGGCCGACGCGCTGGGCGCGTACATGACCCAGCACGACTTGAACAACTGGGTCGGCAATGCCCACGCCTTGATGGTGTGGAGTAACGAGCAGCTGGAGAATATGCGCAGCGTGGACCCGGCCAACAGCGAAGTGCAGGACACGCTGTTGCCCGACCTGGAAAGGAATCTGGCGCCGGGCAATGAGAGCCTGTACAACAGCCTGCTGCGGATCGCCAGCTCCGACTACATCAAGGAAAAAGGCGCCTTCGATATCCTGCTGGTCTGCGTGTCGAGCTATCTGTTCGGCCTGAAGTTCAAGCTGCTGCTGGAAGCCCATGTGGCGTCCAACCACTACAAGCAGGGCAACATGGACCAGTTCAACGAATGGAACCAGCGCTGGCGCTATGACTACGTCAACTTCAAGAACGCGGCCATCGGCAGCGGCGATGGTGCGTTGCAGGGCTGGGCCGTCAAGGTGGCGCAGATCATTCAGGACCGGGTCTCTTCGCGGCTGGGCCAGGTGTCCCCCGTGCGCCGCGGCGACCAGGTTGGGATAGGCATGTGCACCGGGAGCGGCATGTGCCAGACCACCCACAAGTACTATTGGGAGTTTGTCGACCAGGGTGATCCGTCCGCCTCGCATCGTTTCTACGATACGCACGAGCACTGCGACGATATCGAGCACAAAGCGGATGCCGAGAAGGCCCGCGCCGAGCATGTCGCGGCGCTGTCCAAACAGCTTGACGATACTTATGGGCCGGCCCGTCTGACTGTGAAAAAGTGGGCCGATTCGATCAACCAGTGGAACGAGCATCTGCCGCCGGGCAAGCCTGCCGGCAAACCTGCCATCGACCCCAATGGCTGGCAGCCTGGAGGCGGCGGCGTGTGGCAGCAGCACGCCACTGTGGCCTATGCGGTCGCCTTCTACAACGACCGTGGCGAGGGGCTGCTCGGTGACTGGAGCGCGACGGCCGACATCGGCGGTCGTTCCTGCCCAACGCTGGCGAACGTGCCGCTTGATGACCTGAAGATGGCAACCGGCCGCCGCATCTATCGCCGGTTCGACACTGGGCCTGCGACGCTGCATGCCCTGATTGCCAACAATACAGCGACGAGCTACGTCGACAAGACTTAGGCGTCACCAGCGCAACTGCGTACGGCCACGCTTGGAAAACGAGCGTGGCCGTGGGCCGGGCCGGCTTACTTGGGAGTATTACGAACCGGCACGTCCTCGACAGTCGTCGTTCCGCAACTGAAGGAGCCTTTTCCGTTCCATTCGTTATCCACCGCGAAGCTCGCTTCGAACGGAATTTCGATGATGCCGATGGCAGGCGGCGGCAGTGGATCGAAATAGGTCCCTTGCAGATTCACGATCTTGGTGATCGGCCCTAATCCGGTGGCGCGCACCTGACCGGTGATGTCGTTGATGTTGCGCTCGCCGTACGGCGGTGCGACGGCCTGGGTGATCATCGCGTGACCAGAAACCTTACCCGTGGCGGAGACCACCAGCAATGAGAAATGCAGTATCGGTGCCCCTGCCATCTGTGGGTTGCCTGCCTCACCGTTTACCAAATAAGTCCCTAGCTTTGACATTGCCTTCTCCTGATTGATTCGGGCCTGGGAAAGGAGGCAAGCCCACCCTCCGCAAATCGTGCCGCGGTTCGATCATACTCATTACGAATCACGATAAATGCGCACAATGTCACGACCAGGGCCGCGTCAACGATCTACACAAAATCACAAGCGCCCCGGCAACGCGCACTCTTGTGGGCATGCGCGAGCCGCTTCTCGATTCAGTCCGCGCTATTCGCCGCAATTTGACGGACCACAGTAATCGTCCATCACCAATACCAGGCAAGATTTGTATTTATAGCAAGTGCCTCGAAGACAACGCCCCCTTCTTGAGGGAGAAATTCATCCTCAGTTAATCGAGGGATAATCTGGCTTGCATACAGTCATCCCATCAAAGGCTTTTTGAGGGATACCATGTTGAGCGCAAATGCAGAACTGCCTGTCGGCCCCGCTCACCATCTTAAAGCGGTAAGCAGAATTGAACATTTCCCGCGCGGTGCCGCCAATCGCCCGGAACTCGAGGCCTTCATCGCGGAGTCTTTTCGCGCCAGTTACGGCGCAGAGGTCAGGCATTTCAGCGAAGTGCTGCTTGGCGTGCGTGACAAGGACGGCCGCTGGATGGCAGCCCTTGGCTATACACCTGCCGCATCAGGTCCGCTGTTCCTCGAACACTACCTCGATGCCCCAGTGGAGGCCGCCATCAGCGCGCATGCGCACAGCCCGGTAGATCGCGCTTCAATTGTCGAAGTGGGGAACCTCGCAGCGCACCATCCGGGCGCAGCGCGTTCCTTGATCATCAGCACTACCCACCTCCTGAACAGTTTCGGGCTGCGTTGGGTGGTGTTTACTGCGACCGTCAGCCTTCTCAATTCGTTTAGCCGCCTGCGCCTGCAACCGCATGTACTGGCGCCTGCCGACCCGGCGCGCTTGCCTGGCGGTGGCCAGGCATGGGGCAGCTATTACGACACACAACCTAAGGTCATGTTTGGCGATATCCACTATGGTTACACACAATTATCTTGAAGCTTTCCCCGTCGGGCGTCCGGTCTTCAGCGACGGCATCAATGACCTCGACGCCAACGCCGTCGCGGCGCGCGTTGTCAGCCTGCGTACCGCATTGCAGTCGCGCCGTGCGCCGCACGCGCCGGTAGCCATCCTTGCCGACAACAGTCCAGAATGGTTGGCAGCCGACCTCGCCACGCAGGAGCTGGGCCTGGTCCTCGTGCCCCTACCGCTATTCTTCACTGCGCCCCAGTGGGCGCACGTGCTCAAGGAAAGCGGTGCCAGCGCCGTGCTGGCACCGCCCGGATCGCCATTGGCCGCTCTCGGCTTTGGTGAGCCCATCGAGTGCGGCGGCCCGCTCCAACTTTACCAGGCAGCTTCCGCTCTCGACCATCCGGGTCCGGCAGCTACACAAAAGATCACCTTCACCTCCGGTACCACTGCCGCTCCAAAGGGCGTCTGCCTGTCCAGCGGGCAGCAGTGGGAGCTGGCACGGACACTTCAGCAAGGTGTAGCGGCGCTAAAGCTGGAACGCCACCTGTGCCTTCTTCCATTCGCGGTCCTCCTCGAAAACATTGCGGGCCCTTATACGGCCATGTTGAGTGGTGCGACTACCATCTGCCCGCCGCTGGCGGAAATCGGCCTGGCCGGCGCCAGCCAGTTCGACCCGCAGCGATGCCTTGATGCGATCGCACGCTACCAGGCCCAAAGCATCATCGTACTGCCGCAAATGCTGCAAGCCCTGCTGGCGGCCATGGCCCCCGGCGACGCACGCACGGTAAGCCTGCGCTTTATCGCCGTGGGGGGCGCCAAGGTTCCGGCGCGACTACTGGCAGCAGCCCGCGAACGCGGCTTGCCGGTTTACGAAGGTTACGGACTATCGGAATGCTGCTCGGTCGTGGCGCTCAACTTGCCAGGCAGAGAACGCAGCGGAAGCGTCGGCAAGCCATTGGCGCACCGCCCGGTACGCATAGCCGCCGACGGGGAAATCGAAGTTGGCGGCGCGCTGGCGCATTACCTGGGCCAGCCAACTGCCAGCGGCGATTGGCTGCCTACCGGGGACCTGGGCCACTTGGACCAGGATGGCTATCTCTATATCGACGGCCGGAAGAAAGACATCCTGATCACCGGTTTTGGCCGCAATGTCTCGCCCGAATGGCCTGAAGCGTCGCTGCTGGGCAGCGGCGTCCTGGCGCAGGCCGTGGTGGTGGGAGACGGCCTGCCCTGGCTGTCGGCACTGCTGGTGCCGGCTGCGCCGAGCGTCACGCTGGCGCAACTTCAGCAAGCGGTCGATCTTGCCAACCAGGAATTGCCCGATTACGCGCAGGTGCGGCGCTGGACCGTGGTGCCGCCCTTCACCCCAGCCAACGGCCAGGCGACCGCCAACGGCCGCCCCAGGCGCGCTGTGATCGCGCAGCAGCATGCCGCGCTGATCACTTCAATGTACAACCACCAGGAGCAACCCGCATGAGCTTTTTCGACACACTGAAAGCTGGCAGCGAAGCCGAGCGCCAGCAGATGTTCGCCATCCCCATCATCCAGGACGCGCTGCGCGGCCACGCCACCACCGCGCAGTACATTGCCTTCCTGACCCAGGCCTACCACCACGTGCGCCACACCGTGCCACTGCTCATGGCGTGCGGCAGCCGCCTCGGCCCGGAATATGAATGGCTCCGCGCAGCCATTGCCGAGTACATCGAGGAGGAAGTCGGCCACCAGGAATGGATCCTGTCCGATATCGCTGCCTGCGGCGGCGATCCGGAAGCGGTACGCAGCAGCCAGCCCCATTCCAGCACGGAACTGATGGTCGCCTACGCCTACCACCAGATCGACCGCGGCAATCCAATTGCCTTCTTCGGCATGGTGCACGTGTTGGAAGGCACCAGTACGGCGCTGGCAACGCACGCCGCCGACACCCTGCGCGGCGCCCTGGGCCTGCCACCGGAAGCCTTCAGCTACCTGAACTCGCACGGTAGCCTCGATATCAGCCACGTCGCCTTCTTCGAAGGCCTGGTCAACCGCCTGGAACGCGAGGCCGACCAGCAGGCCGTGCTGCATATGGCACGCATGATGTACAAGCTGTACGGCGACGTGTTCCGCAGCCTGCCCCACGGCAGCGCCGTGTTTGAACAGGCGGCATGACGTGGGCCAGCGCATTCATCAACGCTATCGCGCTGTCCTGACCGGCGCCGGCGGCGGGATCGGTTCCGCCATCGCGCGCAGGCTGGCACCGCAGGCCGATTCCCTGATCCTGGTCGGGCGCCAGCCTGCGCCCCTTGCCGCCTTACGGGCAGAGCTGGGAGCGCACGTGCAGGTGGTCTGCGGCGACCTGACTTCCCCTTCCACGCTCACCGCGATCGAACAGGCGGCCCAGGCAGCAGGCGGGATCAACCTGCTGATTAACAACGCGGGGATCAGCCAGTTCCATAGTTTCGCAACGCAGTCGCCGGAAGCGATCCGCGCCATGCTCGACACCAACCTGCTGGCGCCGATGCTGCTCACGCGCCAACTGCTGCCGCTGCTGCACCAGGCGCCGTCGGCCCAGGTTATCAATATCGGCTCGGTATTCGGCATGCTGGGCTACCCCGGATTTGCCGCATACGGGGCCAGCAAGGCCGGACTAAAAGGCTTTTCGCAAGCCTTGCGGCGCGAATTGTCGGACACTTCGATCGAGGTGCGCCACTTCGCACCGCGCGCCACCCGGACCGCCATCAACAGCTCCGCGGTCAATGCCATGAACAGCGCACTCGGAACCGCTGAAGACAGCCCGGAAACCGTGGCCGCCGCCTTTGCCGAATTCCTGGCTGGCACAGCCTGGCAAAGCACGATGGGGCGCAAGGAGTCCTTCTTTGTACTGGTGAATCGCCTGCTTCCTTCCCTGCCGGACGATGCCATCCGCAAGCAGCTGTCCGTGATCCGCCAATATCTGCCCAAATGACACCACAGGAGCCAACCAAGATGAAAACCATAGTCCAATTCGCCGCCGCCCTGCTGCTGCCGGTTTCCTTCGCCTTCGCTGGCGTACCGGAGGAAGTCAGCAACCTGCAGCAAAAATGGGAGCAAGTGCGCTATAAGACTCCGGCCTCGGCACAGGAAGCACAGTACGAGCAGCTGGTGAACGAGGCGGAAAAAACCGCTGCAGCCAATCCCGGCAGTGCCGACTTGCTGATCTGGTACGCTATTATTGAATCGACCTATGCCGGCGCAAAAGGCGGCTTGGGAGCGCTGTCCCATGTGAAGAACGCGAAGAAGCTGCTGGAACAGGCGATTGCGCTCAACCCCGATGCCTTGTCCGGCTCTGCCTACACCAGCCTCGGTTCGCTGTATTATCAAGTTCCGGGGTGGCCGATCGGCTTTGGCGACGACAAGAAGGCACTGGAACTGCTGAAAAAGGGCTTGGCCATCAACCCGGACGGCATTGACCCCAACTACTTTTATGGCGACTACCTGTTCCGACAAGGTAATTACGCGGAAGCGGAAGCCGCGCTGAATAAAGCGCTCCAGGCCCCGCCGCGCGCTGGCCGCAAGGTAGCGGATGAAGGCCGCCGCGGTGAGATTCAAGTGCTGTTGGCAAAGATTGCGGCCAAGCGCAAATGACAACAAGGAGGCTGCCTCGTTGAAAGTCCTGATAGTCGAAGATGATCCCCTGCTGAGCAGCGGCTTACTGGTGGCGTTGCGGCGCGCCAGCTATACCGTCGAACATGTCGACGACGGCCCAGCTGCCATCCAGGCCCTCGCCCACACGCAGTTCGATGTGGTGGTACTGGACCTGGGCCTACCGACCCTGGACGGTACCGAGGTCCTGAAGGCGCTGCGCAATAGCGAAAATCCGATCCCGGTACTGGTGCTGTCGGCGCGCGATTCGACCCGCGACCGGGTGCAGGGTCTCGATCTTGGTGCAGACGACTACCTGGTCAAACCGTTCGAACTCGATGAATTGCTGGCCCGCCTGAGGGTGCTGCTGCGCCGCCGCAGCGGGCGCCAGGTCAATCAACTGACACTGGGCGAACTCTCACTCAATCCGGAAAGCCTGAGCGCCACATGGCAAGGACGTCCAGTCGAATTGCAGCGGCTGGAATTCATGCTGCTGTTGCAACTGGCGGAGAACCCGCAGCGTGTTTTCAACCGCGCCCAACTCGAAGAATCCCTGTACGGCTGGGGCGAAGGAGCGGAAAGCAACACCATTGACGTGCATGTCCATCACTTGCGGCGCAAGATAACGCCATCGGTCGTCAAGACTATCCGCGGCGTTGGTTACCGCATGGGCGACCTGGCCGCATGAATACACATTCGTATTCCGCCCGCCAGCGACTGGTTGCCGCCACCCTGCTCTGCATGCTCCTGATTTTCCTTGGGATCGGGGTCGGCGCGCGCGCCGTGGCGCGGCATGAATCCGACGAGTTGTTCAGCGCCCGCCTGGCGACGTCGGCGCGGGTGCTGGAGGCATTGGTCGCGCGCCAGCTGGAGAATGCTACGGTTACCCAGCCGATTATCATCGCGCTGCCGCACGAACTTGAAACGAGCACCAGCGACGAACCCGAAGTATTTGGCCACCGTTACGAGACCAAGATTGCGTTCCAGGTATGGGACAAGGAGGGCGCAATGCTGGCCAAGTCAGCCTCGGCGCCGACAACGCCCCTCGGGCCGCTACGACCCGGCTACTCGGTCAGCCAGATTGGCGACGCCAAATGGCAGGTGTTTGCCCTACAGTCCGGTAAGGTCTGGGTGCTGACCGCCGAAAAGGATGAAGTTCGGCAGGAAATGTCGGACGATATCGGCAAGACGATCTTGATCCCGCTGGCGATCGGTGGTGTGCTAATGCTCGCGGCAGTGAATTTCCTGATCCTCCACAATATGCGGCCGTTATCCGAGCTGGCGGCACGCATCGCTGCGCGCGAGCCGGAATCATTGGAGCCGCTGCTGCTCCAGGAAACACCGCAGGAAATGGCGCCCATCATTACTGAGCTGAACCATCTGCTCGACCGCATCCGGGCCGCTTTCGAACGTGAACAGCGCTTCCTCAATGCCGCGGCCCACGAGATCCGCACCCCAATCGCAGCCCTGCAACTGCATCTGGAGAACGCCCTGCGCGCGACCACGCCCGAGCAGCGCAAGGCCTCGCTGGAAAATGCCATGGCCGGCGCGCGCCGCACCAGCAAACTGGCGGAGCAGTTGCTGACGCTGAGCCGGATTGCAGCTGGCGGCGACCAGACGCAAATGCAAAGCCTGTCGCTGCAAGCGCTTTGCTGCGATGTCATCTGCACAATCGAGCCTCTGCTGGACCGGCGCGGCCAGAGTATCGGCCTGGAGGTGACAGAAAACTGCCAAGTGTGGGGCGACCCGACGCAGTTGCGGCGCCTGCTGCAGAACGTTATCGACAACGCTTCACAGCACGGCGCTGCAGAGGGAGAGATCCAGCTAAAATTGTCGCGCTGGGACGACTGTGCCGTGCTGGACATTGCCAACGATGGCGTCCCTATTCCCGAACAGGAGATCGACAAGCTGTTCACGCCCTACTACCGTCTCCCTGGCGCCGTACCTGGCGGACACGGTCTGGGGCTGGCCATCGTGCAGGAAATCCTCGACCTCCATCGCGGCAAGGTCGAAATACGACGCAAGGCTGACGGACAGGGAACGGTGGTGCGGATCCGTCTCCCGCTGGCGCACCATAATCAACCGCCATCGATCGAACCCAGCGGCCCTAGAGTTTGATTCAAGTCATGTACCGCGTCACGGCCGAAGCCTAATGTTCATGGCTGTGAACTCAGGTAAAGCCGCAATATCCATGAAAAGAGTCCTGCTTAGCGCGATCCTGGCGACCCTGTTGCCTCTCGCAGTTGCACAACAAGACGTCCAGTCCGGCGAGGCAATGGCCAAGTTGCTTGCATCACGGGCGGCCGATAGGCCGAAAGGCCTTCGCGCAGTCCGGGCCCACGAAATGGCTCTCAGGTTCTATGCCAACCGTGGCGGCCGTCCATTCTGGGCCGGCGAGCGGCGAGCCATGGCGGCGCAAGTTCTGCAGCAACTCAGGCAAGCCGCGCAGCATGGCCTGGTTGCCGAAGACTACACCGTCAGGATTCCCTTGCCCGAGACAGGCGCACCGGCAAACGAGGTGGCCCAGTTTGATCTTGAACTCACTTGCGCCGTATTGCGATTCCTTTCAGACCTTCATTCCGGCCGAACCACGCCAGAGTACAAATGGTACGCGGGCGCCCGCGCGGCAGATAGCTTCGATCCGGTGATAGTGCTGGCAACGGCCATCGATGAAGCGACGCTTGATTCCGCGATATTCGCTGCGGAACCGAAATCGGCATTGTATTCCCGCGTGAAGCAGACGCTATCGCAATATCGAAGCCTTGAGCCAGCGTTTACCCGCTTGCCAACGCTGGCCGCGCCATCGGTTACGCGCGGCGACGGCGCGCTGCATGCCAATCCAGCTGACATTCGGCAGAGATTGGTACTGCTGGGTGATATGGCGGAAGATGGCACTGACAGCGCAGCACTCGAGGCAGGAGTTCGCAACTTCCAGGCACGGCACGGGTTGCTAGCAGATGGCATTGCCGGCAGGGCGACCCTGTCTGCCCTATCGGTCCCGCTGTCGCAGCGCATCCGCCAGCTCGAGCTCACATTGGAAAGGCTGCGCTGGCTGCCGGCACTGCCCCGTGGCCCCTTGATCGTCGTGAACGTGCCAGCGTTCCGCCTGTGGGCGCTCGACACGCGGGTTACGCCGGCCAGTGTCGAAGTTGAGATGCGTGTCATTGTCGGCAACGCAGCGCGTACTCCGACTCCGCTCCTGGTAGCGCAATTGAGCCACCTGGAATTCAATCCCGCCTGGAACGTCCCGCGCAGCATCGAAGTGCAGGAGTTGATCCCGAAGCTGGCGCGCGATCCGGAACTGCTGCGAAAAGAAGATATGGAGTTGGTGCCGCGCATTGGCGCCGCCAACTCCGGCTCCAGCTCAGCGCTGGACGCGCTGCGCGAGGGCACCGTGCGCCTGCGGCAGCGTCCGGGTCCCCGGAATGTGCTAGGCCCAGTGAAGTTTGCGATGCCGAATCCCATGAACATCTATCTTCACGGCACATCAGCCAGACAGCTCTTCAACCAAGCCAGGCGCGACCTCAGTCACGGCTGTATCCGGCTTGAACATCCCGACGAACTCGCAATATTCGCGCTGCGCGATGACGAGCGCTGGAACCGGCTTAGCGTCCTAGCGGCCATGGAGCCAGGGCCGACGAAGATCGTCGCGCTCAAGAAGCCGATACCCGTGCTTCTGCTCTATGCGACCGCGATCACCGATCGGCAAGGCCGCGCAATCTTCCTGCCAGATGCCTACGGCCTGGATCGAAAGCTTGCCGAAGCGCTCGAAGCGGAGAAATAGCGCCGCGGCGTACCCTCGACGAGCGCATCAACGTCTGTCGCCTGCCGGATTGACATAGATCATGGATATAGGCGATGGCCAGCCATAACATGGCCTGGTCGATCAATGCTGTCGCATGCGCGCGCAGAATGCTCTGTCGGCGAGGAGGCAATATGCTCAGGACAGACTCGCAACACGCTGTGGACGAAGGCAAAATCCTCGTCTGGGACGTTCCCGTCCGCGTTTTTCACTGGCTCATCGCTGTTTGCTTTGTCGGTGCTTACCTGACTTCCGAAGAGAGGATCTGGCGCCCGGTACATGTCGCCTTAGGCTACACGACAGCGGGCCTTATCGTATTTCGCGTCTTCTGGGGCGTCGTTGGTACGCGCTACGCCCGGTTCGCGAATTTCGTCCGTGGTCCGGCAGCGGCCCTCGCGTACCTCCGCTCCCTCATCTCGGGCACCCCACAACACTTCACAGGGCATAACCCGGCTGGCGGACTGGCCATTGTCGCCCTTCTCGCAACTGGCGCCGCCGTCGCAGTGAGCGGCTGGGTTGCGCTGCAGGAGACGAGCACCGACCGCTGGGAGGATATCCATGAGGCGTTGGCGAACCTGATGCTTGCCATCGTCGTTATCCATATCGCCGCCGTCTTCGCCAGCAGCTGGCTGCACCGCGAGAACTTGATCGCATCGATGTGCCACGGTAAGAAGGCGGGACCGCCAGGCATGAGCATCCGGCATCGTTTCCGCAGCATCGGCGTATTGATGCTGCTGGCTGTGGGCGGATTCTGGTGGGTGCGCTGGGCATGGCCATGGGCCAGCTAGCAGCACCCGAAACAGGAGGTATCATGCAACATCTTGACTCAGAGGCCCGCGTGCGCGTGCTCGATATCCTGCAGCATGGGCGCGACATGACGCTGGCGACACTGCGCGCCGACGGCTATCCCCAGGCGACAACGCTCAGCTATGTCAACGATGGGCTGACGCTCTACGCAGGCATTGGCCTGGGCAGCCAGAAGGCCGAGAACATCCAACACAACCATAAAGTGTCGGCCACCATCAACCTCGACTACCGGGAATGGAGCGATATCAGGGGCGTCTCGCTGGCTGCGAACGCAGAATTCGTGCAAGGAAGCGAAGAAGTGGCACGCGTTGCGCAGGCATTGCTACGCAAGTTTCCGCAGGCGGCATCCCTGTCGCCATCAGGAGGCACACAGCCCTGGCCTGGCATCATCTTCCTGCGCATCGTACCGACCGTGATTTCGCTGCTCGATTACAGGCAAGGTTTCGGTCACACCGAACTCTATCAGGTCGTCTCCTCCGCAGCCTAGGTATCTGCCGGCGTTCCCTTGCGCCTCTGCCATTGTTTGAATCTGGCATTTCGGACCGGCAAAGGTATCAGGTACCGCTGGCCAGTCTTTCGCCGTCCCTAGCGGCCGCGACAGCGCTAAGTCACCTGAACTAAGCTCTCCTGAACAAGCGCTTGTTCAGCGCCAGCGCTGGCGCAACTGCATAAAAAATGGCCCCTGCCGGGGCCATTTAAAACTCCAGAATCAAGTTGTATTAATATTCTGTCACTCCACTCGATTATCAACGAGAGCCAGAAGGCGTTGATTTCACACACGAATTACAGCCACGGCATGGCTCAGTGCCATCAAAAATACCATCAACTCCTATTCTTCGAATGTCCGGCCCAACAGGCCGAGCACATCTACTGATCTTACGTCTGCAGTCCCCCATCTTTAGAATCAAACCCTTGCGACGCTGCCACCCGCCCCGCTAAAAGAAAAGACGAAGCTGCCACCATTTCAGGTGGCAGTTGGTCATCCAGCGCCTGCAGCTAGGTTCATTTTCACGCCTTAACCGACATTGCCGAACAGCTCGGCCGTCCAATCGGCGAACGCTCGCATAGCCGGAGAGAGGAATCGCTGATGCGGGTAAACGAGTGACACCGGCACAGGTGCCGGCCGCATATCGGAAAGCACCTCGACCAATTTTCCGCTCCGCAAATGGTCTGCGACCAAAATTTCTGCCAACTGCATCAGGCCAA
>Ga0209050_1000385_pt1 | contig 83235 bp, 99 predicted proteins | sample Araplavi_mTSA_r2_FD_184276 | JGI IMG/M metagenome (GOLD analysis project Ga0209050, IMG submission 184276) | Arabidopsis root microbial communities from North Carolina, USA - plate scrape MF_Cvi_mTSA_r2 (SPAdes) (version 2) | ecosystem: Host-associated > Plants > Roots > Endosphere | place: USA...
GCCTGCCCGCCAGGTTGCGACCATGCCGTTGAACGTCATCGTGGTGATGGACCCCATCGCCCATATCAAGATCGCCAAGGACACCACCTTCGCCATGCTGCTGGAAGCCCAGCGCCGCGGCCACGCCCTGCATTACGTCAGCCCCGGTGGCCTGGCTCTGCGCGATGGCGTGGCGGTAGCCCAGACCGCGCCGCTGCAGGTACGCGACGACAAGCATGACTGGTTCACGCTGGGCGAATTCAGCCAGACCACCTTCGGCCCCGGCCAGGTGGTGCTGATGCGCAAGGATCCGCCGGTCGATGCCGAATTCATCTACGACACCCAGGTGCTGGGCGTGGCCCAGCAGGCCGGCGCGCTGGTGGTCAACGACCCGCAGGGGCTGCGCGACTACAACGAGAAACTGGCCGCGCTGCTGTTCCCGCAGTGCTGCCCGCCGACCCTGGTCAGCCGCCGCCATGCCGACCTCAAAGCGTTCGTGCTCGACCACGGCCAGGCCGTGCTCAAGCCGCTGGACGGCATGGGGGGCCGCTCGATCTTCCGCAGCGGCACCGGCGATCCGAACCTCAATGTGATCCTGGAAACGCTGACCGACGGCGAGCGCAAGCTGGCGTTGGCGCAGAAGTTCATTCCGGACATCACTGCCGGCGACAAGCGCATCCTGCTGGTTGACGGCGAGCCGGTGGACTACTGCCTGGCCCGCATTCCACAGGGTGACGAGTTCCGCGGCAACCTGGCCGCCGGCGGGCGCGGCGAAGGCCGGCCGCTGAGCGAACGCGACCGCTGGATCGCGGCCCAGGTCGGACCCGAGATGAAGCGCCGCGGGATGCGCTTCGTCGGCCTGGATGTGATCGGCGACTACCTGACCGAGGTCAACGTCACCAGCCCCACCTGCGTGCGCGAGCTGGACGCCCAGTTCGGGCTGAACATCGCCGGCACCCTGTTCGACGCGATCGAGGCCAGCCTGCCGCGATGAGCACGGTGGTCGATCCGAGGGTGCCGCTGCAGGCCCACGAATCGCAGCGCCTGGGCGCGACCCTGGCGCTGTCGGTGCTGGTCCATGCCCTGCTGATCCTGGGGGTGGGTTTCGCCGTCAGCGACAATGCCGCGCTGGTTCCAACGCTGGATGTGATCTTCAGCCAGACCCGGACCCCGCTCACGCCCAAGCAGGCCGACTTCCTGGCCCAGGCGAACCAGCAGGGCGGCGGCGACCATGACAAGGCGCAGCGACCGCGCGACAACCAGACCGGGATCGTGCCGCAGCCGCAGGCCGGCCTGTCGCCGGTGCCGCAGCAGCGCCAGGATGCCGCCCGGCCTCCGCCGCCGCAGGCACGGGTGGTGGCCAGCCGCAACAGCCCGGACCAGGTGGCCAAAGCGCAGACCCAACCGCAGCCGGACGCGCCGCAGCCGGACGCGGCGCCTACCGCGCGCGAACAGCGCGATGCCGAGATGGCCCGGCTGGCGGCTGAAGTCCACCTGCGTTCGGCACAGTACGCCAAGCGACCGAACCGCAAGTTCGTGTCGGCCAGCACGCGCGAGTATGCCTACGCCAATTATCTGCGCGCGTGGGTCGACCGCGCCGAGCGGGTCGGCAACCTGAACTACCCCGATGAAGCGCGTCAGCGCCGGCTGGGCGGCCAGGTGGTGATCACCGTCGGAGTGCGCCGCGACGGCAGCGTGGAAAGCAGCCGGATCCTGCGCAGCAGCGGCACGCCGCTGCTGGATGAAACCGCATTGCGGGTGATCCGCCTGGCCCAGCCGTTCCCGCCGTTGCCCAAGACCGACGACGGGGTGGACATCCTGCAGGTAACCCGGACCTGGGTGTTTCTGCCGGGTGGGGAGTTGCGCGACGATCGGTGATCAGCCCTGTCTGGCTGCCCGCGCCGCCTGCTGTTCTACCAGGGTAAGCGCCACGTTGTTGCGCAGGTAGGCCGGTTCGACCAGCTCGGGCGCCATCGCCTCGCCGCGTTCGAACATCGGCACCGCCAGCGTCAGTACGTCGGAGGCGCGCGGCAGGGCCTGCGCGTCGACGCCATCCAGCTGCGCCGCCAGGCGCGTGGACAGAACACCGTCGGCGGCGCCGAACCCGGTGCCCACACCGAACCAGCGGCTGCCGTCCGGCAATTCCAGCGCGTCGGGTGCACACACGATCTCCTCGCCCTGCCCTTGCCACCGCCCGTCCACGCGCACCTGGCGGCCCACGTACACCTCGCCCATCCGCGCGTCGATGCTGCTGAGCACATGGGTGGCGTCCGCCGGCGCACGCAGCGCCAACACCTGCAGGGTGGAGACGGGAATGAGCGGGCGGTCCAGCGCCAGCGCGATGCCCTGGGCGATGGCGATCGCCAGCCGAACGCCGGTGAAGGCGCCGGGCCCCCGCCCCAGCGCGATGGCGTCCAGCTGCGCGCGCGCCAGGCCCGCCTCCGCCAGCAGCTCCTCGGCCCAGGGCAGGCTCAGCTCGGCGTGACGACGCGGGGCGATCTCGAAGCGCTCGAGCACCTGGCCGTCCACATACAGGGCAACGGAACAGGCTTCGGTCGCGGTTTCAAAGGCGAGCAGTTTCATGGGGATCAGAACAGGGAAGTGGGGAAGACATCGTCGGCCGTGGTCGCCGCCGGCGCGGGCGCCTCGGCATCGGCATCGGCACCGGCGACAGGCCATTGTGGCGCAAAGAAGGCCCGCACATCGTCCAGCGAACGCGTTCGCCGGAACGGCGGCAGTGAATCCAGGAAGGTGCGGCCGTAGCCGCGGCTGACCAGGCGCGGATCGCACAGCACCAGCACGCCACGGTCGGTCTCGCTGCGGATGAGCCGCCCCACCCCCTGCTTGAGCGCGATCACCGCCTGCGGCAGCTGTTCGTCGCGGAAGGGATTGCCGCCGTCGCGCCGGATCGCATCCAGCCGCGCTTCGAACACCGGGTCGTCGGGTGCGGCGAACGGCAGTTTGTCGACCACCACCACACTCAGCGCGTCGCCCACCACGTCCACGCCTTCGCGGAAACTGGCCGAGCCCAGCAGCACGCCATTGCCCGAGTCGCGGAAGCGCTGCAGCAGCGTGGCACGGGGCGCTTCGCCCTGCACGAACAACGGCCACGGTGCATCGCGCAGCGCCTCGGCCGCTTCGCGCAGCGCGCGGTGCGAGGCGAACAGCAGGAACGCGCGCCCCGCCGAGGCCTCCAGCACCGGCGTCAACGCGCGGATCAAGGCGGTGCCGAACCCGCGCGCGGCGGGGTCCGGCAGTCCGGCAGGCAGGTAGCACAGCGCCTGCCGGGCCCAGTCGAAGGGGCTGGGTTGCAGCAGCGTGATCGGATCGTCCAGCCCCAGCCGTTGCGCAATATGTTCGAAGCGACCGTCCACCGTCAGCGTGGCCGAGGTGAACACCCAGGCGGCCATCGACCGCTGGCGGTGCTCACGCAGCGGCCCGGACACATCCATCGGGGTGCGCTGGCATCGGAACCCGCGCGGGGTCAGTTCGTACCACAGCACCTCTGCCGGGGGGGGTGCCTGTTCGGGGTCGGCGTCGAAATCCAGCTGCGGGGCATCATCGCCGAGCCAGCGCGACAACCGCGATACCGCCTCCATCGCGCGCGCATGGCAGGCATCCAGTCCTGGCGAGGTATCGCGAACGCCCTCCAGCGAATCGCGCAGTCCGACCAGCGCGCTCATCACCGCGTCAAAGCCGTCGCGCACCTGCGGCACGGCCAGGGCGCGCCACTGGGTGCCGCGCGGCGGCAATCCCTCCATGGCCGTGCGCAGGTCGCGCAACAGCTGTTCCAGGCTGGCGGCCTGCGCCTGCAGTGACGCCTGTGCACCGGCCACGCTGCGGCTCTCGGCCAGGCAGTCGCGCGCCAGTTCCTGCCACGGGCGCATGCCGAAACCTTCACCGAAAAAATTGGCGGCCAGTTCCGGCAGCTGGTGCGCCTCGTCGATCACGAACGCTTGTGCGCCCGGCAATATCTCCCCGAACCCTTCCTGTTTCAGCGCCAGGTCGGCCAGCAGCAGGTGGTGGTTGACCACCACCACGTCGGCCGCCTGCGCCCGCTGCCGGGCTTGCACCACGAAGCAGTCGTCCCAGAACGGACACTCGGTGCCCAGGCAGTTGTCGACGGTGGAGGTGACCAGGGGGTACAGCGGCGAGTCGTCGGCCAACGCTTCCAGCTCGGCCATGTCGCCGAACGCCGTGCGTCCGGACCAGGCCAGGATGCGCTGGAACTGCGCGACCTCCTGCGGCGAGGTGAAGCGCGGTTCGCCGCGCGCCTGCTGCAGGCGATACCGGCACAGATAATTGGACCGCCCCTTGAGCAGCGCGCTGCTGTGGCCGACACCGAGCGCCGCGCGCACGCGCGGCAGGTCGCGGTGGTACAGCTGGTCCTGCAGCGCGCGGGTGCCGGTCGAAATGATGGTCTTCAAGCCCGACAGCAGTGCCGGCACCAGGTAGGCGAAGGTCTTGCCGGTACCGGTGCCGGCTTCGGCCAGAAGCACGTCACGCTGGTCGAAGGCCTCGGCAATCGCGGTGGTCAGGCGCAGCTGCGCCGGGCGCGCGACGAACGCATCGAGTTGGCTGGCGAGCGTGCCGCCCTCGCTGAGGGCGTCACTGCTGGCATGGGCAAGGCGGGACATCAACCCATGATACCGCCGTAGTGCCGGCCGCTGGCCGGCTCTGCACCCTGCCGGCTATATCGGGAGCCGGCCAGCGGCCGGCACTCCCCCCCCCTCAATAGCGCTTGATGCCCGGCACGGTGCAGCCTTCCAGCTGCGCATGCGCCGATGCCGCGTTTTCCTTCTCGCCACGCGCCAGCCGCGCCTGCTCGATGGTGGCCCAATGCCGGCGGCAGAGCGGACCGGTCTTCGAGCCCAGCTCCACTGCCTTGCGTGCCAGCGTTTCGGCACGCGCCCAATCGCCCTGCAGCAGCGCGATTTCCGCGCGCTCCTGCAGGATCGAGGGGTCGCCCTCGGAAATGAGCAGCGCCTGGTTCAGCGCGTCGGCCGCGCCGGCCAGGTCGTTGGCCTGCCGCTTGGCCTTGGCCACCACGCGCAGATCTTCGACACCGGGATCGCGCAACGGCTGGACGTGCAGTTCCTTGTCGTCATCGCCAGCGGTGGCATCCACCGCAGCCATGCGCTGGGCCGGGGTGGTGGTGTCGACGGGCGCCTTCACCGGCGGCGTGGTCGACACGCAGGCGGTCAGGGCCAGGCCAAGCGCCAGCAGGGACGCGGTACGGATCACGGTGCGGGTCATGGTCATGCGGGCCTGCCTTGAGTGCGCTTCATCGAGCGGGGGAAGGGGTCGCGGCCGGGGCCGGCTCAGCCGGCGCCTCAGGTTTCTTGTCCAGCCCGAACCAGCTGCGCCAGCCACCGCCTTCGCTGCCTTCGCCACCCTCGCCTTCCGGCAGGGCGGTGGGGGCCACGCAGGGGGTGTAGGCCGGAGCGTAACCGACCACGAACGGGAACCGGCGCGCGCCCGGGCAGGACTCGTCGGTCGCCGCCGTGCCACCGGCTTCCACCGGTTGCCAGTCCAGCCCCTTGTTGCTCACCTTCAGCGGCGCGCTGGGCAGGCGGCTGAAGATGCCCGACCACACCCGCATCGCACCGGTGGCGCCGAACAGGCCGGTCTGCTCGTTCTGGTCGTTGCCCATCCAGACCACCGCCAGGTGGTCGCCGGTGTAGCCGGCATACCAGCTGTCGCGGCCGTCGTTGGACGTACCGGTCTTGCCGGCGGCCTGCAGGCGGGCCAGGCCATCGGCATTGAGCCGCTGCGCGGTGCCGCTGGAAACCACCTGCTGCAGGCCGATGCTGATCAGGTTGGCCGCGATCGAGTCGCCCTCCTGGGCCGGCGCCGGGGTCTTGTCGTAGCGCTTGAGCAGCTTGCCCTGCGGGTCGAGCACGCCACGCACCGCATGCAGGGGCTGGATTTCGCCGCCCGAGGCCAGGAACTGGTACAGCTGGGCCATCGCGTACGGGCTCTGGTCGGTCGACCCCAGGATCACCGCCGGATTGCTCTCGGCCTTCAGGCCGGCCAGCACATGGATCAGCTGGGTCACACGCTCGGGACCGACCTGCATGCCCACGCGCACCGTGGCCTGGTTGTACGAATGGGCAAGCGCGTCGATCAGGCGCACCGTGCCGTGGCTGCGGTTGTCCGCATTGCCCGGGGTCCAGCGCTTGCCGCGGCTGAGCTGTACGGTCACCGGGGAGTCGTCGACGAAGCTGGCCAGCGAGTACTTGTCCGGCTGCGCCAGCGCCAACAGGTAGACGAACGGCTTGAGCAGCGAGCCGACCTGGCGCTGCGCCTCGATGGCACGGTTGAAGCCCGGCTCGGAAACGTCGCGGCTGCCGACCACCGCCAGCACATCGCCGTTATGCACGTCGGTGAGTACCAGGCCCGCCTGCAGCTCGGGGCGGCGCTTGTTTTCCAGCGACTTCAGGGTCTTGGTCACCGCGCCTTCGGCGTAGGCCTGCGCAGACGGCGCCATGCCGGTCATCACGCTCAGCCCGGCGCCCTGCAGCACCGACTCGGGGTAGTCGTGGCCCAGCTGGCGGCGCACCAGATCGACATAGGCCGGGAAGCGGTTGGCTGCGATCAGGCCGGGATTCTTCGGCACGCCAAGCGGCGCCTTCAGCGCCCGCTGCAGTTCGGCATCATCGATCAGGCCATTCTCGTGCAGCTTGCCCAGCACGAAATTGCGGCGGTCCAGCGCGCGTTCGGGGTTGCGTCGGGGATCGTAGTACGACGGCCCCTTGACCAGCCCGATCAGCAGCGCGATGTGCTCGGTATTGAGCGAGGACAGATCGCGCCCGAACCAGAATTCCGCACCGGAGGACATGCCGTGGATGGCCTGGCTGCCGCGCTGGCCCAGGTAGACCTGGTTGAGATACGCCTCCAGGATGGTGCGCTTGTCATAGCGCGCTTCCATGATCAGCGCGTACAGCACTTCATTGAACTTGCGGGTGACGGTCTGTTCCTTGCCGATCCCCAGCAGGCCGCTGCGGGCCAGCTGCTGGGTCAGCGTGGAGGCGCCCTGCCGGCTCTGCCCCCCGGAACGCACGGTGACCCACACCGCGCGGGCAATGCCACTCAGGTCGATGCCGTGGTGGCGGTTGAAGTCCTTGTCCTCCACCGCCTGCAGGCCGGTGACCAGCAGTTCGGGCGTTTCTTCCAGGCGCACCAGGCGGCGCTCTTCCTGCTTCTGCCCATACAGGGTGGCGATACGCGCCGGGTCCAGCCGCGCCGCCTTGAGCGCCTTGCGGCTGTCGGCATCGCGCAGCGAGGCGATCTGCCCGCCGGACAGGCTCAGTTCGATGCGCCGCGGCGCGACCTTGCCGTCCACGTCGTTGTAGCCGCGGCTGGAGACGATGAAACGCCCCCCTTCCTGGCTGAAGGTGGCTGGCGCCTTGCCGGTGCCGTCATCGCGGTAAGCGGACGCGGCCAGCTCGGTCTTCAGGGTCTGGGCGTCCATGGCCACGCCCGGCGCCAGCGCCAGCGGCCGGGCATAGACGCGGGTGGGGATCTGCCAGCGGAGTTCGCCGAAGCGCTGGGTGACCTGGGTGTTCAGGTACACCGTATAGGGAATCAGGAAACCCAGTCCCAGCGCGACAGCGGCCATGCCCCAGGTGATCAGGCGAGGACGCCACAGCGGCCAGCGGCTGTCGGTGTCGTCGTCGAACGCGTCGGTGTCGTCGGAATCGTAGCGTGGGGGCACAGGCATCGGGCGGAATAAACTCCGCCGAGTCTAACGCAGCGACCGGGGCAGCAGGCGGCGGCCGCTTCTGCGTTTCACCCCAGTTCAATCACGTCAAACCACGGCCACGCCACCCCGCCCAGCCTCCGCTGATCGCGGCAGCGAGACCACGCCAGCCGGCGCCCGCCAGGCAGACGTTGGCGATGCGGGCCACCAGCCGGGGGGCATCGTGGGCGATCCACGACCACGCCACGTCGCTGCGGCGGTAGAGCTGCAGGCGCGACCAGGCCATGCGCCAGGCAATCCCGGCCAGGCCTGTTGCGCGTTGCGGCGCAATGACCACGCCGCGCTCATCCAGCAATGCCTGCAGGCCGTGCAGCCGCTGCGCGGTCCGTTCCCTCGCGGCCGCATCGAGCAGATCGAGCGAGCGCATCCGTTGCAGGAAGGAACGCTGGGACGCGCCGATCTGATTGTTGCCGTGCTGGCGGTAGTCGATCGTAGCCCCGGGCAGCATGTCCAGCCCCCCCTGCAGCGAAGCAATCACCGCCAGCCATTCATCATGGCTCCAGCGCGAGGCAACCGGCAGGCCCCGCTCCAGCAGCGTGCGACGCAGAGCGCAGGTCGCGCCGGTGACGAAATTCCTCAGCAGGATGGCGTCCAGCGCCTGTCCGGACCGCTCCAGCTCAATCTCGGCCGGATGCACGCGCAGCACCTCGAGCAGGTTCGCCCCAAGCGGAGCGCCGTTGCCGTCGACCAGCCGCGCATCGCCATGCAGCAGCAGCAGCGACGGATCCGCCTCGAACCGCTCCAGCGCGCGCGCCACGCGGTCGCGGTGCCAGACATCGTCCTGATCGCACAGAAACACGATGTCGGTCCGGCACCGCTGCATCGCGTCGGAAAAATTCAGCACATACCCCAGGTTCCGCGCATGCTGGACCACCTGCACGTCGATTCCCGTCGCGGCGGCGCGCTGGACGAATGCTTCCAGGATGGCCAGGGTTGCATCGGACGAACCGTCATCGCCGACCACCACTTCATGCACGGGCCGGCTCTGGTCCAGCAGGCTGTCCAGCTGCGCCTGCAAATAAGAGGCGCCGTTGTACGTGCACAGCGCAACGCCGATCCTGGGATCCATTACGGCGCTCCGCCGCCGACGCGCGCCCGCGCCTGTGCGGGCGACATCGCCTGCCAGGTGGCAGAATCCGGCTGGAACGGCCTGGGCCGTACTCCCAGCAGCGACTGCAGCGCGCTGTTGTCGGCGATCAGGTCCTGTTCCAGACGCGACACCGGTCCCCGTGCGCGCGGCACGCACGCTGCCAGCAACCGCAGCGCCCACAGCGGCAGGTACAGCGGAAGCGTGGGACGGCCCACACTGGCGTGCACGCGCTGGAACATGGCCATGTAGTCCAGGCGCTCGCCGCCCCCGATCTCCAGCACCCTGCCCGCGGCGCCCTCCGAGTCGAGTGCCGCCAGCACCGCTTGGGCGATGTCGTCGGCGTGCACCGGCTGGCGCATGCCGCGGGTCATCGGAATCGGGAACAGGCGCAGGCGCTGCGCGCGCGCCACGATCGGGGTCAGACTGCGGTCGATGCCGGCACCGTAGATCAGCGTGGGCCGGAACACCGTCCACTGCATGCCCAGCCGTGCCGACTGTGCCGCCACACCCTGCTCGCCCGACTGAAGGCGGGCCACCACATGCTGCTCGTCGGCCTGTGCCGACCCCTGCTTGGTGACCACGCTCATCGAGCTGGTGGCGATGATGCGCGGTGCGGGGGCGACCGCCTGCGTGGCCAGCCAATCGGCCCACCCCTCCAGCGGACTGAAACTGACGATGGCCTCCCAACGCTCGCCGGCAGATGCGTCGAGCACCGCGCGCGCGTCCCCGACCCGCCATTCCACCCCGGCCAGCGGCGGTTGCGGCCGACGGCTGATCGCCACCACCGGAACACCGGCCAGGGACAGGCGGGCAAGCAGATAACGACCGATCTGGCTGGTCGCGCCGGAGACAAGGACGGCCATACCGGTCCCATGATTGAAGGACTGGATACTATAGCCGAGCCCGCCTGCGGCGCTCAGCGCAGCGCATCCAGCCCGCGCAGGCGCTGCTCCAGCGCCTGGTATTCCGGCAGGCTGGCGCTGGCGCCCCACTGTCCGGCCATGCGCAGCGCGAGCGTGGCGAAGTCGACATCGCCCCCGCCCAGCCGCTCGCTGCCGATGGCCAGCCAGCGCTGGGCAAGCCGTTGACGCGCCGTCACGAGGGTGGCATCGCCCGGGGCCAGCGTCTGCCAGGCTTCCAGGCAGGCGCTTGCGGCCTGCACGCGGTTGCCGCGCAGGTTGTCTTCGAAGCACTGGCGCGTTGCCGGCAGCAGGCGCTGTGCGGCGGCACGCACGCGCGGGTCCTGCGGGGCGACGGATTGGGCCTCGCGCAGCGCATCGTACGCACTGCGACCGGGTGGCGAGAGAAAGTCGCCTCGTGCCTGGGCGTCGTTGAAACGCGCGAGCAGCGCGATCACCGTTTGTCCGCGACGCTTGCCCGGCACGGTCGGAGCGGTCAAGGCGCGCTCGGCCAGACGCGCCTGGGCGATCGCCTGGCGGGCCGCCTGCTGCTGGCGGTCGGAGGCGCCCAAGACCTGCGCCGCCTCCAGCGCTTCGCCGGCCAGGTCGAAACGAAAGTCCGCCGCCTCGCGTGCCACGGCGGCGAGCAATCCCTCGATCGCCTGCTGCCGGCCCTGCAGCGCAACCGGATCCTCGGGCCGCGCCTGCAGCACCGCCTGGAAGGCGCCGCCGGCAGCCTCCCAGCGCTGCCGGCGCAGCAGTCGCCTGCCCTCGCCCAGGCGCGCCTCCAGTGCTGCATTCAGCGCGGCTTCGGTCGCGGGAAGATCCACATGACCGGGATCGAAACCACGCGCGCTGCGCACCGTGTCCGCAGCTGCCACCACCTCGCCGCGTGCGGCCGCCTCGCGCGCGTGCTGCAGCAGCTCCGACAGGGCGTCCTCGCGCCCTTCCAGCGCGCGCAGGTGGTCCGGCGCACGACTCAGCACCTGCGCGAACAACGGCAGTGCGCTGTCGTCGCTGCCGATCAGACGCTGTGCCTGCAGCGCCGATTCGGCGCGCCCCAACAGCGCGCCGATACCAGCCCCGCTGTTCTGGCGTTCGCGTAACCGGCGCGCCAGTGCATCCGTCTCGGCCTGCGGCACCTGCAGCTCGCGGGCCAGCGCCAGCGCGCGCTGTGCGCCCGCCGTGTCGTCCGCGTCAAGCGCCTCGGCGGCGTGTTCCAGCGCGGCCCGGCCGGTCCGTGCCAGGCCGGCGCGCGCCTGCGGCCGGTCGCTGTCCAGTGCCAGCGCCGCCTGGTACCACTCCCGCGCGCCGGTGCCATCGGCGGCGCTCAAGCGCCCTTCGGCCAGCGCCCGGTCGCCGCGATCGAGCAGCTGCTCGACCTGCGGTTCGCTCCAGAACCAGTTGGCCAACGGACGCCCGAACGCAACCAGCAGCACGAACACGCCGACGGCCACCAGCAGCGCCCAACGCCAGATGCGGCGTGTATGCCAGGCATGCACCCACCACCAGCGGCCCTCACGACGCACGCGGCGCAGGGCCGCGTGGGCAGGGTCTTCATGCGCGGGGGGGCGGCTCATTCCGTGAGCGTAGCGTGGGTCACGTGAGCTCAGCCAAGACGCCGCGCATCGCTCACCCCGGGCAAGGCGTCTAGCTTGCCGAGCAGCGTGGACAGCTGGCCGTAGTCGCTCACCTTCAGGCGCAGGCGCAGGTGCGCACGGCCGCTGTTGCGCACGTTGTCGCTGTGGATGTCGAGCACATAGGCATCCTCCTGCGCGATCAGGTTGGTGATGTCCTTGAGCAGCCAGCGCCGGTCGACTGCATCGACCACCACGTCCACTTCATACCCGCCACCGGCCTTGCCCCATTCAACCGGAAGGATGCGCTGCGGACTGGTCGCCGACAGCCGAGCCAGCGCCGCGCAGTCGGTGCGGTGCACGGTGACCCCGCGGCTGCGGGTCAGGTAGCCGACGATCGGCTCGCCGGCCACCGGTTGGCAGCAGCGCGCCAGCTGCACCAGCAGGTTGCCCACGCCCTGCACGGTGAACTTGGACGTACCGAGGCTGTCACGGCGGGCGGTGGGCCGGGGCAGCGCCGGCGTCGCCGGTTGGCTGGCAGCACGCTCGGCTTCCAGCAACGCGCGGCTGACCTGGTGCGGCCCGGTGTCGCCCAGCGCGACCTGGATGTAGAGGTCGTCCACGCTGTCGGCGTGGAACTTGCGGGCCGCGACGGCAAGGTCGGCCTGCTGCAATCCCAGCCGCTTCAGTTCGCGGTCGAGCAGGTCGCGCCCGGCCTGCACGTTGCGCGCGCGGTCCAGCTTGTGGAACCAGCCGCGCACCTTTTCGCGCGAGCGGTTGCTGGCCAGATAGCCGCTGGAGGCCAGCAGCCAGTCGCGCCGCGGGTCGGCCTCCTTGCCGGTGAGGATTTCGACGCGGTCGCCACTGCGCAGGCGGTAGGTCAGCGGCACGATGCGGCCGTTCACCTTCGCGCCACGGCAACGGTGCCCGACCATGGTGTGCACGTGGTAGGCGAAATCGAGCGGAGTGGCGCCCTGCGGCAGGTCCATCACCTCGTCCTTGGGACTGAGCGCATAGACCCGGTCTTCGGTCAGCTCCGCATCCAGCGCCCCGGCAAGTTCACCGGCGTGCCCCTCCTGCGACTGCTCCAGCAGCTGCCGCATCCAGGTGATCTTGCGGTCGAAGGCTTTCTCCGCGCCCTTGCTGCCTTCCTTGTACCGCCAGTGCGCGGCCACGCCGAGTTCGGCCTGGGCATGCATGTCATGGCTGCGGATCTGGACTTCGATGGTCCGCCCCTCCGGGCCGACCACGGCGGTGTGCAGCGAGCGGTAGTCATTGGCCTTGGGCCGGGCGATGTAGTCGTCGAACTCGCTCGGCACCGGCGCCCACAACGAGTGCACCACGCCCAACGCGGCGTAGCAGGCCGCCACGTCCTTGACCATGACCCGCACCGCGCGGATGTCGTACAGCTGTTCATAGGCCAGCCGCTTCTTCTGCATCTTCCGCCAGATGCTGTAGATGTGCTTGGGGCGGCCGCTCACGTCGGCCTCGATGCCCTGCGCCAACAGTTCGCGCGACAGCACTTTTTTGACGTGCTCGACATAACGTTCGCGCGCCAGCCGGGTTTCATCGACCTCGCGGGCGATACGGCGGTAGGTGTCCGGTTCGAGATGGCGGAAGGCCAGGTCTTCCAGCTCCCATTTCAGCTGCCAGATGCCCAACCGGTTGGCCAGCGGCGCGTGGATGTCGCGGGTGAGCTGGGCCAGGGCGCGGCGCTCGTCCTCGGGCAGACGGTCGGCCGCGCGCATGCGGGCCAGCTGCCTGGCCAGCAGGATCGGCACCACCCGCAGGTCATGGATGATCGACAGCAGCAGTCGGCGCAGTCCTTCGCTGTTGCGGCCGGCATCGCGCCCGGCATGCAGCGCCCAGACCTGGTCGGCCGCATCCAGCCCCTCCAGCAGGCCGAGCACCGCCGTTTTGTGGATGCCCAGCGGCAGCGAATCCAGACCCGCACGCAACCACGGCAGGTCGAACAGCAGGGCTGCAAGCAGGGCGCTGTCGTCGGCCGACAGCAACGCCAGCGCATCAAGGGTATCGGCCAGCACGGCCCAGGGCGTGGCCGGGGCATCGGCCTTCCCGGCCTGCCAGTGCTGCAGCAGCGCGTCGCGCAGCGGCGGCGGCAGCGACGCCGCCGAAGGTCGGTTCAACAAGGCATCCAGGCCGGGGACAGAAGCGCGGTTCACAGCATCATGCAGACAGGTGGAGAGCCCTACACTAGCGCTGCTATCGTTGCCGGACAATCAAAACCGGCCCCGCGCACCACGCTGACCCACCGCAGCCGCAACACCATCCTGAAATCCTGGAGATCTGCCATGCGTTTTTCCCGTTTGAGGTTCCTGGCCAGTGCGGCCGTCCTGCTTGCTGTCGCCGGCCCGGCGCTGGCCCAGCGGGTGGTGGAAGGCGACCTGCAGCAGCAGATGTCCGCAGCCGAGTTCAAAGCCGCCGGCCTGGACAAGCTGAAACCGGCCGAGCTGGCAGCGCTCAACAACTGGCTGCAGGGCAAGGTGGCGGAAGTAGCCGCCGACGCGCGCCAGCAGGCCCGCGAGGAAGGACGCCAGGAGGTCATCGGCAAAACCCGTGGCTTCTTCGATTTCGGCACCAAGGAGCCCATCGTCAGCGCGTTGCAGGGGCCCTTCCGCGGCTTCGGAAAGGGCTACCGTTTTGTTCTGGCCAATGGCCAGGAATGGGAACAGACCGATGACGCGCACCGCTCCGGCGGTCGCACCCCCAATCCGGCGGTGACCATCACGCCCGGCGTCGCGGGCGCCTGGTACCTGCAGGTCGAGGGCGTCAACCTGCGTGCGAAGGTGCGGCGGGTGAAGTGATGCCGCATCAGGCCTGGCGCAGCGCAGCCATGCGCTGGGCCAGCTTCTTGGCCGAAATGCCGGTTTTCGCCCCCAGCTCCTGGGCAAACAGCGATACCCGGAGTTCCTCCAGGTCCCAGCGCAGTGCCTGCCATTGTGGGCGCCCGCGAAGACCGCGGGCCTGCGCCTCGTCCAGCGCCTCGATGAACGGTCGCAGCTCCAGCATGCGCGCCTGGTCGCGCGGGGGATCACGCTTGGCGCGTTCGCTGCGCAGGATCATGGCGCGCAGGTAGCGCGGATACTGGGCCAACGCGGCAGCCGGTGTGTCGCGCAGGAAGCCAGGGTGGACCAGCGAGGCCAGCTGCTGCTCCAGATCGTCCAGATTGCCGCGCGCCCAGCCCATCAGCGGCGCTTCCAGCAGCGGCTTGAGCTCGGCCACATGGGCCAGGATGTTCTCGGCCAGCTTCAGCCGCGCCATGGCCTCGCCGAACAGTTCACGGCCCGCGGCATCGCGCCGCCTGGCGAACGCGGCCGGATCGCGGATGTCTTCCAGCCCTTCGGCCAGTACGGCGTTCATCGCCGCGTCGACCAGGTCGCCGCGCAGGCGCTCCTGCGATTCGATCGCCGCGTACAGCAGGCCCGTCTTGGGCGGTACCGGCAACTGCTTGCGGGCCTGTTTGGCCTTGTCGGCCAAGGCGATGTCCATCAAGCGGCGCACGCCGCGTGGATGCTGCTCCAGTGCCTCGTTGCGGTCGGCGAAGATCCGCAACGCCGCCGACTCGCCCGCATCGACCAGCGCCGGATACGCCGGCACGCCGGCTTCGCCCGGCACCTGCACCGGGATGGCGGCCGACGGGAACTCGCGCAGGCCCTCGGCGGCCAGCGCGCGCCCGGCGCGCTGTGCGAACGCATCGCCCGCCTGCTCGCCAAAGCGTGCCCGCAGCGCGTCCAGGTCGCGCGAGGTGGCCAGCAGCTTGCCCTGGGCATCATGGAGCCGCAGGTTCATGCGCAGGTGTGCGTCCAACGCGGTCTCGTCGAAGTCCAGCGCGGCCACCTGCGCCCCCGTGGCACGCGACAGGAAACGCGCCAGTTCGCCGCGCAGGTCATCGGCGCTGGGGCCTGGAAATGCCTCGGCGAACGCACGCCCGAAATCCGGCGCGGGCACATAGTTGCGGCGCATCGCCTTGGGCAGGCTGCGGATCAGTGCCGACGCCTTGTCGGCAACAAAGCCCGGCGCCAGCCATGACAGGCGCGCAGGATCCAGCGCGTTGAGCAGGTGCAGCGGCACGTCCAGGCTCACGCCGTCCTCGTCGCTGCCCGGCTCGAACCGATAGTGCAGCGCCAACCGCGCATCGCCCAGCGGCAGGTACTTCGGGTAGCGCTCGGCATCGCTGCCCTCGCCGGGCAGCAGGTCGGTCAGCGACCATGCCAGCGCGCGGCGCTTGTCCGGCGCCAGGCCCTTCCACCAGCTGTCCAGGCCGGCGGCCGAATGGATCTCCGACGGAATGCGGTCCAGGTACCAGCGTGCCTGCCAGTCCTCGTCGGCGACGATGCCGGCGCGGCGCAGCTTGGCTTCCTCTTCGCGCGCCTGGTCGAGCACTTTCAGGTTGTCGGCGATGACACTGGCCCGGGTGTTGATCTCGCCACTCACCAGGGCCTGGCGCACGAAGATGTCGTGCGCCTCGCCGGGCGCGATACGGCCGTAATGCACCGGCTTTTTGGGTGCCAGCACCAGACCGAACAGGCTGATCTGCTCCGAGGCCAACACCTGGCCCTGCGCGCGCGACCAGTGCGGGTCGAAATGCTTGCGCAGCAGCAGGTGCGGCAACTCGGCGATCACCCAGTCCGGTTCGATCGCCGCGTTGGTCAGGCCCCACACCTTCTGTGTATCCAGCAGCGTGGCCGCCAGCAGCCATGGCGGCGGCCGCTTGGCCATCACCGAACCCGGGAACGGCAGGAAGCGGCGTTGGCGCGGGGCCAGGAAATCGCCCTTGTCGCTGCGGTGGCCGATCTGCGTGGGCAGGCCGGCAATGAGCGCGCGGTGCAGGGCCTGGTACGCGGTGGCACGCAGGCGCTCGCTGAACCCGCCACGGTCGTCCCGCACCGGCGCGGGCGCCGCAGCCGATACGGCGTCCGGCGTTTCAGACCTGCCCTCCCGGGCCAGCCGCGCGGCGCGATGCTGCTGGCCGCGCGTCGCCTTGGCCTTGGCCGCGTCATCGCGTACCGGGGCCGGTGCCGACGAGCCGGCCAGCAACGGTCCCATCGCGCTGTCGACCGGTTCCTCGCTCCAGCCCAGCTCCTCGCACAGCACGCGCAGCTGCCGGTGCAGCTCGCGCCACTCACGCATGCGCAGGAAACCGAGGAAATGGCGCTCGCACCAGCCGCGCAGCCGGGACTGGGTCAGTTCTTCGTGGGCAAGCCGGTAGCCTTCCCACAGGCGCAGCACGCCGACGAACTCCGAGCGGCCGTCAGCGAACAGCGCATGCGCGTTATCTGCGGCCGCACGTGCTTCCGGTGGCCGTTCGCGCGGGTCCTGGATGCCCAGGAACGAGGCGATCACCAGCATCGGCCGCAGGCAGCCCTGCGCCTGGGCGGCGACCAGCATCCGCGCAAGCTTGACGTCCACCGGCAAGCGCGCCATCTGCCGCCCGATCGGCGTGAGCCGGCGCTCGGCATCCACGGCACCCAGCTCACCCAGCTGCTGCCAGCCATCGGCGATGGCACGTTCGTCCGGTGCTTCCAGGAACGGGAAATCCTCGATCCGGCCAAGCCCGAGCTGCAGCATGCGCAGGATCACCCCGGACAGGCTGGAGCGGCGGATTTCGGGGTCGGTGAATTCGGCGCGCGACTGGAAGTCGGCTTCGGAATACAGGCGATAGCAGATGCCTTCGGACACGCGGCCGCAACGGCCCTTGCGCTGGTTGGCGCTGGCCTGCGAAATCGCTTCGATGTGCAGTCGGTCCAGTTTCTGTCGCGGGCTGTAGCGCTTGACCCGGGCCAGGCCGGGGTCGATCACGTAGCGGATGCGCGGCACGGTCAACGAGGTTTCGGCCACATTGGTCGCCAGCACGATCCGGCGCTTGCTGCCGGGGTTGAACACCAGGTCCTGGTCTTTCACCGACAACCGCGCGTAGAGCGGCAGCACGTCGGTTTCGCGGTACTTGCGCCGTTCCAGCGCCTGGTGCGCATCGCGGATTTCGCGTTCGCCGGGGAAGAACAGCAGGATGTCGCCGCGCGGGTCCAGCCGGGTGATTTCATCCACCGCCGCCACCACCGCCTCGTTGACGGTGCGCTCGCCATCGCGCCCGCCGTCGGCGTCGCCGCCGCCCTCGCCTTCCAGCGGCCGGTAGCGCACTTCCACCGGGAAGGTGCGGCCTTCCACGCTGATCACCGGCGCATCGTCGAAATGCTGGGCGAAGCGCGACGTGTCGATGGTGGCCGAGGTGACGATCAGCTTCAGGTCCGGGCGCTTGCGCAGCAGCTGCTTGAGGTAGCCCAGCAGGAAATCGATGTTGAGGCTGCGCTCGTGCGCTTCGTCGACAATCAGGGTGTCGTACTGCGAGAGCCAGCGATCGCTGCTGATCTCGGCCAGCAGGATGCCGTCGGTCATGAACTTGATGCGGGTATCGTCGCCGACCCGGTCGGTGAAACGCACCTGGTAGCCCACCGTGGTACCCAGTTCCGACTGCAGCTCCTGCGCCACGCGGGTGGCGACGGCACGCGCGGCAATCCGTCGCGGCTGCGTGCACCCGATCATGCCGGCCACGCCGCGCCCGGCCGCCAGGCACAGTTTGGGAAGCTGGGTGGTCTTGCCCGACCCGGTTTCGCCCGCAATGACCACCACCTGGTGGTCGCGGATCAGGGCGGTGATGCGCTCGGCTTCACGCGCAATCGGCAGGCTGTCGTCCAGAGTGATCGCTGGCAGGTTCTGCGCCCGCGCCTGGCGCCGCTGTACCGAGGCCTGCAGCGCCTGTTCAAAGGCGGCGGCCACCCCTGCATCGGTGGGTTTTCCCCGCAGGCGGGAGAGCATGCCCAGCAGACGACCGCGATCACGGCTCATCGCCCCGTCAATGGCGGCCTGCTTCGAAGACAGGGACGAAGCAGCAGGTTGTTTGATAGCGGTCATCAATCGAATCGTTTAGAACTTATGAGTACTACTGAAGGTTAGTCTGATCTATTGTGAAGGCCATCCACTCCACGAAGAGGAAATCCCCCATGGCGAAGACCAAGACCCCGGCCAAACCGAAGGCCGTCAAGCAGAAGCTGGCAGCGACCGCCCCGGCCGCGCTGGCCGCCCCCTCGGCCCCGAACATTGATATCGGGATCAAGGTCGGCGATCGCAAGAAGATTGCCGATGGACTGGCGGCCTATCAGGCCGATGCGTTCACGCTCTACCTGAAAACCCACAATTTCCATTGGAACGTGACGGGTTCGATGTTCAATTCGCTGCATCTGATGTTCGAAACCCAATACACCGAGCAGTGGGCCGCCCTGGACGAAGTGGCCGAACGCATCCGCGCCCTCGGCTTCAATGCCCCCGGTTCGTACCGCGAGTTCGCCGCCCTGACCTCGATCGCCGAGGAACCAGGCCTGACCGACAGCGCGGACTGGCGTGAAATGGTACGCCAGTTGGTGGTCGCCAACGAAGCGGTGTGCCGTACCGCCCGCAAGGTGCTGGACGTGGCCGACGAGGCCGACGATGCCCCGACCGAGGATCTGATGACCCAGCGCCTGCAGACCCACGAAAAGTACGCCTGGATGCTTCGCAGCCTTCTCCAGTAGATCCGGCCGCTGGCCGGGTGCTTTTCCACGCCGGCCGCTGATGGCTTCCCGGTGAGCCGGCCAGCGGCCGGCACTACCGGCACCCCTGGCCGGAGGGTGTCGCGCCTACGTTCAGATCCGGAGTTGGATGACCCGCCTGGGTTGTCCAGCCCTGTAAACTACGGCGATGTCTTCCCGCCCCGCGCACGAACTGCTGCACCGCATCTTTGGCTATGACGATTTCCGCGGTCCGCAGCAGGCGATCGTCGAACACGTCGCGGCCGGTAACGATGCGCTTGTGCTGATGCCCACCGGCGGCGGCAAGTCGCTGTGTTACCAGGTGCCCTCCCTGCTGCGCGAGGGCACCGGCATCGTCATTTCACCGTTGATCGCGCTCATGCAGGACCAGGTCGAAGCCCTGCGCCAGCTGGGCGTGCGCGCCGAATACCTGAATTCGACCCTGGACGCCGAGACCGCGGCCCGGGTGGAGCGTGAACTGGCCGCAGGCGAACTGGAACTGCTCTACGTCGCGCCCGAGCGGTTGCTGACCGGCCGCTTCCTGTCGCTGCTGGCGCGCAGCCGGATTGCCCTGTTCGCCATCGACGAAGCGCACTGCGTGTCGCAGTGGGGCCACGATTTCCGGCCGGAGTACCGCCAGCTCACCGTGCTGCATGAGCGCTGGCCGGAGGTGCCACGGATCGCGCTGACCGCCACCGCCGACCCGCCCACCCAGCGCGAGATCGCCGAACGCCTGGACCTGACCACGGCCCAGCACTTCGTCAGCTCGTTCGACCGCCCCAACATCCGCTACACCGTCGTCCAGAAGGACAACGCCCGCCGCCAGCTGCTGGATTTCCTGCGCGGCCACCGCGACGAAGCGGGCATCGTCTACTGCATGTCGCGGCGCAAGGTCGAGGAAACCGCCGAGTTCCTGTGCAAGGAGGGCATGAACGCCCTGCCCTACCACGCCGGCCTGCCGGCCGAGGTGCGCGCCGCCAACCAGCGGCGGTTCCTGCGCGAGGACGGCATCGTGATGTGCGCCACCATCGCCTTCGGCATGGGCATCGACAAGCCGGACGTGCGCTTTGTCGCGCACACCGACCTGCCCAAATCGATGGAAGGCTATTACCAGGAAACCGGCCGCGCCGGCCGCGATGGCGAGCCCGCCGAGGCGTGGCTCTGCTACGGGCTGGGCGATGTGGTGCTGCTCAAGCAGATGATCGAGCAGTCCGAAGCCGGCGAAGAGCGCAAGGCGCTGGAGCGCTCCAAGCTGGACCACCTGCTGGGCTACTGCGAATCCATGCAGTGCCGGCGCCAGGTGCTGCTGGCCGGGTTCGGGGAAACCTACCCACAGCCCTGCGGCAACTGCGACAACTGCCTGCAGCCGCCTGACGCCTGGGATGCCAGCGTAGCCGCCCAGAAGGCGCTGAGCTGCGTCTACCGCAGTGGCCAGCGGTTCGGCGTTGGCCACCTGATCGACATCCTGCGCGGCGGAGAGAACGACAAGATCCGCCAGTTCGGGCACACCGAGTTGAGCACCTACGGCATCGGCAAAGACCTGGATGCGCGCACCTGGCGCAGCGTGTTCCGCCAGCTGGTGGCGGCCGGCCTGCTGGAAGTGGACAGCGATGCCTACGGCGGCCTGCGCCTGACCGACGGCAGCCGCGACGTGCTCAAGGGCCAGCGCAAGGTGATGATGCGCCGGGAGAGTGCCAGGACCCGCGAACGCGACCGCAGCGGCCAGCGCACGGGTCTGTCGGTGCTGCCGCAGGACCTGGCCCTGTTCAATGCGCTGCGCGGCCTCCGTGCCGAGCTGGCACGCGAGCAGAACGTTCCGGCCTTCGTGATCTTCCACGACAGCACCCTGCGCAACATCGCCGAACAACGCCCGACCAGCATCGATGCGCTGGGCCGGGTCGGGGGCATCGGCGGCACCAAGCTGTCCCGCTACGGCGAGCGGCTGGTCGAAATCGTGCGCGAAGAAGGCTGAGCCGCATGCGCCTGGCCGGACCCACGTCCAGAGTTGAACCCGCTGTTCAGGCACGGGTGCGGCGGCCGCGCTTTGGCGCTAAGGTGGCGCCCATGTCCGCCGGTGGCCTGCTCCTGCGAGTGGTGTTGATGCTCAGCCTGTTGCTCAACGGGCTGAATGCGGCCATGGCCGGCCCGATGCTGCTGGAGATGGCCAAGCCGTCCCCCGCACCGGCGTCCGCTCAACCGCCCTGCCACGGCGACATGCCAGCCTCCCTGCACGACGCGCCTGTCGACCTGCCGGGACACGCCGGCGACGACAGCGACCACTGCAAGATCAGGGACTGCCTGCGCAGCTGCGCCCAGCAGCCCAGCCTGACCGCGCAGATTGCCTGGATCCCGGCGCCGCCGCCGTTGTGGCCTGCCCCCACCGGGGTAACGCACACAACCCTGCCCAGCGTGCCGCTGGACCGCATCACCCGCCCTCCCATCGCCTGAACCCGCGTTCATCGCGAACGCCCGCCTGTCTGCGATGCCGTGCACCCGCACGTGCGTCCCGCCGGCACCTGCGCGTGCCATTCGGATTCGATTCGGAGTTGCAATGTCTCACCCCACTTTCCCCGGCGCCGGCGCTCCGCCGCTGCCGTCGCGGCGCCTGTTCGTACAGGGCCTGGCAGCCGGCGGCGTGGTCGCCGGCCTGGCCGGCGCAGCGCTGCCCGCACGCGTGCTGGCCAACATCGGCCCCCGGGCGGCCACCGCACCGCAGGTGCTCAGCGGACAGCAGTTCCAGCTGAGCATCGGCGAGTCGCTGGCCAACTTCACCGGCCGCACCCGCCCGGCGATCACCGTCAACGGCAGCCTTCCCGCGCCCATCCTGCGCTGGCGCGAAGGCGACACCGTCAACGTGCGCGTGACCAACACCCTGCAGGGGCATCCCACCTCCATCCATTGGCATGGCCTGCTGCTGCCGGCCAACATGGACGGCGTACCCGGCCTGAGCTTCAACGGCATTGCACCGGGCGAGGCCTACCAGTACCGCTTCACCCTGAAGCAGTCCGGCACCTACTGGTACCACAGCCACTCCATGTTCCAGGAACAGGCCGGCCTGTATGGCGCGCTGATCATCGACCCGCTGCAGCCAGCGCCTTACCGGTTCGACCGCGAACACGTGATCCTGTTGTCGGACTGGACCGATCTGGACCCCGGCGCGCTTTTCCGGCGCATGAAGAAACTGGCCGAGCACGACAACTACTACAAGCGCACTCTGCCCGACTTCCTGCGCGACGTGCGTCGCGAGGGCTGGGCCGCTGCCACCGCCGACCGTGGCATGTGGGGACGCATGCGGATGACCCCCACCGACATCTCCGATATCAACGCGCACACCTACACCTACCTGCTCAACGGCACCGCGCCGGCGGGCAACTGGACCGGGCTGTTCCGACGCGGTGAAAAGGTGCTGCTGCGCTTCATCAACGGCGGCTCGATGACGTACTTCGACGTGCGCATTCCCGGCCTGAAGATGACCGTGGTCGCCGCCGACGGGCAGTACATCCACCCGGTGAGCATTGATGAGTTCCGCATCGCACCGGCGGAAACCTTCGACGTGATCGTCGAACCCAGCGGCCAGGACGCGTACACGATCTTCTGCCAGGACATGGGCCGCACCGGCTTCGCCGCCGGCACACTGGCGGTGCGCCATGGCCTGCAGGCGCCGGTTCCCGCACGCGACCCGCGCCCGCTGCTGACCATGAGCGACATGGGCCACGACATGGGGCACGGCGCCGCCATGGCCGGCCATGACATGAAGGGAATGGAAGGCGCCAACATGGGCCACGCCGGTCACGGCAGCGCAGGTAACGCGCCGCGCCATGCCGCAAGCGAGAACGGCAACCCGCTGGTCGACATGCAGAGCATGGCGACGGACCCCAAGCTGGACGATCCTGGCATCGGCCTGCGCGACAACGGGCGTCAGGTCCTGACCTACGGTGCGATGCACAGCCTGTTCGACGACCCCGATGGCCGCGAACCCGGCAGGGAGGTTGAGCTGCACCTCACCGGGCACATGGAAAAGTTCAGCTGGTCCTTCGATGGCATTCCCTTCGCCAGCGCCGAACCGCTGCGCCTGACCTATGGCGAGCGCATGCGCATCGTGCTGGTCAACGACACCATGATGCAGCACCCGATCCACCTGCATGGGGTGTGGAGCGACCTGGAGAACGCCGCCGGCGAATTCCAGCTGCGCAAGCACACCATCGACATGCCCCCCGGAACCCGTCGCAGCTACCGCGTGCGCGCCGATGCACTGGGCCGCTGGGCCTACCACTGCCACCTGCTGTACCACATGGAAGCGGGAATGATGCGCGAAGTGAGGATCGAAGAATGAAGATGCTCACCGCTGCACTGCTGACCGCCATGGCAGGACCGGCATGGGCGCAGGCGCATTCGCACGCACACGGCGATGCCGCACCCGCCGCTGCGCCCGCCACGGTCGACCACTCAACGATGGACCACTCGAAGATGGAGCACGGCACGACGGCCGATGCTGAAGTGGATCACGCCGCAATGGGTCATGCGCCGATGGACCACTCGCAGATGGATCATCCGCAGATGGATCATTCGCAGATGGATCATGCTGCCATGGGCCATGGCAAAGCCCCCGTCCATCCGCGGGAGCCGATTCCAGAGGTCACCGACGCCGACCGCGCTGCCGCCTTCCCGCCCATCGATCCCGGCGCGATGGAACACGCACCCGATGTCCACAGCCTGCTGCTGGTCAACCGGCTGGAGCAGTGGGATGGCCGGCACGGCAGTGGCCAGGCCTGGGAAGCCAGTGGCTGGATCGGCGGCAACATCAACCGCCTGTGGCTGCGCAGCGAAGGCGAACGCAGTGGCGGGCGCACCGACGCGTCCGACCTGGAAGTGCTGTACGGACACAGCGTGTCCCCGTGGTGGGACGTGCTGGTGGGCGTGAAACAGGATTTCCGCCCGGCGGAGTCACGCACCTGGGCGGCCATCGGCATCCAGGGCCTGGCCCCCTACAAGTTCGAAACCTCCGCCACGGCCTACGTGGGAGAAGGCGGGCAGCTGGCGGCGACACTGGAGGTCGAGTACGAGCTGCTGCTCACCAACCGGCTCATCCTGCAACCACGGGTGGAGGCGACGTTGGCCGCCAAGGACGAACCCGAGCACGGCATGGGCGCCGGCCTCAACAAGGTCGAGGCCGGCCTTCGCCTGCGCTACGAGTTCAGCCGCCGCTTTGCGCCGTATGTCGGGATTTCGCATGAGCGCCTGTTTGGCGACACCGCCGATTACCACCAGGCCGCAGGCGAACATACCCGGGATACCCGCTGGGTAGCCGGCGTCCGCCTCTGGTTCTGAGCGCCGTCGCGTTTCTCCCGGGCGCATCATGCGCCCGGGAGACTGCCGCCTTCGTGGCGATGGCGTAAGCTGCCGCCCGGGCGAAAGCCGCGACCTGGAGTTCATCCTGCGCCGGCCCTGAACGGAGCCGGCGCACGGATCACGTTCTCGATCAAAAATCGAACAGGTCCGACAGGAAACTTTCTTTCTTTTTCTTGCGGTAGCCCTGCGCTTCACCGTAGTGCTGCTGGCCCAGGTGGCGGGTATCGCGATGGTGGACCTGCTGCGGCTCGGGCGGCGCCGCAGCCCGGACGGTTGCCGGCGCGGCGGCACCGGCCGAGCGTTCGATGATCTTGTCGAGTTCGCCGCGGTCCAGCCACACCCCACGGCATTGGGGGCAGTAATCGATCTCGATGCCCTGGCGCTCGGACATCACCAGCGCTTGGCTAGTACAGACGGGGCATTGCATCGATCAGGCTCCATTCGGGGTCGAATTCCGACTCTACCGTGGCTCACCTGACCGGCGCACAACGGAAGAACGCCCGAATGACGCTTTTTGCACGATCCCCTCACCTGCCGCTGCCCATACTTCCGCCGCTTTCCACCCCAACCCTGCAGGGAAACCCGCGTCATGCTGTTGTCCAAGCGCCATGTTGCACCGCGCGTGCTGTTGATCGAAGACACCGAAGACACCCGTGAACTGAGCCGCATGGCACTGGAAAGCCAGGCCTGCGAAGTCGCCGCCGTCAGTTCGGCGGAGGCGGCCCTGGGCCTGCTGCAGGCCGGTGAGCGCTTCGACCTGGTGTTCACCGACGTCTGCCTGGGCGGGCTGAGTGGGATCGAAGCGGCCCATCGCATCCGCCAGCACCAGCCCAGCCTGCCGGTGCTGGTCACCTCCGGGCTGCAGCCGGACCGGGTCACCCCGCAGCTGGCCCCGGGCATCCACTTCCTGCCCAAACCTTACTCGATGAGCGAGCTGCTGGACGCCATCCGTGCCTGCTTCGGCGACCACGACGTAGACCGGGCAGCCTGACCTGGCGGCGACTCAGTCGCGCGGCTTGTAGCTCTTGTTGCCTGCTGGCGTCATGCAATAGCGCCCACCGCGCGGCCCGGTGCAGAGCCTGCCACTGCTGCAGGGACAGGCCCCTGACAGATCCGGGGAGGCGCGTGCCGGGGACAGGGCAGCGTTTCCGCCACAGACCTTCTTCGACGCGCTGATCGACCCGTCGTTGCAGACAAAGGAGCCGCCGGCGCAATGGGAAACGCCGCCTTTGCGTCCTGAGCAGGGCGTGTTGGCAGCGTTGCCCGACCCGGCAGCCAGAACCGTCAACAACAGAAGCCAGCCGTATCCCTGCTTCAGCATGAGGCAATCCCTGCAGTACACGCGCCCCGCCGGCGCGGGGAAAAATCCTACCCTTTCATACGGATTTCATCCAATCCTGCCCATTCTGTCGCCGACCAGGACGTCGCCTGCGCCTGGCTTGCCCCTCCTTCAACGACCGGACCGGATATGCAGACCCGATTGCTGCTTGGCACTCCGCTGTTGCTGCTGGCCACACTTGCCGACGCGCGGGCGGATGACTTCGTCACCTGCGAGAGCCGGGACAACCGCTACCAGTCCTGCGCGTTGCCGTATGCGGGCTACGTCACCCTGGACCGCAAACTGTCCGGCGCCGATTGCCGCCAGGGCCGCAGCTGGGATTACGACCGGCGCAGCGTCTGGGTCGACGATGGCTGCCGTGCCTCCTTCCGTGTCCGCGACAACGACCGCCACCACGATCGCGACGACGACAACCACGACGCCAAGGTGGCCGCCGGCGTGCTTGTCGGTGCCGCGATCCTGGGCGCGCTGGTGCACAACGCCAACAAGCAGGACGACCGCTACAACGACGACAACTACCAGGGCGCCCGTCACACCTCGTACGTGCCCAACTGGATGGTCGGCGAGTTCGAGGGCTACAACCCGATGTACAACACCGACATCCGCATGCGGATCGAAGCGGACGGGCGCATGAGCGCACAGGCGCGTGGGCAGAACCTGTCCGGCTGGGTCAATGGCGGCCAGCTCAACGTCGGCAATAGCGTGTTCGACATCAACCAGAGCCGCGACGGGTTCGTGACCACGGAAGTGGGCGATCGCCAGAACGAAGTGCGCTACCGCCGCGTGCCTTGAACGGCTGACGGGTGCCGGCCGACGCCGGCACCTGTGCTTACCCGCCGACCTTGCAGCTCAGCCGGGTCCCGTAGAAGTCCAGCGTGGCCTCGCCCTGGTGTTCCCAGAACTCCACCCCCTCGCGGGTGTAGCGGGCGCCGCTGGCCGAGGGGGCGGCAAAGGTTACCGCCTGATCGCGTCCCAGCCGGATCAACGCCACCTGCGGGTCCAGCTCGTTATGGAACACCACCGACAGCGGTTTGCCGGCGTCGTCGCAGGCATACTGCACCGCCTTTGCCGCCGGCGCCGTCGCTGAGGACAGGCGCAGTTCGACGATGCGGGTCTGATACGACTCCAGCAGACAGCGATTGGCGTCCACCGCCTGCCAACACGCGTCACGGCCCTTGATCCAGCCACGCTGTTCGGCCGCCACGTCGAGCTCGCCCGGGCCGGTCTGTGCGCCCCGGTACAGCGCCGACAGCTCCCGATCCAGCGCGGACAGGCGGGCGTCGCCGCAGACCAGCTTCTCGGCATCCGACGACGCCTTGGCGCAGTCGAACGACGGTCCCTCGTTCGTTCCGGTGGACGCGTGCGGAGCCGGTGTCGCAACCGGCTTAGGTGATTCGCTGCTGGGCGCGGCAGGCGCAGGAGCGGCAGGCGCCGCCGGATCGGTCGGTGCGGGTTTACAGGCGGCCAGCGCAAGCGCACCCAGGCCGATCAGGACAAAACGATTCATGGCACCTCCACAGCGCCCGTTGCAAAACAAGATTATTCTGCGCTACGCCGTGCTCAGGCGACGTGTACGCGGGTATTCGATGACGCAATCGTCTACGCGCACGGTATCAGGCAATACTCCAGTATCGCGTGCGCCCACGCCTTCCAGATTGATGCGCTGGACTTCGCTGCGGCTGAACAATCCAACATACGGCACATGCATCAGACCGCATGGAGGACACTCCACACCCGACGGTGCCTTGGACGGAACGCGATCATCCGTCGAAATCGGCCATCTGGTGCGTGGCCGCAACGTGTCTGCGGTGCATACCCATCTCCTTCGGGTTGGCGGCCAAGGCCCATAGATGTCGTGACCTACTCAGCCTGAGCTTCCTGTCAGGAGATCTTAACTGGGTTGCACATGTTAGCGCCCGGGAACTCAAGCAAGGTGGTCCAGCGAGAAGCCGACGCTGGGCCAGCTACCTGTCGGTTTCAGTCCGAGTTTGTCCTGCGTCCGGGTTCCGTTCGGCCGCCCCGCTCAAGCCAAGCAACAAGCTGCTCACGCCTTGGCGCTGACAAACCAACGACTTGTCGCCCCTGCCACTACTCCCCACTGCCACTCTGTGCTCCAGTGGCGCAGTCCAATCGCACACACTGTGCTCGGCAGCGCACTCCGGCGCAGGACGGAGATTCGGCAATCAGAAGGATCTGTGGATTTGAAATTGAGCTCAAGGCTCTGGGTGGTCTCTGGGATCGTACTGGTTGCAGGCGTAGCGGCATGGCGAGCCTCATCGCAGTTGTTGCGGCCCGACCCCAACCCCTACGCGATTGATCAAGCCTCAGACTTGTCCCGGCCTAGTGTCCAAGCGGCCGTGACGTCCCAGAAATACTTCCGCTCCGCTAGTTCCAATCGGAGGCAACTGAGCGGCACCAGAGCGTTTTCCATCACCTCGAAGCTCCCTGTGCACGAGGTCTCTGCGCTCACATACATCCAGCATCGCTTGGACGCATCACGCGATGGCGACGCCACGGCCACCTACGAGATCCACCTGCAGATCAGCGCCTGCAGGCGCGTGATCAAGGCAAATGACAGTCAATTATTCAAGGCATATGCCGCGATTGGGATGCAAGCGAGCTATGCGCAGAGCGTGGAACGCACATTGAACCAATGTGCGGATGTTGTAACGCAAGCCGAATTGATGAATCGCGCGTGGCTTGCCATCGCCGCTGAGCAGGGCTCTGTCGAAGCAGCCCTGATCTATGCAACAGCCCCCGAAGAGATCGGCGGCGACATCACAGACTTGAATTCTGTGTCATCCCACCAGGACGCCATCAGGGAAAACGCAATTCGTTACCTCGAAAATGCATTGGCCGAGGGAAGCCTCGATGCCGTCGCAGCGCTCGGACGGTTCTATGAGGAAGGAATCCACACCAATAGGAATCTGATCCTGGCTTACGCGCACAAGAGGACGCTTCAGAGAATGGACCCAAAGCTCCTCGAGAAGGACGAGCTGCACAACTTGAGAATCAGTATGTCCGTCAGCGAAATCTCACAGGCGGAGGAGCTGTCGCGAGATATCTATCGAAGCTGTTGTTCCCCCTAGTTGCAGGAAAGGAAGCTAATGAAAAAGCGGTACATGGTTGCAGTGGCTGCGCTTGCCATACCTCTCGGCCTCACGGCATGGCCAATCGATGATCCGTTCGAGAAGCGGGTATTTGGGCCGTTCAGGTGCGATGCCTGCCGCGTGGAGGCACCCATTGCGGATGCAGGGACGCTTGCGTACATCAGGCATGACAACGAGAACCGGCACCGGAAAAAAGCAAACCGCGTACGCCGCGGGGAGAAGTACATTGTCTGCAATGCAAGCACCTGCACCGTTTACGAGTACACAAGCACCGGAGGATGGCTGGGCATCAAGCAGGATTCGATAACCCCTACCCCGTTCGCCGGTGGCCCAGTGGGCGCACGACCCGGCCGAGGGGGCAGCCCGATCATCGGAAGCGGTGGTGGACCTGTGGGCAGCGGCACAGTAACAGTGGGACCGATTTCCAACCCCGCCAAGCAGCAGGAGAACTAGTCACTCTGGTGAAGGGGCGCTGCATTGCGCCCCTTGCCCGATGACATCGAGTTGCAGCCACAAAGAGAAGGCGCGACAGGGCGCCCAAGTGTGTGATGCTCTTCGTGAGCTGTGGATTCGAACCATCGATCTGTGGCCTGCGCCTGCGCCGCAGCGCCATCGAAAGCGGGGGTGGTCGGCCCGGCCTTGTTGGCCCTTTCTGCACTGAACGCGGAGAGTCATCGACTGGTGTATCAAGGCCCTGACTTCCCGGTCGAAACGCCTAAGCCCTGGGAAGCCGAGATCGAACTCACCATGCTTGAAGTCAGTAGTCTCCAAAACCTATCGGCAGATCCCGCCCAATGGTGCCGACCACTCGCCGACATGCTATTCCAGGCCTTTGGCGTCGAACGGTGCACTTACTATGACGAGGACGGAACGTAGTCGCCGCCGCGACGTGGTCTGAATTACGCGTAAGGGGACTCTCCTCGCTGAATCGTCACATCGCGGTCTGTGAAGATTGTCTCCAACGTCGCCGGCTCGGCCTTCACTTCCGTGCGCCGACTGACTATTTCGAGACCTACTTCAAGCTGGTAGGCAACGAAGTACCTGTACAGTTCTTCGTCCGATATCTCCATCTGGTCGGTCCCGGCCCTGTGCATCAGGATCTTCAGAATGAGGTACATCGGGCCCCCGATTGTGTGAGGGGCGTCGTCTGAATCGTCGTCCAAGTATTCCAGATCCCGCGAAATAAGGTCGAGCCAGTAGTCCGACAGATTGGAAGGCAGCGCGGCCTCGGCGTCCTGCACCTCGCGGGAGAGCAAACTGAGGTCGGTTTTCGGAAGGTCGTCAGTCATGAGGATTTTGTGCTCGGGTGGTTTTGCAGCCGATAGTAGGCCATTCCGTAGCCCCATGAAGAAAGCCGCCCCAAGGCGGCTTCAACTCCAAAGCGTCTGGTTACACGCGGCCCCATCGTGAGTGAGCTACCCCGTAGTAGTGGTTGGTCATTTCGATGCCCGTCCAGTCGTACCCTTCGAGATCCGCCGCCACCAGCGTGGTACCGGACCCAGCAAAAGGATCGAGGATACGCCCCGCCTTTTTCGCAGATCATTCACCAGCTGGCGAATGAGGGCGGTTGGCTTGCCGGTCATATGATGCTTTTCGACCGTCCTCACCGGCTCACGTATGACGCCGGGCAGCACCGTTGCGCCCCGCCCCAAGGAGATGGTCCCCTTGCTTCCCCACACCACGTACTGGGCCTGATTGCGGAAGCGCCCAAGCCGGAGGCGCACGCCCTCGGCCTTGAAGGGCAACCTTGCCCGGTTCCGCGTGGCCCATCAGTCAGGCAGCGCTCGCGTGCAGCTGTACGCCGAGGGCGCGCGTCACCTTGAGAATGGTGGCGAAGTCCGGGCTGCGTTCACCGGACAGGGCGCGGTAGAGGCTCTCACGCGATACACCAGCGTCGCGTGCAACCTTACTCATGCCTTGGGCACGGGCGATGTCGCCGAGCGCTTTGGCGATGAAGGCCGAGTCACCGTCGCTTTCAATGATGCAGGCGTCAAGGTAAGCGGCCATTTCCTTCGGGGTACGCAGGTGTTCGGCGACATCGAACGTCTCCAGCTGGATCTTCTTCTTGAGTGCCATGACTTTTTTACTCCGTTTGCTTCGTTGTTCGTGACTTTGATGTTTCGCTTCTTCGTGACGCTGACTCCCGCCACTCAGAAGGCAAGGGCCAATTCCTTCGCTTTGTCGATGTCCCGCTGCTGGCTGGCCTTGACGCCGCCGACCAGCAGGATGATCAGCTCGTTTCCCCGCTGGGTGTAGTACACGCGGTAACCCCGACCGACATCAACGCGCAGTTCCGAGACGCCGCCGATCAGGTTCCGGTGGTCGCCGGGGTTGCCGTCGGCCAATCGCAGGAAGCGCTCCCAACGACTGAGCGGCAATGTGTAGTGGCCCCTTTCCGGTCCACCTCGGACAACAGCTGCATGTAGTTGCGCACTGCCCCACGCATCTCGCGTGCTCGTCCACCATAGTCATACACCGGGCTCAGCAGTGCAAAAGTGGTCACGACCAGCGCGCAGAACTTGGTCGCGCCGGTGTAGCCGGGCCGCCGTTCGGGACGGTGGCCTGGCAATGCTCCCACCGCGCTTCCGGCCGTTGGGGCGCCACCGCTGCGTGCAGAAGCCCGATATCTGTTGGTAGAGCGATCCGGGAACCCGATCAGTAAATCCGCCCTCGACAGCGCTTGGCGACGCCTCATCACAGAAGCGCTGCGCGTTGAAGTGATCGCCGAGGCCGAGGGGTTCTCACTGCAGGGGTTGAAGCACCGTGGAATCACCGACAGCAAGGACAAGGCCTCGGGTCGTCATGGGACAGAGCGTATGCGGCAGCGTTACGGCCACGCCACACCTCTCGTGAAACCAGCCCAACTCCCGGAGTTTTCAGGAGGGTTTTCAGGAGGCAACAAAAAGGGCGCCTGAGGCGCCCTTTAAGTCGTTGATGCAATTGGTGGGCCGTGATGGATTCGAACCATCGACCAAAAGATTAAAAGTCTTCGGATGCACGCAGGCGGCACAAGGCTTTAGGCGACATTTCTGCTCCGCAAACCAACCGTTTCGGCCGCTTTGAAAGCCTTGCGGGGCAAGGGGCACCCTGCGATTGCGGAGCGGAATCCGGCGTAGCTGACCGCCGTTCTCAGAGACTAAGTACTGCATAGCTGCTCGGCGAGCATAAGGGCTGATTTCCCAACCCTGAAGCTAGTCAAGCAACTCCACTTCCAGCCACTTGCCCTTATGGATTCTCCGATCCAACTCGGTGTAGGCATCCGGCTGCCTACTCTGAGCGTGAAGGCGCACGTGCAGGCTATCGATGTAGAGGCCGACAGCCACGTCAGACAAAGTCGCCCGCAGCAAAGGTTCATCAAGCTCCTTCATGCGAAGGCCGGCGCAGATGAACTCGTAGAAGTTCAGGAGGTACTTCAAGCTTTGAAGTGACTCTGCCTTGGAGCGGATGTTCGCTATCTCTACGTCGGCGGCCTGCCTAAGGGAATCGTGATGCTCCAGACTCATTCGGCCCAAGTCCTTTTGGAGTTGAGCTTCAATCTCAGTCACAGCCTCAATCACACCGTCCAGATACACCAACCTTGCATCAGTTGCTGGGACAGCGGTGCCACCGGGGTAATGCTTTACCCGCTTAGCGATGTGGGCTTGGAATTCAGAGCTGAGGCGGCTCTGCATCAACACGTTAAAAGTGTGGGCGCGCCTAGAGGCCTTCGACCCGCTTTGATACTGAACGACCCAGCCAATACCAACCATCACCGCCGCGGCAACTGCGGCCAGCAAGCCGGTTACAGCTTCCACTTTTCCTGACTGGATAAGCACGACTACGCTCATCAAGATGAAGACCATGACGTGTGCAGCGCCCACACCGATCAACACCCCGAGCGGAACTTCACGGCGCTCGACGGCCAAGTTAAACATTGGTCCGATCGTCGCGACGACCAAGAGCCCCCAAGCCCCGTACCAAAACGCGGCATAATTCTTCGAATAGAAAGCACTCTCCGCACTACTGGCCGCGAATTTACAGAAAAGCGCAAAAAAAATGAGAAGGAGGAACAGCCCAAACGCGATCCAGCTAACAGCATCGGCGTGCTTTGCAAGCGGGCAGACTACATGTCGCCATGCCAGGCCGAAGATGTTGCTTTTCCCTGAGTGCGTCCTTGCATTCACAACGATATCCCCTTATTGAAAAAGCGAAGGCTCCAGTTGGAGCCCTCGCTTGCTACCTGAGATTAGCCTTCACCAACTGCAGTATTCATACAGACCTCCCGTCAGATGTATTTGGCTCTACAGCTATACCCGTCCCCGGCACAACCGTAGTTGGACTCGCGTCAACGCGACGTCCTTAACCTTCACCGACTGCAGTGTTCATATTCATTCTCGACTAGTGGGCGGATACAATAATTGCTTAAGCGACAGCATCAGCTGCGGGGCCTCTACTGGACCTTAACGCTTAGACACAACGTGAGAACGGTTGGTTCCCAAAATACAACGGCTGCAAGTTCGTCAACTTTAGCCCGGCGGCCATGCGTCCCAACTAACACGAGCCCCCTGGATCCGTCAACAGCGAAAGCAGCACTGCCGACATTGTCTTACCGAGGAGCCCGAGTTGCAACTGGCCAAAAGTCAGGTTCAGAAACTCCAAGTCTCACCCCCTCAAGAGACAACGGGCAAGCGATCCTACGCCTTAACGGGATTTGCAGCAAAAAGCGAACCCCTGTTCCGTCAGAGTCTACTTCCGTTCGCTAACCTCTCCGTGAAGTCGCCGATCGCGGCGTCCGGCCGAGCCTCTGTGCGTTTCTCCCTGTCTAGCAGCCGCTCAGTCCCTCTCCCACCACTTCATGCGCCCCCTGCCCTTCCGCCTGGCTGCCTCCCTGCTGGCCGCCGCCTGTTGCTCTTCAGGGGTGCGGGTGTCGGCTAGGAACAGGTGCCCGAACGTCGGTTCGAGCTTCGTGGGGTCCGGGCGGTCGGCCGGCGCGGGCTTGTCTGGGGTGTCCATGCGGCCACGATATCCCCCGCCCCGCTCAGAGGCTGAGACGACCGCCTCACCTCCACGTCAAAGCGACAGCCCCCAGCTGGCCCTCTCCCCGGGCAGGTCCGTTCCCATGAAGGGGTTCACCAGCGCGGTGACACGCTCGATGCCGGTGGGGACCTGAAACATCGTCGCCTCCTCCCGGTACGCCAGCCCACGCCAATCGCTGACCCGTGCGATCCGCAGATCCTCTGGCTCAACGAGGAACCATCGCATGGGCCAGTAAGGGAAGCGACGCGCGCCTCCCAAGCTACGCCCCAGCTCCACGATGTCCGCGTGGCTGCGGGCGTAAGTGATCCGGGCACAGGCGGCCGCCACTCCGTCTTCAGGGCCTTCGATATATTGTAGGAACCGTTTCCCGTCGGTCAGCAGGACCCCGGTAACACCCGCGATCAGATTGTGCGCGGCAGCGTCGCGTGCCAGGCCGTCAACCTGGGCAAGGGTCAGCCCGCTCACCGCATTGCTGCAATAGACAAGCGCGTGCAGAGGCATCGTGCCCCCTCCCTATTTATCGGCTCCCGATGGGCGCGAGACTAGCACTCGCCTGTGCCCGCGTGCACGTCATGCAAAGGGAATCGGATAGACGGTAGGGTATGGTTTGAGCTGCGGGTCCGATTGCTCCAGCCGGATCGAATCCCCTCCCATAATCGGAAGGGGCTGTAGCGGCCCGTTCAGACGTAGCCCTCGGACACCCCCCATGAAACGAGCTGAATTGTTGTAGTGAAGTTTAGCTGCTGCATCATCATGTACTTGTGGGATTCCACTGTTCGTCGTGAGAGACCCAATTCGGAGGCAATATCCTTAGCTTTCAGCCCTCTCGCTGCGAGCCTCAATACTGCCAGTTGCGCTGAGGACGGAACGAATCGCCCTTCAAGGCATTGAACGTGAGGACTCACATATGTCTCCCCACGTGATGCGCGCGCTATCGCCGTCAAGAGCTCGTCACCCGACGCTTGCTTCAAGACGTACCCGATCGCACCCGCCGCCAACGCCTTCCTCACCAAGGCCGGCTCGGTGTGCATGGTCAACATCACCACGGGCACCGTAAATCCAAACAAGCGCAGCATCTGCAACGTCTCGATCCCGGACATCCCCGGCATCCCGATGTCCAGCAGCACCATATCTGGAGAGCCAAGTAGCATCGCCTCCAGAACCTCCTCGCCAGTGCGCACAACGTCGATCTGTTGCACGTGGTCCTTGAGCAACTTTTGGATGCCATGGGCTACGACCAAGTGGTCGTCAGCCATTAAGACTGAAAGGCCTGCGTCAACCTGTGCCATCGCCCCTCCTCGCTCGAACGGGCAGCGGATCCGCAGGGCTGGGCCGTATTCATTACGGCCGCGCGCCTGCGGAATCCGCGCCGCGTCTAGCTGGAACCCACCCATGCAGGGTGGTGCCCCCCCGTCATTCGACCGAACGTTGCCGCTGAATAGGTGAAGAAAATGCGAAGGCAGTGCTTATTCCGCTGGGTCATTACCGGGGGCTGGGATGCCCCGGCCAGGCCGAGGGGCGGGTGCAGGCCGACACAGACCGCGATGGCGATGCTGCTTGCGAGCGAGCCGCCAGCAATGGAGGCCTATCGCGTCAGCCGGGACGTCAACACCCCGCGTAACAACATCCCGAGGCTGCTGGAGGCTGTCGCTTGAGAGAGCGGCAGCTGGGGAGTGAACAGCCGGATATCCCCATAACACATGGCAGAATGCGGGGCTTAAGGCATTCCAAGGATGATCGTGAAAGAGCCCGTCCATCTAAGTGACCTGATTTCCGGCCGCGCCAACAACTTCGACCTGCTGCGCCTGGTTGCGGCAGTAGCTGTCATGTTCGGGCACTCGTACTGGATCCAGCCGGTTGCCGGGAGATCTGAGCCGATCCTTGCTTTCACAGGCATGGAGTACAGCGGAAGCCTCGCCGTTTATACGTTCTTCCTGATAAGTGGCATGCTGGTGACGGCCAGCTACGACCGGCAGCGCTCGCCACTTCGCTTCGCACTGCTTCGCGTAGCAAGAGTCTGGCCGGCACTGGTCGTTTGCGTACTTGCCACCCTGCTCGTCATCTATCCTCTGGCCAGCCAGCTGGCTTGGCTGCCCGCCTCTCGTGATGCCGAAGCTCGATTCGTTCTCGCTAACGTCACGCTTCTGGGTGGAGTCGAGCGTGTGCTACCGGGAATCTTCGCTGGAAACGCTATTCCTGAAGTCGCCAACGGATCGCTTTGGACGCTGCCGGTCGAGGTCAAATGCTACCTACTGGTACTGGGCCTCGGTCTGTTGGGCGCCGTGCGCCGCCCTGCCCTTCTCGCCGTCGCTGCCGCTGCGGCAGCACTGCTGATTATTTGGAAAGCTGGGCCTTCCAATGGCCCGTTCCTCCGGGACATGATGCGCATGCCGTTGGGTTACGCCTCCTATCCAGTGCTTTTCTTCATCTTGGGCATGGCGCTCTACGCTGGGAGGTCGTTTATCCGGATCGATGGCAGAATCGCCGTTGGTCTCGGCGTGGCGTATTTCGCGCTCCGCGCTACGCCCGCCGGGCCGTTGGCGTTCTACGTGGCCTTTGCATACTCCATTTTGGCGCTGGGCGCGCTTCCACTACTGACCAGGTTCGCACCTCGCCACGATCTTTCTTACGGCATCTACCTTTGGGCATTCCCGGTGCAGCAGCTTGTTGCAATGCACTACCCTCAATTGGGCAACTTGGCGGCCTTGCTTATCGCCATCCCAGTCACTACTTGCATCGCCGCCGGTTCATGGTTCCTGATAGAGCGGCCAACCCTTCGAGCAATGCGGGGGAGGGCGCGCGCTAAACCTCAGCAGGCAACTCTCGCAACTGATCCTGCGTCAGCATAGCCGCCATGCTGCTCGGGGGCGCGGGCCACAAAACTTCGGCGGGAAAACCTGATTGCTGGGTTACGTCTCGAAGCTCCTGCCGATAGCGAAGCAAGCCCTGATAGTCCTCCTCGGAAAGCGCCGTCGCGCCGCCCGAGCTCTGCTGATCGCGATGTCGAGTTACCGCCCAGTCCGTAGCTCTCAACAGCGCGTATCGCTGCCAGCGCGACTCCACTTCCGTCGGCGCGGGAATCTCCGGAACAGTGAAATGCCAAGTTCCGCCCTCGTCCTGGTGAGCACTCCAGTTTTGCTCTGGCTGGGGTTTCAGCTTGGCATTTACGGGAACCCAAACCCCGTAGTCGCCGAAGTAGAACTTGATATCGACCCCATCCTCTGTGTTGAAGAACTCGAAGATTCGACCGTCTTGGATCCTTGCGTACTTCATATCAGCTGTACTCCCAGATGATTACTTTTCCATTTGCGCCGTTGCCACCAGGGCGTGCCGTTCCGCTGGAAACGGACAGCGCGCCGGAACCGCCCGCGCCCGGACTCGTCGCGGGGTTACCTGCAGACGTCGTGCTGACTACCGGATTGGCACCGCCGCCCAGCGCCGACACCCCGCCGTACCCTGAGATGCCACTGCCCGCACTGCCGGCGAACCCGAAGCTACCGTTTCCGCCGCTTGCGTTCACGATAGAGCCACCCATCCCGGCTGCGCCGCCTGGCCCATAACCTGCAAGGCCTGGGAAACTGGCAAAGACGCCTCCAGACGCGCCACCTTGACCGCCTGGAGCTGTAAGCGTTGCTCCGAAGCTTGTCGACGCGCCGTTGCCACCGGCAGCTGACGCAACCCCGACGCCGCCGGCACCGACCGTTACTGACATGCCGGAGAAGTCCTCTTTCAACAGACTCTTGAAGTACCCGCCGCCGCCACCACCACCACCGAAAGACACGGCCGCAGCACCTACAGTGGCCGATCCACCTCCCGCTCCGCCTCCGCCCACGCCTTCAACGACAATGTGCCGAGTGCCAGGCGTGGGGGTGTACGCCGCCGTGCCAGGCGCCGAAAACACCACCACGTTCAACAGGCGCCCCTGAACAGCCAGGAGAACGCCGTCTTCGCTCTCTGGCGTCAGGTCGAACTGATACCTTTGCGCGACGGCCTTGAGCTGGCGGAAGAGCCACGCGGCTTTCTCGTCGGACATCTGCTGCAGCTTGTTGAACTGCTCCACGGATGGAGGCGTTGCGCCAACGAAACTCCAGCCCGCCTGCCACTGGCTGTCGGTGATTCCCTCCACGGTGCCGTTTCGGGCCCACGGGAGTTCGAAGTGGTCAAAGAAGTTGACCTCTGCCATAGGTTGTGCTCCAAGTTGCTAAAGCTGATGGGCGAAGACACCGACGCCGAAGCCGTCAAAGCCCTGGTTGTTGAATCCGAACGGTCGCTCGGGAGAGGTTGTGATGGCTGATATTCCGACGCCGGCCGCTTTTGGCACCCAGCGTGCGGCGTTTGCCATCAGGGGATTTCGCGTGCCTGCCGGCTGGCCAATCCAGATGCGGATCGCCGCCGTGCCGGCGTCCTCAACAATTACCCGCGGCGCCTCAAAGATCGTTCGCAGCGCAGCCACGATTTCAGGAGCAGTTCCCCGCCCGTTGTTGATCGCGATCTTCCAGCGCAGCAGCCGCCGATATTCGGCATCGCCCAACATGGTTGATCCTGACAGGTGATTCTCGTGGGAGCGGCGCAAGCGAGCCTGGCCGAACCCGCCGATTTCCGGCTGGGCTACAAAGCCGAAGAAGGTAGAAAACACAGCGTTGTCCAGCACCCGTGACAGCCCGACGATCTCGCCGATGCCGTCCAGCTGGGCACCCTCTGCCGTGTCCAGCCAGCGGTCGCGGTGCATCCGCAGCAGCGCAAGCTGGATGCCTTGCATAGGCTGAAGCAGCGCCCGCACCGTCGCCTCAAGCCTGGGCGAATCTTGAAACTGATCCGTCCAGTTCCCCCACCCCACGCTTGGGTGATCCTGCTGTAGATCCATCAGGTCACCTCGATGCGTGAGAGGTCGAACCTCGCGACCTCAAAGTCCTGAACCAAGATGTTCTCGGACAGGAAGTCCGCGGGGCCAGGCTGGAAGGTGGGATCGTGTGACCATGCGAATCGTAGGTCTGCATGCCCGATACCGGGCGTCTGGTAGATCGCGCCGAAGTAGCGCTGCCATACGACGTCGGCACCGATGCCCTGCTGCGCCCCGGCCGCCTTGATTGAAGCAGCAACGCGCTGCGCCCCGTCCACGGGGAAGATGGCCTCCGAGGCCGGCAGCTCGGTGATAGACACCTTGACCCAGACGTACAACGGGCCTGGCCGGTCGAAACGCACCACGTGGTAGGCCCCGTCGTCGCCCAGCACCTGTACCACGACTGCACCGTGCGCCTGGATGCCGCCAGCCTTCACGCGATAGATGGCGTCGCCGATCTCTTGATCTAGACCGCCCTCAACCACGAAGTGCACGCTGTGCGGTGGGCGGCCCGCTGCGTCGGTGTAATCCGTGTCGTTCTCGAAAACCTTGATGGCAGAGACACCGGTCACCCGGTCGCGAATGTTCGGCTCAAGGCTGGGATGGGTCGCAGCGCCGAGCCGGAACAGCCCGGTCGGATACCTGGCCCGCAGCTCCGCGTCGCTCTCAACCAGGCGGCCAGCGATCGCTGCCTGAAGATTGGTCACAGAGGCCCATCCCTGGACCGCGCTCACGATGGTTGAGAGATCGCCAACAGCGGCGCCCTCGGCCAGTGGCCGGTCGGTCTGGAACAGGCCCGGCGAGCCCACCCGATCCAGTGTGATGGGGCCACGGGCGATATCGACCGAGAAATCACGCCGGCCGTCGGACTGGACGCGCACCGAGGCACCGTCGCTGCTCACGGATAGCCCGGTGGTGCTGATCGCAGCGACAATTCCGGCGATGACCTCCGCAAGCGACGCAGTGGCATCCGACGTGTAGCTCAATTCCTGCCCGTCGATCACAACCGCGTACTCGGTTGTCGGCCGGGGGACCGGCGTCAGGGTGACGTCAGCGCATGCTGCGCGGCTGATGGTCACGTTGGCCGCCAGCACCCACAGCGACTGGGACACCTGGTGCCGCACCGTCGACCCCGCCGGCACCAGCACGCCCTCGGTGCCGTAGCACAGCGCGTAGCACCGCGAGCGCTCCGCGTCCCGGCGCTGCACCCCCGTGAACGACACCGAGTTGTCGAGGTTGATACCCTCGGAAGAACCGGGGTACATGGCCCGGTAAACACCTTCGGCCAACTCCCACGCCGCTGCGTGGCGTTCGGCAAACGTGTCGATCAGGATGCCGAAGATGGAGTCCGGGCGGGTTTCGATATCGTCCGGGAGCCCGCCCCGGCGCAGGTTTGCGCGCAGGGCTGTGATGATCTCGGTTCGAATGTCGGCCAGTCGCGCGCGCGCGAAGCCAAGCGGGGTAACGCCAAAGCCGGACATAGCTACTCCAGGGTAATGAGGTCCGTGACCAGGCCTTCGCTGGTAGCGGCTTGAAAGTCGACCCGAAGCTGACGGGCCTCGCGGTCGATCTGGATATCCATCCGGGTTACCCGGAGAACCCCCGGCACGGCGGTAATGCGCTGGCGCAGCACCGACTCAACTTCTGCGCGGTTGGGCCGCTTGACCAGGATCGACTCCAGGTAGGGCACGCCGAAGGTGACGTCGAGGAAGTACTCCCCCAGCCACGTCAGCAGCGTCACCTTGATCTGCTGGCGCACCCGCGCGGCCCCGTCCACCAGCACCACACACGTGCTGTCGAGCGCCAGGTCATGCCCGGCGTTGAGTTTCAGGTCGATACTCACTGCTGCGGCTTCCCCGACATGCCCGAGCCAGGCATGACGCCAGTGGTCAGGTGGTTCATCAGGCTGACGCCGCCGGCGACGACGTCGGCAGTCGCGTCAAGCTTTCCGTTCAACTTGACGTCCGCATCAATGGTCAGCCCCGACGGTGCAGTGATGCTGGCCGCGCCGGCGGCGGTGATAGCTACCTCCCCGCTCGGCGACATCGTGATACTGGCCTTGGCGAACGTCACAACCAGGTTGTCCGGGTCCGCCTGCTGCCGGCCCGGCCGGCATACCGGCGTTGCGAAGGCGTCGGATAAATCGAACATGCGCGGGTCGCCGGGTTCACCGTCCTGCCCGGACAGCCAGTTTTCCAACGCGCGCTCGCTGAAGTGGAGCACGACGGCATCGCCCGGCTTCAGAGGAACCGTAATCATGGCCTGGCCACCGCCGGCATCGCCGCACGGCCAGCAGATTGGGACGCTGAATATCTGCGGCGCCGGAAGCGCCGCGCCCGAGCCTAGCTGCTTGGATAGAGCCGGCTGCACGACGGCCGTCACGCCGTCGTAGCTCACGATCTGCCCCGGCAGGCAGGTATGGACATCAGCCAGCTCCGTCGCAAATAGCCGCCGCATCTGTGTTGCATCGTTCATCTCAAACCTCCACCAGGTGCAGTTCCGTAGACCAGTCGCCGCCTTGGTACTGGCCCTGGTGCTTCACGCTGAGCACGCGCCACAGGCCTTTCACATGGCGCCCATCCATCTGCACACGATCCCCGGGGTTGACCCACGGCAGGAGCAGAGACCGGACACGCCAGCCATCCCTGCGCTGCTTCTTCGACGGCTTCCCCTTCTTGCCACCTGCGTCGGTCTCCCGGCTACCCTCGCGCACCCGCTCGGGCGAGCCCAGAAGGCCGGACGCGGCGTTCAGCACAACCACACTTCGCTCGGTCACGCCGTTGGTGGCCACGACCTGCAGCGCTTCGTTCTGGACAGACCACTCCATGCCCGCACCGCGACAGAGCTTGTGCAGCGCGGCCCGCGCCGGCCCGTAGAAACTGAACCCGTGCTGCCACGTTCTGGGCGGTAGCGACTGCGGCATGTTCAGCACCAGGCCCATCTGCCGCGCCACGTCGGCGACGATGGCCTCAGAGCTGGCGCCAGCGCCGTAGCTGAGCGAAACGGCGCTATCTCGAATCTCGGCGTACCCGTCGGCCACGGCCAGCTCCGTAATCACGTCAGGAGCCTCGAAGCTGGTGAAGGAATCCACCACCGTTCCGCCCGCCATGAGGATCGCCCCGCCTTCCTCTTCGTAGCCCGCGTAGAGGTACGCGCGCATGTCCGGGCGCTCCATGGCCGCACGGGTCGCCTCGGCCAGGTTGAACAGGCGGAACGTGTGGACGTTCGGCTCCTCCTCTCCATCCTTCTCCACATCGAATTCGATGTGTATAGGCGCTTCCACGACGATGCCCTGCCCGCCTGCCGGTCCAACCACCAGGCGGTAGACCCTTCGAAACCTTGCCATCAGGCACCTCCGGTGGGGACTTGCATGTCTGCGGCCGTGACGTAGATCAGGGAAGCGGTGTCATCAAGGAACCCTTGCCGACCTGCCTGCGCAGCCCTGTCCTTCATCAGGACCATGAGCTCCCCCGGGGGCAACCCGAGGTAGCGATATCGGTGCAGGAGCGGTGTGTTTGGCACCATCGCGATACCCGCTACCAGCGTCTCCTGGTTGTAGTTCTGCACCTCAAGTGCCCATCCCTCGGCCTCGCTGTTCCAGCTCAACCGTAGGAAGAACGTCTCCCCGTCCAGCGCGACCTCTAGAAGCTGGTCGTTCGCGTCTATCGTCACAATTTCAAACATGGCTACCCCTTTCCGGTGCCGCCCACCACGTTGTTGACGTAGCGCGTCGCGTCGGCCTGACTGCCGCCGGCGACAGGTTTCGTTGAGGCCTTGCCGCCGCTTCGCCGGGAAGCGCCGGCCTTTCCCTTGGCTGGATTCTTGGCCCGATCCTCCGGCACAGCCTCGGTACGAAGCTCGGCCTTCGTGATTCGCCGGAAGTCGCAGTCGACCGTGAAGTGGTCACCCTCATTGGACCGACCGATGCGGCAGCGCTCCATCACCATGTCGCTGTAGGTGTCCAGCACCGTGGAGATCGTGATTGGCGCCCTGGCCTCATGCAGCTGGCGAAGCACCTCCTTCGCCTGGACCAGCTTCTGCCAGCCGCCCTCACCGAACAGCGTGATGTCGGCGGAGGTGACCTGTCCGGACAACGACAGCCGTTCTGCCTCATTGGCGATGTGGTCGGTGATGGTGCTGCCGTCCTCGACCGGATAGCTGCTCGCGTAGCTGTCCAGCACGGTGTCCTCACTGATAAGCGCGTCCAGCAGCAGCGCGCCGACAGCCGTGCGGGTGCCGAACGCCGAGCTGAACGTCAGCGACGTCGTTGTCACTGCGACCTCCTGGGGTGCTTAGAAGCTCTCGACGGGGGTCGGGAGCTGGTACTGGAAGCCGCTCAGGGCTTTGCTTGTGCCGCGCTGCGCCGCTGCGCCATAGGCGGCCGGGTTAGCGCCGGCCGGCGCCGACACTTGGACGGTGGCTGTGTTGGTGACGTTCTGGCTCACGGCGGGGCGCCCGGCGTTGACGACACTGCCGGCGTCCATGTTCTGCCAATTGCCCGGCTGCTTCCCGGTCGGTGCCTCGACCCTGAACCCTGAAAGTGCCCAATCCGGGATCAGGCCGGATACAAAGTCCCAGCCGGCCTTGAACTTGGTGGTGATCCAATCCCATAGAGCGCCCACCCCGGACTTGATCCCGTCCCACATCTTGCCGGTAGAGACGACCAGCCATCCCAGCGCCGTGCCGATGGCCTCTCCCAGCCATACGAAGGCCTGCACGACGAGGCCAACAACTCCCATCACCAGGCGCAGGTTGGTGAGCATCAGCTCACCGAACATCCTCCCCATCGACGCTGCGCCATCCAGTTCCTGCGAGGTGCTGCGTACAGGGGCAATGAGCGCCAGGAACCAGTCCCAGATGGATTGAAGCCAACCGCCGATCACCTCAAATGCAGGAGCGAGCGGCTCGAGCGCCTTGGTGAGTTCAGCGAAGGCGGCTGTGCCGCCCTCTGACAGCGCGTCCCAGACGCCGCTGAAGAACGCCTTGATTGGCTGCCAGTACTTGTAAACCAGTAGGCCGAGAGCAATTACTGCCGCGGCGATGACAGCGAGGGCGACGGCGCCGATGCCCCCAATGGCGGACATCGCCAGTCCGATGAAGCGCACCACGCGCAAGAACCGCAGCCCCCCTTTGCCCAACTTCGCGAAGGCCTGCGCCGTCTTCCCTTTCCCCATGCGGTCGAAGAACAACATCGCGACGCGGCCGGAACGCGCTAGGAAGCTGAACATTTTGACCATCGGGCCGAAGACCTTGCCGATGACAGAACTCGCCACTATCGCTGCAAGCGCCGCGCCGATCTTGTCTATGTGCGAAACGGCTAGCTGTGCAACCTGATTGAAGCGCTCCGCCAACTTGTATCGCTCGTTCATCTCGCCTGCCCGGCGCACGAAGTTGTTTTTGATCTGTGCCCACGACCTGGAGAAGGTCATCGGAAGGCGCCCGAACTCCTTGTCGATCTGCTGCGTTTGCTGCAGCAGCCCAGCCGCGAGTGCCTTGGACGTGATCTTTCCTTCCTCTCCCAGCTTCTTCAGGTTGCCGACGGAGGTTCCCAGGGAATCAGCAATGGCCTTGGCTAGCCGCGGTGCCTGCTCCATGATCGAGTTCAGCTCTTCCCCTCGAAGCACGCCGGTATTCATCGCCTGCCCGAACTGGGTAAGCGCGGCGTCCTGCGAGGCCCCGGAACCACCGCCGATGGTCATGAGCTTGCTGATGTTGTTAGACAGCAGCAGTGTCTGGTCGTTACTCAGGCCGAGCGATTCCCGGCCGCGCGCCATGGAAACGAAGGTGTCAGCCAAGGACGAGTACTGCTGGCCGGTGTCCTGCGCCGTGCGGTACAGGAACTCGACCGATCGGTCCCGGGTTGGCTCGTCAGCTGTCTGGAGGCCAACACGCGAGCGAGCACCGGCCCATTCGTCGGCCGCGTCCATCATGGCTTTGCCACTCAGGCTTGCAACGGCGGTTTGTATCGCGCCCTGCATCATGCCGCCTCCGCGGCCAACGCTCGCACCGGCTTTGCCGGACTTACTCAGCTGCCGCTGCTTTGCCTCTACCCGGTCCATCTGGCGTAGGACCTCGCCGTAGCCCTGCCGAGCGCCTTGGCGCAGGCCGATAGAGAACTCCCGCACCTCGTACTTCAACCGACCGAACCCTCGCAGCAAGCGGTTGGCGGGCTGGTTGGCCTGGCCGATGTTCGCCTGCAACACGCGGGCTTGCGCGGCAAGACTCTGCATGACCGGTGCCGCCGCCGAGACCGCGCTCCGCAGCTTCGCAGCTTCACCGGTGCCGCCGCCGAGCGCAGTGTTCAGGCGGCCTACGGCAACCTTCGCCACCGCGCTGACCTGCTTTTCGGCGGCCCGGTAGCCGTCTACGTACTTCTTGAGGTTGCCCTGCTGCAGCTCATAGCGCAGGACAGTGACCAGCTCGCGCAGGGCCATTGGCTACTTCCCGTTTCGCTTGGTGCCCGCTGCCTCTGCCGCCTCTCGGGCGTCCAGCAGGGCGTTGAGGCGGATTAGGTCCATGAGGTCAACCGTTCCCTGGTTGACCTCTGTCATGGTCACGACGCCGGCCAGGACCGGGCGGTAGATCAAGAACTCGCGCTGGAGGTCTGGGTCGAACCGCCCAACAGGCCGGCCAGGCTCTGACCCTGGCCCGACCCAAAGAGGCCGAGCCAGCGCCCCAAAGGGCCGGCGAAGTTCAGCTGGATGATGTGGAACAGCAGCTCCAAGATCTCCGCGAAGTCATCGAACGCCTCTTCCATGTGGCCCTTGGTGAGCTTGCGGGCATCCTTGCCCTGACGCTCGAAGGCGATCCGCTCAGGGTCGAAGAGGCGGTCACACCAGGCGTCCAGCGCCTTGCCGTCCAGCGATCCGGAGAACCCGCGCAGAGCGTCCATGATGGCCCTCTCCTCGACTCCGCCACCATTGTCGGCGGGGTTTCCGGCCGCCGCCGCCAGTAGCGTCCCGAGGCTCGGCAGCAACTCCTTTTGCAGGTCACCGAAGATCCGGAGCTGGTCCCGGGGCGCAAAGGTGTTGATGTAGAACGTGCCGTTCCCGATCTGAACTTCCTTGCGGGCCATCAGCGCGCGCCTCCGACATTGTAGGTTGCATCGTTGGACGTCTCGAACGTCCACTCACGGCTGCCGACAGCAGCGCCGAACTCGGAATTCGGCTTCTTCGTGATCCAGGTGCCGGCATCGGCGATCAATGACCGGCCGGTGAGGTCGGTCATCACGAAGGGTCGCGCGCCCTGCCCGTGAGAGGCCCGGTCAAAGTCGACGGCCGCCGAAAGCGCGTCGTTGCTCTTGCTGGTCTGCAGAAGGGTCACGGTGATCTGAAGCGACCGGTTCTGCGACATCGAACGCGCCTTCTCGCCGTTGGCGCCCACCACGGAGGTGATGCCATCCCCCATTTCCTCCACGGAAATGAAGGTGTCCTCGGCATAGCCGGTGATGATATGGGGCCCGAAGGTGAGGATCACCTGCGAGGAGTCATAGGCCTTGGTACTCATGGGTTAGCCCCTCAAATGCTGTAGGAAAGGACGCCGGTGATTTCGGTCGTGTGGATGGCGCCGGCCAGGCGGGCGGTGAACTTGACGCCCTCCAGCAGACGGCGCGACTTGGCGCTGTCGGCGATCTCTGACAGGCTCGGATAGGTGATCCGGTAGGACTCCAGCACCGCGTCGCTGGAGTCGGTCTCCTTGGGCGCGATGCCGCCAGCAACCACGCCGGCGTCCAGTGCTGCGCGCAGGGCCGAGACGATCACCTGGATACCAGCGCTGGTGAAGGGAATCTTGCCGTCCGCCCGCGCCATGACGTCCACCACGCCGGTCTGCACCCGATCCTTCAGCCAGTCGCGGAAACGGATGATGTCGATCCACTCTCCGCTGGCGACGGTCCCGTACTGGGTGAGGCCCAGGTTTCGGAACTGCTCGTAGCTGTTGGCATTCTTGCTGCGCAGGTTCTGCGACTCGCCTTCGCTCAGGCTGTCGGTTTGCACGCCGCTCAGGCGCACGTTGGCCCAGGTCTCGCCGCCCGGGTTGTAGGTGAAGCGGTCGGCGGCCAGCGCAGCCTCCAGCCACTCGGTGTCGGCGTTGGCGTGATACCACAGCGCAGTGCGGTTGTAGTTGAACGCCTGGAGCTTGCTGGCGATGTCGGAGGTCCCCATCGTCAGGATGTCCGCATCGCCGCTGCTCACCAGCAGCAGCTTGTCGTTTGCCTCGATCCACGCGGCGGCTTCGAGGATGTCCTCCGCTTCGCGCGAAAGCAGGATCACGCCGTACCAGCCCGAGTTGGTGGCCTTGATGGCCACCAGCGCCTCGGTGATGGTTTCGGTGGGCACCCCATCTTCATCGACCGTCAGCCGGCCGATGTACACCTGGTTGATGGCCCGGGACTGCTGAAACACGGTCTGGACGGCCTTGTAGACGTCGTCGGTCAGCTCGACGCCATGGTCCAGCAGCTCGTCGGCCGAAGTGACGAGAAAGACCCGCTGTGCCGACTCCGGCAGCGGGGCGAGGATCAGCAAATCGCTGAAGGACTGCTGGTTGATCGAAGTGGTCGCCAGCGAAATTTCGACCCTGGCGATGCGGTTGATGGATGCCATTGCAGGTTTCTCCTGGGCATGGAAACGGACGCCGGTAGGCGCGGAAGGAGTTGCGATGTGTCGGGTCAGGGCGTGAACCCGGCCTCGAACGTGTCGACCAGGCTTCGGGCCTGGTCCTGCAGGGTCATTTCGCCCTGGACGGTATGGATGAAGCCGGCCTCTTCGTCATGCTGCTTGACGTACCGGATGCCGATGTCCATCAAGGCGCGAGGCTCATAGGTGGTCCCGTCCCGGAGGACCGGCACGTTCTGGACTGCGTCGACAGCGTAAACGGCGAGGTTGGCGGCGAAGGCGGCGGCGACCATGGCCGGCCCCTTGAGCCGCTGGCCCAGATCGTCCAGGGCATCGAAGGATCCCGGCCCGAAGCATTGCAGCTCCACAGTGGCATCGCGGTGCGCGGCGTAGGTCTGTACCCCGTCTTCGCTAAGCCCCGCCTCCAGCAGCGGCGCACGCGGCGCGGCGTCCACGCGGAGCGTGATGTACGGCAGCGCCGGCCGTGGGCCGTTCTGGTTGGCGAACACAACGGGCACCTGCGTGGCCTTGACCAGGAAGGCGCGGATGTCGTCCTCGATCATGCGTCGCCTCCGGATTGCTGCTGTCTGACTGCCAGATACCGGTAGTGGTCCAGGCCGCGCATGCCGACATTCCAGTCGCTCTCGGCCGTGACCAGATATCGGTCGCCCCGGTAGATGATGACGTCGCCGTTCCGGGTGTCGCCCCCGGCAACCGCAAGGCGCGCGCGGGTGTAGACCCGAATTGCGGCCTCCACGCGCCGTCCCTCGGCGAGCGCCTGCAGCTTGTCGTAGTCCGCCTTGCTGGCCGGCTGGATGCTGGCGCGGAACGTCGTTTCCGTTTCTCCGCCTTCCACCCAGCGGCCCTTTACGAACTCGCCAGCGGCGCGGGTGATGCGCGGGTGGTTCCGTTCACCGAGCATCGCCATCAGACCTTCTCCCAGCGAATAGCGTTGACCAGAACGCCCTGGTCAACCAGCGGGACGTCGCTACCCTTCCGGGCAACGGTTGTGGCGGCGTTCGCCACGGCCCAGCTCTTCGAGCCACGGACGTGGGCCTGCTGGTGCTGCTGGGCAAATTCGCCCAGCGTCGCCAAGGCCGCGTCCACTGGCGTGCCTTGCTCGACCTTGCCGGCCATGCGCTCCATCACTTCGCTCAAGACACGTTCGTTCTTCTGGGCAAAGTCGCGAATGAAGGGCCGAGCCGGAATGTCCGCTGTGCCCATTTCGTTGAAGATCGCGATATCGACCAGGCTGACGCCGTCCTGAGTGCCAGCGTCCGCCTGCACGCCGATCTTCACCCCCCGCCCATCCAAGGCGTCGACTTGCCGCAGGTAGTTCTCCAGCCCGCCGTCGCTACACTTCGTGCGCGCCGCCACTACGTGATCCTCATGACAGGGCGACCGGTGGTGATCCCACCGAGACGCGCGCAGATAGTGTCCAGCGCCAGCCAGCGGGCGTAGAAGCCGGCCGGGTCACGTATCGCACCGGTGCCGGCACCACTGCCGTCGATGTAGGTGCGGCTGAGGTCACCGTCGGTTTGGGATTTGACGCCCATGGGCACGACCTCGCCGCTATCGGCCGCCTCTTGCTGCTGCTGGCGGCCATAGAGCAGCCACGCGGCGTACCACGCGACCGCCTCGTTGGCCTTGGGCTCGGTGAGGCACTTGGGCCTGTAGGCCTCCGCCAGGGAGATTGCCTTGTCCTTGTCCTCACCCGAAGCGGTCAGGCCCGGCGCGATGAAGTCGAGAATCTCCCTGACGGTGGTCATGGCTCAGTCCTGCCCTGCGCCGTCGGCACCGCCGGCCAGCTTCTCGGCTTCAGCGATGGCCTGCTTCAGCTTCTCTTCGCCCCAGTTGGCGCCAGCATTGGGCACGCCCAGCTCCTTCGCACGGGCGACCAGTGCAGCCTTGTCGTTGCCGTCGCGCGTGCCGCCACCGGCATCGACCAGCTCCAGCACGCCGGCCTTGACCAGCTTCTGGCGGTTGGCGGTGGTCTCGGCCTCGAACTCGGCGCCAGGCGCATGCACCTTGCCGCCGTCCACATGGGCGGCTGCGGACTTGTTTCGATAAGTTGCCATCACAGCACAGCCTTGGTGAAAGCGAGGGGGTAGAAGACCGACACGCCGGCCGAGCGCGCCATGCAGGGAACAACCAGCTCCAGGTTGCGTGCCTGGGCCGGCAGCTGGTTGAACTGCATCGGCACGTCGTGGGTGATGTTCTCCTCTGCGAACTCGCCGCAGATGATGAGGTCGCCGCCTCCCGGGCCTGCGCCGGTCAGCTCCGCCATCTCTTTGAAGACCAGGCCCGGATGCTTGTTCTGGAAGAACTTCGCCACAGTCAGCCCGTTGGAGTCAGGCAGGCGGCGGGAGGTGATGATCGACAGCGCCTCCACGCCCATCGCCATCAGGTTCGGCGAGTGCACGCCCTTGGACTGCACCCGGACGCCGTTGTAGATCGCGTCCAGGTCGGCGAGCATGTCGTCCGGGTCACTGGTCATAGACCAGTCGCCGGTGATGGTCGTGGTGCCGATGTTCGGATGGTTGGTGACGCCGTAGAGCCCATGGTCTGCATCACCGACCATGCCGATCTGGTTCAACTTGATCTCGACGGCAAAACGCGCGGCGCCGGCCTTTCGGGTCGGGAGGTTCATGCCGGTTGCGTTGGAGGCGATCAGCTCGTTCACGTTGTAGCCGTAGCTGTCGCCGATGGTCTTGACACGAATGGTCTTCTCGACGCGGGCGACGTCGGCGCGCGGCAGATCGTCGGCGTAGTTGGCGATGATCTTGGCGATGCCGACGGAATCGAACACCGAGTAGGTCACGGTTTCGGCCCACTCCGGCACGTCGCTGGACGGCGGGACCAGCTCCAGCCCCTTCATCGGGGGCAGCTTGCGGTCGTAGGTGCGGGCGCGGACATAGTCCAGCTGCTGCGCGGTAAAGATGCCGGCGTCCTGCCGAAGCAGGTTTGCGCCGGTGTTCTGCTGAAACTGCGCCACAGCAGTGACGTCAGCTTCGTCGTAATGAAGATGCATAGTGGATTCCTGATATGCGAAAGCCGCCCGGAGACGGCTTGGGAGGGAATGCGCTGGCCGCCTTGGGCGGCCGGCGGTTACGCGAACGGGTTGTGCAGTTCGACCAGCGCGACGTTGCTGGTCACGCCGGCCGGGTCGAAGACCGAGACCACACCGCTGCGGAACACCGCGTTCGGCAGTTCCGTGCCGGCGTCGGACACACGCCCATCTGCATCGAAGTGGACCGGGCCGTCTTCGGTGACTGCGCCGCCGTCGGCGACCTGCGCCCATGCGTGACCGCGTGTCAGGGTCGACGCACTGTCGAACTGGAGATAGCCGCCACCGGTGATGGTGTGGGTATGCAAGCTGACGCCGCGCAGCTTCGCGCCGGCGCCCGGAACCAGCCGGCCATCAGCATCGGTGCCGGCGACCAGGCCGAAGCCAAGGCCGGCGGCGCCGACGGGGAACGATTCGACGCGGTCATTGCCGGCGTCGCCCTTCATGCCCGCAAAGGCGCGGGACTGGTAGTCCTCGTACATGGTCACTCCTGGGTGGTTGCGCCGCTATTGCGGGCGATCATGCGCTCGCGCGCGGATTGGGCGTCCTGGCGGACGACGGGCTGGCCACCGGCAGGCTGCTGGCCGCCCAGCTCCTGCCGCTGCGTAGAGACTGCGTCCTGCCGCTGGCACTTCTCGGCCACGGCCAGGTCATAGGCCGCCTCGATGTAGCCGTCCGACTTGCCGCTCAGGTCGAAGTTGTCGCCGCGCACCTTCTTGATGACCGCGCTGCGGATCTCCGTATCGCTGGCGTCCTGGTTGAACTGCGCGCCCAGCTTGGTGGCCGCGTCTTCCAGCTTGAGCCGTGCCTTTGCGGTTGCGGCGGCGTCTTGGCGAATGCGGTCGGCATTCGACTCAGCATCGCTCAGCCGGCTCTCGGCGGCATCAGCACGGGCGCGCTGCGTGTCTGCATCCGCCTGCGCGGCGTTGAGCGCGGTCTGCGCTGCCTCCAGCGCGTTGGCGATCTCGGGCGCGGCATCGTAGGAGATGCCGGAGTCCAGTCGTACCTTGACCATCGTCATGGTGTCTTCTTCCTCGGGGTTGTCGGCGTCTGCCGCGTCAAGATTGAGCCGAGCGTTTCCCGCTCGGCCACGGGGGACCAGGGCCAGGTGGTTGATCCTGATATTTCGCTGGACGGCGTCGTATCGCTCGCCGTTGATTTCGCCCGGGGTCTCGTCGATATCGAGGGTGTACCCCAAGCTCAGTTCCTTCTTGCCGGCCGCCACCGGCCCGGTGTCGTAGATCACGACGTCGCCGCGCGCGTCGTCACCGTCGCGTCTGCCTTCAGACAGCAGGGTGCCCACGGTGTGGACCTTAGCGTTGCTGGCGTTGACAAGGCCGGGGTGACCATCGGTGATTGGCTTGGCGCGGTAGCTAGCCAGCGAGTCAGCGTGGAAAACCTCCTCTGGCGGCCGGTACTCCCGACGCAGCCTTCCGTCGGGGCCTCTGTAGTCGAAGATGCCGCTGCGGGTCAGGACCGGTGTGTCCTGAATGAATCCCTCGACCGTCGTGGTCGCCTTTAGCTCCACCCGATCAAAGCGTTGTGCAGACATGCTGCCCTCCTAATGAACAATGAGCGCCGCCAGGTCATCCAGATCAGGTAGCACGCCCTCGGCGCTGCAGCGGCAGCGGATCGGCTGGCCGGGGTGACCGTCCTCCGGCGGCTCGTCCCAGCGGTAGGTCTTGCCCTCGCGCGCGACGTGCTCTTCGCGTTCCCTGCCGTCCAGGGAGCCGCGCCACCTGTATTCCTCGACACCGATGCTCTGCTGCCGCGCCTGGGTGATGCTGCCGTTGAGCTTGCCGATCTGGTCGCGCGCGATCAGCTCGGCCCGATACTTCGGCCCGTCATAGGTGGCGCGCACCAAGGCCGTCACCTCCCGCAAGCTGCGACCGGCCTGTACCGCCGCCGTTACCTTTCCGCGCAGCTGCCCGACGTACTGCACCGGGATGGATTTGATGAGCGCCATGTTCTCGGCCTCCCATACGCGCAACAGGTCCCGGAGCGCGGGCTCGGCGGTCAGCACGTTCACCCCGTAGGCTGAGCGCAGGACCGCGTGGAACTGCTGCTTATTGAACGCGACGGTCCGGCGGCCGAACTCGGCGACAATCGGCGCAAGGACCTGGTCCTGCACTGGCGACAGCGAGGTGACGGCATCGAGGGCCTGCACCAGTTGCTCGTACCAGCTCTGGTCGATAGACGGGTCTGCGGCATCGGGTCGGTATCCCAGCGCACGAACTGCGGCGGGCACCACGGCTGCAGCAACTTCCTCCGCAATGCCCGTCAAAACCCGCACGTAATCGCGCTCGACGCCCGCCGGATAGAGCCAGCGGCGCGGCTTGCGGGCAGGCCGGCTCACAGGTCACCCGCATAGCTCGCCGCGGTGCCCGGGGTATTGTCGTCCGGCACCAACCCGAACAGGCCGCGCTGCTGGAGGTAGGCCCTGCTCTCGTCCTCCGACAGCGCGCTGGTGCCGACGCTGGTCTGGACGGCCTCCGCTTCCGTCTTCAGCGCTTCCGCCCTGGTCTTCTCTGTGTCGGCGCGCTCCTTGTCGCTGAGCTGCTTGAGCGGCCTCCAGGCCACGCCCCAGTTATCCGGCGCCTTTCCGGCGAGCGATCGCTGCGCACAGATCAGAGCGATGACCCGTTCCAAGGCAGGCTGCATGCGCAGACTGCGCAGCTGCTCCACCAGGTTGTAGAAGCCCTCGAAGTCAGCGTCACCGGTGGAGTTCTGCCCGCCGGGCGAACGTCCGAACAGCAGGGTCACAGCAATGCCGGCCTCAGCCGACAGTGCAATTTGGAACTCCTGCAGCAGCGCATTCACGCCGCTGACGTTGGTGTCCTGGATGGAGTATTCGTCCTCGGCGTCGACCGCCACGGTATTGAGCACGCCCCGGGCCTGGTCGACCATCGCGACGCGCTTCTGCACCGCCAGTTCCTGATCGGCTTGGATGGCGTCGGCCAGGCCGACCATCTTGAAGACGCCCTGCTGTTTGCGCCGCAGGATCTCGCGGGCCAGGCCCACGGCCTCGGTGTAGTCCCGAATGCGGGCGAAGGACCGCGAAACAGCGGCCCGGCCGCGCCACGGGATGCTGTCACGCCTCATTGAGGCCGGCAGCGGCTCACCCGGGACCGGGATCAGGCGCGACTCATGGACCAGCACTTGGCTACCGGCACCGCGCACCGCCAGACGGTACAGCTCGGGCTGGCCGTAGTTGGTCAGGGCCGGGTCGTTGTAGCTGCGGTCGACGGACACGTCATTGACGTCGAACGCCCGCAGCTCCTCGATGTTGTCCAGCCGGTTCGGGTCCAGCGGGTCGCGGAGTGTTCCGCCGTCGGCGCCGATCAGCACCAGGCACCCCCCACCCTGTAGGCGCGACCACCGCGCGGCGTCGGCGAGCAGTGGCAGCACCTTAAGCCGGTCCAGCTCGGCGGCCACCACGCCATCGGTGTCGCCTGTGATGGAGACCCCGCCCTTCACCGCGCTGTCGGCGGGAAGGTCCACGATGCGTGCCGGCAGGCCGCCCTCGGCGTACATAGCCGTATCCGACAGATTCGGCAGCGGCTGCGCCATGCGGGAACCCAGCACGGCATCGATGTAACCGTCCTGCTTGAACGTTGATTTGGTCATGTTGCCATTGCCAGGAAGCGGGCGAGCTTGTCGCTCTCGAGTTCAGCGAAGGCGCCTGCGGAGGCGTCGACCTGATCGTCATGTAGACCGGGCTGTTTGGACGGGAACGGCTCAAGCTCTGCGAAGTAGGCGCCGTTCCACGGCCCCTCCACCACGTCCACATTGCCTACCTGCCACTGCGCCGCGAACGGCTCGGCCCGGGTCCTTTTGTCGCCGGTTTCGCGGGTCGCGCTGGCGATCTGACCGGCCAGGTCGCTGACCATGCTCTCGGCTTGGGCCTTGCCGGCCTGCCCCGGGTCTTGCGGCACGACAACTCGAACACGCTTGCCGTCGAGCTTGGCCGTGTTCTGGATCAGCGTTCGGACGGCAGCGGCGCGCAGGCGCGCCCGGACCACGTCGGCCACCACAAAGCGTCCGTCCCGCCGCTTGCCCATCAGGACGCCGACGGTCCAGTCGGGATCCGGGTTCGCTTCGCTGGGCTCGGTCGCTGCCAAGTCCCACTTGCGGACCCAGACAACCACATCGCTCGGACGAGCCGGGATGATGTTGACGTCCCCGCGCTTGAAGTAGCTACCGGCGGTCTTGCGCACCTTCCAGTTGCCGCCCAGCAGCCGCTCGCGTTCAACGCGAGACAGCGCCATCAGGTTCGCGAGGTATTCGGGGTTTGCCTCCAGCAGCTTCTTGTTGTCGTAGACGCTGGCGGCGATGAAGGTTGCAGACTTCACCAGCTCCTCCGGCGCGAGGCCGGCCACGGGCTGGAGGTTCGCCGCGGCGACCACCTTTGAGCGGGAACTGCCCCACACCACCGCGTCGTTCACGACGGTGAAGTACCGGACCACGCCGTCCCGCTCAGGGATGGGTAGGCCGGTGTCCTGGTCTATCCACCAGGCAATGAACTCAGCCACCCACGAATCGGCGTCCGGGTTGCAAGTCGCCCGCACGTAAGGCTTGACGCCTGACGTAGAGCGGTTACGACTGAGCATGTAGAAGAACTGCGCGCGCGTGAAGTGCGTCAGCTCGTCAAAGCAAATCAGCGGGATCTGCGACCCCTGCCACGCCAGCACGTCGGCGTCGTATTGCAGGTGGCGCATCTGCACCTGAGCGCCGGACGGGAACGTCCACTGCGCGTGGGGGGAGGTGCGAGGGTCGCCGCCCAAGAGCGGGTACAGCTTGGTCGATTCCGACCACAACCCGCCCGGCGCCGATATCTGGGTGCCGTTGCGGCGGAAGATGACCGACGAAAACTCGGCAATGCCGGTATGCCGCATCGTCTCCAGCAGCAGACCAAAGGTCTTGCCGCCGCCGGCAGCCCCACCGTAGATCGCGATATCGGCCGGCGTTGAAAGGAACCGCTCCTGCGGCCCTTCCTGCGGGCGCAGCATCATCGCCCGTTGGCGGGCAGGTAGACCGCCACCCCGTTGGCCTGGGCCGGTGCCGGCTCCTTCCCGCCCTCGATTCCGTAGGCGTCGCGTTCCATGCCGACCAGCTTGGCGAGCGCGTCGGCCAGGTCCTTCATGGTCTTGGTGCGGCCCGGCAGACTGGTGACGCCGTGGTAGAGCGCCTTCAGCTTGTCCGGCGCATCCACCAGCTCGGCCAGATGCTCCACCAGGTCAATGTTCCCGGTCTGCGACTCAAGCTCTTCCAGCAGCGACATCGTTAAGGCGCGTGCCCGGGCAATGTCCTTGCGGTGGTTCAACCGGATATCGGCGATGACCTGGGCCGAGGCCTCTACCAGTACCCGCTCGGATACCTTGGCCTCGTTGGATACCTCTTTGGATACCTGCTGCTTGGATACCAGCGCATCGGCCTTAGCCCTGATCTTGGCCTGAAGGTCGCGGGTCCACCCATCACGCTTGGCGCGCTTGTTGATCGCCCCATGGGTGATCCCATGCTCTGTGGCGATCTCGCGAACGGACAGTAGGCCGGCGCGATAGCTCGTCTCGATGCGCTCCCAGTCGATATCGGGCCGACCGGTCTTGTTGTCGGTCGGCTGTTCCACTTGTTGCTTCCTGTATCTCTATGCCTAATCCAAGTCAGGCCACGGCGTAGACCCATGCGGGAAGACCTAGCCCTAGTACGGCCAGGGCGACTGCTCCGAGGCCCAACATCCATGACCGCCGCCGGTGAGACGCGCGCCCCCAAAGGCGATTCGCCATATATCCCCCGATGCAGGCTGGCAGAAGGCTTAAGGCGCCCCCGGTCCACCAGAAGAATCCGTGGCCCACCAACATGTAGAGAACGTAGCCGCCGAATGCGAAGGTGAGCCATAGACCGATAACGGCACCCAGCAGCACATAGACTGCGACGCAGAGTTTTCTCATGGTTTCGCTCAGGCCGGCGTGGGCCGACTACCTCCGGGCATTGGTAGCCCAGAGTAAGCGAAGGCTGCTGCGCCGAACGTAGGAATACCCCTATCTGGCTTAGATTAGGCGCGGGCGGTGCGGCCCTACTTGGCCGAGCCCTGATTGATCGCTTCCTCTACCACCTGGTAGCGGTCTACGGCTTCGTCTCGCTCGGACTGGGCGAGCTCGACGGCTCGTAGAACTCTTGCCGCACTTGCCCGGCGTAGTCGGTCTTGTTCCGCAGCTTCTGCGAAAGTGGCGGCACCGTCGGCCAGTCGCTGCGTTTCGCAACCTGCCCAGAGGTGGCGCAGCCGGCCAAGGTCAGAATCCCGGCCAGCAACAGCAGCCGACAGGCGCTTTTCGTAATCTGCATTGATCTGTTCCTCTCTGGCGTCGGCGGTGTCGCCGGCACGCTGTGCTGCCACAACCTGCTGGCGGTCGACCTGACGCAGCTCATGGGCTTGGGCGGCTTGGACCGTTGCGACGGCTGCCTGGCTGTTGGCATCCGCCAGCTCGGCGCGGTCACCTCGCCAGCTCCACCCTGCAAGGCCCATGAGGGCCGACCAGGCAATGAAGGCGAGTACCCCGCCAACGACGGAAACGGTGGTGCGGTTCATGCGCCCTGCTCCTTCACGCACTTGGCGTGTCGCTGTAGCTGCCGCGTCCAAACACCTGGGCAGCGGGTGTTCCCCGGGGTGGAGCAGTCGAAGCCTGCCGCGCGCCGATACAGCAGCAGCGCATCGCAGGCCTGCCGATAGTTCCCCTGCAACAGGTGGCGCCTCATTGAGGAGCCGCGCCAGTTGGTGATGCCGAACTGCCCGGTGAAGTCCACATAGAGGTCGTACTCCCCCTGGGTGAGCAGCACGCCCGGCAACGAGTCCCTGAAACGGGTCTCTTCCTCGCTGTGGAGGTTCCGGGCCAGCTCAGCGGCACGGGTCCGGGTGATGGCTGGGTCCGCCAGCGTGACCGGCCGGCCGTCCTCGTACCTGGTGGAGCCGTGGCCGATGGTGGGAGCGTCGCCCTTGGTGGGGATCACCGGTTTCGCGGTGAAACCTTCGCTGGCGATCCAGGAGGCGAAGCCGGCCGCGCTCAGTGCCAAGCCGGCCACGGCCAGGCGCAGCGGTCCGGCCTTCTTGTCACTCGCCATGCCGGTAGGTCTGCATGCGGGCGAGGTGTTCGGCCGCCTCCCGCTGGTCCTTGCGGCGGCTGAAGTACCACTGCATCACCAAGCCAACCACTAGACCGACGATACCGGCCAGTGCAGCGAGGTCATTGGCGGACAGGCCGCCGAAGAAGGCCGCACTACCGCCCACGTAAGTTGCACCCTTGCCGATTGCGGCCAGGGTGGCGTCGGTCTGTTCGTTCATTGCGAATCCCTTTCGGGTGATAGGTGCCCGCCCCTCTACCGGAATATTCGCCATGACCTGGTTGGTCCGGGGGGCTGCGGGCGTGGGTGGTGGATGGGCCGGGGCTGAATTCCGGCATGACCCCTTAGCCGTTCGGTGCCGCTTACAAGGGGTCGGTATCGTGTAGAACTAGGTGGCCACACCTACACGGCACGCGATTGTGTCCCTGCGCATCAGCCTGCGCATTCCATCCGAAGTTGTGGAGCGGGCCATGGGGATCGAACCCACGTAGTCACCTTGGAAGGGTGATGCCTGACCGTTCGGCCAAGCCCGCATCATGGTGGGGCGCCGTGGAGTCGAACCACGCGAGTCAAAGACACCGGATTTACAGTCCGGCCCAGCGCCCATCTGGCAACTCGCCCCGAAAACGAAAACGACCCGCACGATGGCGGGGCCTTTTTTGTGAGCCGCTTCAGATCCCGGCGGCTGCTCTCAGTGCCTTGGTTTTGCTGACCTTGCTTCGGTACTTGCGTTGGCGCTCGGTCTCAATCAGCCGCCTTACTGCATATGCCTTGCTCAAGTCGATTTCTTGCACCGACCAATCGCGGACAACCGCCATGTTGCACTCGATCGCCGCATTGAGCGCGGACTTATGAGCAGGTTCCGCCCAGTCGAACCGGAACCACTCTCCGCTGGAGGCGAAAGGCGACAGATCGCGGTGGACGGCCGCCTCGATCCGCTTGGCCTGGTCGCGACTCAAGCACTTCATCATGGCCGCCTTGCAAATCCTGATCGGACAGCCGGTCTGCACTTGGGTGACCCGAGAGTACGGGTCATCACTTACACCCACCTTCACGTACATCGGCCCGTCACCGTCCCGCGCCATGAACATGTAGACGTAGGTGCGTCCGGCGGCCCATCGGCCATTGCAATCGTACAATCCGTCAGCGCGCAAGTGAGCTCCCATTGTTCCAGTGTGACAACCGATATGTGGAGTCTGCAACTCCACAGTCGCGTTTCATGCGACCAGACGCTCCTCATTGCTCAACGCGCGAGAGAACTGCCGCGCCGCTACTTCGCTCGACCGGTGCAGCTCGGCAAGCACCCACTCGAAGACGCCCTTCCACCGCTTGGGGTAATCGGACGGATCGCACCCCATCGCCAATGCCCGGCGCCGATCCGGGCGCGGCTCGATGCCAGTGCAACGGCATTCCGCGCAACCCTTGTCCTCAACCACCCCGGCACCGCGGCAATTCGCACAACGGTTGCCGCTGGCGAGCTCCAGCACCACCGCGTCCACCATTCGCTGCAGGTGCTGGTACGTGTTCTTGGGCCATGCATCGGCGCGGGCGCGCTCTACCGCCTCTTGGCGCTGATGCAGTGTCCGCCGCTGTACGTCGGACAGACCCCTCCGGCCCAGCGACACCACCGCCGTCACGAATTCCAGTTCGGCCTCGGCGTCAGCCAGCGCCCGGGCGCGGCGGGTGAACTCTGGACGGACCGCCGCCAGCACCGTCTCGGCCAGGTGAGCGCGGCGGCGGGCAGCGCCGTCGGGCCAGTAGACGGCCTCCATAACCTCGCGGCCAAGGCCAGGCGGCACCATGCCGAGGGCAGCGGCGATGTCTGAAGTCTGCAGCTCCGGCGTGCCGCCACCCTGCCCCACATCGAAGCGGACGGTCTGACAGTTGAGCCGGGCGAGCATTTCGCGGCGATCAGCCATGGACGGTATCTCCTGGTACGTGTTCGAGGATTGCTATGCCAGCGGGCCGGGTTCGCCAGGTCATTCGTCTGACGCTCCGCTCAGACGCACGACCACCTGCCCGCCCTTGCGCACCTCGGTGCTGACCAGCGGATGGCTCACGAAGCGCTTGTCATCGATGCCCAAGGCGTCGGCGATGCCATCCCGGTACGGTTTGAACCGGGCGAGCATGTTGTCGTCGTCGGGCAGGCGCTTGGTCGGCGGGTGAAAGGTCACCCACAGGTGGATGCGGCCCTCGGGCGCCGTGCCCGGGCCCCAATCGGCCTGCATCGCCGAGAGGTAGCTGTAGGCCCGGGCCTTCTTCGCGGCCTTCGCCTTCCGGCTCCAGTGCACGCGAGCGTTCGGGGAGAGGTCCTTGTCCGGCCAGAACAGGATCAGTTCGTTCATGCCGCCACCCTGATCAGGCCCTGCTGCCAAAGCTGCAGCATCGTCCGCTCATGCGCGCGGAGCCAGATGTCCGCCTTTTCCTCGCGGTTGAAACGGCGCCCTTGGTCCAGCTCACGATGGCAGCTCCGGCACCCACTGGCGAAGAAGCAGTCGTGCGCCTTGAGCGCCCCGCCCTTCCCGTGCCGGCTCTGGTTACTGTGGCAGGGCTCGCCCGGGCCACCTTCGCAGATGCCGTCGATCTGAAGGGTGCACTCGATCTGGTAAGCCAGGTCCAGCAGCTGGCGATCACGGTAGTTGCCGTGCATCAGCACGCTCCCCATATGGTGCTCCGCGGACTTACCATACCGTCCAGAAGCCCGGATACACCCTTGCGCAAAGGATGCCCATGAGTCGCGACACCGTAATTCTGATGCTGATGGCGTTCGGGTTTGGCACACTGCTGGCTTGGGGTTTGTTCTATCAACCCATCAGCATTGACAAGGAGGCCAGCGCACAGTGGCCAGCTTGGGTGCAAGCAATCGGCAGCTTGGTGGCCCTTGCAATCGCTATCGTCGTCCCGCTCGTTCTTCACCTGCGTGAGCAGTCCGCCCAAGAGCAGCGAATAGCAATTGACCATACAGAGCGAGAACGACTGGCACGGATTCAGGCGAAAGCGGCTGCAGTGGCTGTACTGCCAGTTGCAAGGGCTTTTATGGGAGCGCTGCATTCGATGGTGTCGCAGATGACGGATGCAGGTATCGAGCATTACAGCGACCTCACAGACGAAGAATTGCGCCAAAACCTGGACCTCTTTCGTGGTTGCTCGTACCAACTCGCCAGCATGGGTCAAGCTGGGGAGCGCGCTCTGGACGCGATTGCATCCGTCGAGCGGCTTCTCCGCGCGTTGGAAGAATGGGAGTTCTACGAACGCCACACCTGGAACGGGGTGATTGACGACCCTGAACGGGGTTACTACGAAGTCTTCGAAAAGCCTCCACAGTTGCTGCCGATCGCGCGGCAAGGCATTGATCGCGTCAGCGCGTTCCTCCAGAGCGCCGATGCGATGTTCGATTAAACTCCTCATGCAGGCTCCACAAAGTCATGAGGGTTAAAGCCCAGTCCCACGAGGACTGTGTCCGACCACCTGACGGGCAAGGCATGCAGTCCCTGCTCTTCAGGACTGTCTCCGATCTGCACCAGAACGGTGATGGCATCGCATGCCATGGACCTGGTGAGCTTCAGGCTCGATCCGCCGAGCATCACCATTCCCGGGGCGCCCTGCCCCCGGTCGATGGCGGGCATCAGGCGCCAGCCCAACATGGTTCCGGCGACCATGTGCCGCCAATCGTCCTTGGTCAGGCGCTGGCCGTGCCAGGCCAAGCCGGCGGCGAGGTCGCCGCAGATCGCGTTGAGCATGCGCTGCTGCTTGGGCGTCATCATCCCTTCGCCGCGCTGCTTCCAGTCTTCGGGCCGGATCGGGTTCATGCGGCCACCTGCAGTCGGCGACAACGCGCTGCGTCCACGATCTCCGCATAGGCTTCGGGATGCTGCTGGTCGAACGCGGGGATAGACCCGCGTGCCCAACGCCCTTCGCCGAGCTGCTGCAGCCAACCATCTGAGGCGCAGAACCGGCGCGGATCGATGCCGTGGGCGCGGACGCCCTTTGCAGTCGTGAAGCCATCCAACTCGATGTCGGCCAGCACCTTCAACGCACCGATCTTCCAAGGCGTGAGGCGAAGTGGCGCCGGGACGCCTGCCGCGACCATTGGGACGATCTCAGGCAATTCGCACCGGCGGGGGGGATTCCAATCAAACCACGCGGGCTGACTCCATTCCCGAAGCTCGCCGCCTTCTGTATCCCACGGCGCAGAGCTGCGCAAGTCGGCGTGGTAGATTTCGCGCCGGATCTGCTCGCCAGGTTGCGGCCGGTAGCGGTTGATGCAGCTGTCCGGCACAAGAACGTGGACGCCGAGGACGTCCAGCATCCGAGATATTCCATGGCTCGCTTCCGTAGTGCATGGCACCAGCACGGCGCGGAAATCGGGTCCGCCGCAGTTGCTCCAGGCGTGCGGCAGGATCTGGTCGGCAACCTTGGAGTTGAGTTGCAGCTTCGCCTCGATACCGAGCTGATGGCCGGTGGCCTTCCACACCGCGAGGATGTCGAAACCAGCAGTCTCGGGATAGATCTCCCAGCCGCCGGAGGCGGACAGGCATTCGATCAGCTTCTCGCACAATTTTGCCTCTGTCGGGTACAAAGCCTTGATCTCCTTCGACTTCATGCCGCCCTCCTTTTGATCTCGCTGTCTCGTTCGTCCCAGCCGCTGCGCCATGCGTTGCGCAGGGTGAGGCCACCGGGCCCCATTTCGTACAGGGGGGCTTCCTTGCGCTCCTTGCGCCGCTCACGCGCGTTTCGGCCCGCCTCGTAGGCGCGCGCCAGCTCGGCGCTGCTCTTGCCGTCAGGCTGCATGGCGCAAATCCTCGGGCTGCTCGACGGCTGCCGCCGGCTCTGCCCCCGGGGCCGTCGCCAGGGCGATGCCCAGCTCTCGGGCGATGTCGTCAAGATGCACGGCGACCTGGTCGCGAGTGGCCGGCGCGGCCTGCTGCTCTTCGTGCGCGATCAGCGCCTCGGGTGCCGAGGGAAGCTCGGCACCGCGCATGACCGCCTCCTTCGCCCGGCTGTAGGCGGCCTGCAGCAGCTTGTCCGCCTTGTCTGCGCTCGCCAGGCGGTAGCGGTGGCCGTCCAGGTACTGCCACACCAGCCGGGTGAAGCCGTCCTGCTTGCCGGTGTCGGCGCGCACGGCGTCCAGCAGCGGGATGCCCAGGCACATCATGCGGAACTGCGGCAGTGTCGGCGGCCACGGATCGGCGCAGGCGATGCATGCGGCGAGGCCGTCGGCGAGCTGCTGCCCGGTGAGTCCGGCCAGGCCCTTGCCCCACGTCTCGGCGGCGGCGCCATTCGGGTTCTCGCCGTAGCCGCTGGTCCACCGGTGCCCGTAGATTTCAGACAGGCGCACCCAGAGCGTCCGCATCGCCGTCGGTGAAGCCGGACGCGGAGGCGCGGGCGGCGTCAGCAGCTTCGCCCTCATAGGCGAGGCGTCGGACACGATCTGCAGCTGATTCCCGATGTGTTCCATGTTTGGTTCCGTGATTCGTTGCGGGCGCTGCGGCGCCCTCGGCGTGGCGTGATCGGGCGGTGCTGATCGCCCAAGGGAACGGCTTGGCAACCGGCGGCCCCCTGCTTAGTCCTTCTCGCACCGTGTCGGCCAGCGCTTCCGGGGTGACCCCTTCGACGAGCGCGGCGATCAGCGCCGGGTGGCTGGGGTTCGTCGTTGGACAGCCGGCGGCACGCATCAACTGGCAAGCGCGCCCCGCGTTGCTCGCGCCCTCAGAGATCTCTGGTGCTTGAGGTGATGTATCTGGAGTAAAGGTGGTGCTTGGTGATTGGTGAGCTTTCGATCCGGTTTTGCTTTCGAAACCCACAGGAAACCCGTTGGGTTCTTGGTGGGTTTCGTTCGGGTTCTTCTTCGAGGGACGCCCTCCTTTTCGCCCGTTCTCGCGCGCAGTGGCGATGCGACCGCGAGCCTTCTCCAGTTCCTCTTCCACACGTCCGTTAACCCAGAGGTTTCCGTCGAGTCGGAAGAACTCGGCCAGTACAACGTCCACCGCCGCGCGCTCCTCAGCAGACCGCGCTCGCGCAACGCGGTGCGCCTGATCCTCCGGGATACCGCACTCCGTGGCGTAGTAGCGGTCCAGGAGCAGCGTGTAGACGCCATGCTCCAGCAGGCTAAGGTGGCCCGTGTCCTTCGCGTAATCGCCCAGGTGGCGCTCGTAGTAGTTCATGTCACGCAGCCAGCGCCGTGTCCGCGTGCGGGTCAGCAAGCACCGGCAGCCAAGTCTGGCAGCGCCGGTCGCTGATACGACACTTGCGCGGGGCACCGTGTACGGCCAGGCCATCCGCCAGGATCTCCGGAAGGCGGCGCGCCACCATGTGGCGGTCTAGGCCGGCGGCGTCAGCCAGCTCCCGGCTGGTCATGCCCGGGAACTGGCGCACCAGCGCTGCGACCTGAGCGTGCTGCTGAGCCTGGGCGCCCGAGGCCACCAAGTCGTGCGCAGCTTCGTGGCTGGTGGAAGGATCGGTATTGCGAGCGGGCAGGCGCGTCATTGCTCGGTCCTCCTCGCCCATGCGGCGTCGTTGTACGCCCGCATCGACAGCGGCTTGTGCCTGCCTGGCTGTGGCCGCTGAATCTTCCCGCCTGCCTTAAGGAACTCCTTCAAGCGGTCGTCCATCGTCTGGCGGTCCGCCTCTCTGGCTTTGATGTCGTTCTCGAAGGGGCTCATGCCGCTGCCCGCCCCGCCGCCGCCTCTGCGCGTTGGCCGATCTGGGAAACGGCAGCGATCACCTGCATGACCGCGCGGGAGATTGCCTCCGATTCGTTATTCGTGATGTGGTTGTCCGCCATCGCCTTGGCGATCAGCTCGGCCAGGTTTCCTTTTGCCGCGATGGCAGCAAGCATGGCGCTCGTCACCGAGCCAGCTTCCGGAGCGTCCACACGCTGCGCCACAAAACCGTGCGTCGCTGCCAGGGCGTGCAGAATCCGATAGTCGCCGGTCAGCCCCATCAAACGGTCGGCCTCGCCGAGCGTCAGGTGATGTGTGCTGGTGTTCGGGTTGACCTTGCTGTTCAGCACTGCCTCCGACATCGCCACTCGCTCCCCGTCCTTGTTCAGCCGCGTGAGGCGCTCGGCGAGCGGTCCGGCTCCCCCCGGGTAGTGGTGGACGGTGTCGTATGCGGCATCAAGTACGTTCATGGTCGGGGTCTCGAAAACGTGGTTCGGCTGGCGTCTGCGGCGCACCATCTGCGCCATGGATACGAACAACTCATGGAAGGGCGCCGGAGCCGGCGTGGTGTCGCTGATCCGCATGTGCGGAAAGCCCTTCGTGCTTCGGCGGATAGATGGAAAGATCAAAGTCCGCCCCCTCCCCCTGCCCGATCTCGGCCCGGTCCCGGAGGGGGGCGGGCAGGTTCTATGGATGTGGCCGAGCCGGTGACGCGGATTGGCCGCGTCCGTAGCCACTGCGGTGTTACGCGGCGTGCTCCAACGGCTCGTCATCGTCATCATCTGCAGCCCCAGGCGCGGGACCGAAGACATCTGGGCGCAGGTCGCTGACGCTCACTTGACCGTTCGTCGCGCTGTCAATCCGGCGCGCGAGCACCGCAGAGGCGGACTTGTGGCCGAGCGAGATCTGATAGACGGTCGCCGGGCTGCACATGGCCTTGGCGGCGACTGCTGCGAACACTGGGCAGCCAAGCTTCCCGGTGCCCTTCTTGGCTTTGGCGTAGAGATTGAGGTTCATGGCGCCGTCGACATTACCGTTTCGGTTATGCCGAGTCAATACCGTTTAGGTCATTTCCCGTAACGGTAATGCACCCCAGACTTCTCCTATGGACGCAAACGACGCAAGAACCCACCACCTGCGCTATCTGATCGCCGCTGCTGGCGGCCCCGCTGAGTGGACGAAAAAGTACGGCGGCACCCGGTGGACCCAGCCGCAAGTCAGCCAGTGGATATCGGACTCCAAGCCAAAAGGAATCGGTAAGCGCTTGGCGCGTGACCTGGAAGAGGCCATGAACTTGCCGCTCGGCGCGCTTGATCGAATTGAGGCCAAAGACGACACGCTCAACACCACTCTTGTCTCACGCGACGAGATTCCCCCCGGCTATGTTCGCTTCCCCCTACTTCGGGGGTTCATCGGCGCAGGAGGCGGCGGTTACGTGCCTGACTATCCAGAGGTTGTTCGATACATCGACGTTGCAGAGGAATGGGCTGAGCGAAACATTCGAGCGCCGCGTCACGCGGTGAGGGTTATCACGGCGCGCGGCGATTCCATGACCGGGGATATCAGCGACGGCGATGTTCTCTTCGTTGACGAACGCGTGCAGGCGTTCGATACCGACTCGATCTATGTCCTAAACTGGCAGGGTCGCCCGCTGGTGAAGCGACTACAGGCGAAGCGCGACGGTTCTGTGGTGATCCGCAGCACCAATCCCGCCTATGAGCCAGAGATCGTTCCCGCTGATGAAATCGACCAGCTTTACATCTCCGGCCGAGTACTAGCGGCATGGAGTTTCAGGAAGTTCTGAGCGCAAAACAGGAGGTTTGAGAATTGAGCATTGCCACCGTGGATTCAGGACCCACCAGGAAGGTGAGCGTCTTACTCGCCGTCGGGATCATCGTCGTCCCATTGGTCTTCGTCTGGTTCCTCCTTCGGAAAGGACACTCCACCTTATCGCGCGTCCTTGGGTTCACTTGGCTCTTCGCGATGTTGCTGCTCATGGCAGGCAAAAAAGAAGACAACCTCGCGCCATCTAGCCCCAGCGTAGCTCAGGTCGCAGTCGAGCCGACGAGCTCCCCTGCCCCTGCGCCGCATCGAGCTAAGATCGCCGAAGGCGCCATTTACGACATCGACCGCTCAACCGCTCCGAAGGCTTATAAGGCATGGGGTAGCGAATGGGTGAAGAAGATCAACGCCATGCAACCCAAGGCCGCCGCTCTGATCGCGCAAACCGAGGAGTGCCAGGTGTTGGACACGCTGGGACTTTCTGAGGACAAGAGCACGGTTCGTAAAGATCCGGTGTTCTTTGCCAACTGTAGCGAGGACGTGCGCGTCTACATATCAATGAAGGAGATCGAAGCTGGCGCTGTTCCCGTGTCTGAGAACGCAAAGCTTGCGGCAGTCGACGACAGTGATCTCCAGGCCCTTTGCAGCAACTACACCAAGTCCCTGATGAAGTACCCCTCCACCTATGACGAGAAGATCTTCTCTTCAGGCGTTCGACGTATGGGATGGGGCCGGGCGCGGGTCGAGATTGCCTATGAGGCTAAGAATGACTTTGGAGGAAAGCTCCCGGGAAAGGCAATCTGCAGTGTTGAGGGCAGCAGTATTTCGATGCCTGAGCTAGCGAACCGCTAGCTACAAAGCCTCATCAAGGCCCCCGCTTGGGGGCCTTTTTTTTGCCCCACCGTTGTCGCCTCACCCTTATTTCTGAACACGTTCACTATCTTGCCGCTTCGAATTACCATTTCGGTATTGCCATTGCATAACCGTTTCGGTAATGTAGCCCCATCGCCCCACGACACCCTCATACGAGGCGGGGCCGGAGGACCGAAATGGCAACCGCCTACGACAACTGGAAGCAGACCGCCCCGGACGACCGCAGCGACGACGACCGCGTGCCCGAGACGGTGGAAGCGCTGCGCGCCGACCCGGCTATGGTCCGCGAGGCGGACGAATGGGCTTGGGGCGATCAGAGCGCCGAACACTACAACGGCGTCGAGTCGGCACTGGCCGACCTCCACGACGTCGAGCCGGCCAAGCTGCTCGGGTCGGACCTTCTCGCACGCCTGTACCGCCTTGCGAAGGTCCACGGCGACGCTCGCACCGAACGCCTGACGCACATGGCACAGGCCCGGGTGGCGCAGCAGGACGCTGAGGCAGCGGAGATCGCGGCAAGCCGTGCGTGCATGGCCTTTGATCAGAGCCTCGCCGCATGAGCGCCCAGGTCCTCTCCTTCCCGATCCAGACCAACACCCAGAAGTACCAGCTGCAGAGCCTCCGCGCTGTCGCCGCTCGGTCTGGCCTGGACGTCAAAGCAACCGAGCGCGAATTCGTCGCCGCCGGCTGCACCAAGGAAGCCCAGAACCGCATCTGGGAGCGCGCGCGCCGCCTGCGCATGGCAGTCAATACAGGGAGTGAAGCATGAAGAGTGAGCAGTTCAACTCAAGGCGCGAACGGATGATCGATGCAGGTCTGATCCTGGTGATCGCATCCTGCCCCTTCGCCTTGGGCGTCATCGCCTGCCTGATCGCGCACGACTTTGCGCCGGCGGTGCTGGCATGAGCCGTCGTCGCAGCAAACCGCTCCCGCCGGAGCTGATGGAAGAGCTTAACGACGTGCATACGGCAGCGGCGGACAAGCCTGACGGCGCGTGGTGGGCGATGTTGGAAGACACGGTGACCAACTACAACTACCGCACCGGCCATGGCTACGACCCGAACGACACCGTTCACAAGTGGGTTCGCACGTCGGGGCATTTCGAAATGGTGCGCGCATGAAGAGCCATCCAGTCGAACTCTTGGCCCCAGCGTTCATTTCCGTGCTGCTGGCCGGCCTTTGCCTTGGCGTCGCCGCTCACGCGGTCCACCGGAACGCGGCATCAATCGTGCTGGTCGGCGCCATCGGCACCCTCTTCTTCGGCTACCGCGCCCTTGTCGAGGCGTACCAGGCATGGCGGCCGTTTGTAACCGGCCTGCAGCGTCGCCGGGAGCTTCGCCAAGCGGCTGCCCTGACCCGAATCAACACCCCCAAGGACGACGCACGATGAACACCGCAGTAGCCACTCAGCAGCAGAGCATTGCCCTGCACCCCGTCGACTCCGCGCAGATTCATAGCATCGGCCACGACCCAGACACCAACACCCTGGTCATCTGCTTCAAGCGTGGCACTGGCGCTGCCCGTGGCCCGGGAGCGATCTACCACTACGGCAACTTCACTGCCGAGGAATTCCAGGCGTTCAAACAGGCGGAATCACTGGGCAAGCACTTCAAGGCCTGGATCAAGCCGTTCGCCGACAAGTACCCGTATCGCAACGTCACCGAGCAGCTGCAGGCGGCGTGACCGACCACGGAGAGGAATGCGCAGGCTGATGCGCAGCGAGATGGAATGCCGCAGTTCAAGGGCGCGGCTGCCATAGGTGGTAATGACGGGGCGCTTCGGCATAACCGTCTAGGCGCTGGATCAGTGCCACCCAGCAAGCCGGAGATCAGCACCGGCCCTCTCCACCAGTAAATCGCGGGTTCGATTCCCGCTAGGTGGCGACGTTGTGGTCAAGACGAGATGCGGTTCGATTCCGTGATTGGGCCTTGGAAGCCAAAGCCCGCGTGGTCCCGGCGATACGGGACACCCCATTCCTTCAACGCCGGCCGTGCCGGCCGGAGATCCATCGACATGAACGTTCCAGCCGTCCAGCAGCCGCAGCAGAACGCGCTTGCCACGCAGCCGCGCCAGCAGTTCGACCTCAGCCCACAGACCTTCGAGCAGGCCCTGACCTTCTGCGACTACCTCGCCGACAGCGACCTGGTGCCCAAGGACTTCAAGGGAAAGCCGGCAAACTGCCTGATTGCCATGCAGTGGGGCGCGGAGCTGGGCCTGAAGCCGCTCCAGGCTCTGCTGAACCTCGCGATCATCAACGGTCGCCCCGCGCTGTGGGGTGACGCGGTGATCGCCCTGGTGCGCAGCTCGCCCCTGTGCGAGTACATCACCGAATCGGACGACGGCGGCACGGCCGTGTGCCGGGTGAAGCGCCGCGGCGAATCCGAAGAGGTCCGCATCTTCAGCATGGAGGACGCGAAGGCGGCCGGTCTCGCCGGCAAGGCCGGCCCGTGGACCCAGTACCCGAAGCGCATGCGCCAGATGCGCGCCCGAGCCTTTGCCCTGCGCGACGTATTCCCCGACGTGCTGCGCGGCATGCCGATCGCTGAAGAGGTGATGGATATCCCGGCAGGGTCTGACCAGCCCCGCACGACGACCGTCGTCACCGCCGACAAGGCGCTGCCGCTCTACTCGGAAGCGGACTTCGCAGAGAACCTTCCGAAGTGGTGGGACATCATCGCCAGCGGCAAGAAGTCCGCCGAGGACCTGATCGCGACGCTTCAGACCAAGGCCCGCTTCACGGCCGAGCAGCTGAAGAAAATCCGCAACCCGCCGACCGACGTTACCCAGGGTGATGCGGAGAACGACGACACCACCCAGACCAGCGTGGAGAACTGAACATGAAGACCGTGAGCCTGATCCAGGGGACGCCGGAGTGGCATGCCCACCGTGCGCAGCACTTCAATGCCAGCGATGCGCCGGCTATGCTCGGCGTGTCCACCAACCACAGCCGTAGCGATCTGATCCGTGAGCTGGCGGCGGGCGTGCCGCGCGAGTTCAGCGACTTTGTGCAGGATCGGGTGATCGCTCCCGGCCACGAATACGAGGCCCTGGCCCGCACCGTCGCCGAGCGCATCGTCGGCGAGGACCTTTACCCGGTCACGGGCGTTACCGACAGATATTCGGCAAGTTTCGACGGCCTGACCTTGCTGGAAGACATCGCGTGGGAGCACAAGCGCCTCAATGAGACGTTGCGCGAGGCCATGTTCGACGGCTGCACCGGCAGCGATCTGCCGCTCATGTACCAGGTGCAGATGGAGCATCAGGCCATGGTGTCGAGCTGCGAGCGCGTGTTCTTCATGGCTTCCGAATGGGAACGCGTGGGCGACGAGTGGCGGATGGTCGAGGAGCGGCACTGCTGGTACACGCCAAACCCGGAGCTGCGCGCACGCATCATCGCCGGCTGGGCCCAACTGGAGGCGGACGTGTCTGCCTTCGAACCGGCTGCGCCTGCCGAACCTGCGGCGGCCGGCCGCGCCCCGGAGCAGCTGCCGGCCCTCCGCATCGAGGTGACCGGCATGGTCACGGCCTCGAACCTTGCCGAGTGGAAGGAGCGCGCGATTGCGGTGTTCCAGGGCATCAGCCAGGACCTGGTCACCGATCAGGACTTTGCCGACGCCGAGAAGACCGTGAAGTGGTGCAGCGATATCGAAAGCCAGCTGGCCGGCGCCAAGCAGCATGCCCTGAGCCAGACCGAAAGCATCGACCTGCTGTTCCGCACCATCGATGACATCAGCGAGCAGGCCCGAGCAACCCGCCTGGCGCTGGACAAGCTGGTCACGAAGCGGAAGGAGGAGCGCCGCACCGAGATTGGCAACAACGCCCGCCGCGCGGTGCAGGACCACGTCCGGGCCATCAATGAAACGCTGGGCGAGCACGCACTGCCGATGCCGGCGACGCTGATTCCGGACCTGCAGGCGGCCATGAAGGGGAAGCGGTCCCTCACCAGCATGCAGGACGCGGTCGACACGGTGGCCACGAACGCCAAGATCAGCGCCAGCCAGACCGCAGAGCGAGTGCGGGCCAACATCGCGATTCTGGCCGAACACGCCGAGAATGCTGCCCTGTTCGCCGACCGCGTGCAGCTGTGTGCCGAGAAAGCGCCGGACGATCTGCGGAACCTGGTCGCGGCGCGCATCGGGGCACATCAGCAGGCCGAGGATGCAAAGCAGGCCGCCGCGCTGGCCGCAGAGGCCGCGCAGGCAGGGCAACACACCGCAGCCGCGGCACCGGCTCAGGCACCTGCAGTAGCCCTGTCCGCGTCCCCTGCCCGTGTCTCGGCAGCCGCTCCGGAGCAAGTGGCGGCGCCCACACCGAGCAGCGGCCAAGTGCTGAAGCTGGGCGACATCAACGCCCGCATCAGCCCGCTGACCATTTCGGCCGACGGCCTGCGTCAACTCGGCTTCGAGCCGGTCAGCACCGAGCGCGGCGCCAAGCTCTTCGCCGCCGACGATCTGCCGGCCATATGCGCGCGCCTGGTGAACGTCCTGCAGGCCGCAGCTGCCGGCGGCAGCTATCCCCTCGCCGCCTGAACCATCCATCCCCTGCCCTGCGTGCGCGTCCTCTCCTAGAACGCAGGGAACCCGCGCCGGCCGGGCTCAACGCCGGCATCCATCCCACGGAGTCCAGCATGCACAACCAGCTCGACATCTTCGACCACGACCCCGCGCTGCTGGCAGCCAAGCACCGCGAGGCCGCGCAGTTCGCGCTCACCGCTGGCGATCAGGCCTTCTTCACCGCCCAGGAGCGCTACGACCACCTCACCGCCGAGGCCGAGCGCCTGGAGCGGCTGGCAGCGATGCAGGTGGCCGCATGAGCAGGAACGTCAAGGTCGGCCCCTACCGGTTCGTGGCCGCTTCGAACCTGCGCTCCGGCCATGCCCGCGCCGCCCAGTACGCCCACGTCATCGAGGGAAAGCTGGTCAGCACCGCGCAGATCGCCCAGCGCATCGGAATCTCGCACGGCGCCGCCTATGAGCGCGCCAGGCGCGGCCCCTTCCCTCTCACCTGGTCGAGCCTGAAGCAGGCGCAGCTCAGCACCATCACGGAGCAGGCATGAACACCAAGATCAGTGATGCGGTTGAGGCCGCGATGTCCGCCTTCAACGGATATGAAGGCATGCTGTCAGTGCGGATGCGCGCGGCCCTCGAAGCCGCCTTGCCCCACCTCGCCGCCGATGCGGTGCCGGTGGCGTTCTGCAGGGACGGTGTGCTCTTCTGGCACGGCGACCATGCGGCACATTGCGGCGAGAACTATGACCTGTTCGCCCACCCCCAGCCCGCAGACCTGAACGACGGGGGCGGAGACGAGCGGCCGCGGTTTGAGGCCTATCGCGGAGGTGACCTCGAACGTGATGCGCAGGGTTACTACATGAGCGCCCGCACCGCTCGGGACTGGGCTATGTGGCAAGCCGCACTCTCCGTCCGCCCGCCGGTGGGTGTAGACCTGCGCGGACAGGTCCGCAACTTGATCCAGCATGCAGAAGCTTCCCCTGATTCTCTGGCGGCGCTGATTGGGCTGGGTGTAATCGCCGACCCTGACGTAACGCGCTTGGCCGCACTGCTGGTCCACCAGCCGGTGGGGCGGGAGCCTGTCGGATACACCCGCGCAGAAGCGTGGTGCGACCCGATGCCGACCATTTCCGTAGAGGAATACCTTGGTCTGCGCAAGCAGGGGATGGGCGACAGCTTCCGCCCCTACTACTTCGCCCCGCCCGCACAAGCGGCGGGGGACGAAGAGCGCGCCGAAATGTTCCGAAAGGGATGGGAGGCTGGAAGTACCGCGCAGGGCATCGACCTGGGGCAGGTTCGCGAGATCCGGATTCCGGCGCGCAACAAGCTCGATCCGATCAGCGTCTTCGTGCAGGACCAGGCGCCGGGCCGTGGCCGCATCGTTGTCACCTGCTATGGCAACGCGTGGCAGGGCTTCTGGGGCGCGATGGGCGACCGCACAGTGATGGAGTTCGTCGCGCAGTGCGATGCGCAGTACGTCGCCGGCAGTATGTTGCAGGGGAGGCAGATGCGGGTCGCGAAGAATGAGCGCGATTACGCCGAGCGCATCGCCGCTGAGGTGATCTCCGAGTTTCGCGCCCTGATGGACAGCCAGCGCGATGCAGGTGCGGGGGTGGATAAGTGATTCGGCGAATCCTGTGTGCACTGGTAGGCCACAAACCACCCGTCTATGCGCCAAAGGGTTGGTATTCCCCTGGCGAACAGTATGGCGTGGTTACTCGGCGCGAGATGGATGGGATAGGCAGCTTGCATGTGGTCAATGCATCCGAGTGCCCGCGATGCGGTGAGAATTTCGTGCTGTGCCGTACACACGTCGATAAGGGTATGTTCAAGGAGCCGACCAATGACTGACATCGAACAGGCCCGCGAGCTGCTGGCAGAAGAGTTTGACCGGGACGAAGTTACGGCCGCAGCCGCGCGCCGCCTTCGCGCTTACAACGAAACGGCCGTTGAGTCAGCAGCATTGCGGGCCATAGCCGCCGTATTGCGGTCCGCTCTGGAGGGGTGCGACCCCTTCACCCCGAGTTGGCCCTGCGGCCTGCAGCAGGATCGTGTGTATCAGCTACCCTGCGACGACAAGGGGCGCAGTAATGCCAACTGGCTGCAGGTCTACGTTGCCCAGGACAGCGACGTGCACGTGATGATGCAGGACTGGGAAGACATCCTTGAAAAAGGCAGCTCGCCCAACCCGCTTCCAACGCTCAGGGTTCGCACCTACTTCGGCGGCGGCCGCAACCATCGGACCCATCAGGCCCTGCTGTGGCTTGCGCAGGCAATTCGCCTGGACATGGAAGAAAGGGCGACCTCCCCCACCCTGGCCAACGTCACCCCGCCGAGCGATCTGCGTACCTGCTTGCCGAAGGATTCGAAACGTGCGTGAGACCCATCCGGATCGCCATGGCAATGACTCTTGCGGCTTGCCCCAGTCTTCGAGATCGGGTTGGGGCTGGTGCGTAGTTCTAAATCTGATCCCTCAACGCTTGCAGGGCGGCGAGAGCTTGCTCGGGCGGATCCTGGGACACGGAACCAGTGATCGCTTCATTCTCCTGGTAGTAGTTAGCGAGAGCGTTGATCGCACGATCCATGACCTCCATCAGTTCGAATCCAAACGCAAGTCGCCCTTTGGCAATTTGGACTCTCGTTTCAGGTCTCAAAGCGACAAGCACGCCCGCATCTTCCATCGGGGCGCCGTTAAAGAACTGCCATGTAGTCAATACCGTCAGAAGAAGAAACGCGTCGTCATCCCCGAAGCCATCCAGTCGATCCGCATACGCCTGAATCAGCACCAGCTCGCCAAGCGGCTTAAAGTCAGAAAAGCGATGTATCGCCGCGCTAGCTCCGACCCCAAATGGCCTGGGATCCCAATCGAGCAGTTTGCTCGCGAGCAGACGTCTGGCGTAGGAAAGCTCCCGCGAAAAGGCGAACGCAAGCCGCATTGTGGAAAGCTCTCGGCCACGCGCTGCTATGTCCCACTCGCGCTGCTGTACGAGCTCAGCTGTCTCACGTTCAGACAGGACAGCGGCCTGAGCGTGGCTGAGCTGCCGATGCGCCGTCACCAAGGCGACGACCACAGCGCCAAACGTGACGATGGCAGAAGCCCATCCGGCCGCCTCCGCAGTCCACAGGCTCGGCACTCCGTGCACCGCTACGGCGAAGGCCGCGCCGCAACCGAACGAAACAACTGTCAGGCCAAGGATGCGGCCACGCAGCCAAGTCGATATGTCCATCTCTACCCCCATCCCTCTTGGAGCCGATTCTGCCATGAACTGCTGCCCCTCTAACCGCTTCTCCCAGCCGGAGAACGTCCGTGGCTGACGGTTCCCGCTCTTTCAACTTCCCCATGCCCCAGCGTTCCCGCCTGCGGCCTGGCGAGATTGTGGTCGACCTGTTCGCCGGCGGCGGTGGCGCCAGCCAGGCGATCAAGGATGCCTTGGGCATTGATCCTGCTCTCGCGTACAACCACGACGAGCAGGCCATTGGCATGCACGCCGCGAATCACCCCTTCACGATCCACCACCGAGAGGACGTGTGGCACGCGGACCCGCGCGTGGACGTCGCCGGGCGGCCGGTGGGCTGGCTCCATTTCAGCTCAGACTGCACGCACTTCTCGCAAGCTAAGGGCGGTCAACCGCGAAGCCGCAAGATCCGGGCGTTGTCCTGGGTAGGCCTGAAGTGGATAGGCCAGCTCATGGCGGGCGACAAGCGGGACGGAACAAATACAGCTCCCCGTATCGTGTCCATGGAAAACGTCTGGCAGATCCTGACCTGGGGACCGCTGGTGGCTAAGCGCTGCAAGGCGACCGGCCGAGTGGTCAAGATGGACGGAACCGTTGCAGCTCGCGGCGAACGCGTGCCTGTTGAGCACCACTGATGGACGCAATCGCCCAGGCCAAGCATACGGCGCGGGTGCTGATCAGCGAGGCGCGCGTACGCCGGGTCGGCAACGGTCACGGGTTCTGGTGCTTCTTCTACAGCGCACAGTCCGCGCGTCTCCGCGCGGCAGCGCTCCCCCGGGCGGCGCAGCCCGCCCTCCCCATTCAACCGGAGCTGTTCGCATGATCCAGCCAGACCCGTTCATGTCCCGGGACGATATCCGGGCATTCACCCGGACGCCGTTCAAGGCGCGGCAGGCGAAGTTCCTGCGCGAGAACGGCATCCGGCACTATCTGGACGCCCACGGCTGGCCCGTGGTGCTCTGGGCGAGCGTGGGCGACGTAGCGGCGGAAACTGCTGTGGCCACCTGGACGCCGAACAAGGCGGCTGCGTGATGGGAAGGAAGCCGAGCAAGCCGGGGGCAATCCCCCGGTTCCGTAAGCGACGCCAGAAGTCCGGCATCGTGTACTACTACCACGACGCCGGCATTGGACTGGACGGCAAGCGCAAGGAGACGCCGCTGGGCAGCGACTACGGCCTGGCCATCCGCGCGTGGGCAGAGCTGGAGCATGCCGGCGCGTTGCCGGCTGGCGCAGCACTGACGTTCAAGCAGGTAGCTGAGCGCTACCGCGTGGAGGTGATCCCTACGAAGGCCGCCGGCACCCAGAAGGTGAACATGCGCGAGATCGACAGCTTGGTGCGGTTCTTCGACGACCCGCCCTGCCCACTGGACGCGATCCGGCCTATGCACGTGCGCAAGTACATGGATTGGCGGAAGGACGCGAAGGTCAGCGCGAACCGGGAGAAGGCGCTGCTGTCGCATATCTGGAACTGGGCGCGCGACCGCGGCTACACCGACCTGCCGAACCCCTGCGCCGGTATCAAGAGGAACCGGGAGCATGGGCGCGACGTGTACGTGGACGACGCCACCTTTGCCGCCGTGTACGCCGCCGCCGACCCCCTGCTACGCGATGCCCTGGACCTCGCATACCTGACCGGCCAGCGGCCGGCCGACGTGCACCTGATGGATCAGAGGCATATCCGCGACGGCGTGCTGTCGTTCCGGCAGCGGAAGACGAAATACCCCATCGAGATGGTGATAACGGGCGAGCTGAAGGTGCTGATCGATCGGTTGCTGGCGAAGAAGACCGGGCCTCTGCACAGCACGCGGCTGCTGGTGGACGACGACCAGTTGCCGGTCGGGCGCGACGCGCTGCGCTACCGGTTCGACAAGGCGCGGGCCGCCGCGGGCGTGGCGAAGGGCGATTTCCAGTTCCGCGACCTGCGCGCGAAGGCCGGCACGGACAAGGCGGATTCAGCGGGAGACATTCGGAAAGCGCAGCTGCAGCTGGGCCACGGTTCGGTGACGACAACGGAGATTTATGTGCGGCGAAGGAAGGGGGCGAAGACAACGCCGACGCGATAATTGCGTAGCGGTCCGGATATTGCGGAGCGGCGTTGCACCGCTGAAACCCTTGTCGCAATTGGTGGGCCGTGATGGATTCGAACCATCGACCAAAAGATTAAAAGTCTTCTGCTCTACCGACTGAGCTAACGGCCCATTGCATGCCCCGACTTCGCGTCGGGGGTGCGCATTCTAACCCATCTTGCGGCGCAGGCGAAGCCCGGCGCGATCAGACGTAGCGGGTCGGGTCCGGCACGCCGGCGTCGGCGAAGCCCTGGGCGCGCAGGCGGCAGGCGTCGCAGTGGCCGCAGGCCGCGCCGGTGGCGTCGGCGTTGTAGCAGGACACCGTCAGGCCGAAGTCCACGCCCAGGCGCACGCCTTCACGGACGATGTCGGCCTTGCTCAGGAACTGCAGCGGCGCGTGCACCTGGATGCCCGCCCCTTCCACGCCGGCCTTGGTGGCCAGGTTGGCGAGGGTCTGGAAGGCGCTGATGAACTCGGGGCGGCAATCGGGGTAGCCGGAATAGTCCACGGCGTTGACCCCGCAGAAGATGTCGTTGGCGCCCAGCACTTCGGCCCAGCCCAAGGCCACCGACAGCATGATGGTGTTGCGTGCCGGCACGTAGGTGACCGGAATGCCGTCACCGCCGGCTTCGGGCACGTCGATGTCGTCGGTCAGCGCCGAGCCGCCGATGCTGCGCAGGTCGACGTTGACCGTCTTGTGCGCCACCGCGCCCAGCGCCTTGGCCACGGCTGCGGCGGCGTCGAGTTCAGAGGTATGGCGCTGGCCGTAGCTGACGCTCAATGCGTGCACGGCGAAGCCCTGCTCGCGGGCGATGGCGACAACAGCGGCGGAATCCATGCCGCCGGACAGGAGGACAACTGCGTTCTTCATGAGGGTGTTTCCGGTGGTTTGCGGGAAAGCCAGCACGCTGTCCCGCGCCGGTACATCAAGGGACAACGAACGGGCTCAGCGGCCCGGTTCGTCGTCCCACAGAATCTTGTGCAGCTGCATCTGGAAGCGGACCGGCAGGCGGTCTTCGACGATCCAGTCGGCCAGTTCGCGCGGGCTTACCTGGCCCTTGCTGGGCGAGAACAGCACCATCGAGCGCTCGTTCAGGCGGTGCTCGCGCACCATTGCGCGCGCCCAGTCGTAGTCCTCGCGGCTGCACAGCACGAACTTGATCTGGTCGCGGCGGGTCAGCAGCGGCAGGTTTTCCAGGCGGTTACGCGCCATCTCGCCAGAACCGGGGGTCTTGAGGTCGACCACGCGCGACACGCGCGGGTCCACGCCGCTGACATCCAGGGCGCCGGAGGTTTCCAGCGACACGTCCAACCCGGCCTCGCACAGCTTCTCCAGCAGCACCAGGCAGCGCTTCTGCGCCAGGGGCTCGCCACCGGTCACGCACACGTGCTGTACGCCCTGGGCCAGCACTTCGCTGACGATCGCGTCGATATCCCACCAGGTGCCGCCGTGGAAGGCGTAGGCGGTGTCGCAGTAGGTGCAGCGCAGCGGGCAGCCGGTCAGGCGCACGAACACGGTCGGCCAACCGGCGGTATCGGCTTCGCCCTGCAGGGAGGTGAAGATCTCGGTGATCTTCAGCCGTGGCAGGGGCGACTGCACGATCTCGCTGGGGAGCGCGGCGGCGGCGGACAGGGTGCTGGTCATGGGAACATCTGGCGGTGAGGCTTCGGAAACGAGAGCAGCCACGCGTAACGCCTTTCACTGGCCTGGCGGTTGGCCCTCGGCGCATGCAGACGCGCTGAACAACGAGGACGCCTTGGATCAGCTGGGGCGCGGCGTGGCGCTACGGGGTGCGCGGGCCCCGCCGATGGAATCGGGGTGGGCCGGCGCGGAACAGACGATTATACCGGCCTTGGCCGGCCGGGGCCTCAGCGGATCTGCTGGCCGAGGCGGATGGCCTGCAGACGGTCCTGCGCGGTGCGCGCGGCGTCCGAGCCGGGATAGGTGTTGACGACCTGCTCCAGGGTGGCCTGGGCTTCGTCGATCCTGCCTTCGCCTTGCTGCGAAAGGCCGACCTTGAGCAGGCCGCCAGCGGCCTTGTCATGGGTCGGATAGCGCGCCAGAAGCTCGCGGAACTGCTCCTCGGCGAGCGGGAAATTGCGGGTGGCGTAGTAGCTCTCACCCAGCCAGTACAGGGCATTGGGGGTGTAGACGCCGTTCGGGTACAGCTCGAGGAAGCTGAGGAACAGCTGCGCCGAGTCATCGTACTTGCCGGCCTTGAGCGAATCGAAGGCGACGTTGTAGGCGGTGCGCTCGTCGCCGGAGGCGGCAAGGCTGCCCGGGTCGCCGTGCACTGCGGGCGGCCGCTCGGCGGCGGCCGCTGCCGGTACGGCGGGCTTGGGTGCGGGCGCCGGGACATTCGCCGCAGGCACTGGCGGAAGAATCGGGGCGCTGCCGCCTTCAAGACGGTTCAGACGTCCGTCCAGGTCCAGGTACTGGTCCTGCGAAGTCTGCTTCAGCTGGGCGTTCTCGTGCTGGAGCTGCTCAACGGTGCTCTGCAGCTGCTGCATCTGCTGGCGAAGCTGGTTGACCTGGTTCAACAGGTCCTGGTTGGAACTGTTGTTGTAGGCCTGCTGTTCAAGCGCGCCAACACGGTCGGCCAGGCTCTGCCGCTGGGCCTGCGCCGGTGCGGCAGCCACGAGGGCTGCCGCAACGACCAGCATCATCGATTTGATGCCAATGCGCATGGATTACTGCGCGGTGTAGACGATTTCGACGCGACGGTTCTGCGCCCAGCACGATTCGGTCGACTCGGTGCAGACCGGACGCTCTTCACCGTAGGACACGACGGTGATCTGGCTGGCCGAGCCACCGTTGGCCTGCAGGGCCGAGGAGACCGAGTTGCCACGGCGCTCACCCAGGGCCTGGTTGTAGGCGCGCGAACCACGTTCGTCGGTGTGACCCTGCAGGGTCATGCGGGCCGACGGACGGTCACGCAGGTACTTGGCGTGGCAGGCCATCTGGGCCTGGAATTCCGGACGGATGGTGTCCTGGTCCAGATCGAAGTTGATCACGCGCTGACGCAGGCAGGCGTCGGTGTCCAGATCGCCCGGGCCGTACAGGCCGGAGGTGGCCGGGCCGGTCGGCTGCGTGGTGCTGCCGGTGTCAACCGGGGCTTCCGGAGCTTCCTTCACCTTCTTGGAGCAACCGGCCAGGACGGCCACGGACAACAGGGAGACAAGCAAAACGCGGGAGGTCTTGTTCATACGGTACCTTTGAGGCTCCTAAAGCCGGATTTGGGATGAATACGGGCGAATATTAACACTCTGTTAGCGCTTTGTACGGTACGGCGACCAAGAAGGTTCGCGGACGTCACCGTCAGCCAGGACCAGCCGCTGGCGCACGCGCCCGTCAGCCGAAACCGCGTACAACACACCACGCCCACCCTCACGGGCGGCGTACAGCACCATGCTTGCGTTGGGAGCAAAGCTGGGCGATTCATCCAGCGAGCCCGGCGACAGCGTGCTCCAGCGCGGCGACCCCAGGCTGCTGTCCATCATCGCGATCTTGTAGGTATTGCCGCTGCCCTGGGCCACGACCAGCTTCTTGCCGTCGAAGGACACGCTCGGGGTGGCGTTGTAGTTGCCCTGGAAGGTCACGCGCGAGGCGCTGCCACCGCTGGACGGGACCTGGTAGATCTGCGGGCGGCCACCGCGGTCGGAGGTGAAGTACACGCTGGAGCCGTCCGCGCTCCAGGTCGGCTCGGTGTCGATGGCGAAGTGGTTGGTGAGCTGGGTGAGCTGCTTGCTGCCCAGATCCATCACGTAGATTTCCGGGTTGCCGCTGCGCGACAGCGACAGGGCCAGGCGGCGGCCATCCGGCGAGAACGACGGGGCGCTGTTGATGCCGCGGAAGCTGGTCACCAGCTCACGGGCGCCGGTGGCGATGTTCTGGATGTAGATCGCCGAATTGCCACGCTCGAAGCTGACGTAGGCCAGGCGGTTGCCGTCCGGGCTCCACGACGGCGACAGCAGCGGCTCGGCCGAGCGCACGATGGTCTGCGGGTTGAAGCCATCCGAATCGGCCACCATCAGCGCATAGCGCATGGCGTCGCCCTTGCCGCTGGCGGTGACGTAGGCAATGCGGGTCCAGAAGGCGCCGCGCACGCCGGTGATCTTCTCGTAGATGGCGTCAGCCATCTGGTGGGCCACGTCGCGCATGGCATTGCCACGGGCGGTCATGGCCAGGCCCAGCAGGCGCTCGCCCTTGGGCACGTCGTACAGTTCGTACTCGACGCGGAAAGCGCCGGCACCGGCGTCCATGACCCGGCCGACCACGATGTAGTTCTGCTTCAGCGCGCGCCAGGTGGCGAACTGGATCTCGCTGCCACGGGTCGGCTTCTCAACGATCTGTGCTTCGGGAAGGGTCCGGAACTGGCCCGAACGCTCCAGGTCGGCCCGTACCACCGACGCCACGTCGGTCTCCGGCGCCGCACCCGAGCCCTGGTAGGGCATGGGGACCACGGTAATGGGCAGGGCGGAGGCGTTGCCGCCGATGATGTCGATATCCAGGCCCCTCTGCTGCGCGACGGCGGCGAAAGGCAGCAACAACAACGCCGCGAACACGGCAAACCAGCGAGGCATCTTCTTCATGGGCGCTCTATAGGGGGAAAACCAGAACGAGGGATAACAGCAGTGCGGTGAACAGTTTCGCAATCATGAACCAACCGGGTGTGAAATCCGAGTCGTCGCGCTACAGAAAATCACGATTCGTTAACAGAGCGGCGCCCGACCGGTTCTACTGAATGTCGAATTCGAGGTTGATCCGCCGCTCGAAGACGGCTTCAAACCCGCGGTAAGGCAACGGACCGGCGTTGAGCACTGCCGCTTCCAGTGATCGCTTTCCGGCTTCATCAAAGCCGCAGGGACTGATGGCTGTGGCGCTGACGACCAGCCCACCGGGAATCTGCACAACGGTAACCGAGCATCGGGACCCCGGAGCCATGCCGTCCGGCCGAATCCACTTCTCCAGAATCGGCGCCTGGAGTGCAGCGACGTAACGGGATTTCAGGGCGGCAGACGGCTCCGTTTCCGCGCCGGCAGGTGGCGCCTCGGTAGCGGCGCCAGCCGGCACCATGGCAGCCAGCAAGAGGGATGCGGAGAGTGGAATCAGGGCAGCATGCTGCCAGCGCGGACGGAGGTTCATGGACGACCCGGAGAGTGGACCGCCGCATGGTGCTGGACGCCCGTGCCGGCGTCCAGTCCGTCCGGGCGCGGACCGCCCGGGATCAGTTGTCCTGGGCGGTGAAGGTGAAGTTGAGCTGGCGGTCGAACACTGTCTCGAAACCGCGGTACGGCAGTGGCTGGGCATTGAGCACAGCGGCTTCGATCGAGCGGCGGCCGGCCTCGTCGAACGGGCAATCCGGGCTGACCTTGGCCGAAAGCACGTTGCCCCCTATCACCTGCATGATGACGATCTTGCAGCGCTGGCCGAATGGCACGTTGTCCGGCCGCGTCCATGAGGCCAGCACCTTCTGCTGGATGGCCGCTGCGTACTTGGCGCGCAGGTCGTCGCTGTTGCCGCCGCCGCCAGCGGCTGGCTGTGCGGCACCGCTGGAACCGGCGCTGGACTGCCCCGCCGCTGCGCGGGCCGCGGCCAGCTGGCGCAGCTTCTGCTCGGCCAGCTTGGCCTCCTTCTCGGCGGCCTCGCGGCGGCTGCGGAGCTCGGCGAGCTTCTTCTGCTTCTCGGCCTCGGCCTTGACGTCGTTGGCCTTCTGCTCCTGCTCGGCCAGTTTCTTCTTCTGCGCGGCCTCTTCCTGCTGCTTGGCCAGGCGGAGCTTCTGTTCGGCCTCTTCCACGCGCTTGCGCTCGGTCAGGTCGATCTGCTCCTGGCGGCGCTTGGCTTCCTGTTCCTGCTTTGCCTTTTCGGCCGAGATCGACATCGCGTTGACCGCTTCCTGGTCAACCGTATCCGGCTGGGCAATACGCTCCTGCGCGTTCTGCTGCTGCGGCGTCGGCGCATCCTGCGGACGCGGTTCGGGCAGCGGCTGCGGCGGCGGCACGGTGTCTTCCTCCACCGGGACCGGCTCGGCCACCGGCTCGGGCAGATCCGGCAGCTTCTCCGAGGCGCGCAGTGCCTGTCGCGCGGCGGCCGCTTCGGACGCGCTCAGCTGCAGGCTGGCCTCGATGGCCGGATCGCCGGCAGCCGCTTCGGTGCTGCGCTGGGGTGACCACAGCCAGGCGGCAATGAACACCAGCGCGAGCAGCACGTGGACCAGGATCGCCAAGGCGATCGGCAGGCCCCACTCGCCTTCCTGCTGGCGCTGCGGTGGCAGGGCTTCAGCGTGCATCGGTCGCCAGGCCCACCTTTTCCACGTTGGCGCGCTTGATCACGTCCATCGCCGCGACCACCTTTTCATAGGCCACCGCTTTGTCGGCAGCCACGATCACGCGCAGGTTCTTGTCCTGCGCGGCGAGCGCGCCGAGCTGGGCCTGCAGCTGGGCGGCGTCCATCGGCGCCGGCTCCTTGGCCTCGGGCAGCTTCAGGCTGAGCTGGCCGTCCAGGCGCACCGAGACGATCACCGGGTCCTGCTTGCTTTCCAGCGCCTTGGCCTGAGAGCTGGGCAGGTCGACTTCAAAGCTCAGGGTGAGCAGCGGCGCGGTGACCATGAAGATGATCAGCAGCACCAGCATGACGTCGATATACGGCACGACGTTGATTTCGGATTTGAGCTTGCGGCGCTTGCGGCGGCCGATGGCAGCGGTCATGGCAGAGTCCTTGTGCTGGGCGCTTACTCGTCGCCTGCGGACTGGCGCTGCAGGATCGAGCT
>Ga0209050_1000387_pt1 | contig 83122 bp, 94 predicted proteins | sample Araplavi_mTSA_r2_FD_184276 | JGI IMG/M metagenome (GOLD analysis project Ga0209050, IMG submission 184276) | Arabidopsis root microbial communities from North Carolina, USA - plate scrape MF_Cvi_mTSA_r2 (SPAdes) (version 2) | ecosystem: Host-associated > Plants > Roots > Endosphere | place: USA...
GCTCACCGACCAGTTTCAGGAATTGCTTGGGCTGGTCGCTGCGCGACGCCGGCCACAGACGCGTGCCTGAGCCGCCGCACAGGATCACCGGATAGATCGAAGCCAAGATATGTCCCCACACACTTTAAGTCTTTGCCCTCCTGATAGAGGGTCATTGCGAAGGGTGCTTAAAGCCAAAGCGGGAAGGAACGAAGAGTTTTCATCCTTCTGGCGTGTTGGCGTGCAGTTCGGTCAGCCAGGCGTCGGCCGTGGCGTCCGACGGCATCCGCCAGTCGCCGCGCGGAGACAGGGCGCCCCCGGATGAAATCTTCGGCCCGTTCGGCACGGCGGAGCGCTTGAACTGATTGGCGAAGAACCGCTTCAGGAAAAGCTCGAGCCATTTCTTGATCTCGGCCAGGTCATAGGCGCGGCGGGCGCTGTCGGGCAGGCCGACCGGCCAGGCGCCCTTGTCTGCGTCGTGCCAGGCGCTCCAGGCCAGGAAGGCGATCTTGGACGGCGCCATGCCGTAGCGGGTCAGATAGTAGAGGTTGAAGTCCTGCAGCGCGTAGGGACCGACGAAACTCTCCGTGGCCTGCACCGCCTCGCCCGGGATCAGCTCCGGCGAGATCTCGGTGGCCAGGATGTCCTCCAGCAGGGCCGTCGTGGCCGCGTCGACATCGCCCGAATGGGCCACGAAGCGGATCAGGTGCTGGATCAGCGTCTTGGCCACCCCGCCATTGGGATTGTAGTGGCTCATCTGATCGCCGACGCCGTAGGTGCACCAGCCCAGGGCCAGCTCCGACAGGTCGCCGGTGCCGACCACCATGCCCTTGAAGTGATTGGCCAGCCGGAACAGGTAGTCGGTGCGCAGCCCCGCCTGGACGTTCTCGAAGGTCACGTCATAGACCGGCTCACCCTTGGCGAAGGGGTGGCCCAGGTCGGCCAGCATCTGCCTGGCGGCCGGGCGGATGTCGATCTCCTCGGCCGTGATCCCCATCGCCTTCATCAGCGCCCAGGCGTTGGACTTGGTGCGGTCCGAGGTGGCGAAGCCGGGCAGGGTGTAGCCGCGGATGTCCGAACGCGGTCGGCCCAGCTGGTCCATGGCCTTGGCCGCGACGATCAGGGCGTGGGTCGAGTCGAGACCGCCCGAGATGCCGATCACCAGGCTTTTCGATCCCGTCGCCGCGACGCGGCGGGCCAAGCCCTGGACCTGGATGTTGTAGGCCTCGTAGCAGTTCTCGCGCAGCTTGGCCGGGTCGGAGGGCGTGAACGGGAAGCGTTCTATCCCGCGCACCAGGGCCAGGTCGCCCTTCGGCGCCGCGAACGTGAACGGGACGACCCGGAACGGGACCTTGGGCGGGGCCAGGGCCATGGAGTCGCCGAAGCTGCCGACCCGCATGCGCTCCTGGCGGATCCGCTCGACATCGATGTCGGCGAAGGTCCAGGCCGGACCGGTCGAGAACCGCGCGGTCTCGGCCAGCAGGTGACCCATCTCGTGGATGTCGACATGACCGTCCCAGGCCAGGTCCGTCGAGCTCTCGCCCGCCCCGGCGGCCGAATAGACATAGGCCGCGATCATCCGCGAGGACTGGCTGGCGCACAGCAGGCGGCGGGTCTCGGACTTGCCGATGGTGATGTTGCTGGCCGACAGGTTCAGCAGGATCTCGGCCCCGGCCAGGGCCTGGGCGGTGCTGGGCGGTGTGGGCGTCCAGACGTCCTCGCAGATCTCGATCCCGACAGTGAACGCTGTCGGGCCGCTGGCGCGGAAGAGGACGTCGGTCCCGAACGGGACGGCCTGGCCGGCCAGGCTCAGCGTCTTGCCGGCGATCCCGGCCCCCGGCGTGAACCAGCGGCGCTCATAGAACTCGCGATAGTTGGGCAGGAAGCTCTTGGGGACCACGCCCAGCACCTTGCCGCCCTGGATCGCCACGGCAGTATTGTAGAGCCGGCCGGCGTCGCGCAGCGGCGCGCCGACGACGATCATCGGGGCCAACGCCTTACTCTCGTCGGCCAGGGTCGCGATCGCCGCCTCGACGGCGTCCAGCAGCACCTCCTGCTGGAGCAGATCGTCGATCGTGTAACCGGTCAGGCCCAACTCCGGGAACACGATCACGGCCACGCCGGCGTCGTGCGCCTCGCGCGCCAGGGCGAGCACGCTCTGAGCGTTCACGGCCGGATCGGCCAGCTTCACCTTCGGGACCGCGGTCGCCATCCGGACGAAGCCATGGCGATAGGGCGAGAAGAACGACGGACTACCCAAGCGACGCGCCTTTCCGAGTTATGCTAAAAGTGAGCATAAGCTGTGCTCCAGCTATAGCGCCTGCGGACGATGTTGCATAGCGCCCACGACAGGCGTCCGGCTCCCCGTTTAAGCCTGTGTCGCGGGTTGACCCCCAGGGGTTCCCATGCGACTGCGCCCCTCGCGCAGCCCCGCAAAACAAAGACAAGACGGAACTTCCATGCCCGTTTCGCCCATCAAGATGGCCGACGCGATCCGCGTCCTTTCCATGGACGCCGTGCACAAGGCCAAGTCCGGACACCAAGGCATGCCGATGGGCATGGCCGACGTGGCGACGGTCCTGTGGGGCAAGTTCCTGAAGTTCGACGCCAGCCAGCCCGACTGGGCCGACCGCGACCGCTTCGTGCTGTCGGCCGGCCACGGCTCGATGCTCCTGTATTCCCTGCTTCACCTGACCGGCTTCAAGGCCGTGACGATGAAGGAGATCGAGAACTTCCGTCAGTGGGGTTCGCTGACCCCCGGCCACCCGGAAGTGCATCACACCCCCGGCGTCGAGACCACGACCGGCCCGCTGGGCCAGGGCCTGGCCACCGCCGTCGGCATGGCCATGGCCGAGGCGCACCTGGCCGGCCGCTTCGGCCATGACCTCGTCGACCACCGCACCTGGGTGATCGCCGGTGACGGCTGCCTGATGGAAGGCGTCAGCCACGAGGCCATCAGCATCGCCGGCCGCCTGCGCCTGAAGAAGCTGACGGTGCTGTTCGACGACAACAACACCACCATCGACGGCGAGGCCACGATCGCCGAGACCGGCGACCAGGTCGCCCGCTTCAAGGCCGCCGGCTGGGCCGTGAAGGTCGTCGACGGCCACGACCACGGCAAGATCGCCGCCGCCCTGCGCTGGGCCACCAAGCAGGACCGCCCGACCATGATCGCGTGCAAGACGCTGATCTCGAAGGGCGCGGGTCCCAAGGAAGGCGACCCCCACAGCCACGGCTACACCCTGTTTGACGACCAGATCCGCGACGCCCGCGTCGCCATGGGCTGGGACGCCGAGCCCTTTACCGTGCCGGCCGACATCGCCAGCGCCTGGAAGAGCGTCGGCCGTCGCGGCGCCAAGGTTCGCAAGGCCTGGGAAGCCAAGCTGGCCGCCTCGACCCACGCCAGCGACTTCACCCGCGCCATGAAGGGCGAACTGCCGGCGGGCGCCTTCGAGGCCGTCGACGCCCATATCGCCAAGGCCCTGGAGACCAAGCCGGTCAACGCCACGCGCGTGCACTCGGGCGCGGCCCTGGATCACCTGATCCCGTCGATCCCGGAAATGATCGGCGGCTCGGCCGACCTGACCGGCTCGAACAACACCCTGGTCAAGGGCATGGGCGCGTTCGATGCCCCGGACTACACCGGCCGCTACGTCCACTACGGCGTGCGCGAGTTCGGCATGGCCGCGGCCATGAACGGCATGGCCCTGCACGGCGGGATCATTCCCTATTCGGGCACGTTCCTGGCCTTCGCCGACTACAGCCGCGCCGCCATCCGCCTGGGCGCGCTGATGGAAGCCCGCGTCATCCACGTGATGACGCACGACTCCATCGGGCTGGGCGAGGACGGCCCGACCCACCAGCCGGTGGAACAGGTCGCGTCCCTGCGCGCCATCCCCAACCTGCTGGTCTTCCGTCCGGCCGACGCGGTGGAAGCCGCCGAGTGCTGGAAGGTCGCCCTGCAGAGCCAGCGCACCCCGTCGGTCATGACCCTGTCGCGCCAGAAGACCCCGCACGTCCGCACCGCCGGCGGCGATCTGTCGGCCAAGGGCGCCTATGAGCTGCTGGCCGCCGAGGGCGGCGAGGCCCAGGTCACCATCTTCGCCTCGGGCACGGAGGTCGGCGTCGCCGTGGCCGCGCGCGACATCCTGCAGGCCAAGGGCAAGCCGACCCGCGTCGTCTCGACCCCCTGCTGGGAACTGTTCGACAAGCAGGACGCCGCCTACCAGGCCTCGGTCATCGGCAAGGCGCCAGTGCGCGTGGCCGTGGAAGCCGGCATCCGCATGGGCTGGGAGCGCTTCATCGGCGAGAACGGCAAGTTCGTCGGCATGAAGAGCTTCGGCGCCTCGGCCCCGTTCGAGCGCCTCTACAAGGAATTCGGCATCACCGCCGAAGCCGTCGCGGAAGCCGCGTCGGCCTAAGGTCCTTCCCCTTTTAGTGTCATCCCGGAAGCCTCGAAGAGGCTATCCGGGACCCAAGGGCCGGCGCAGTGCGGTTGCCCCTGGGTCCCGGCTCGGCGCGCTACGCGCTTGGCCGGGATGGCAGCTTAAAAGGACACCCCGAACCGCAGGATCGCCACCAGGGTGTGGCCGACGCCGCCGTCGGCGCCCGGGTTCTTCACATATTGCAGGTCAGGCTGGACCGTGACCGGCCCGATCCTGTCCGAATAGGTCACCTCGACGGCGCTCTCCGAGTGCGTCAGGCGCTGGCCCGCGTCGAAGGCGTTGTCGCGGAACTTGCCCGACAGGAACGCCTGGTTGACGCCCACCGAGAACGCGCTGTCCGGGCGGCTCTCGAAGACGTGTTCGACCAGCACCCCGGCCTGCCAGCCGCCCTTGAAGGCGGTGGTGTCGCCGTCCGAGACGCCCAGGCGGGCGAAGGCGGTAGTCTTGCGACCCTCGTCGCCGCCGGCCAGCTGCCGCTCCAGCAGGGCATAGGCGCCCTTGGCGGTGGCATGGACCGGACCGCCGGCGGGCGTGACGGCGCGGATGTCGTCCTGCTTGTCGGTGTACTGCCAGGTCCCGAAGGCCACCTTGCCGCGCCCTTGCCAGCCGGCCTCGGCGATCAGCAGCACGCCATTGTCGAACGAGGTGTGGACCCCACCCGGATCGCCCAGCACCCCGGCGTTGGCGTTGAGCACCGCGGCTTGGGCGTAGAGGGTCTCGTTCGGCGTCCAGCGGGCGCGGACGGCCAGGGCGGTGGACGGGAAGATCGACGGACCGTTGGGGCCCGTGGCCGCCAGTTCCGAGCCGATGCCGAACGCCGGCGCGATCAGCAGGCCGGCGCTGTCGTTCGAATAGAACTCGCTGTTCAGGTCATACAGGCCGGCGCGAATCGAGCCCTTGTCACCGAAGCCCTGCTCGACCCAGGCCTCGAACAGGCGTGCGCGCTGGCGGGAGACCTCGATATTGTCGACGCCCTGCAGCGTGCCGGCGTCGTCGTTGGGCGTAGCGCCGCTGTTGTTGAGCAACAGGACGTGGGCGCTCGCGCCTTTCCAGCCGACGGCCTTGTCCAGATCGAGATCGGCCGAGACCTGCAGGTCGTCCAGAAGCCGACCCCGCTTGGCCAGGCCGCCGCTGACCGTGCCGGTCACGTCCGCCGTGTAGCTGACGCCCAGCTGCAGCGCCGAACTCTCGCCCGCGCGAGCGGCATTGGCCCCCAACAGCGCCGCGGCGATGATGAAGGATCCGGCCGCCAGGCGATGGGCGAGTCGATCGATGTTGGATTGGCGCATTCTAGCCCCCGCTGGCCCGACGTTCGATCGGGCGAGCGGCCAACCTCACGCGGGGCGGGGCGCCATCCGGTAAACCCGGACTGTGGCGAGTCGTCGCAGAATCCGCGGCGGATCACGGGATTCCGCATCCCTGCGGCGAGATGACGCTGACGCTGACGGAAAGGGCAAGAACGTGCATGGCCAAGCTCGCGCCGGCGAAACGTTCAGTTGCACATGTCTGGGAGGTCCTTGGTGGAGCCGAGGATGATTTGGGGATCTAACCAGGATGTCTCATACTGTCTCAAAACTCCTGTATCATCATATAGTTGATAGAATTTCCCGTTTCAGATAGTCTCATTTTGTTCCCTAAAATCCGCATCAAAAGTGTGGGGAAAATGAGGGGAAAATTGGAGGCTCGAAAACAGGGACTTCTAACTTGTCGCTCACAGCCCTCAAGGTGAAGAACGCGAAAGCCGGTCGCCACTGCGACGGACGAGGCCTGTATCTCGATGTTCAGCCGAGTGGATCGCGGTCATGGCTTTTCCGCATCCAGTTCCAGGGGGTGCGTCGCGATTTCGGCTTGGGCTCGGTACGGGACGTCTCCCTCGCCGATGCGCGGATCGCGGCGGCCGAGATGCGCCGTAAGGTCAGGAGCGGGGGCGACCCAGCCGCCGACCGTCGAAGCGCTCGTCGGTCCACCCTGTCGTTCGAGTCCGCTGCCCGCGCCTGTTACGAGACCTTGAAAGCCGGTTGGAAGGACAGCCGGCAAGGTATTTGGATCGCCAGCTTCGAGCGGCACGTCTTTCCGATGATTGGCTCCAAGCCCGTGGACAAGGTCGATGCGCTCGTTGTTCGGGATGTTCTGGAGCCGATTTGGCTGACGGTGCCTGATACCGCCAATAAGGTGCTTCAGCGGATCAATGCGGTTCTCGACTTCGCTCACATCAAGGGCTGGATTGACAAGGAAGTTTCCCTGCGATCGGTCCGCAAGGGACTTCCGCGCCAGAACAATACTGGCTCGCACTATGCGGCGATGCCCTATCAGGACGTGCCGGCCTTCCTCCAAGCAGTTGCGGCGATGCCGCCGACCCTTGGTCGGGATGCGCTGCAACTGACCGTCTACACAGCTGTACGCTCCAACGAGACGCGGTTTGCGGTCTGGAGCGAATTTGACCTCGACAAGGGCGTCTGGTCGATTCCGGCCGAGCGTATGAAGATGAAGGTGGCCCATGCCATCCCGCTATCGAGGCCCGCCCTCGCTCTCCTACGGCGGATGCGCGACGCCCGGGTGGACGACGATGAACTCCTGTTCTCTCCAAATGGGGTCAAACCCATCAGCGACATGACGATGTCCAAGGTGCTCCGCGACATGAAGGTCGAGAATGTGACCGTTCACGGTTTCCGCAGCGCCTTCACAGACTGGTCGTCGGAAATGACCGACTTCCCCAAGGAGGTCGCCGACAAGGCATTGGCGCACAAGATTCCAGATCGGGTCGAAGCCGCCTATCGCAGGACTGACTTTTTCGAGAAGCGGCGTAAGCTGATGCAGGCCTGGGCTGACTATCTGTCCACGTCCGCAGAGCCAAAGACCAAGTCAGCTTAGCTTGCGGCGACAGTGCGCTGCCTGATTTCCGTGGCGCCTATCTTCCCCTTTCGTCCGCGCGAAAATTGGCAGGGTCGTTGATCCAACGGTTGATCGCAGACTCATGCCATCCCGCACCGTGGACGCTGATAGGCACCTGGCGAGGGAAAGTGCCCTCACCGATCTTCCGATAAAGGGTCGATCGGCTAAGCCCGGTGCGTGCCAGCACGGTCTTTAGGCGGACGATGCGGTCGAGATCGGCCATCGCTTTACGCTCCACAGACTGGGATCTGAAGGCATTGGATGGGCCAGAATTGGATTGCTCGCCGCCGACGGCAAGGCCTGGCGGGGCCAGATCGTACTCTGGGAAACAAAGACAGGCCCTAGGCGCCTCTAGCGTAGGTGAAAACGTACCTTCATGACGCTCGCTCGGTGCTCTAACGAGGCTGGCGGGGTTGGCTGCGGCGCTACCGTCCTACTTTTTAAGACGAACACCCGGACCCGCACCGTCGTCCTCCGGAATGAATATCACTCCGGCCTCGTCCAAAGCCTTTCTCACCGCTTCCACGTTGCCAGCCGAGCGCTGACCGGGGCCGGATGGCCCCTCCATACGGCGAATGCTCATCATCGACAGGCCAGCAGCTTCAGCTAGCTGAGGCTGGGACCATTCCAGAAGGGCTCGGGCGGCCCTGATCTGCGAAGCGGTGAGCAGCATATTTGAACACTTTTGGTTCCGAAGAGAACATTCTATGTTGCTTCGGTGTTTCGCGGCGTGGTACGACAGTGTTCTTACGTGAACACAAAGGTTCAGGCCATGGACTCGCGCCATATGGCGGAGAGTGCGGACGTGCGCGCGCGCCAGTTATCCAGGCGCAGCGTCCTCTCCGGTGGCTCCGCAGCACCCTTCATTACGCAGAGCCATGCTCCTGGCAGTGCCGACCCGGCCGTGTCGATCTGCACTCGCTGGCTCGCCATCGACGCCGAACAGCGCCGCCTCCAGCTCGAATGGGGCACGCTCGAAGGCCGGCTGATGACCAAGCGCAATTGGTACAAGCTCACACCGGAACAGCGGGCCGAAATCCCCGAGGGAGCCAGGCTCGCCGAGATCGATGCGCGTCTCGATGTGCTGGAGGTCGAGGGACATGTCCTCCTGAAGGCGATGCGGCCGAAACCGGCGAAGAGCTTTGAGGCCGTCATCGCCAATCTCTCGGTGGCGGCGCGGCTGATCGTCTTTGAAGACCATCCCGAGGCGCACGGCCTGATCACTCGTGCGGGCCGCGACCTCGCCGCCTTCTCCGGTGGAAAGTGACCCGCCGCGTCGCCTGGCGGCGCGATGGCGCCGACCGCACGCTGGCGGCGGCGTTCCGTCGTAACGCCACCGGCTTCCTTGAAGGCGCCGAGGCGGCGCTGCCGCGATACCCGGAGGCGACGCGCTACTTCCTAGCCATCGCTATCGAACTGGCGTTGAAGGCTTACCTGCTCGACCGAGGGATCAGCGACGACTGGAACCGCGTCTATCTCCGGCACGACCTCGCCAAGACGCTAAGGTTCGCGCGCCGCGCCGGCTTCAATGGCGCCTCTACCGGGGTCGCCGAGCTGGCTGCGCTCTTTGGCCCCTATTACCAAGTCCATGGCATCTCGCGGATGACGCCGGACGAGATTGTATCTGTGTGCTGGCGTCAGGCCTGCACGACGGTTCGGAAGCTCATCGCCGCCGTGGTTGAGACCGCAGGGCTCGCCCCCTTTGTTGAGGGGGACGTCGCGTGACGGTGCGCCTCCACCTGCCATGGCCGTTCGTGGTGAGTCAGTGGTGGCGTTGGCGACATCCCTATCTCTGGCGCGGCCGGATCTTCGATCCGCACGACACCCAACAGGTCATGTCCTACGCGGTGCTGCGTCTTCGCCAGGAGACGCGGGACGTCTTCCTGCTCAATCACATTCAGGCGCTCGACTACGCTCTGATCGCTCGCCACCTGGGCATCTCCGCCGCCGAAGTCCAGGCGCGCCTGGCCGATGCGCTTTGCGAGATTTCCCGGACGATCGCTCTGATCGAGCGCGCCCGTCCTCATCCCAACAATCCAGCCAAAGCGGAGCATCCCGATGTCTGACGACAAGGGGCCATTCGCCGTCTCCCGCCGCGTCGTGATCGGCGCTGCGGGCGCCGCACCCGTCGTTGCCAAGACCGGAGCCGGAGCGGCGATTCAGGACCAAGCCATCGCCCGTTGCGACGAATGGCTAGCGCTCGACGCAGAGATCGATCGCCTGGGTAATCGCTGGTCGGACCTGGAAACCATTCTCGTGAGGCAGAGGCGGTGGGAGCGCATGACGCCGGAGGAGCGCGGAGAGCTGTTGCCCTCCGAGGAGATGGACGCCATCGACAAGCAGCTCGAACCGCTGTTCGAGCAGCGTGAGACATGGCTGGAGGGGCTCGCCACTATTCGCGCCACCGACATTCACGGTGTTGTCGCCAAGCTGGAGGTGGCGTTGCGGGTCATGGTCCATCAGCAGGGAGATGGCTACGACCTCTTCAAGGCGACGATGGAGGAACTACGCACCGCGCGCTGTCCGAATTGCGGGGCGCCCGTTTGCAAGCGCTAGCCGCGCCCCTTCCGGCAACCGCCTTGCCCGCCCCAACCTGCGGGAGCCAGGACCGGAATGGTCGGTGCTCGCCCTGGAGCGCTTGGAGAGCCTCTGCCGGGCGGGCAGGTGCGGGTCAAGGGCGGCTTCGCCGTCGCTCCGCGAGACGCCCGCAGGGCGTCCCCTTGACGCGCGCCAGCCCGTCCGGCCCTTGTTCCACCAAGCGATCCAGGGCGTCTTGTCTCCGAGCGAAGGTCGGTGTCGGCTGCAAGCCCAGTGCTTGGCCGGACAGGCCCGGCCAAGCCGCCTCGTCAGCGCACGCGCTGGAAGCGGACACGCTCCTTGCCCGCGATGAGAAAGGCGTCGTAGCCCGCGTCGCCCCAGGCCTTACGCTGCACTTGGCTCGTGTAGGGATCGGTGGTGTTCGCCCACCACTGTTGCCGAGCCGCGCTCTTGGGGAGCATGGCGCCGAGGATGCGCTCGATCTCGGCGAAGGTCAGTTCGAGTTCGTCTTGACGCTGGCGACGCAGATGACCCGACAGGGGATCGTCCTTGGACATCCCCCAGCATCGCCGATTGGTCCGGACACGTCGAATCCACACGCGACTAGCGCGAGTGGAGAACGACCTTGAAAAGCCACGCTTGCGAGCGTCTTTGCCGCCGTAAGCACTTTCCAGGATTGACGGCGTTGCCGGCGATCCGACCCATGGAGAATTTCGTGACCGATACGCCTGAAGCCCGCACGCCGAACGCCGTCGATCTCCACGTTGGCGGCCGCGTTCGTATGCGTCGCAAGATGCTGAACATGAGCCAGGAACATCTCGCCGACGCGCTGGGGCTGACCTTTCAACAGGTGCAGAAGTACGAGCGCGGCGCCAACCGGGTCAGCGCCAGCAAGCTCTATGAGATCGCCAAGACGCTTCAGGTCCCAGTGTCGTTCTTCTTCGATGGTCTCGCCGATCCGGTGACCAATGAAAACGATGATGTCGGCGCCGCCGCCGACCGGATCGTCACCGAGTTCCTCAACACGCCCGAGGGCATGGAACTGGCTGAGATGTTTCCCAAGATCGGCCGGGGCAGCGTCCGCCGACAGGTTCTCGACCTCGTCCGCGCCATGGCTGAGGAAAGCTCGCCCCGCAACGCGTCTTAGGCTCCAGCGGCCAGCATTTCGCCAATCAGGTCGAGCAGCTCGGACGGCGTATAGGGCTTCTGGATGAACCGGGCTCCAGCCGGCAAGTCGCTGGCCTGGAGCGCCGCCGCTCCGCTGGTAATCAGGATTTTCAACGCTGGCACGCGCATGGCGACCAGGTGTGCCAGGCCCGCGCCGTTGATCTCGCCTGGCATGTCGACGTCGGTGAACATCAGGGCGATGTCGGGACGGGCATCGATGAGCGCCAGCGCCTCTTCAGCGTTCACGGCCTCCAGGCAGTGGAAACCGCCATCAGTAAGGATGTCGCAGGCCAGCATCCGAACCAGCACTTCGTCATCGACGACCAGCAGAATGGGGGCCGCTGGCAGGCTTTCACTATCGATTGTCATGGTCGCGCCCCAACGACGCAACGCCAGGAAATGCCAAGCGCGAGAGTCGCATACCCGACTAACCCGAGACGGGGATTTCTGTTGCACGATTTCGGCGATTGCCTGGGGTTGTCTCTGAGAAGGCACAACCCGCGCCGGATCAGGGGGCTCGATCAGCCGCACCGGACTCGAACGCCCTCCTTCCACCGCGTCGCCATAACGCCAGGGTGTGCTCGGCGTCGTCGGCTTTGAGCATGGTCGCCAGGAACGTGAACGCGCCGTAGAGCGCGGCGCGATCATCGCGGGCGAGTTCGACGAGGCCGGCCTTTTGCACCAGGCCACCCAGTTCGATCAGGTGGCGGGTGCGCTCGCGCCGCTTCACCACCCACGCCCGCGTGTCGGTTCTGGCTCGCCGCGCTTCCAGCCGATGGCGCGCGGCCTTGGCCCGGCGCTCTGCGTCATTGCTCGCCGCCAGCGCTAGGCGCAGGGGCGCTCGACCCGCCGCGAAAGAACCCGGCGCCGCGCTTCCTCCAGCCCTCCTTGCGCGCGGCGTTCCCGGCATCGGCCAGATCCAGAAGTCCGCCGGCCAAGGTATCGATGTCGAGTGTGTCGGCGCCCGTGGCGATCACCAGCTCGCCAAGCTGCCTGACCTTACGATCCTTCAGGGTCTTGGCCTTGTCTTCGAGGCTCTTAAGTTCCGCGTCGAAGTCACGAGGTTTGCGCATTCCAAGTCTCCAGGTTTCGATGATGCGCCAATCGTAAATCAGGGCATCCGGGAATGCTGTAAGGTCGCCGGAACACACTGGGACGGGACGGTCCCTCCCGAGATTCTTTCTTGGGAGGGCGCGCTTATACGTCGTGCCGACGTGCGCTCAGGGTAGTAAGTGGTCTGTCGCCATGGCGATCTACCACTTCAGCGTCAAAGTCATCAGCCGCGCCACCGGGGCCAGCGCCGTGGCCTCGGCCGCCTATCGCTCCGCCAGCCGGCTGCACGACGAACGGCTCGATCGCGACCACGACTTCACCAACAAGAGCGGCGTCGTCCACTCCGAGATCCTGCTGCCGGACGACGCGCCCGAGCAGCTTTCCGACCGTGCCACGCTGTGGAACACCGTCGAGGCCGGCGAAAAGCGCAAGGACGCCCAGCTCTCTCGCGAGGTCGAGTTCGCCATTCCCCGCGAGATGGACCATGCCCAAGGGATCGAGCTGGCCCGCGACTTCGTCCAGCGCGAGATGGTCGATCGCGGCATGGTCGCCGACCTCAATGTGCATTGGGACATCGGCGCTGACGGCCTGGCCAAGCCCCACGCCCACGTCATGTTGTCGATGCGCGAAGTTGGCGAAGAGGGTTTCGGCGCCAAGGTGCGCGACTGGAACCTCACCGAGTTGGTCGAGCACTGGCGCGAGGCCTGGGCCGACCACGTCAATGAGCGGCTGGCCCGGCTCGATATCGACGCGCGGATCGATCATCGCAGCCTCGAAGACCAGGGCATCGACCTGGAGCCGCAGCACAAGATCGGGCCAGCGGCCGGACGCATGGCCGGCGAAGGCGTCGAGACCGAGCGGCTTGAAGACCATCACCGCATCGCCCGCGAGAACGGCGAGAAGATCATCGCCGATCCGCGCATCGCGCTGGAGGCGATCACCCACCAGCAAGCGACCTTTACCCGCTACGACTTGGCGAAGTTCATCCACCGCCATTCAGACGGCAAGGAGCAGTTCGACTGGGCCATGAGCGCGGTGCATGCTTCGCCCGAGATGGTGGCGCTGGGCCAGGACGGGCGAGGCCAGGATCGCTTCACCAGCCGCGAGATGCTCGCGGTCGAGGACCGGCTGCATCGCGCTAGTGAAGTGATGGCGGAGCGTCGGGCGCACGGCGTCAGTGAGCTGGAACAGCGGCGCGCCCTGGCGCGAGCCGCGCAACGTGGTCTCGTCCTGTCCGGCGAGCAGAAGGCGGCGTTCGAGCACGTCACCCAGGCCCGCGATCTGGGCGTAGTGGTCGGCTATGCCGGCACGGGCAAGTCGGCGCTGCTGGGCGTGGCGCGGGAGGCCTGGGAAGATGCCGGCTATCGCGTCCAGGGCCTGGCGCTGTCGGGCATCGCCGCCGAGAACCTGGAGGGCGGATCGGGCATCGCCACGCGCACGATCGCCAGCCTTGAACACCAGTGGGCGAAAGACCGCGAGTTGCTCGACGCCCGCGACGTGCTGGTGATCGACGAGGCCGGGATGATCGGCTCGCGGCAGATGGAGCGCCTGCTGTCGGCGGCCGAGACGGCCGGGGCCAAGGTGGTGCTGGTTGGCGATCCCGAGCAGCTTCAGGCGATCGAGGCCGGGGCGGCGTTCCGGTCGATCGCCGAGCGTCATAGCCACATCGAGGTCACTCAGGTTCGCCGGCAGCATGAAGACTGGCAGCGCGACGCCACGCGGCATCTGGGCACCGGCCGGACCGGCGAGGCGCTGGCGTCCTACGAGGCGCGCGGCATGGTCCACGCCGCCGAGACGCGCGACCAGGCGCGCGAGGATCTGGTCGAGCGTTGGGATCGTGATCGCATCGCCGAGCCGGGCAAGAGCCGGATCATCCTCACCCACACCAATGACGAGGTCCGCGATCTCAATCTGACGGCCCGCGAGCGGCTGCGTCAGGCTAGCGTCTTGGGCGAGGACGTGACTGTCAAGGCCGAGCGCGGCGAGCGCCAGTTTGCGGCCGGCGATCGGCTGATGTTCCTAAAGAACGATCGCGGACTGGGCGTGAAGAACGGCATGCTCGGCGAGATCGAGCAGGTCTCGCCGACCCAGATGACCGTGCGGCTCGACGCCGGGCGTCCCAACGCGGGGCGCTCGGTCGCCTTCGACCTGAAGGACTACGCCCAAATCGATCACGGCTATGCGGCCACCATCCACAAGAGCCAGGGGGTCACCGTCGATCGGACCCATGTGCTGGCGACGCCGGGAATGGATCGCCACGGTGCCTATGTCGCCCTGTCGCGGCATCGCGACAGCGTGCAGCTCCACTACGGCCGCGACGAGTTCGAGGATCTCGGCAAGCTAACCCGCGTGCTGTCGCGCGAGCGGGCCAAGGACATGGCCAGCGACTTCGCCGAGCGGCGCGACATCCGCGTGCCGGCGTCGATGCGCCCGAAGGATCCGCCGCAGCGCGAGCGCGGTATGTTCGCCGGGTTCCGGCCGGCGTCCCCGGCGCATCAGCCGGCGGCGGCGGCGCGCGATGACGATCAACTTGTGCAGCGCCGGGCGGTCGAGCGCCACGCTCGCGCCGCGGCCGACGTCATGCGCATGAACGACCGCGGCTTGCCGGTACTCGCACATCAGCGGCAGGCGCTGGAGCAGGCGCGCGAGGCGATGGGGAAGATCGGCCCGCACGCCGCTAAGGATCTGGAGCGGGCTTACGTGCGCGACCCGGCCTTGGCCGGCGAGACCGCTTCGGGCCGCACCCAGCGTGCGGTCCGCGTCCTTCAGCTTGAGGCCGAGGTCCGCGCCGATCCGCGTTTGCGCGCCGACCGCTTCGTCGAGCGCTGGCAGGGCCTGGAGCGCCAGCGCTCAGCGCTGCATCGCGCGGGCGACATGACCGGCGCTGGCCAGGTCAAGGATCGCATGGGCGCGATGGCCAAGAGCCTGGAGCGTGACCCGCAGGTGGAGTCGTTGTTGCGCACCCGCAGGCCCGAGCTTGGGCTTCCCGCCGAGATGGGCCGCAGCGTGGGCCAGGGGCTCTCGGACTACCTCGGCATCGGGCGCGGCCGAGGACTTGGCATCTGAAAGCAGGAGGATGGGATGGATCAGGATATCGGCTCGGAAGCTCCGGGCGATCCGGCGGCGGTGGCGTTCGAGGCATTACGGCGGGAGGTGGCCTTGCTGAACGTCGCTCTGGCGGGGTTAGCCGCCGAACGCGCGTCGGCGCCAGACTACAGCGAGACGCTGGGGGAGATCGCTCAAGGCGTGATGGTCGCGGTTGGGCGGATAGGAAAGCTGGCGACGAGTCCAGCGTTGACGGCTAAGCCCGCTGAGATCGCGCGGCAGATCACTGCGGCCGGTGATGAGGTCCGGCGGCAGGACCGGGCGCCGTTGCATCAGGCCCATGAGATGCTTCAACGGGCGGCCGGTGATCTTCGCGGTTGGGTCGATACGGCGCGTTTGGCCAACGTGCAGAACTGGCGGCTTTTGCAGGCGGCCTTGGCCGGTGTGATCGGCGGCGCGGTTCTTGGCGCGAGCTTTCCGGTCATCGTTGCGCGGGCGGCTCCAGAACAGTGGGCTTGGCCCGAGAGGAGGGCAGCGCGCGTGCTTCACCGCGATATGTGGCCAGCCGGTGAGCGGCTGCTGGCTGTTGCTGACCCCCAGCGTTGGCAGGAGATGCAAACCGCGCGGCGGATCGTCGAGCACAACCGCGATGTCCTGGCTCGGTGTGTAGCAGAAGCTCAGAAGGCCAAGGGCGGAAAGCGCTGCCTTATCAGCGTGGACTCCCTGAACGCGTCATGATGCGCATCTTCTCGCCATTGAATGGGATAGCACTCAGTGCTACATATTTCTCATGACCGAGGCCAAGGACGTCGCGCGGGTCTTCAAGACGGATTGGTTCACCAAGGCGGCCAAGAAAGCGCTGATCAAGGACGGCGAGCTTTGCGCGGCGGTAGCGGCGGCCATGGCTGGCCAGGCCGATGATCTGGGTGGCGGGGTGTTCAAGAAGCGCCTCGACAAGAACCGTAGCCGCAGCATCATCCTGGCCAAAGGTCGAAGGTATTGGGTTTACGCCTACCTGTTCGCGAAGAAGGACAGGGCGAACATCGACGACGACGAATTGAAGGCTTTTCGCAAGCTGGCCGACCTCTACGCCGAAAAGACCGACGGGGAGATCGACAAGGAGCTAGAGGCCAAGGTGATTGTGGAGATCTGTCATGACCAAGCGCAAGTTTAAGAGCGACGCCTTCGAGGCGATCCATGACAACGTCGCCGGAATGTACCGGGCCGGCACGATCGACAAGGCCACGATGCGCGACTTCGACGCGACGTGCCTGACCGTGCCGCCGATGATCGAGCCCGCGCAGATCAAGCAACTCCGCGAGAGCAATCATGTCAGCCAACCGGTCTTCGCCCGCTATCTCAACACCAGCGAGAGCACAGTGGAGAAGTGGGAGGCCGGCGCCAAGAAGCCCAGTGGGGTGGCGCTCAAGCTGCTGGCGATTGTGCAGAAGCACGGGTTACAGATTCTCGCCTAACCTAGCTCCAGGGGTGAGCCGACACGGCGCCCAGGAACTCGCAGGTATGACCTTGGGAAGTTCTGCTCCTGAGCGCCTGCGCTGGAGCCTAAATCCAGTGCGCCTACCGCATCCGACTCTGGCGCGACCGAGGACGTGAGTCATCCCGCAGCGTCCGTGGTCAGAGCGTGACCCATATGTGTGGCGCCGGTGTTGCGGCAGTAACGTCCAGCCGTTCGACAAGCCGCTGCATCGGGCCTTGGTCGATCTGAATGGCGCCGCTGCTCGCGCGGTCCAAATCCAGATGAGGCTCATCGGCAGGTCAGGAGCAGGAATAGCATCCCGGAGACGATGCGATGCTGATGACCGCGCGGGCAGGATGTAGCCCATCGCCGCGGCGACACGACGTGTAGACGATTGGGACCAACTGATGGTGATCGGCAAAGGCGCTTTGTGTGCGGCTTCTCGCGAGGCGTCCACGGCCAGGGTGTCGTTGAGCGCCTGAATGACAAGGGGGCGAAGGGCGGTCGCGCATGTTCCGCTTGACGGTGGCCGGAAGGTCTAGCTCTCGCCAGTCAAAGGCAAACGAGCGACGGCGGTGACATGGACGTCTGCGTCGTCGCTCGTGCGGATAGGCTGGTTGAAAGTTCGGCCGGCGTGTAGTCTGCGGTCTTGGATCTGAACGCCACGGCTGGAGTGCGCCTTGCCAGCCATCGCTCGAAACAATGTCCGCCTTGGCGGCGAGGGATCGACCGCCATGGTGTTCGCCCATGGCTTTGGGTGCGACCAGGCGATGTGGCGGCTCGTCGCGCCGGCCTTCGAGGCCGACTTCACCACCGTGCTGTTTGACCATGTGGGCGCGGGCGGGTCCGACATCTCCGCTTATCACATCGACAAGTACGCCAAGCTGTCCGGCTACGCCGACGACCTGATCGAGATCATTCGCGAACTGGACCTGACTGGGACGGTGTTCGTCGGCCACTCGGTCAGCAGCATGATCGGCGTGCTCGCGGCCATCAAAGCCCCGGAGCTGTTTAGCAACCTCATCCTGGTCGGCCCGTCGCCGCGCTACATCGACGACGATGACTATGTCGGCGGTTTCAGCGCGGCGCAGATCGATGAACTGCTCGGCTTCCTCGAGGAAACTCCGATGGCCTGGTCCCACACCATGGCTCCAGCGATCATGGGCAATCCCGAGCGCCCGGAACTGGGGGACGAACTGACGGCCAGCTTCTGTCGCGCCGACCCCGCCATCGCCAAGGCCTTTGCACGGGCGACCTTCACCAGCGACAATCGCAGCGACCTGGCCAAGGTGACGACGCCGACCCTGATCCTCCAGTGCAGTGATGACATCGTCGCCCCGACGGACGTGGGACAGTACGTCCATGAGCAGATCACGGGCAGTCGGCTGGTCGTGCTTCAAGCCACCGGGCATTGCCCCAATCTCAGTGCGCCGGCGGAAGTCATCTCGGCGATCAAAGCGTTTGTCTGACCGAGCGATGTCGATCTCGACCGAAGACCTCGCCGATCTCTTCCACGAAGCGCCGTGCGGCTACCTGTTGCTGACCGCCGATGGCGTGATCAAAGAGGCCAACGCCACGATCGAACGCTGGCTAGACATGGCCGCCGGGAGCCTGATGGGGCGTCATCTAAGAGATCTTCTGTCGACGCCCAGTCGCATCTTCTTCGAGACCAGCTTCGCGCCACAGCTACGACTGAGCGGCAGCATCGAGGAAGTGATGTTGGACCTCGTACGGCGCGATGGCGAACGGCTCCCGGTGCTGGTCAACGCGTCGGAGCGCCGGGACGCTGAGGGCCGAGCCGTGGCCGTGCGGGTCATCGTCATGCGCGCGCCCGAGCGTAGAGGCTATGAGCGCGATCTTCTGGGCCGCGAGGCGCTGGCCGTCCAGATGCTGGCGGACGAGCAGGCGGTTTCTGGCCTGCGCGAGCAGTTCATCGCCGTCCTGGGCCACGATCTACGGAATCCTTTGGCGTCGGTGACGTCGGGCGTGCGGCTGCTGCAGCGCGACCCGTCACGGGAAAGGGCCGAGCAGATCGCCGCGATGATGCACGCGGGCGTGCTGCGGATGAGCAGCATGATCGACAATGTCCTCGATTTCGCGCGCGGACGCCTTGGTGGCGGGATCAGCTTGCAGCGCGGCCCCTCCGACCTGGAGGCCGCACTGCTGCAGGTGGTCGACGAGCTCAGGGCCGCCCATCCCGGGCGTGAAATCGCCTTCGACTGTCGCCTGCCGGGCCTGATCGACTGCGATGTGCTGCGAATGTCGCAGTTGGTCTCGAACCTCATCGGCAACGCCTGCGCGCATGGCGATCCTGCAACCTTTGTGGCCGTCGACGCCTTCGTGCTAGAGGGTGTGCTCGAAATCTCCGTCGCCAACGGCGGAGCGGCCATTCCGGAACACAAGCTGCTCAAACTTTTTGAGCCGTTCTCGCACGATCCTGGATCCGCGCCCCGTCAGGGTCTTGGTCTGGGCCTCTTCATCGCTTCTCAGATCGCCATATCCCATGGCGGATTGTTGACGGTGAATTCATCCGACTCTGAGACAAGATTTACGTACCGCATGTCGCTGGCGTCGGCATGATCCCGTTTTGGGCTCGTTGCGCCAAGTACGTCAGGTAGGCTCGGCCGTGTGCCATGTTCTCATCATCGAAGACGAGCCGCTGATCGCGCTCGACATCGAAGACATCCTGTCGAGGCAAGGCGCGACGTCGTTCGATCACGTCGACACCCAGGCCGCCGCCATCGCCGCCGCCGGGATCCGTCGGCCCGACATGATTACGGTCGATGTTGTGTTGCGGTCAGGCCTCGGCCCCGCCGCCGTGGGCGCTATCATCGCAACGCACGGCCGGATCCCGGTGATCTTCATCACCTCGACGCCCGACGCCTGCCGTCCGGGCGAGCTCGCGCGTGTCGTGCGCAAGCCCGTCAACGAGGCGGCCGTGACGCGGGCCTATCATGCCCTGCGGAGCGCTGCCTGAAACAGGCCGGGCGAGAGACCTCGGGCGGCGCCTATCGACGCGCCTGCCGGGCGGCATAGCGCGCGTCGCGTTTGGCCTTGGCCTCCGCGGCGGAGAGGGCCTTGCGCTCCTTGCGATCACCACGCTTGGCCGCCAAGGCGGCCGCGTCCAGCTCTGCGATCGCCTGGGCCTTGGCATCCGCGAGCACCGATTCCGCGTCTCGACGCGAGGCTTTCGCCTGGGCGCGGGCAAGGCGAACTTCGCCAAGTTCGACCGCGCGTTCCTGCGCTCGATCGACAGGCTCCGGAGCAGGGCGCGATGGCGCCGGCTTGAACCTCGACAGCAGCGCTTGACGCGCGTCCGCTGCGGTTTTCAGGCGATCGGTAAAGCTGTCTTGGAAGGTGTTGGACATGAGTACTTTCTAGAAGGGTGCGCATTGACCGCACCCGTGGTGTTTGGATGGAGTGCGGGGGATTTCCGGTCCGTAGGCGCGGCGTCAGGCGAAGCCGTGCTCGCCGGACACGCGGATCTGACAAGCGAAGCCGTCCCGGATCCGCTCCTGGGCCCGCTTGCTGGCCGAAGCCTTGGCGATTTCCTTGTCGGACGAGGCGCCAAAGAAGACGCCGCCCTCTTCGGCGGCCCATAGGCCGTCGCTGCGGCTGACCGTGATGAGGATCCGGTCGATGGAGAACTTGCTCATGGCGTATCCCTGTGTGGTGAAAGGTCTCATCGCGCCGATTATTCGCGCTCGTCATCGCGCGGAGAGCGCGCTGATCGTAACGCCGCGCCAGCGAAGCGCTCGCCCAACACGTCGGCAAGCTGACAAGCCTGGGCCGTGATATCGTTGAGCTGGCGCTGGAGTTCTTCGCAGCTTTGCCGAAGCTGCTCGCACTGCCGCTGAAGGTCTTGGAGGTCGTCGCTCATGCGCATCCGTTCGGTGCGTGGCCAAGCCAGAGCAGATCGACCAGAACTGGTCCGCTCGCGACGGCGACCCCCTTTAGATGGGATGTCTTGGCTTGATTGTTAGGGTCAGGCCCGGTCACGAATACGCATCGCGCCGCTTGGGCCGGTCTCGACTTCGAAGCGCCCGGTGGCGCGAATGAGTTCGGAGAGCTTGGCGTGTCCGTAGGTGCGCTGATCGAAGTCGGGATAGGCGTTGCGCAGGAGGCTGCCCAGGCCGCTGACCGACACCCAGCCCTGGTCGTCTTCATCCAGGTCGGCGATGACCGATGCGATCAGCCGGGAGGCCTCGGACGGCTTGCGGCGTCCGGAAGGTCTGGCCCGTGTGGTCGTCTTGGCGGGCGCGCCCTCCAATTCCGACGGCAAGGACAGGTTCTCGGTATAGATGAAACGGGTGCAGGCTTGTCTGAAGCTCTCAGGCGTCTTCTGCTCGCCGAACCCATAGACATCGACGCCTTCCTCGCGGATCCGCGACGCCAGACGTGTGAAATCCGCATCGGAGGAGACCAGGCAAAAGCCATCGAACCGCCCCGAGTGCAGCAAATCCATGGCGTCGATCACCAGAGCGATGTCGCCCGAATTCTTGCCTTTGGTGTTGGCGAAGTTCTGCTGCGGCTGGATGGCGTATCGCGCCAGAACCTTGGTCCATCCGGCCAGCTGAGCGCTGGCGAAATCGCCATAAATTCGCCTGGCCGAGGCCTCGCCGAGCGTGGCGATCTCTGTAAACAGCGCTTCGGCGATCCGCGCCGAGGCGTTTTCAGCGTCGATCAGCACCGCCAGGCGCGGCGCGCGGTCTTCCGCCATGGCGCGGATTCCTCCTGCTCTTGGACTGACCGGTCTAATCGTCAAGCCGGTCGCCAAACCGAGCGACAAGATAGGCCAGGCCCTCCCGGGTTGCGCGCCATCCGCCCCGCCCGTGATGAGCTAGTCCAAGCTCCGAAAGGCGTTGGGCGTCGCGGATATTCACCGCTTCCAGACGGCCGGTCCGAATGCGGCGTTCCAACTGCCGCAACGCACCGAGCTCATCGTCCGCAAGGCGATGAGCGCCGGCGTCTTGCTCGGTCTCGGAAACCAGGCTCAAGTCGGGCACCCCACCTTGTTTGTCTGATGTCGACATCGCGGGCGCCTCAGTTGCGCGCCGAAACGGCGGCCCGGCTGGCTAGGTCTCGCCTTGGGCGCAGCTCTCCGATCACTGATCGACGCAGGTCGTGGCCAACGTTGATCGAAGCGCGATGGGCGGCGAAGGCAGTCATCAGCGCCTCATGGACAAGAATCCCGGCCTCGTTGCGGTCAGGTTCAAGTCGGTCGGCAAAGGCTTGCAGCGCATAGGTCTGGTTCACCAGGCGCACGGCTCGAGTCTGATCAGGCATCCGAATCTCCTTGATAAGGCTCGAAATCGGATGAGGGCTGTCAGGCGCGCGATCGCAAGCAAAAGCTGCACGACACAATTTGCACGTCGTGTTGGGCTCAGAAGTCTCATATTGCTCCCATGCCCGAGAAAAGCCAGTAATTTCACCCAGAATATGAAAAATAAAGTCGATTTTGGATAGCTTGGTGGCGCGGATGATTATTTCCCGAAGAGTTGTTTAAGCTGGAAATTTCTACATCGAAGGCTGGTCATGTTTTCGGCGAGGCGTCGCAGTTCGCGCTGGAGAACGCGAGATGATGGCCTCAGTCGAGGGGGTGGCCCTTTTCCTGGAGCGTGAGGCGCCGGCGTCGGCCCAGGCCGGTGCGAAAAGCTTGCAGAGCGGCGCCATCAGCGCCGCGGCGACAAGCAGGCCGACAGAAAGTTCGAAGAGCCAGATCATGGTTTTTCCAGAGGAGGGGTGGTCGAGGCGCCGGTCAGCGTTTCTCATGGGCTTAGCGAGGCGGAATACGTCTGGATGTCGCGAGCGCGTCACCGTCGGTGCGCGCTCGCGACGAGCGTCAGTAAACGTCGCGAACGTCCGCCCCCAGGCTCTTGCTCAGTCTGTCGAGCCTTGCCGTGATGACGGCCTTTCCCCGCGGACCAAGATGGCCCTGGCGGTTGCGCAGCGATTGTTCCTGGCGCTCAATGGCGGCCAGCGTACGCTTGGCTTCGCTCACTTCGATCCGGCTCAGCCGCCCATTGCGCGCGCCGCGATCAATGCGTTCCGCCAGTTGCGCCTGACGCGCGTCGATGCTCGGCGCGATGGAGCCATGAGGGTGACCGGGGGTCATATTGACCTGCTGGATCCGCCCATCAGTGGCGATCCATTGACCGCGCGCATCGTAATAGCCGAATGCCTGGCCGCGGATCCAACGGCCCTTGTCGTAATATCCCGGCTGCGGCTCGGTGATCCACGCGCCGCTGGCGTCGCGCTGTCCGCTGGCCTGGCCGTCCATCCAGTGCCCGTCGGCATCGTATCGGCCGTTCGCGGGCCCTGAGATCCATTGGCCGGACCTGTCGTAGTAGCCGGATACCGCCGGCGTCCAGCGACCGTTCTGAGCGTAGTAGCCGCTGGCGGAGGCTGGGACCCAGAGGCCGTTGGCATAGTAGCCGCTCACCGAGGCGTCGGCGCCAGCCTGAACCCAGCGGCCGTCACGTCCATAGTAACCGCGCGGCGCGCCGTCGACCCAGCCGCCATCGCGGTCGAGATAGCCGGTGGCTTCGCCGCGGGCCAAGCTATTGGCGTGCCAGGCGCCTTGGTTATCGTAAAAGCCGTAGGCGCGTGCGCAATCGGGTTTGCTCTTGGCGACCTGATTGCCGATCAGCGCGCCGGTGACGCCTCCGATCACGGCGCCTTCGCTTCGGTTGCCTCGCCCCGCGATGGCGTTGCCGGCGATTGCGCCGATGCCCGCGCCGACGAGAGTCCCGGCCACACGGTTGCTCTGCCGCTGCTCGCAGGTTTGTTGAGCGAGCGCGATGGTGGGGATCAAGGCCGCAGCGCAGGTGCCGGCAACCAGTGTTTGAATTCGCATTTTGTGGGGTTCCTGGAGAAGAGGCATTACTCTCTCCTGTAATGCCCATATGGTTATGAGGCTTACGATATTCAATTGGTTATTTGAATTAATTCATCGAATTGGATAATTATTTTGATGACATGCTGAAATCCGGGCGAATTTCTGAAGATTCACTATCTCTAAATCGATATTAATTGGTGCATTTTAGAAATTTCGATCCTTCGGTCGTAATTTCCCAGCCTTGCGCCTTGCGATCCGCCAGGCCGAGGTCGGTCAAGGTACGGGCGCTGGCGATGTTGATGTAGGGCACGTCCTCACCCCGTCGCTTGCGCTCGAGGTTTTCAAGCGCGTGTCTTTGGGCGTCTGTCAGGATCATGCGAAACCAACGCCCAACTCACGGAAAAGACCCCTGGCGACATGGCGGCTTCGCGGGCGCTCAATTCGCCGGCTGCAACTGATCGGTCCTGACGATGAAGCTCTGCAGCAGTGCGGGGCCGAACGAGGTCGTGATCGCCGCGTCGGTGGCGTCGCGCCCACGCGCGATCAGGATGCGGGCGATCCGCGGCGTGTTGTGGCGGGCGTCGAAGGTGCGCCATGCACCGTCGAGGTAGACTTCGAACCAGGCGCTGAAATCCATCGGCGCGTCCACCGGCGGCACGCCGATGTCGCCTAGGTAGCCCGTGCAGTAACGGGCTGGGATGTTCATGCAGCGGCACAGGGTGATGGCCAGATGCGCGAAGTCCCGACAGACGCCGCGCTGTTCCTGGTTGGCCTGCCAGGCCGACTTTGTCGCCCGGGCGTGGGCGTAGCCGAACTCGATGCGCTGGTGGGTATAGTCGACGATGGCCTGCACCCTCGCCCAGCCGGGCGGCGTGTCGCCAAACAGCGACCAGGCGAGGTCGCTGAGGGTGTCGGTTTCGCAGTAGCGGCTGCCCAGCAGGAAGACGAGAACCTCGGGGGGCAGATCCTCGACCCTGGAGGGCTGAGCGTCGAGTAGGACGGGGTCAGGGGCGCCGCTGTCGCGAATGATGAAATCGGACGACAGGACCGACCGGCCGGCAGGCAGCACGACCCGGCTGCAACGGTTGCCAAAGCCGTCCACGTAGCTGTCGAGCTGGGCGTTGCGGTCGACTCGGATGGTGTCGGGGGTCTCGAGGTCCGCCTCGCGTTCCGGCCGCACATTAAGCATCAGCAGCATCGGCGTGGGAGCCGGGCATTCGTAGATGATCTCGAAACCGGCCCGGATGCGCATGGAGTGTCCTGGTTGCTAACTGGCCAAGGCAACGTCCGCCTGACCGGGCGGTTGCGACCTATGCTGCGTCGCGCGTGTTCCGACCCGATCGTGCTCGCTCAGCACCTCGACCTCGACATCCATGCCCAAGTAGTCGCCAGCCTCGCCGGACCATCCGCCCGACAGCGGCAAGGCCTGGCGCGGATCACGGGCGATGGCCACACGGATCAGGTCCGTGTTGCCGACGATGCCGTTCGTTGGGTCGAACTCCACCCAACCGCAGACCGGAAGATAGACCCGGACCCAGGCGTGAGTATGGCCCCCGCCGAGCTTGACGGGCAGGTCGGTCGGGCGCGGCGGACAGTAGAGGTAGCCGGACACGAACTGGGCGGCCAAGCCCAGGGTTCGAACGGCCTCCATCATCAGCACCGCGAAATCGCGGCAGGTGCCGGTGCGCCAAGCCAGCGTCTCGGCTGGACTCTGGGCCGCGCCCTGGAGCCGGGTCGCGTAGCGAAACTCACTGTAAATGGCCTGGGTTATCTCGGCCAGCAGGGTCTGGAGGCTGGTGCGGCCGTCATGACGCAGAAAGCTGCGCGCCCAGCGTTCAAGCGCGCCATCGGGATCTGGATACTGTCGCTCCATGGAACGCAGCAGATCGGGCATGTCCTCGGGGCTATAGGCGAACGGCATCGCGCCGCCATAGGCCTCGATCTCGCCGTCGACGCCGGCGAAGGCGGGCAGGGGCCGGTGGTCCAGCGTCACGTGGCTCTCGAACGACAGTTCACTGGCGCGCTCGGCGAAGCGGGCGATGGCGACGCAGTTGCCGAAGACGTCGTGGACGTTGCGGATCAGGCAGGGCTCCGGCCCGATGACCAGATCCGCGCTGATCAGGCGCTGGTCGTAGCTCTCCAGCGGGCGAAACATCATCCGATGCTCGCCAAACCCGACGGGCTTGCGATAGCGATAGCGCGTCAGGTGACGGATCGAGAGGATCGACATTGAGCCAGCGTGACCTGAGCCGGGACGATCCGTCGATGAGGCTGCTGGTCGCAGGCGACATCGATCCGGTGGCTGTCGATAATCCGGGCGGTTCCTCGCCGTTTCTGTTGCTGGGCGATCACGCCGGTCGCGCCATTCCCCGGCGATTGAACCGACTGGGCCTGGATGACGTCGAGCTGGCGCGCCACATCGCCTGGGACATCGGGGTCGAAGGCCTCGGCGTGCGTCTGGCGAAGCGGCTGGCCGCGACCTTCGTCCGCCAGACCTATTCACGCCTCGTCATCGACTGCAATCGCGCCCTGGGCTCGGAGGGTTCGATCCCTTCCGTCAGCGATGGAACGGTCATCCCGGGCAACAGCGACCTTGATGCGGCGACGCGTCGCGGGCGCGCCGCGGAAATCTTCTTACCGTACCACGACCATATCGCCGCTACGCTCGACGGCGGTCATGGCGCGACGGTCGTGGTGTCGCTGCACAGCTTCACGCCGTCCTTGGCCGGTCTGGCCAGGCCCTGGCGCTACGGCGTTCTGCACCGGGGCGATTCCACGTTCTCGGCCGCGGTGCTCGGCGCGCTGAGGGCGCGGGTGGGGGAAGATCTGGTGGGCGACAACGCACCCTATGCGATGGACGGGACCGATTTCACCATTCCGCACCATGTGGATCCGCGCGGCCTGGACTATCTCGAGCTGGAGGTGCGACAGGATCTCCTCGCCGATCCCGCCGGGCAGGACGCGGCGGCCGACCTGATCGGCGACGTCCTAATGACGCTCGCCTAGGAACGGCCATGGCGCGCGCGGCCAACGGAAGACCATCTATCTGCGCGACCCGCGCTGACGGTCAGCTTTGCGCGTCACGGCGATCAGTCACCTCCGGCCAAGCCCGAGATCAGCGCCGACGCGTGCGCGGATCCTGCGGGATTTCGAGAATAGGTATTTCAGTGTGGCGGGAGAGCGGAAGATTGATGACGCAAAGCAATCCGGCGGGATCGTAGTCGAGGCGTGCTGAGCCGCCGCTCTCTGCGAAGACGCGCTGCAGAAGGCGGGCGCCAAATCCATTGCGCGTGGGTGGGGAGACCTTCGGCCCTCCGGCTTCCTTCCATAGGAGGGTGAGGAAGCGACGCCCCGCGCCATCATGGGCGTCGGTCCAACTTACGGAGACCTGACCTTGCGGCGCGCTCAGTCCGCCGTACTTGAGGGCGTTGGTCGCCAACTCGTGCAGCGCCAGCGAGATCGACACCGCCAGGACGGGACTCAGCCGGACCGGCGGACCGTCGACTACAAAGCGAGATCCATCGTCCCGATAGGCGGCGATGGCCTGGTCTACAACCTCGGCCAGGCTCGCCCCCGCCCAGCTTTCCTGCACCAGCACGTCATGAACGCTGGAGAGCGCGATCAGGCGTCCGGTGAGAGTCTCGCGGACGGCCGGTTCGACCGAGGCCGATCGGAGGGTTTGCTCGACGATCGACTGGACGGTCGCCAGGGTGTTCTTGATCCGATGGTTCAGCTCGTTGAGCAGCAGGACGCGATGTTCCATGGCTAGCTTGGCGGCGGTTTCGTCTCGCAAGATCTTCAGCAAGGTCGGGGCGCCTTCGCGAAGGAACGCGATCAGCACCCCATTCGACCAGAACCACTCACCATCGCTGCGCACGTGCCAGCGGCTGTCTTCGGCGCGGCCCTGCTTGAGAGCCGTGTCGAGTTCCAGGCGATCGATTCCAGCGACCTGGTCCGGTTCAGTGAAGAGGCGCGCGACATTCATGCCGACGGCCTCGGTTGGACCATAGCCCGTGATCCGCTCGGCGCCAGGGCTCCAGCTGGTGATCAGGCCTTCGGTGTCCATCGTGAAGATCGCGTAGTCGCGCGCATTCTCGATGATCAGGGCCGCCAGGGCCGGTTCCGTGAGCGGGGGCGGCGCAAGGCCAGGGCGGGTCATCCTCAGGCAACGCGTGACGCCGGAATACGCCCCGCTTCCATTGAAATTGCGCAGTATTTCCACTCGGAATGCACAGTATTGGCGTTCTCCAAGGTTGGGATCATTCGAAGGTGAAAATAGAATGGCGAAAAATACTAGGTTCGCGCGTTGTTTCAGCGCCGATCATGGCGGCCGCTTTTCGGAAGCGCCGTTTGCATGACTAGCAGCCAGTATCGGAGTTTGATGTGCCCAATTCACTCAAGACGACCAGACGATCGTGACCCCGCGCCTTGAGCGCGATCTGAGATTCCTTAGCTGGTCGCACGAACTGAACCTCTACGCCGCCCGGCTCGACGATGACGCCAACGCGTCCTTTTTGCTGGTCCATGACGCCTTGCGCGCAGCTTTCGCCGCGCCGCTCGACTTAAGCACCCAGGCGGCCCAGAAGCGTTCCCTGCGTAGCGCGATCGACGTGGGGTTCGCCGCCAGCCAGGCCAGGCTGGCGAACCGGGAGAAGGATCGGTGAGCTCGCGTCGCCCCTTCTGGAAAGCAGGGGAGGTATCGCTCGGCCCCTTCCAGTACGGCTTTCGCCCCAGCCCCCAGGGCGAATGTGGCTCGATCCTTATACGAGCCGACAGCTGCGCTCCAATCCCTGCGCTCGGGGATATGCTTATCCTGACGACGGACGATTGCTACGACGCCGATTTCGAGGTCACTCAAGCGTCCGCCGAGCCGGGCGGCTGGTGGATAGGCTGCGAGCGCAGGCGTCGCTAAAGACTAGCGGGGGCTATCCGCGAAGCTTTTGGATGCAGGCGCGCAGCAGCACAACGCGCGCCGGTGACAAGCCTGGCGTGGCGAGTTCGGCCAAAGCGCCATCGAGCGGGCGCCCGAGATGGCGCACGCCGAGGCTCCAGATCTCAGCCCGGATGTCGGCGTCGCTTGGCGCTACGCCTCTCAGCCAGGAGAGCAAGCTCATCGAGCGCTCCTTTGTCTCGCCATCAGTCGCTCTGGCCGCCAGATAGCGGGTTGGGGGTGCTCCGGCGGGCCATCTTGTGGTCCAACTGCTCCGTGAGCCGGGTAACCTGACTGTTGAGGTTGTCCACATCGCCTTGCAGTTGGGCGCAACGCTGCTTCAGATAGGCGTTCTCACGCAGCACGCGTTCGAGTTCGGGGTCCATTTGGGGGGGCTCGTGAGCGGCCAAGCCCGAACGGTTCGACCGCTTCGCGGTTCGCTCTGGACGGCCACCCTTGCTCATATGGGGAGCCAGAGCGTTTTTTCCATTGCGATGGGAGATCTAAGCGTCAGCCGCTCCGCACGCGGCCCATTGAGGCTGGCCGATCGGTAGGTGAAGAGTCGGGCGCTGCTGATCAATGGCAGGCACGGACGTTCGCGCCTGTTTGGTGATCGCCGCCACGGGGGTGCGGACGCGGCGACGAACAACTTGAAAGCTTGACATGAGGATTCCAGGCCGCTGAACGCGAAATGCAGTGACGCGGCGATAAAAGCTGAAGCGACTGAAAGTCGGGCCGGTTCCATGGCTCGAATAACAGATCGAGAATTTCGTAAAATTCACATTACGTTTTTCCGGGCCGTTTTATCGATTTGAGCTCAAGATAGTCATGTATTCGAGAACGTGTCGCAAGTAGTAGTGCAGGTGGAACTACGCGCTGATCGCCCCGTTGTCTGTCCAGACAGTCTCCCTGGCTGTTCATGGAGACTATTACGATGGCTGACGCCACCAAACTCGACGCCGTGGCCCTGCTGAAGGCCGACCACCGCAAGGTCGAGGACCTGTTCGCCAAGTTTGAAGCCGCGACCGGTGACGGCAAGAAGAAGGCCCTGGCAGAACAGATCTGCATGGAGCTGACCGTACACACCAAGATCGAGGAGGACATCTTCTACCCAGCCTGCGAGGGCAAGGTGGAGGAGGACCTCCTGAAAGAGGCCTATGTCGAACACGATGGCGCCAAGGTGCTGATCGCCGAGATCGAGGCCGGCGGCCCGGACGATGAATTCTACGACGCGAAGGTCAAAGTGCTGTCGGAGATGATCGAGCACCACGTCAAGGAAGAGGAGCAGCGGGTCGAAGGCATGTTCAGCCAAGCGCGCAAGGCCGGTCTCGACATGGATGCGCTCGGCGAACAGATGTCGGCCGAAAAGGCCGACCTGATCGCGAGCTACAAGGCCGGCGGCCTGCCGGTTCCGGAGACGCCGACCCTCGAAGGCACGACACTCGCGGCCCACTGATGGGCAAGAAGGCCGCGACGTCTGCCAACGTCGCGGCGGGCGACGCCAGCCTCGCGGACCATGTCGCCGAGTCCGTCGAGATGGTGGCCAGCTTTCACCGCGAGCACTATCGCAACGCCAGTGGCCTGCAGCGCGCGATCGACGCCGTCACCGATCGTCTAGGACGTCCCGCGGCGGTGATCGTCCTGTTGGCCATAGTTTGCATCTGGGCGGGCTTGGCGGTTTGGCGCGGCGCCGGACGGGTCGATCAGCCGTCCTTCGCATGGCTGGAGTTGGCGGCTACGGTCGCGGCCTTGCTGGTGGCGTTCCTGATCCTGGTGACCCAGCGGCGAGAGGATCTGCTGGCTGATCGGCGCGCTCAGCTCACCCTGGAACTGGCGCTGCTGGCCGACAAAAAGAGCGCCAAGATCATCGCGCTTCTCGAAGAGCTGCGCCGCGATGAACCCAGCCTGGCCGAGCGCGCCGACAAGGAGTCGGAGGACATGGCCAAGCCGACCGACGCGGCTGCCGTCGCCGCCTGCATTGAAGCCAACGCGAGTGAAAAGCGCGAGGCCTGATCAGCGCAGCAGCGGCGCCAGGGCGGCCAGGTCGTTGCGCAGGGTGGTGGCCGCAACCCCGGCCTCGCCCATGGCGTGGCTTATCTGGTCCAGGCCCAGCACCACGTCGCCGGCCGCGTAGAGGGCAGGGATGCTGGTCCTCTGATGCGCGTCGACCTTTATGCAGCCGTCCTCGGTGACCGCCGCGCCTAGCGCTTTGGCGAGGCTAGAATGAATGTCCGATCCCAGGGAGGGATAGACGGCGTCGAAACGCAAGCGGCCCGCCGCGCAGGTCAGGGCCAGGCCGTCATTTTCTAGGCGGAAATCACGCGCTGGGCCTGCGAAGCGCTTGACTCCGATGGCGTCGAGACGCGCCCGGGCGCTCTCGTCCAGGCCGTCCTCGCCGGTGAGAGCGATCAGGCTGACATCGGCCGTAAAACTGCGCAGGAACTCGGCCTCCCTCGCCGCTCGCGGACCACGGCCGACGACCGCCACGACCTGGTCGGTGACCTCGAAGCCGTCGCAGACCGGGCAGTAGCGTAGGCGACCTTGTCGCACGGCTTCGGCGTGCAGGGCCTCGTCCATCAGCGGCCGACGGTTGGTCACACCGGTCGCTAGCAGCACGGTTCGGGCCGGGACCTCGCGATCGGGGAGTACAGCCGTGAATCCATTCAGCCCGCCCCTCAGATCGGTGACGCGTCCCGCGATCAGTTCCGCTCCGTACAGGACAGCCTGCTCACGCATGCGCTCCAATAGCGCCACGCCGGAAATCCCGTCAGGAAAGCCGGCGTGGTTGCGGGTGAGCGGGATCTGCGCGGCGCGGCTTTCGCCGGCGTCGACCACCTGCACGGACAGGTGGAAGCGCGCGGCGTAGATCGCGGCGGTCAGGCCAGCGGGCCCACCGCCGATGATCAGGCAATCGAGCATCCTCGCCTTATCGCCGCTATGCCGCCGCAACCAGCGGCTTGGGCGGCGGGCGCACCAGGGGCTCGCGCGCCCAGAGCCGACCGGCCGAGGCCGCGGCGATGAAGTCGTCGAGACTGGCGTCGGGCAGGGCGATCAGGCCCGCATCGTCGTCCGGTCCGACGTCGGTGATCCCGCCGGCCGCGAACAGTGGCGCGGCCGATGGCAGGTAGGCGATGACCTTGAGGTGGCCATAGGCGTCACGCAGGAAGTTGACCGCCGCGGCCTCGTTGGCCAGTTGCTCGCCGCCGTCGTCGGACGGCAGGATCGCCACGGCGTCGAACAGCACCGAAGGACCGCCGTCGATCTTGTGATCGACCGGCAGCACCGCGCCGCTGGCGGTGGTCACGCCATAGATCGTCGGGCCAATGATATGAAGCTTCGCGCCGACCGCCTCGACCGCGGCCTTCAGCTTGGCGACAAGCTTGTCGTCGCAGCCGTCGCTGACCAAGGCGCCGATCTTACGGCCCTCCAGCGTGGGCGCGGCCTTGGCCAGCAGGCTCAGCATCGGCGAGGGCTCCATGTCCTTGGCCGGGATCGGCGCGGGGGCGGGCGCGATCTTCCCGGGGAAGCCCAGGCCCTCAGCGACCGACTGGGCCAAGAACTCATCGATGTGGATCAGTCGCGACAGCACGGCTTCGCGAACACGCGGCGTCACGCATTTGCTGAGCTCGAACACCAGGGCCGCGACGATGTGGTCCTGCTCGGGCTTGGTCTGGCTGGCGAAGAACAGGCGCGCTTGCGTGTAGTGGTCGGCGAAGGTCTCGGGCCGCAGTCGCAGCTGCTCGCCGGCCTCGGGATTGGGGAAGGTCTGGTAGCCGTTGTCCAGCGACTCCCGCGCCACGTCCGCTCCCAGGCTGGAAGGCTCGTAGTTCACCTGGCCCTTGGGGACGCCCATCTGCATGTGCCCGTCGCGCTGCAGGTTGTGGAACGGACACTTGGGCTGGTTGATCGGGATCTGGTGGAAATTGGGGCCGCCCAGGCGCTTCAGCTGGGTGTCCTGGTACGAGAACAAGCGACCCTGCAGCAGCGGGTCGTTGGTGAAGTCGATCCCCGGCACCACGTGAGCCGCGCAATAGGCGACCTGTTCCGTCTCGGCGAAGAAGTTGTCGGGATTGCGATCCAGGACCATGCGGCCGACCACGCGCAGGGGGATGACCTCCTCGGGGATCAGCTTGGTGGCGTCCAGCACGTCGAAGTCGAAGCCGTCGGCCTGTTCCTGGGTGAAGGTCTGAAGGCAGAATTCCCACTCGGGGAAATCACCGTCTTCGATGGCTTCCCACAGGTCGCGACGGTGGAAGTCGGGATCGGCGCCGTTGATCTTCAGCGCCTCGTCCCAGACCACTGACTGCGCGCCCAGTTTGGGCCGCCAATGGAACTTGACGAAGGTGCTGTCGCCGGCCGCGTTGACCAGCCGGAAGGTGTGGACGCCGAAACCCTCCATCATGCGCAGCGAGCGCGGGATGGCCCGGTCGCTCATCGCCCACATGATCATGTGCATGCTCTCGGGCGTCAGCGAGATGAAGTCCCAGAAGGTGTCGTGAGCCGTCGCGGCCTGCGGGAACTCGCGATCGGGATCCTGCTTAGCCGCGTGGATCAGGTCGGGGAACTTGATGGCGTCCTGGATGAAGAACACCGGGATGTTGTTGCCGACGAGATCGAAATTGCCCGCTTGCGTGTAGAACTTGACCGCGAAGCCGCGCACGTCGCGGGGCAGGTCTGCCGAACCCTTGTTGCCCGCCACGGTCGAGAAGCGAGTGAACACCGGAACGCGCTCACCGGGCCGCTGCAGGAAATCGGCGGCGGTGACGTCGGCGCAGGAGTCCAGGCATTCGAAGAAGCCGTGCGCGGCCGAGCCGCGAGCATGGACCACGCGCTCGGGAATGCGCTCGTGATCGAAGTGCATGATCTTTTCGCGCAGGATGAAGTCCTGCAGCAGCACCGGACCACGCGCGCCGGCCTTCAGCGAGTTCTGGTTGTCGCCGATCGGTACGCCCTGGTTGGTGGTCAGCTGGGTCTCGAGACCATCGGCCTGCTGGTGTGTCTCGCCGCCCGGTGCGACCAAGGTCTCGCCCTCGGTCGAAGGGCCGGCGGGCTGGGGGGCCTGGGCGCTGGTCGGGGGCTTGGCGCTGGCGCGCGCGCGCGCGTTCTTGGCCTTGGTGTCAGCCGGGGTGGCCATGGGGGCGTCTTTCGGTTGTAGGGGGAGGCCGCTGCGTAACGTCCGGGCTTCGCCGAGGTTGCGGTTGCCAACCCGACACAAGCCATGATCGCCGGGTTCATTTCGCGCTATGGCGTCTGAGATCGCGCGCGGGCGCCAACATGAGCCAAGCTAGTCGAATGAACGGTCAAGCTTGCGACGATCCGTCGCCGCGCGCATTCGGGGAATTCGAGATAAGTAGCTACTTAAGCGGGCGGAGCGCGGTGTGGCAGAGATCCTAATCGTCGACGATGAACCCCCTCGTCCGCGAATACCTCACGATCATGGTCGAATTGGAAGGTCACCACTCTGCGGAGGCTGAGAACGGCGCAGAAGCCATTTCTTTTTTGACCACGCACCAGTGTGATCTCGCTATCGTCGATATTTTCATGCCGGTGAAGGAGGGGATCGAGACCATCGTCGAGATGCGAAAACGATTTCCGATGACCAGGATCGTGGCGATGTCCGCCGGCTGCAAGACAATGGCCGGAAGTCAGGCGCTCGATTTCGCCCGCGTCCTCGGCGCCGATGAGGTGCTGCCAAAGCCGTTCAGCCCGGATAACTTCTGAACGGTTGCACAGGCGGCGCTCCTTCGGCCCCGGGGCTCTGTCGCCTAAGCCCAGATCACCTAGCTCGTGTGAGCCGGGACAAATGTAGGCTACGCGGCTACTCCGCTGGTGAGAACGCGCCTTCTCTACGACTTGGCGACGTCGGTCGTAGGTAAGCGCTTCGTTAGGCAGGCAAGTCAGCATCTCTGCGCCAGGAGCGGGTCAACGCGAAGCCCACCCAGAGCGCCGACAGGATCGCCGAGACGGCGAGCAGGGTGTTGAAGCCGCGTTCGAGAACCAGGCGCGAGTCCACCTCCGCTATGGCGGGCCGGACAAGGCAGCCTTCAGCCGCACCCGCCGGTGCCGGACGCCGCAGCACCGCCTGGCGGGCCAGACGTTCGCTGGTGGCGCGAAGTTCGACGCACCGCGTCCAGTCGCCGCCCGGAACGATGACGTAGGTCTTCAAGGGCGGATCGCGCAGGAGATCGGCCACGGAAAAGCCAAAGGCGCTCACATACGCCGTCGCGCACAGCGCTATCACGAGATTGCGGCTGATCGGGTCAGTCACCCACGATCCCCACTCGACGCCACCAACATCGCGAGCGAATCGGCGACCGTCGGTAAGCGCTCGCTGGCGACGACCTGGGTCCGCAAATTGGCTTCTAGGATATCTAGGATCTCCTCATCGACCTCTGCGTCGAACTTGCGCGCGAAGAGATCCGAGCAGGACGTCAGCATGTCCGCATCGGCTTTGGTAAAGGTGCGAGGGCGAAGCTTGATGTCCCCATCGGGAACCCAGTCGATCATCCGCTTGTCGTCGTTGACGATCTCGCCGTGCGCGGCGGTGTTCATTATCACGGTCTGGAAGAAGCCCTCATCGGCGATGAAGGTGTTGCGGTAGAAGGCCTTATAGCGATCGACCGACGGGTCGTGGCAGGCGAACTGGCAGAACGCCCGACTCACAATCTTCCACTGGTTGCCAATATAGGGCGTGACGTCCTTGAGGAAGAGTCTGGTGACCAGGCTGTCGACGATGCGGCCGCCCTGTTCGACCACGTGCCGCAGCACCCGGCCCATGGTCTCGGGTCGAATGACGGCTTGGTCGAGCACCCGGATGAACTCCCGGCCTCGGTTGGCGTCGAGGAAAGTCCGGATACGGTCCTGCGTCGCCAGAGGAAAGTCCTGGCCGCTGAGATTGATGAAATAGTCCCACCGGGCGTCCATCTCGAGCAGCTGGGCCATGCCCCGCAGCTCGGCGTCGACTAGGCTGTAGCCGCCCCACAGGGCGCGCTGGCCTTCCAGAATGGCGGCGTTGGGATAGGCGGCGAGGAACGCGCGAAGGTCGTTCTCCAGCCCCGGCGCGGCGTTCTTGTCGACATGGACAAGGTAGTGGTTGGCCGGGTCATGGATCGCCTTGAACAGCCGCTTGAACTGCTCGGGATAGCGGTGGACCAGGACCAGATAGGCGATGGTCGGCGGCTCGCGGCGCTTGATCAAGACTTCGTGCCTCGCAGGGCGTCCAGGTCGATCGGTCGAGGCCTGGGGTGCTGGCTTCCGGTCGACCGAGGATCGTTCAGGCCCTTGGGACCTGAGGGGCGTGTTCCAGGATAGGTCTTCATCGTTCGGCCTTTCGTCGAGCGCGCCGGTCCGCGGCGCTCGGTCTGCTCAGGCCGGGTCTTCTCAGGCCCGGTCTTCCTGGGCCTGGCCGCTACTTCTTGCGCGGCGCCAGGGTCTGCGAGAGCGTCGAAGGCGCGGCAGCGATCACCTTGGGCTTGATCGTCTTGGGCTTGCGGACTTCACGATTGCCTTTGGACATGGGGTGTTCCTTTTGAGGCGGACGTCGGCCATCGGCGCGGAGCGGGCCAAGCTCGACCCGAAGCGGTCGGCTTTTGATCTTGCGATAGCAGGGTGTCCCGGCTTCGGGACCTAGGGACCTTCCGCTTGGCGGACCGGTCCGTATGGCGTGACTGCGCGCCTCAAGGAAGACCATAGCACGGACAGCCGCGCGGCGGTGAAATGATTACGGTGTGGGAGCTATCGCCCGCGGACCGCGCTATCCTGTTCAAGCAACGGATTATCCCGCGCCATGCGGACTCGTCGGCACGAAAGGACGCCATGTCCGCCCCCTCGAACAGCCAGTCCAACCGCCAACGCGCAGCGTGTTTCAATGAGCCCGTGGGGCGCCGTGCTGGTGATTTTCGGCGTGCGCCGGGTCTCGATCCGGGCAGTGCGGGCCGAGGCCCTTTTCCTTGGTGGCCGGCACAAGGGCAAGATCCGCGAAGACGCGCGAAAGGAGTTGCTGGCCCCCGGTCTCGATCCCGAGCGCGCCGCCCTCCTGCGAGCGGTCATTCGCACGACGACGCCGTCTACTGCGTGTGAGCGCCCCCATGGCCGCCGCGTAGAGCGTGGCGCGCACGTCGGCGTCGCCGGCGTGGGAGATGCGGCCGGGATTGTCCTTCTCGCCGGACTGGAAACGTCTGGGCGTTAGGCCAAAGTGGGCGCCGACGGTGCGTGAGCTTTTGAATCGAGCGGGATCATCGACGGCGGCCTTGAAGCTGAGAGCGGTGATCTCGCCCACGCCCGGCACGCCCATGAAACGCTGGCAGACCGGATCGGCATGGGCGGCCTTGCGGACACGCCGGTCGAGCTCGGTGAAGGTGTCGAACAGGACGCGCCTGGCCTGCAGCATCGGCAGCAGGGCATGGCTCAGCGCCGGATCGCTCTCGATGGTGTCGCGCACGGCGATGTCGAAGCCGCCACGCGACAGCCGCAGCGGCAGCTTCACGCCGAAGATCTTCAGCAGCCCGCGGATCTCGTTCTCCAGGTCGATGCACTTGCGCTGCATGACCTTCCGGCAGGAGAGCAGGGCGCGGAGGTGATGGCTCTCAACGCTCTTCACATGGACACGGCTGTACCAGCCTGAGCGCAGAATCTGGGCGATACCGCGGGCGTCGTGCTTGTCGGTCTTGTTGCGCATGGCCGACAGCGCCGCGTTCACCTGGCGCGCCTCCATGCACACGACATCGAAGCCGGCCTCGGTCAGGCCGTAGGTCAGGTGCTGGGTCAGCGTGCCGGCCTCCAGTCCGACCTGGTGGATCGGCTCGCCGAACTCTCGCAGACAGCGGACGAGGTCAGGGACCTCCGAAGGCACGGACCGCTCGAGCCGCACCTTGCCGTCCTGGTCGATGATGCAGATCGCCACTGACCGCAGCGACACATCCAATGCAGCGTAGAACATCGTCGTCTCCCTTCGTCTCGGCTGAAACCGAGACCTTACTGGGAGCTCGACCCTTCAGGGGTCTGCCCGATTACGCATGCTCCTGGCGCAGGATGGTCGCGGTGAGCGGTCAATCTAAGGCGAACGCTAACTTCTCCCGTTGCGGTCTATCCTCGTCATTTGAGGGCCAGAATCACTGGCTCTGTCCGGATGCGACGTTAGGCCGCGCGACGACGTACTATGGGCCCCATCACGGCAAATTATTGCTCAGAATGGTTCGGCGTAAACATACGCCCCCCGGGCCTGTCGGCTTTGCCGGATGCCAGCTCATAAGGCGCTGGCCGGTTCTGCTGTCCGCCGACTGTAAAAAGGGGGATATCCCAGCCCGCACCACGCTAGCGCAGACGGTGTCATTGAAGCGCGAAAAAAGTGAGGGGAAATCCGTGGGGACGCCTGCGAGCCCGTTGCAGTTTCTCGAACGAAAACAGCTATTTAACAGAGATCCTTGGTGGAGCCGAGGGGAATCGAACCCCTGACCTCCTCATTGCGAACGAGGCGCTCTACCATCTGAGCTACGGCCCCAAGGAGCGGCGGAGATACGGCCCCTGAGGCCGCTCGTCAAGCGGGGTTCTCAACCTGCCTTGCCAGCAACCTCCAGGCGCGGCAAGAAGCTCGGGCGTCCGGACGGAAACCTCATGGCCCCGATCATCAATCTCGTCTTCTTCATCCTCAACGCCCTGCTGGACCTGCTGTGGTGGGCGATCATCATCTCGGCGGTGTTGAGCTGGCTGTTCGCGTTCGACGTGATCAACCGCCGCAACCAGTTCGTCTATAACGTGGCCACCTTCCTGGATCGCGTCACGGATCCGATTCTGCGGCCATTCCGCCGCATCATCCCGTCGATCGGCGGCGTCGACATCAGCCCGATCGTCGTCCTGCTGCTGCTGCGCGGGATCCAGATCTTCATCCTGCCGGCCCTTCAGGCCACGCTTCTGAACATCCTTGGCTGAGGTCCTGGCCGTTCGCCTGACGCCGCGCGGCGGCCGCGACGCGGTCGAGGGCTGGGCGGCGGACGCGGACGGCCGACCGTATCTAAAGGTGCGGGTGGCCAGCCCGCCCGTCGACGGCGCGGCCAACGCCGCCCTCCTGGCCTTTCTGGCCAAGACCCTGAAGATCCCGCGCTCGGCCGTGCGGCTGGCCGCTGGCGACACCGCCCGGCTCAAGCGCCTGGAGCTGGACGGCGTGACGGCCGACGACCTCGCAAAGGCCTTTGGCCCGCGCCCCCAAGCGTGACTTCAAAGGGCAAATCCTTGCCGTTTCACCTGCTCATGTCGGGGCGGACGCATGATCCTGCCTCACGCTGGATCCAGCCAACCCATTGACGTGACGACGTTCTTTCAGTTTCCTCTAGCCGCCCGCGACTAGCCTGGTCGTGGGCGGGGACCGGGGGGTCTCTAGGGGGCAAGGGCGTCCATGAGGACCAAGAAGCAGAGAGACGTGGCTCGCGCCGCCGCCGGGCGGCATGCGAACACGTATCTGCGCATTGGCGCCACCCTGGCCATCGCCGTCCTGCTGCAGGTCTACATCCACCCGGCCTGGGGCTGGATGTGGGCGCTGGGCTACACCCTCTGCTACGTCCTCGAGAATTGGGCGCGTCGCCCGGTCAACGCCGGCGCGCCGGTTCCAGGCTGGCGACGCCTGGCCGCCGACGTCATGCCTTTCGTCACCTCGGCGGCGTTCGGCGCCCTGTCGATCCCGCTGTTCGCCTCGCACATCCGCTTCGCCCCGACCCTGGGCGGCATGCTGCTGGCCGGGGCCCTGCTGAACGTCGTGGTGATCAACGCCGGCAACCGCTGGGCCACGCTGATGGCCGCCGCCCCGCATGCCGTCTACCTGCTGATCGCCCCGTTCATCGCCAAGGCCGCCAATCCCGGAGCCAACCTGGCCGACGTGCTATGGTTCGGCGCCCTGCTGATGATCGTCTCGGTCACCGTCGCCAGCCGCACCCTCAACACCGCGCTCAAAGCCGAGGCCGACGCCAAGGCCGAAGCCGAGCGCCGCCGCCACGAGGCCGAGGAGGCCGTCGCCGCCAAGTCCGCCTTCGTGGCCATGATCAGCCACGAGCTGCGCACCCCGATCAGCGCCATCCTGGCCGGCGCGGCCCGTCTGCACAGCGAGGTCCCCGAGGCCAGCTCCAAGATCCACGCCCAGCTGATCGCCGACGCCGGCGGGCTGATGCGCACCCTCTTGAACGACCTCTTGGACTTCTCGCGCCTGGAAGCGGGCCGGATGAGCGTCGAGCACGCGTCGTTCAACCTGCGCCAGGCGCTATCCGACAGCCTGCGTCTGTGGCGGCCCGAGATCGCCCGCAAGGGGCTGAAGCTGCGGGTCCGGGGCGCGGCCACCCTGCCCCGCTGGGTCGCGGGCGACGTCACCCGCCTGAAGCAGGTGCTGAACAACCTGCTTAGCAACGCCATCAAGTTCACCGAGCGCGGCGAGATCACCATCGTGCTGAACGCCCAGCCGACGCCGGAACAGGTCCTGTTGTCGATCGAGGTGATCGACACCGGCCAGGGCATCCCCGACGCCCTGCTGCCGCGCCTGTTCACGCCGTTCGACCAGTTGAACGCGGCCGTGGTGCGCCAGCACGGCGGTTCGGGCCTGGGCCTGGCCATCAGCCGCGAACTGGCCCGCCTGATGGGCGGCGACCTGACCGCCGCCAGCGCACCCGGACAGGGGGCGCGCTTCACCCTGACCACGACCCTCGACCTGGCCGAAGCCCCGCCGGTCGAGGAGCCAGGCCGCTCGATCACCGGCCTGCGAGTACTGGTGGTCGACGATCACGTCGTCAACCGGCGAGCCATCGAACTGGTGTTGCAGCCGTTCGGCGTCGACGCCACCCTGGCCGAATCCGGCGAGGAGGCCCTCGCGCTGCTGAACGCCGAAGCGTTCCACGCCGTGCTGATGGACGTCTACATGCCCGGCATGGATGGCCGGGAGGCCACGCGGATCCTGCGCGCCGGCTCGGGCCCCAACCGCGAGACGCCGGTCATCGCCGTCACCGCTTCCGCCACGCCCAAGGATTGGGAGGCGTGCGCCGCCGCCGGCATGAACGGCCACGTGGCCAAGCCGATCGATCCGGTCGAGCTGTTCGACGCCCTGGCTCAGGTGCTGGCGCGCGACGCCTCGGGCGACGCTAAAGAAGCCGCGGCCTGATCCAGCACGGCCTTGAGCCGCGCCCCCAGGGCCGCCTCGTCCTTCAGATCGCACTCCCAGACCACCTCGACCCGCCAGCCGGCCGCTTCCAGCGCCGCGATCGACCGCTCGTCGCGGGCGACGTTGCGCGCCACCTTGGCCAGCCAGTAGTCGCGGTTGGCCTTCGGCACCCTCGCCCCCCGGGCGCAGTCGTGGCCATGCCAGAAGCAGCCATGAACGAAGAAGGCCAGCCTGCGTCCTGGCATGACCACGTCGGGATTGCCCGGCAGGTCCTTGCGGTGCAGGCGATAGCGCGCGCCCAGGCCGGTCAGGATCCGCCGCAGCGCCTTCTCCGGCGTGGTGTCCTTGCTCTTGACCCGCGCCATGACGGCCGAGCGCTTTTCCCTGTCGTAGACGTCGGTCGTCATGGGGGCGTGCTCAAGGTCGCGTCTCCGGCGGGAAGCGGCCCAGGCGCAGGGTTCCGGTCAGCAGCAGGACGCCCAACTGCTTCAGGCCGGGCCAACGCGACATCGGGGTGAAGAACCAGTCCCTCATCAAGGGCCAGAACGCGCCATGCGCCTGAAAGAGCGGCGTCAGGGCCTTAGAGACCAGTTGGTAGACACCCGTGTGGCGCCGCCGGTCCCCCTGCCAGGCGCGGACGGCGACGGCGGTCGGGCGATGGTCGCGGTCCAGGCGCGCGGCCAGCTCGACGGCGTCGACCAGGGCCAGGTTCGCGCCTTGGCCCAGCTGCGGGCTGGTGCCGTGGGCGGCGTCGCCGATCAGCGCGCAGGCTTCGTGGTTCCAGCGCCCCAACGAGACGTCGCGATAGACGGCGCGCGAGAAGCCCTCCCAGTTGGAGCGATCGGCCAGCAGGGCGGCGGCCTCGGGCCAGATCGGTTTCAGGCGCGTGTCCCGCCAAGCCTCAAAATCGCCGGCCAGGAAAGGGTCCTGTTCCGTGACCGGCAGGGACCAGAACAGGCTGACCTGACGGGTCTCGCCCTCGGGACCGCGCCCGACGGGCAAGACGCCGCTCATCACCTCGGCGCGGTGATAGACCTGCCGCAGGGCACCGGCGAAGCGGCCTTCAGGATCGGCGGCGTTGGTCCACACCGCGCCCCACGGATAGATCGGAGCCCGCGCCCCGGGCCGGACAGCCGTCCGCAAGGTCGAGGCCGAGCCGTCGCCGACGATCGCCAGGTCGAACGGGCCGAAGGTCCGACCCCGCTGGTCGTGCAGCACGGGCCGGGCGGGGTTCTCGAGGCGGACGATGCGCGCGTCGGTGACGACCTCGACGCCCGTCGGGGCCAGCTGGTCATGCAGCGTGTCGAACAGCACCGCGCGATGGATGCCGACGCCATGCGCGCCGGGCCGCCAGTCGCCATAGTCCAGATCCATGACCTGGCGACCGCGCGTGTCCTTGCCTTCCAGCCGATCGACGCGCGCGCCGGCGGCCCGGATGACGCCATCCAGTTCCAATGCGCGCAAGGCCGCGAGGCCCGTCGGCTGCAGGAGCAGCCCCGAGCCCAGCGGGCGCGGTTGGGCGAAGGCCTCCAGGAGCGTGACGGCGTGGCCTCGGCGCGCCAGGGCCAGCGCGGCGGCCATGCCGCCGACGCCGCACCCGACAATACCGACGCGGAGCGCCGAAATCAGAGGCCCTCGAACAGGGCCGTGGACAGGTAGCGCTCGGCGAAGCTGGGGATGATCGCCACGATCAGCTTGCCCTTGTATTCGTCGCGCAGGGCCAGATCGAAGGCGGCGGTCAGGGCCGCGCCCGAGCTGATGCCGACCGGCAGGCCCTCGGTGGCCGCCGCGCGGCGGGCCATGGCGAAGGCGTCGTCATTGCCGACCTGGACGATGTCGTCGATCACGCCGCGATCCAGCACGCCCGGCACGAAGCCCGCGCCGATGCCCTGGATCTTGTGCGGACCGGCCGCACCGCCCGACAGCACCGGAGAGGCCTCGGGCTCGACCGCGACCATCTTCAGGCCGGGCTTGCGGGCCTTCAGCACCTGGCCGACGCCGGTGATGGTGCCGCCGGTGCCGACGCCCGAGACCACCGCGTCCACGGCGCCGGCCGTGTCGTTCCAGATCTCCTCGGCGGTCGAGACGCGATGGATCAGCGGGTTGGCGCCGTTTTCGAACTGCTGCGGCATCACCGAGCCCGGCGTCGCCTCGATCAGTTCCTGGGCGCGCGTGACCGCGCCGCGCATGCCCTTCTCGGCCGGGGTGAGTTCCAGCTTGGCGCCGAGCAGCAGCAACATCTTGCGGCGCTCGATCGACATGCTCTCGGGCATGACCAGGATCAGCTTGTAGCCCTTGGCGGCGGCCACGAAGGCCAAGGCGATGCCGGTGTTGCCCGACGTAGGCTCGATGATCGTCGCGCCAGGCTTCAGCAGCCCTTGCGCTTCCAGGGATTCGATCATCGCCACGCCGATGCGGTCCTTGACCGAGGCGATCGGGTTGAAGAACTCCAGCTTGGCGACGACCTCGCCCTTGGGCTTCAGCTCGGCGGTCAGGCGCGGCAGGCGAACGATCGGGGTGTCGCCGACCGTGTCGATGATCGAGTCGTAGATCTTGCCGCGACCGGCGCGCTTGAAGCGAGCGGCGTCGTACAGGGAGGAAGCGTCGTCCATCGGAGCACCTGAGAGCGTAGGTTGCGGGAAGCGGCGCGTAACCTAGACCCCCAAACCCCAGCTGTCAGGAGGTCATTCGGCGGCGAGGCTTGCAGTTTTGCTATCGAGCAGGGGCTCCAGCAGGGTTTGGGCCAGCCAGCGCACGGCCGGGACCGCGACGCCGTCACCAATCACCTGCAGGCCCGCCGTCTGCGAGCGGGGCAGCAGATAACTATCCGGCAGGCCCATCAGGCGCGCGCCCTCGCGCGGCGTGACCAGGCGCGAGCGGACCTGGCCGTTCTCGATGACCAGCAGGGTCTGGCGGGAAGATCCGCCGCGCGGGGTGCGCAGGCAGCCGGCCACGCCGTCGAACCGCACCTCGGCCCGCTGGTCGCCGCCGCGCATGCGCCGGAACACGGCGCCGACCGCGCGTTCGCCCGATTTCACGCGGCGCTCGACCGCCTCGCGATGGCTGTCGGCCATCAGGGCCAGCAGGGCGTCGGTGCATTCCTGCGGGCTCCAGGTCACGGCCTCGTCGGGCTCGAGCACCACCGCCAGGTCGGTGTTGCGGGCCGGCGGCGAAGCGACGCCCCACCAGATCCAGCGCTCCTTCAGGTCGTCCGGCAGACGGGCGGCAGCCTCGCGCACGGCGCGGGTGTGGAAGCCGCTGGTCCCTTCCAGCTCGGCGGTCGGCAGGCGGGTGGCGACCACGAACACACGGGGCCGCGACTGGGGGACGAAGGCGCTGGCGTCGATCTCCAGGGCCCCGAAGCGGTAGCCCTCCTCCGACAACGCGCCGCAAAGAGCGGTGAAGTCGTCGCCGTGGTGCGAGGTCAGGAGGCCGACGACGTTCTCGATGACGATCACCGGCGGGGCGCGGCCCTCGGCCGACATCGCCTTCATCAGGGTCCAGAAGCCGAAGAAGGCCGACGACTTGCCGCCCGCCAGGCCCGCGCGGGCCCCGGCCAGGCTGAAGTCCTGGCAGGGGCTGGAGGCCCAGGCCAGGTCGGCGGTCGGGATCTCGTCCGCCGTCAGGGCGAAGACGTCGCCGGCGTGGAAGTGGCCGTCCTCGTGCGAGGAGCCCGCGTCGGCGAAGTTGGCGCGATAGGTGTCGGCCTTCACCGCGTCGAAGTCGTTGGCGAACGCGCAGGTCCAGCCGTCTCCCAGGCCGATCCGGGCCATGCCGCCGCCGGCGAAGAACTCAAGGAAGGAGGGAGAGGCGTTCCGATTCATCGCCGGCGAGTCTAGCCTCACCGGGCTTGGAGGGGATAGTCAAAGACATGCGTACCGTCGTTGTGATCGCCGCGGCCCTGTTGATAACGGCCTGCGGACAGTCGCCCCTGGGCTCGACCGACGAGGCGCCGCCGCCCGCCGACGCGCCGATCACCATCGGCCCGGACTATTCGGGCGACTTCGACGCGATCGGGACCGAGCCCTTCTGGAACATCAAGGTCCGCAGCCAGAGCATGACCCTGGCCCGGCCCGACCATCCGGACGTGGTCACCGCCAATTCCGGCGTGCGGATCGATGGCGACCAGGGCGTGTTCGACGCCACGGCCGGCGAACAGCGCCTCGTCCTGCGCCTGACGCCCGGCGAGTGCTCGGACGGCATGTCGGATCGCCGCTACGGCTACCAGGCCGAGGTCTGGATCGATGGCGAGACCCTGCGCGGCTGCGCCTCGAAGACCCAGGACCTGGCGGCCCAGCCAAAACCCTAGAGCCCTTTAGCTTTAGATGGGACCATCTAAACCAGACAGGCTCTAGCGGCGCCTCAGTCGCCCTTGGGACCCAGATAGCCCGCCCCGTACACGGCTTCGCGGAAATCGTGGTGCAGCGTGCCGTCGAACGGATAGGTCTGGACGAAGAACACAGCCGTCAGCTTGTTGACGGGATCGACCCAGAACAGGGTCGTCTCGCGGCCGTCCCAGAAGAATTCGCCGACCGCGCCGCGGTTTTCGGCGTCCGTCTGGGGCTGGCTCTTGCGGACCGTGAAATCGAAACCGAAGCCCACCGTGCCCTTGCTGGGCAGCCAGCGGCGCTGGGTGACGCGGGCGTCCAGGTGGTCGGTGGCCATCAGGCGCACGGTCGAGGGCTTGAGGATCCGCACCCCATCCAGAGCGCCTTCGCCCAGCAGCATGCGCGAGAAGCGGGCATAGTCGTCGATCGAGGCCACCAGGCCGGCGCCGCCCATGGTCAGGCGACGACTGGGGTCGAAGTTCAGGCGGCGGGTCTCGGCGTCGCCCTGGCGGGCCAGCTTGCCGTCGGAGCCCTTGTTGTAGGTGGCGGCCAGGCGCGCGAAGGCGGCCTCGGGCTGGGTCCAGCCGGTCTCCTTCATGCCGAGCGGATCCAGGATATGGGCCCGCACATAGGCCTCGAAGGGCTGGCCGGTCAGCTTCTCGACCAGCAGGGCCTGGACGTCGACGGCGGCGCTGTAGCTCCACTCCGCGCCGGGATCGAACAGCAGCGGCGCCTTGGCGATGCGGCGGCCGAACTCGGTGAGGTCGTTGGCCTGGTTCATGGGATCCAGCGCCGTGAAGGCCGCATCCGCCGGGGTGGCCGTCCCGCCGTACGAGAAGCCCGCCGTGTGCCGCAGGATGTCGCGGATCAGGATCGGCCGCGCAGCCGGGCGCGTCTGGCCCTGGGCGTCCATGACCTTCATGTCGGCGAATTCGGGCAGGTAGCGCGATAGCGGGTCGTCCAGGCCGAACTTGCCCTGTTCCCACAGCTGCATGAGGGCCACGCCCGTGACCGGCTTGGTCATCGAGAAGATCTGCACCAGCGTGTCGCGGCGCATCGGCTTGCCGCCTTCGCGGTCGGCCATGCCGGCGGTCCCGAAATAGCGCTCCTGGCCGTCCTTCCAGACCAGGGCCGAGACCCCGACGGCGCGGCCGCTGTCGACCATGGCCTTCAGGGCCGCGTCGATGCGCCTCCCGTTTATCTTAAGAGGCTCGATCTTGACCGGCTGGACGGCTTCGGCGGCCGAGGCGGCGCGCGCCAGGGCGGGAGCGGCCGGCGCGGCCAGCAGCGTCGCCGCGACGACGGCGAGGATGAACTTCTTGGACACGCGACCTCCCCACGCTTTCTCATGACAACGTTGGTCATGACGCGGAGGGACTGTCGCCGAGGGCGCGCGGCTTTTCCAGCCCGTCGTGGTCGTAGACAGGCTAGGGGGTCACAATCTGTCGGGCTGAGAGGCGACCATCTTCAGGTAGACGCCGTACGGCGACTTGGCCAGGTCGTGGGCCAGGCCCAGCAGCTGCTCGGTCGAGATCCAGCCGTTCTGATAGGCGACCTCCTCGACGCAGCCGATCTTCAGGCCCTGGCGGTGCTCCAGCGTCCGCACGAACTCGGAAGCCTCCAGCAGGCTGTCGTGGGTGCCGGTGTCCAGCCAGGCGAAGCCCCGGCCCATCCGCTCCACCGACAGGGCGCCGGCCTCAAGATAGAGGCGGTTGATGTCGGTGATCTCCAGCTCGCCGCGCGCGCTGGGTTTCAGGTCGCGGGCGAAGTCGACGACGCGGTTGTCGTACATGTAGAGGCCGGTGACCGCCCAGTTCGAGCGCGGCGTGTGGGGCTTCTCCTCGATCGACACGGCCTTGCCCGCGGCGTCGAACTCGACGACGCCGTAGCGTTGAGGATCGTTGACGAAATAGGCGAAGACGCTGGCCCCGCTCTTGGAGCGCTCCTTGGCGCCCTGCAGCATGCGACCCAGGCCCGCGCCGTAGAACAGGTTGTCGCCCAGGACGAGGATGGACGGCTCGTTGCCGACGAAGTCCGCGCCGATGCGATAGGCCTCGGCCAGGCCGTTCGGATTGGCCTGCTCGGCATAGGTGATGTTGATCCCCCAGCGGGCGCCGTCGCCCAGCAGCCCTTCGAACAACGGCAGGTCCCGCGGCGTTGAGATGATCAGCACGTCGCGCACGCCGGCCATCATCAGCACCGACAACGGATAGTAGATCATGGGTTTGTCGAAGACCGGCAGCAGCTGTTTGCTGATCGCCATGGTCACGGGATGGAGGCGCGTGCCCGACCCGCCCGCGAGGATGATGCCCTTCATTACGTCTTCTTTTCAGTCCTGACGTTCGAACCTAGAGCGGAATTGGCGACCGTGTCAGTGCTTTCGCTCAAGGGTCGGCGTTTCAACGCGATGATTTCGAAGAAATTTTGGCGATAGCGGTGTCAATTATGACCCTTGGCCGCCAGGTAACGGTCCAGGGCCTCCTTCCAATGCGGCATCGGCCGGCCCAGGGCGGCCTCCAGCTTGGCGTTCGACAGGGCGCTGTACGGCGGGCGGCGAGCCGGGGTCGGAAACTGGCGGGTCGGGATCGGGGCGACCTCGGCCGCGACGCCGGCCTTGGTGATGATCGCCTGAGCGAACGCGCACCAGCTGGCGACGCCCGAATTGACCACGTGATAGATCCCGGCCGGCGCCTGGGCGGCGATCAGGTCCAGGATGGCTTCGCCGGCGTCCCACGAGGCGGTCGGCGACATGACCTGGTCGTCGACCACGGTCAGCCGGCCGCGCTCCTTGCCCAGGCGGATCATGGTCTCGACGAAATTGCCGCCCTTGCCGCTGGCCCCGGCCACGCCGAACAGCGAGGCGACGCGGGCGACGATGACGTCGTCGTGCTCCAGCCGGGCCAGGTCCTCGCCCAGGGCCTTGGTCGCGCCATAGACGTTGACCGGGGCGCGGCCGACCGCCTCGGACAACGGCTCGCGCTCGTTCTGGCCGCCGAAGACATAGTCGGTCGAGACCTGCACCAGCCGCGCGCCTCGGGCGGCGCAGGCCTTGGCGAGGCGCCCGGCGAAATGGGCGTTGATGGCCACAGCCGGGACCGGGTCCTTCTCGCAGTCGTCGACCCGGGTGGCGGCCACGCAGTTGATGGCGACGTCGAAGGCGAGATCCCCGAAACTCGCGGCTTGATCGGCGGCGTCCACCTGGGCGCGGGTGATCGGCGTCAGGTCCAGGCCGCGCTGGCCGGCCAGCGTGGCGAGGTCCGAGCCCAGCTGGCCATTGGCGCCGAAGAGGGCGATGCGCATCAGGCGCTCTTCAGTCCCAGGCGCTGGCCGGCATAGCGTTCGCGCAGCGGGGCCCACCAGGCCTCATTGTCCAGGTACCACTGGACGGTCTTGCGCAGGCCGGTGTCGAAGGTCTCCTGCGCCGTCCAGCCCAGCTCGGTCTCCAGCTTGGTCGCGTCGATGGCGTAGCGGGCGTCGTGGCCCGGGCGGTCGGCGACGAACGCAATCAGGTCGCGGCGCTTGAGGCCCGCGACCGGACGCAGCTCATCGAGCACGTCGCAGATCGCCTCGACGACCTGCAGGTTCGTCCGCTCGTTGCGGCCGCCCACATTGTAGCTCTCGCCCGGCACGCCCTTCGTGGCGATCAGGTGCAGGGCGCGGGCATGGTCCTCGACGTGCAGCCAGTCGCGGACATTGTCACCCTTGCCGTAGACCGGCAGCGGCTTGCCCTCGAGGGCGTTCAGGGTGACCAGCGGGATCAGCTTCTCGGGGAAGTGATAGGGCCCGTAGTTGTTCGAGCAGTTGGAGACCACCACCGGCAGGCCGTAGGTGTGATGCCAGGCGCGCGCCAGGTGGTCGGACGAGGCCTTGGACGCCGAATAGGGCGAGCGCGGGTCGTAGGGCGTGGTCTCGCTGAAGAGGCCGTCCTCGCCCAGGCTGCCGAACACCTCGTCGGTCGAGATGTGATGGAAGCGGAAGGCCTCCTTCTCCAGCCCCTCCAGGCTCAGCCAGTGTTCCAGCGCCGCCTGGAGCATGACGTAGGTGCCGACGATGTTGGTCTGGATGAAGTCACCAGGGCCGGTAATCGAGCGGTCGACGTGGCTCTCCGCGGCCAGGTGCATGACGACATTGGGCTGGAAGGCCTTGATGGCCTTCGAGACGGCTGCGGCGTCGGCGACGTCGCCCTGCACGAACCGGTAGTCGGCCTTGCCCTCCAGCATGGCCAGGCTGGCCGGCGAGGCGGCGTAGGTCAGCTTGTCGTAGTTGAGGATCGCGACGTCGTTCTGGCCGGCCAGGTGACGGCACACGGCCGAGCCGATGAAGCCCGACCCGCCGGTCACCATCACACGAAGGTTCTGCTGCGACATGCCTGGACCGCTCTGCCTCTCTCGAAGAGCAAGCCCCGTATCCAGATTTTACTGTACGCGCAACCTTCGCCCCACAAACGGGGGTTCTAGTCGGTAAAGACCACCGTCTTGCGACCGTTCAGCAAAACGCGGTCCTCGAGGCGATAGCGCAGGGCCCGGGCCAGCACCCGGCGCTCGATGTCGCGGCCCTTGCGGACCAGGTCTTCGGGCGTGTCGCGATGGCTGATGCGCTCGACGTCCTGCTCGATGATCGGACCCTCGTCGAGGTCGCCCGTCACATAGTGGGCCGAGGCGCCGATCAGCTTCACGCCCCGCGCATGGGCCTGGTGATAGGGCTTGGCGCCCTTGAAGCCCGGCAGGAACGAGTGGTGGATGTTGATGCAGCGGCCCTGCAGCTTGGCCGACAGACCGTCCGACAGCACTTGCATGTAGCGGGCGAGCACGACGATGTCGGTCTTGGTCGCCTGGATCAGCTTCCAGAGCTCGGCTTCCTGCTCGAACTTGGTCTCCTTGGTCACCGGCAGGTGATGGAAGGGCAAGTCCTTCAGGTCGATGTGGGCGTAGGTCTCGGCCGGGTGGTTGGAGACCACGCCGGTGATATCCATCGGCAGCTCGCCGATGCGCCAGCGATAGACGAGATCGGCCAGGCAGTGGTCGAACTTGCTGGCCAGCAGCAGCACGCGATAGCGCTCGGCGCGGTCGCGCAGGGTCCATTTCATCTTCAGGCCGTCGGCCAGGGCCCCGAACTCGCCCCGCACCGCATTACGGTCGGCGCCATCGGCGTCGAACACGACGCGCATGAAGAACTGACCGGTTTCCTGGTCGTCGAACTGTTGGGCGTCGAGAATGTTGCAGCCGCGCTCGTAGAGGAAGGCGGAGACCTTGGCGACGATGCCGCGCTGGTCGGGGCAGGAGAGGGTCAGGATCATGGTCCGCTCCCTCTAGAGAACAGCGTCGCCGAAGAAAAGCGCCTGAACGCGTGAGGCGAGGGCGATTTTCCCGGATCGCGGCGAGTTTTCCTAAACCTGCGGCACGGCCATGCCCCGCGGGACCGCCGGGCGGGCTTCCATGGCCATCAGCCAGTTCTCGACCGCCGGGACGCCGGGGTCACGCTCCGGATCGGCCTTGGCCAAGGCGCCCAGCACCGCCTTGGTCCAGCTGTAGCTGGCGATGTCGGCGATCGAATAGTGCTCGCCGGCCAGCCAGGGATGATCGTTCAGCCGCCGGTCCAGCACGCCCAGCAGGCGGCCGACCTCACCGGCGAAGCGCTCGATGGCCGGCGGGATCTTCTCCTCGGCGCGCATGGCGAAATAGCCGTACTGGCCAGCCATGGGGCCCAGACCGCCGACCTGCCAGAAGGTCCATTCCAGCGCCGCCCATCGCTCAGGCCCCTCGGGCGCTAGGAACTTGCCCGTCTTCTCGGCCAGATAGACCAGGATCGCGCCGCTCTCGAACACCGCCTGGGGGCCTCCCGGCGCGTCGTGGTCGACGATGGCCGGGATCTTGTTGTTGGGCGAAATGGCCAGGAAGTTGGGCGCGAACTGCTCGTCCTTGCCCAGATTCACCGGGTGGACCCGGTAGGGCAGGCCGACCTCTTCCAGCATGATCGAGGCCTTGCGGCCGTTGGGCGTGGTCCAGGTGTAGAGGTCGATCACGGGGGTTCTCCCTGCTCTGTTTGGAATCAACAACGCCTGGAAGCGCCATCTTGCTGCGCCCCGGGTAGGCGGCGCCGCGCGAACGGGTCTAGGCTCGGGCCATGGTTTCCTCTTCCGAAGTCCTGTCCGAGCGCGCGATCGATCTGCTGGCCAAGCTGGTGGCCTTCGACACCACCTCGCGGCGCTCGAACCTCGAGCTGATCGAATGGGTCGAGCAGTATCTGGCTCATCTCGACATCCCCTCGCGCCGGGTGCCCAACGCCGACGGCACCAAGTCGAACCTGATGGCCACCATCGGTCCGGCGGTCGAGGGCGGGGTCGTGCTGTCCGGCCATACCGACGTGGTGCCGGTCGACGGCCAGCCGTGGTCCAGCGATCCCTGGGTGCTGACCGAGCGCGACGGGCGGCTCTACGGGCGGGGCACGTGCGACATGAAGGGCTTCCTGGCGCTGGCGCTGGCCGCCGCGCCGGACCTGGCCAAGGCCACGCTCAGCAAGCCTGTCCACCTGGCCTTCTCGTACGACGAGGAAGTCGGCTGCCTGGGCGCGCCGGACATGATCGAGGTCATCGCGACCGAGGTCCCGAAACCGGCCCTCGTCGTGGTCGGCGAGCCCACCGACATGGTCGCCGTGCGCGGCCACAAGGGCATCGCCACCTTCACGGTCACCGTCACCGGCCGCGAGGCCCATTCCAGCCTGACCCACCTGGGCGTCTCGGCCAATACGGCGGCAATCAAGCTGATGGCGATGCTGGTCGAGCTTTCCGAAAAGCTGGAGCGCGAGGCCGATCCCAACTCGCCGTTCACGCCCAAGGGCGCGACCCTGACCGTCGGCATGGTCCATGGCGGCACGGCCGGCAACATCCTGGCCCGCGAGTGCAAGTTCCTGTTCGACCTGCGCACCCCGGCAGGCCAGGATCCGATGGCGATCTTGGCCGACTTCTTCGTGGCCGCCGACGCCATGGACGCCGAGATCAAGGCCAAGGCCCCGGAAGGCGGCGTCAAGGTCGAGCGTCGCTCGCTGACACCGGCCTTCGCGCCCGAGGAAAACGGTGTCGCCGAGGCCTTCGCCCGCAAGCTGGCTGGCGACAACGGTCCGGCTCGCGTCGTGCCCTACGCCGCCGAGGCCGGGCAGTTCCAGGGCGCGGGTTTTTCGACCGTGATCTGCGGTCCCGGCTCGATCGACCAAGCCCACCAGCCCGACGAATATGTCGAGATCAGCCAGATGCAGCGCGGCGCGGCCTTCATGCGCCGGCTGATCGAGGATTTGACGGCCTAGAGGCCCCGCCACTTCCTGATCACGAACCGGCGGCCGATGAACGCCGCCGGATCGATCGACATCACACGCAGGATCGCGCCAGGCGAGGCCTTCCGTTTCGCCTGGATGGCGCGGCGGTCGGCCATGACCTGGTCGAGGTCCTCCCGTTTCAGCGCCGCCTTGATGCCCCGGATCGCCGGCGCGACGTCGCCGCGCCGCCAGTGCAGCAGCAGCAGGCCCGCCGTCACCGCCACGTGCAGCGGCAGGGTCACCGGCAGCAGCCAGCCGGGGGTGTTCTTGAGGAAGGTCCAGATGCGGTTGCGCGAACCGTGGAAGATCGAGAAATCCGACCGCACCCCGGTGCTGGCCGACCCGACGTGAGCGACCTTGGCCTTGGGCAGAAGCAGGGTCGGCTGGCCGTAGAGGCGCAGGCGGTAGCCCAGGTCGACATCCTCGCAGTAGCAGAAATAGCGCTCGTCGAAGCCACCGACCTCCAGGAACAGCGCCCGGTCGATCAGCATGGCCGCGCCGCAGGCCGAGAACACCTCGCCCTCGGGTAGGACCGCCGGCATCTTGCGGCCATACCCGCCCCGGAACGGTATGCCCGCGCTGGTGACATTGTCGCCGGCCCCGTCCAGCAGGCCCGGCCGGTCGGCGGACAGCTGCAAGGAGGCGAAGCTCTTCACCTCGGGGTGGCGCGCCACCCCGGCCATCAGCTCTTCCAGCCAGTCGGGCTCGGCATAGGCGTCGGGATTGAGCAGGACCAGCCAGCGCCCCCTGGCCCGACGGACGGCGAAGTTGTTGCCGGCGGCGAAGCCCAGGTTCGCGCCGGCCTCGACGAAATCGACCCACGGATGGGCTTTCGCCGCGGCCTGCGGCGCGCCGTCGGTCGAGGCGTTGTCGATCAGGATCGTCTCGAAGTCGCGGAAGGTCTGGGCCGCCAGCCGCGCCAGGCACGGCTCCAGGGTCGGGCCGCTCTGGTAGGAGACGATGATCACGCTCACCGCCGGACTGGTCTTGTTTTCGGTCGCTTCAGGCGGCATCGGTGGCGAAATTCGTTTCTCTAGGTACGCGTCATGAAGATCACGCCGCTGGCGATCCCCGAAGTGCTGCTTATCACGCCCGCGCGCCATGGCGATGAGCGGGGGTGGTTTTCCGAGACCTTCCGCCAGTCGGCGCTGGAAGAGGCCGGGTTCAAGGCCGCCTTCGTCCAGGACAACCACGTGCGCTCGACGACGCGCGGCATCCAGCGCGGCCTGCACTACCAGAAGCCGCCGCACGCCCAGGACAAGCTGCTGCGCTGCGTGGTGGGTTCGATCTTCGACGTGGCGGTGGATATCCGGAAGGGCTCGCCGACCTATGGCCAATGGGTGGGAGCCGAACTCTCGGCCGAGAACCGCCAGCAGCTGCTGGTGCCCAAGGGCTTCGCCCACGGCTATGTCACCCTGACCGACGCCTGCGAGGTGCTCTACAAGGTCACCGACTATTATGCGCCCCAGGCCGAGGGCGCGGTGCGCTGGAGCGATCCGGCCATCGGCGTCGACTGGCCGATCCCGGCCGCCGAGATCACCGCCAACGACCGCGACAACGCCGCGCCGCTGCTGGCGGAGATCGACTCGCCGTTCACCTACGAGGGCTGATGATGAGCTTCACCGACTTCTTCTGGACCTCGCACGAAGGCCTGCCGCTGCACGCGCGCGACTATGCTCCTGCCGGCGAGATCCAGAAGCTGCCGGTGATCTGCATCCACGGCCTGACCCGCAACGCCCGCGACTTCGAGGAGCTGGCGCCGCGCATCGCCGCCACGGACCGCCGGGTCCTGGCGGTCGATGTGCGCGGCCGAGGGCTCTCGGCCCACGACCCGAACCCGATGAACTATCATCCGGGGACCTACGCCGCCGACATCGTGTCGCTGCTTCAGGCGGCCGGGATCGAGAAGGCGGTGTTCGTCGGCACCAGCATGGGCGGGCTGATCACCATGGTGCTGGCCTCGATCATGCCGCAGGCGATCGCGGCGGCGGTGCTGAACGACGTCGGCCCCGAGCTGTCGCCGGTCGGCCTGGCCCGCATCGCCGGCTATACCGGCATGGACAGCCGGTTCGAGACGTGGGCCGACGCCGTCGCCTACGCCAAGGCCATCAACCAGGCCGCCTTTCCCGCCTACGGCGCCGAGGACTGGGACGTCTTCGCCCGTCGTCTGTTCGACGAGAAGGACGGCGGTTTCGTCCTGGCCTACGACCCCGATATCTCGGCGCCCATCAGGGCCGCCGCGAAAACTCAAGCCGAGGGCGGTCAGGCTCTAGCCCCGCCCGACATGTATCCGCTGTTCCGGGCCCTGGCGAAGGACCGCCCGCTGCTGCTGGTGCGCGGCGGGATCTCGGACCTGATCGACCCCGCCATCGCCGAGCGCATGCGGGCTGCCGCGCCCGAGATGGCCTATGCCGAGGTCCCCGGCGTCGGCCACGCGCCGATGCTGACCGAGCCGGGAGCCTGGGCCGCGATAGAAAACCTCCTCCAAGCCGCGCCTTAAAGGGGTGTGCCCGGGTGGTCCGGCCGTGCTAGAGGCCCGCCACGGCTCGTTTCTCGCCGCGACAGAGTGCTGACCGATGACCCTCGACCTCGCCGCCATCCAAGCCGCCGCCGGCCGCCTGAAGGGTCAGATCGAGCGCACGCCCTGCCGCCACTCCAAGACCCTGTCGAAGATCACCGGCGCCGAGGTCTGGGTGAAGTTCGAGAACCTGCAGTTCACCGCCGCCTACAAGGAGCGCGGCGCGCTGAACAAGCTGATGCTGTTGTCGAACTCGGAGAAGGCGCGCGGCGTCATCGCCGCCAGCGCCGGCAACCACGCCCAGGGCCTGGCCTATCACGGCGCCCGCCTGAGCGTGCCTGTCACCATCGTCATGCCCAAGACCACGCCCTTCGTGAAGGTGCAGCACACCCGCGACTTCGGCGCGAACGTGGTCATCGAGGGCGAGACCTATGACGACGCCGCCGCCCATGCCCGCAAGCTGCAGGCCGAGCAGGACCTGACCTTCGTCCACCCGTTCGACGACTACGACATCATGGCCGGCCAGGGCACGATCGCCCTGGAGATGCTGGAAGACGCGCCGGACCTGGAGATCCTGCCCGTGCCGATCGGCGGCGGCGGCCTGATCAGCGGCGTGGCCACGGCGGCCAAGGCCCTCAAGCCCGACATCCGCATCGTCGGCTGCGAGCCGGCCATGTACCCGTCCTTCACGGCCAAGATGCGCGGCGTCGCGGCCCACTGCGGCGGTCAGACCATTGCCGAGGGCGTCGCCGTCAAGCAGGTCGGCGAGCTGACCTATGGCGTGACCCGCCCGCTGATCGACGACGTGCTGCTGCTGGAAGAGCCGCACATGGAGCAGGCCGTCTCGCTGTACTGCAATGTCGAGAAGACCATCGCCGAGGGCGCAGGCGCGGCCTCGCTGGCGGCGCTGCTGGCCTATCCGGAGCGCTTCCGGGGCAAGAAGTGCGGCCTGATCCTGTGCGGCGGCAATATCGACACCCGCCTGCTGGCCTCGGTGCTGACCCGCGAACTGGTCCGCGCCCAGCGCCTGGCCTCCCTGCGGATCATCGGCGACGACCGTCCGGGCCTGCTGTCGACCGTGGCCTCGGTCATCGGGACCATGGGCGCCAACATCATCGAGGTGAACCACAACCGCCTGGCCCTGGATGTCCCGGCCAAGGGCGCGGAGTTCGACATCACCATCGAAACCCGCGACGCCCAGCACACCCAGGAAGTCATGGACGCCCTGCGCGAGAGCGGTTACCCGCCCCGCGTCGTCTAAGGCGCCCGCCTACTCCTTCGGCTTGCCCGGCCCGATCCGGTTCACGTCCAAGAGCTCGATCCTGAAGATCATCACGCTGTTGGGCGGGATCACGCCCTTGTCGGCGTCGCCGTAGCCCAGGGCCGGCGGCACGTAGAGGATCCATTCGTCGCCGGCCTTCATGCGCTGCAGGGCGATGATCCAGGCCGGCACCAGGCCGTCCAGCGGGAACACCGCCGGCACGCCGCGCTCGTAGCTCGAGTCGAACACCGTGCCGTCCAGCAGCTTGCCCTCGTAGTGGACCTTGACCTCATCGGCCGTGGTCGGGTGCAGGCCGCCCTGCGGCCCGTCGCGGACCACCTTGTACTGCAGGCCCTGCGGCAGGGTGACGACGCCCGGCTCCTTGGCGTTCTTGGCCATGAAGGCGTCGGCGATGCTCAGGTTCTCCTGCGCCTTCTTGCTGGGACCGCAGGCGGCCAGGGTGAGGCCGGCGGCGGCGAGGGTGAGAAGCAGGGCGCGGCGGTGCATTGAAGACCTCGAACGAAAACAGACCGTTCAGCTAGCACGGACCCGACCGGATTCCATCTCCGAACGAGCACAGGGACGTACAGCCGCAATTTTCACGGAACAGTGGTGGCTTTCGTCGCCCAGCTTTTTTAGAAGGAGCGACCCAATACTCAGGCGAGATGTCCATGAAACCCGTCCGCAAAGCCGTTCTTCCCGTCGCTGGCCTCGGCACCCGCGTCCTGCCGGGCACCAAGACCACGCCGAAGGAGCTGCTGAACGTCGTCGACCGGCCGATCCTGTCGTACATCGTCGAGGAAGGCCGCAAGGCGGGCATCGAGCACTTCGTCTTCGTCACCGGGCGCAGCAAGGGCGCGATCGAGGACTATTTCGACCACCAGGTCGAGCTGGAAGCCCAGCTGGAAGCCAAGGGCAAGACCGACATTCTCAAGCAGCTGCGCGACGAGCTGCCCCGTCCCGGCGAGATGAGCTTCGTGCGCCAGATGGCCCCGCTGGGCCTGGGCCACGCGGTGTGGTGCGCCCGCGACATCATCGGCGACGAGCCGTTCGCGGTCATGCTGCCCGACGTCATCGTGGATGCGGATCCGTCGGCCCTGGGCCAGCTGATCGAGGTCTATGACAAGGTCGGCGGCGGCAACGTCATCGGCGTCGAGGAAGTCCCCGCCAGCGAGACCCACAAGTATGGCATCGTCGCCCCCGGCGAGGTGAACGGCCGTCTGGCCACCATGACCGGCATGGTCGAGAAGCCGGCCCAGGGCACGGCCCCCTCGAACTGGTCGATCGCCGGCCGCTATATCCTGCAGCCCGAGATCTTCGAGCTGCTGGCCAGCCAGGAGAAGGGCGCCGGCAACGAGATCCAGCTGACGGACTCGATGGCCAAGCTGATGACCCAGCAGTCGTTCCACGCCTATGTCTACGAAGGCGTCACCCACGACTGCGGCGACAAGATCGGCCTGCTGAAGGCCAATGTCGCCCTGGCCCTGAAGCGTCCGGACCTGGGCGCCGCCGCCCGTGCGGCCGTGGAAGCGGCGCTGAAGGCTTAAGCTAGGCCCATTCGGCCAAGACCTCGGGATCGTCCTCGGCGCGCTTCAGCGCCGAGGCGTCCCCGAGCAGGCGCCGCGCGGCCCACACCGCCGCCCCGCGCACGACCGGCGCCGGATCCGCCAGCAGCGGCTCGACCACCGCCATCAGGCCCGCGTCGCCGCTGTTGCCGATCGCGTAGAGCACGTTGCGCACGAAGCGGTCGCGGCCGATCCGCTTGATCGGGTTCTTCGAGAACAGCGCCCGGAATTCCGCGTCGTCCAGCACAGCCAGCTGCGCCAAGGACGGCTGCTTCAGCGCCTCGCGGGCCTGCAGCTTGGCCTCGCTGGAGAGGCTGGCGAACTTGTTCCACGGACAGACGGCCAGACAGTCGTCGCAACCATAGATCCGGTTGCCCAGGGCGGGGCGGAACTCGGCCGGGATCGGGCCCGAGAGCTCGATCGTCAGGTACGAGATGCACCGCCGCGCATCCAGCTGGCGCGGGGCCGGGAAAGCATTCGTCGGGCAGATGTCGAGGCAGGCGCTGCACCGGCCGCAGTGATCGACCTCGGCCTCGTCAGGCGGCAAATCGAGGGTCGTCAGCACGCTGCCCAGGAACAGCCACGAGCCGAACTGACGCGAGACCAGGTTGGTGTGCTTGCCCTGCCAGCCCAGGCCAGCCCGCTGGGCCAGGGGCTTTTCCATCAGCGGGGCGGTGTCGACGAAGACCTTCACGTCGCTTCCGAACCGGCGGTGCATCCAGCCGGCCAGCACCTTCAGGCGCTTCTTGATCACGTCGTGATAGTCGTCGCCCTGGGCGTAGACCGAGATCGCCGCGTCGCCGGTCGCCTTCAGCTGCTCCAGCGGATCGATGTCGGGGCCGTAGTTGACGCCCAGCACCACCGCCGACTTCGCCTCGGTCCACATGGCTGTCGGATGCGAGCGCCGCTCCAGCGTCTCTTCCATCCAGCCCATGTCGCCGTGGCGCTCGGCCTCGACGAACGCGCGCAGCCACTCGCCATTCGGCCAGGCAGTCGCGGCGTCGGCGAAGCCGCAGGTCGAGAACCCCAGGGTCAGGGCCTCGGCGCGGATCTCGTCCTTGATGTCTTGAGGCGTCAGATCAGAAGTCGAGGTCGTCATAGTGCGCGGCCGGCGCGAGGCCGGGCCAGCGGTCGGCCAGGATCGGACGGAAGGCCGGCCTCGACTTCAGCTTCATGTACCAGGTCTTGGCCGTGGTGAAGTCCTTCCACGGCACGTCGCCGAAATAGTCGATGACCGACAGGTGAGCGGCGGCGGCGAAGTCGGCCAGGCTCATCCGGCGACCGGCCAGCCAGTCGCGGGTCTGCAAGAGGCCGTCGATATAGCCCAGGTGCGCCCGCAGCGCCTCGCGGCCCTGGCGCAGGGCGGCCAGGTCCGGCGCGCCCATGCGCAGCAGGCGCTTCTCCATCTTCTCGTGCAGGAGGAAGCCATTGACCTCGTTGTCGAACTTGCGGTCGAACCACTGCAGCAGACGGCGGGCCTCGGCGCGCTCGCCGGCGTCGCGACCCAGCAGCGGCGGCTCGCTCTCGGTCTCCTCGATGTGCTCGAGAATGGCCCGGGTCTCGCAGACCACGAGATTGCGCTGGTTGCGGGTCTCGACCAGCACCGGCGGCATGCCCGACGGGTTCAGCGACGTGAACTCGGGCGGCATTTCCCAATAGCGGACCTGGATCTCGACGAACGGCAGCCGCTTTTCGCCCAGCGCCAGACGCACCTGCCGCGAGGCGGGGTCCAGGGGGAAATGGTGGAGGGTGCGTTCGACGCTCATGCCCAGGTGCGCTCAGGCTGCATCGAAAGAGCGATGCGCCGTTTTGCTTAACAAGATGTTGCCGAACGGCGTTTAGCCTGGGAATCCAGGCTTTTGCGCGGCGGATTTACTCTAGATGCGTAGGTTCGGGCGACGAACGCCAGGAACGGCCACTAACGCGGCCGAAATCAGCTGTTCATCCTCGCGATCAGGTTGGTCGTGCTCTGGCCCTGCTTCAGCTCGGCCAGCACCACCTTGCCGCCATAGCCCAGCACCACGTCCGAGCCGACCACGGTCTCGACCGTGTAGTCGGCGCCCTTGACCAGCACGTCGGGACGGAAGGCCTTGATCAGCTCCAGCGGCGTGTCCTCGTCGAACAGCACCACCAGGTCCACGGACGACAGGGAGGCCAGCACCGTGGCGCGGCCCTGCTCCTTCTGCACCGGCCGGGTCGGGCCCTTCAGCTTGGAGACCGAGGCGTCGGTGTTGAGGCCGACGATCAGGCGGTCGCAGGCGGCCTTGGCCTGGCTGAGCAGCGAGACGTGGCCGGGATGCAGCAGGTCGAAGCAGCCGTTGGTGAAACCGACCTTCAGGCCGCGCGCCCGCCAGCCCTCGACGATCTGCCGGGCCTGATCGCGGTCGGCGATCTTGATCTCGCCGGGTTCGCCCTGGGCCGAGCCGGCGCAGGCGGTCAACTCGGCGGCGGTGACGACGTCGGTGCCTAGCTTGGCGACCACCAGGCCGCCAGCCAGGTTGGCCAAATGAGCGGCGTCGGCCAGGCTGGCGCCCGCCGCCACGGACAGAGCCAGGGTCGCGGCCACGGTGTCGCCGGCGCCCGAGACGTCGAAAACCTCGATCGCCGTGGCCGGCAGGTGGACGGGCGGCTGGCCGCGCACCGAAAGGGTCATGCCCGCGCCGCCACGGGTGATCAGGGCCGCCTCCAGGCCCGGGGCCATGGCCAGGATCGCCGCGCCGGCTTCTTCGGAGGCCTCGTCCGAGTTGTCGACGATGCCCGTGGCCTCGGCGGCCTCCTTGCGGTTGGGCTTGATCAGGGTCGCGCCGTCATAGCGGGCGAAGTCGCGGCTCTTGGGGTCGACGATCACCGGCTTGCCGGCGGCGCGAGCGGCGTCGATCGCCCCGCGCACGACCTCGGGGGTCAGCACGCCCTTGGCGTAGTCGGACAGCACCACGACGTCGGCAGAGGCGAGACGCGCCTTGAAAGCGGCCAGCAGCGTGGCGGCGTCGCCGGCTCCGCGATCCTCGCGATCGACGCGAAGCATCTGGTGCGCGCCGGAGATGTAGCGGACCTTCTCGGTCGTGCGGCGCTTGGCGTCCGTCACGAGTTCGGCCTCCAGGCCAGGCTCGGCGTCGATCATGCCGCGCAGGGCCGCGCCGGCGTCGTCCTGGCCGATCAGGCCGATCAGCACCGCCTTGGCGCCCAGGGCCGCGACGTTGCGGGCGACATTGCCCGCCCCGCCCAGCATGGCGGTCTCCTTCTCGACCGCGATCACCGGCACGGGGGCCTCGGGCGAGATGCGGTCGACCGCGCCATAGATGAAGCGGTCCAGCATCACATCGCCGAGAACCAGGACGGTCTTGCCGGCGAAGGCGCGGGGCAGGTGAGCGAGGGTGTCGTCCATAAGGCGTTCCGTACCTAGCCGCCCCGAAAACTCAACCCTCGACGGCTTGCGAGAAGAGGCCGCCGTGTTTCTCGGCCAGGCCGCGCGGATCGGGGTGGATGATGATGTCGGCCGAAGGGAAGGCCTCAAGAAGGCGGTTCTCGGCGGCGACGATGATGCCGTGGGCCTCGGCCAGCGAGATATCGGCGGAGAGGTCGGCATGCATCTGCATGTGGATATAGGGACCCGAGGCGCGGGTGCGCAGCTGGTGCACGCCCAGGAGGCGCGGGTCGGCGGTGGCCAGGGCCACGATCCGCTCGCGATCCGCCTCGGGCAGCTCGCGGTCCAGCAGCTGGTCCGAGGCGTCGCGGAAGACGCCGATCGCACCCCAGATCAGCCACAGCGCCACGACCAGGCCCGCCGCCGCGTCGACCCAATAGAGGCCCAGCCAGCTGGCCGCCGCCACGCCCGCCAGGGCCACGGCGTTGGATCCCAGGTCGGCGGCGTAGTGGGCGCGGTCCCCGGCGATGGCGATCGAGCCGCTGGCTTTCAACACCCGGCTCTGGGCGGTGATCAGGGCCAGGGTCAGGGCGATCGAGACGACCATCACGATCACCCCGGCCAGGCCGTGCTCGACGGGACGCGGGTTCAGCATCGCCGCTATGGCCTCGCGGCCGATCAGGGCGCCCGAGGCGAACACCAGGCCGCCCTGCAGCAGGCTGGAGAAGGCTTCCGCCTTGCCGTGGCCGAAGCGGTGCTCGGCGTCCGGCGGCTCGGCCGCGTAGCGCACGGCGAACAGGGTGATCAGCGAGGCCACCAGGTCCAGCGCCGAGTCCGACAGCGAGGCCAGGATCGCCACGCTGTCGCTGGCCCGCCAGGCGATAGCCTTGATCACGATCAGGATCGTCGCGGTCGCCACCGACAGCATGGCGACGCGCTGGGTGGCTTTCGGGTCGGCGGCGGACAGGGACATGGCCCCTATCTACCGCAACCCATCGGGAAACCTAAGCCGCCGCGCGCACTTCCGGCCCCACATAGACCGACTGCGGCCGGATCAGCCGCCCGCCCGCCAGCTGCTCGCGGGCGTGGGCCAGCCAGCCGGCGACGCGGCCCATGGCGAAGACGCAGGTGAAGCTGGCCGGCGGCAGGCCCAGCGCTTCCAGCAGAAGCGCCGTGTAGAACTCGACATTGGTGTCCAGCGGCCGGTCGGGCTTGTGCTCGCGCAGGATGGCCAGGGCCGCCTCCTCGACGGCCTCGGCGAAGGCGACGCGGCCGGGCAGGCTGGGCGAGGCCGCCGACAGCCTGCGCACGGCCGCCTTCAGGGCGTCGGCGCGCGGGTCGCGGACCCGGTAGATACGGTGGCCGAAACCCATCAGCCGGTCACCGCGCGCCAGGGCCTTTTCCAGCCAGGGGCGGGCGTTCTCGGGCGCGCCGATCTCGTCCAGCATCTCGATCACCGGACCCGGCGCGCCGCCGTGCAGCGGACCTTTCAGGGCCGACAGCCCGGCCAGCACCGCCGAGGTCAGGCCCGCGCGGGTCGAGGCCACCACTCGGGCGGCGAAGGTCGAGGCGTTCAGGCCGTGGTCGCAGACCGTGACGAGGTAGGCGTCCAGGGCGGCGGCCTCGGCGTCGGTCGCCGGCGCGCCGCGCGTCATGCGCAGGATATCGGCGGCGTGCGACAGGGCCGGATCCGGCGCGACCGGGCTCTCGCCCTTGGCCACGCGCAGCACGGCGGGGGTGAAGACGGCCGGGGCGGCGATCAGCAGCAGGGCGGTCTTCAGGTCGTCGCCATCGGGCAGGCGGGCCAGCAGGGCGCGCATGGCCTCGACCGGGTCGCGGCGCGCCAAACCCTCGTCCAGGGCGGCGACCTCGGCGAAGGCGCGGACCCGGGCTTCGCCCAGGGCGAGGGCCAGATCGCTGGGCGCGTCCTCGAAGAAGCCGTCGAACAGCAGGTGCGCGGCCTCCTCGTAGCGGGTGCGGCCCGACAGATCCTCGACGGCATAGCCGCGGATCACCAGGCGGCCCTTGGCGCCGTCGACATCGGACAGAACGGTGCGGGCGGCGATGACGCCCTCAAGACCATCGGACATGTGCGGTCTCCTTTCTTCGCGACGAGAAAGGCGCTCCCGGCGCTTGATCGTCAATCTTGATCAATATAATCAATCTATATGGCGGACTGGCTCGACGCGGATCAGGTTCTGGAACGGCTGGGGATCCGGCCGCAGACCCTCTACGCCTATGTCAGCCGAGGCCGGATCGAGGCCGCCGCCCATCCGCACGACCCGCGCCGCAGCCTCTATCGCGCCTCGGACGTCGCCGCCCTGGCCCAGAGGAAGGCGCGCGGCCGCCGCGCCGCCGATGTCGCGGCCGAGGCCATCGCCTGGGGCGAGCCGGTGCTGCCCTCGGCGATCACGACCGTGGCCGGCGGCCGGCTCTGGTATCGCGGCCGCGACGCCGTCGACCTAGCCCAGCAGGGCCTGACCCTGGAGAATGTCGGCCGCCTCCTGCGCGGCGGCCATGGCGCGGCGCTGAAGTCGTCCCGCCGACCCGAGCCGCCGGTCGCCGACAGCGCCCGAGGCCGCCTGTTCCTGACCCTGGCCGCCCGCGCCGGCCGCGAACCACCGGCGCGAGGCCGCGCGCCGCTCGCGCTGGCCATGGAGGCTGCCGACCTGCTGGAAGCCGTGGTCGACGCCGCCACCGGCCAGACCGGCGAAGGCCCCGCCCACGCACGGTTCGCCGCCGCCTGGGGCCTGGACCCGGCTGGCGCGGACCTCGTCCGGCGCACCCTCGTCCTGCTGGCCGACCACGAGCTGAACGCCTCGACCTTCGCCGCGCGGGTGGCGGCCTCGACCGGGGCGTCGCTGTCGGCGACTTGCCTGGCGGGGTTGTCAGCCCTGTCCGGCCCCCTGCACGGCGGCATGGCCGCGCGGGTCGAGGCCTTCGTCGAGGAGGCCGAGCGTCGCGATCCCAACCACGCCGTCTCGGCCCGCCTGGCGCGCGGCGCCTCGATGCCGGGCTTCGACCATCCGCTCTATCCGGATGGCGACCCGCGCGCGGCGGCGCTGTTGGCCGCCTTCCAGGCCCCGCCCCTGCTGGCCGAGCTGCGCGCGGTGACCGAAACCGCCACGGGCCTGGCGCCCAATATCGACTTCGCCCTGGTCACCCTGGCCCGGACCCTGAAACTGCCGCCGGACGCGCCGTTCATCCTGTTCGCCACGGCGCGGAGCGCCGGCTGGGCGGCGCACGCGATCGAGCAGCTGCAGACGGGGAAACTCATTCGACCTAGAGCGCGATACGTCGGGGAAAATCCGCTCCCCTCCCCTTGATGGGGAGGGGTAGGGGTGGGGTGATACGGCGGTCGATGCCGCGCACGACCCAACCTCGGCAATCACCCCCATCCCCAACCCTTCCCCCATCAGGGGGAAGGAACATTCACTCGCCCTCCTCCTCGTCATAACCCACCAGCCGCAGCGCCCGCGCCGGCAGGCCTTCCAGCTCGCACCAGCGCTCCAGGGCCTCTTCGCGGCCGTGGGTGATCCAGACCTCGCCGGGCCGCAGCTCGGCCAGGGTGGCGGTCAGCTCGTCCCAGTCGGCATGGTCGGACAGGATCAGCGGCAGCTCGACGCCCCGCTGCCGCGCGCGGGCCCGCACCCGCATCCAGCCCGAGGCGAAGCAGTCGACGGGATCGGGAAACCGCCGCGACCAGCGGTCGGCCACGGCGCTGGGCGGAGCGATGATGATCTGGCCGGCGAAGGCGTCTTTGGGTCCGGACGAGGTCGCCGGAGCCAGCGGCCCCAGTTCGACGCCATGCGCCTCGTAGAGCCCATTCAGCCTCTCCAGCGCTCCGTGGACGAAGATTGGCCTCTCCCAGCCCGCTTCGCGCAGCAGCTTGATCACCCGCTGGGCCTTGCCCAGGGCGTAGGCCCCGACGATGTGGCAGCGCTCGGGGAACTGCTCGACGGAGGACAGCAGGCTCCTGATCTCGCCGGCGTCGTCGGGATGGCGGAAGACCGGCAGGCCGAAGGTCGCCTCGGTGATGAAGACATCGCACGGGACCGGCTCGAACCGGGCGCAGGTCGGGTCGCGGCGGCGCTTGTAGTCACCGGACACCACCATGGTCAGCCCGTTCCAACGCACCACCGCCTGGGCCGAGCCCAGCACGTGGCCGGCCGGGACCAAGGTCACCTCGACGCCATTGTGGCTGATCGTTTCGCCATAGGGCGCGGCTTGCCGTCGCTCGGTGAAGTCCTCGCCATAGCGGGTCGCCATGATCGCCAGGGTCTCGGGCGTGGCCGCCACCGTCCCGTGCCCGGCGCGGGCATGGTCGGCGTGGCCATGGGTGATCACCGCCCGGTCCACGGGGCGGACCGGGTCGATATAGAAGTCTCCCGGCGGGCAGTAGAGCCCATCCGGCCGGGGACAGAGAAGGTCTTCGGGCTTGATCACGGCTGGATATGACAACGCGGGAAGCGCTAAGCCTATCCTCATGAGCGACAACGAACAGAGCATGAGCGACAACGAACAGAGCCGCATGATCGCCACGGCGATGAACGAGGGCAGCCCCCAGGCCAAGGCGCTGGGCTTTTCGACCCTGGAGATCGGCGACGCGGTCGCGATCCTCAAGGTCCCCTATCGTCCCGAGATCATCGGCGATCCCGAGACCGGGGTCATCGCCGGCGGGGTGGTCACCACCCTGCTGGATCACGCCAGCGGCCAGGCGGTGCACGCGGCCATGGAGACTTGGACCTCGATCGCCACCCTGGACCTGCGCATCGACTACATGCGCGCCGCCGAGCCGGGCCTGGACGTCCTGGCCCGCGCCCACTGCTACAAGATGACCCGCTCGGTCGCCTTCGTCCGCGCCGTCGCCTACGACCGCGACCCGGAGGACCCCGTGGCCACCGCCCAGGCGACCTTCATGCTGGACTCCAGCGCCGGCAAGAAGCCGGGCGCCAACCTCAAACCCTCGCGCGAGCAGCGCGCCAAGACGGGGAGCGTGGATTGATGAGCGACGCCGACACCCGCCTGGTCTCCATGCTGGACGCCATCCCCTATGCCCGCTTCCTGGGCGTGAAGGCCGAGCTGGCCGGGGACGAGATGACCGCCATCCTCCCCTTCGCCCAGCACATCGTCGGCAACCCGATGCTGCCGGCCATCCACGGCGGCGTGCTGGGGGCCTTCATGGAGATGACGGCCCTGGCCCAGCTGTCTGTGGCCGCGCCGATGAAGCGCCAGCCGCGCACCATCGACGTCTCGATCGAGTATCTGCGCTCGGGCCGACCGCTGACCACCTATGCCCGCGCCAGCATCAAGAAGCTGGGCCGGCGCATCGCCAACGTCCATGTCGAGGCCTGGCAGGAGACCCGCTCGGCCCCAATCGCGACCCTGCGTGGACTCTTTTTGGTGGCCCCTAGCGAGGATTAACACGGGCGCGCCGAAGAGATCGTCTCAACGGATAAAGTTTCCTGAGAAACAGTTACAGACGACCACATTAATCCCCTGTAATGCCGATTGGGTGCGACAAAGTTTCTTAAATCGGCGTCATGAAGCATGAGTAACGTGCATTAACGAGAGTCAGCGCCTATATCCTTGCTCATCGGACGCCGACGTGGCGCCGAACAATGAAGAACAGGGATCAAGACCATGACTCTCAAGACCAACGCCGTCGCCGGCTTCGCCTCGCTCGTTCTCGCGGTTCTGCCGCTGGTCGTTATCGCCGGTTCGCTCGCTTCGAGCCTGTAAGTGATCGCCGCGTAAGCTCCGTCGGGCCGCCCGCAAGGGTCGCTTCGACGGAGATGGCGACTTCAAATCGCCGCAACGACTAAGACTTGCTTGAAGAATAAAGACTTTTCGCCGTCCGATGCAGGATGGCGTGGCGGGCCGCCAGACGATCGATATCCGCGTCGTAGCCGCCGCCGATGACCCCGACCACGGGGATCTCAAGAGAAAGACAAGCGCCCAGGACATAGGCCTCTCGTCGCGAAAGACCCTCGTCGGTCAGCGACAGACGGCCCAGCTTGTCGTCCGCGTGCGGATCCACCCCCGCATTGAAGAAGACGATGTCCGGCCGGACGCTGCTGAGCAGCGCCGGCAGGATCTCCTCCAGCTTTTCCAGATACGTCCGATCATCGGTCCCGTCGGCCAGTTCGACGTCGAGGTCACTCGTGGCCTTGCGGTGCGGGAAGTTCTTCTCGGCGTGCATCGAGAAGGTGAAGACGCTGGGGTCACCCTCGAAGATCCGCGCCGTGCCGTCGCCCTGGTGGACGTCCAGATCGACGACCAATGCCCGGCCGATCGCGCCTTCCGCCAGGAGACGCCGCGCCGCCACCGCCACATCGTTGAACACGCAGAAGCCCGCCCCGCTCTCTGCCGAGGCATGATGGCTGCCGCCGGCGGTGTTGCAGGCGATCCCGTGCTCCAGCGCCAGCCGCGCCGCCAGGAGCGTGCCGCCGGTCGCCGCCCGAGCCCGGGTCGCGACGCTGTCGGTATTGGGCATGCCGATCCGCCGGACCACATCGGCGGGCAGGGAAAGCTCGATCACGCCGCGCACATAATCTTCTGTATGGGCCAGCCTCAGGGTCTCGACGTCGATGAACTCGGGACGAATGAACCCGTCCGGACCCGGAACACCCTCGGCCTCCAGCACGGTGGCCAGGCGAGAGAACTTGTCCATCGGGAAGCGGTGCCCCGCCGGCATTTCGGCGCGGAAGGCGGGGTGATGGATGACGGGCGGCGAGACTGGCATCGCCTCACGATGGGGAGCGTGACCGCGTGACGCAAGGTGACGGCTTGCGGCGGCGCCGAAGCGGGCCTATCGCACTGCGTCATGCAGACGACCGAGACCCTCGCCGACATCCTCGACCTCGAACCGATCGAGGTGAACCTGTTCCGGGGCGTCAGCCCGAACGACGGCTTCCCGCGCATCTTCGGCGGCCTGGTGATCGCCCAGGCCCTGCTGGCGGCCTACAAGACCGTGCCGGACCGGATCTGCCACTCGCTGCACGCCTATTTCATCCGCCCCGGCGATGTGAACGCGCCCGTGCTTTACGAGGTGGAGCGCGCCCGTGACGGCGGCACCTTCACCACCCGCCGCGTGGCCGCCATCCAGCACGGCGAGCAGATCTTCAACCTGGCCGCCTCGTTCCAGACGCCCGAGGACGGCTTCGAACACCAGGCTCCCATGCCAGCCGCGCCGGCCCCGGAGGACGTCCGCACCGAGGGCGAGTTTCTGCGCAGCCTGGGCGACCAGATCCATCCGAAGATGCTGGCCTTCCTGGACAAGCCGCGCCCGATCGACATCCGCTGGGTCGACCCGCAGAACCCGGTGAAGCCCGAGAAGAAGTCGGGCACCAAGGAAGTCTGGCTGCGCGCCAAGGCCCCGCTGGGCGACGACATCAAGATGCAGCAGGCGGCTCTGGCCTACGCCTCGGACATGGCGTTCATGGAAAGCGCCCTGCGTCCGCACGGCCTGATCTGGACGACGCCCGGCCTGCAGGCCGCCAGCCTGGACCACGCCATGTGGTTCCACCACCCGTTCAATTTCAACGACTGGACCCTGTTCGCCCAGGACAGCCCCAGCGCCTCGCAGGGCCGAGGCCTGGTGCGCGGCCAGATGTTCAGCAAGGACGGCAAGCTCGTGGCCTCGGTGGCCCAGGAGTGCCTGATGCGGGTGCGGAAGTAGGGCGCGGGACACGCCCGCTCTCCATTTTCGTTACGGCCCCCGGCGTCGCCTGCATGGTGACCGCGAATTCACGCGACAGAGCTCGGCGAATGCGGGATCCAGATCGAGGCTGATCTCTTGGAGCCGTCGATGCTTCCCCTTCTCGCCGCGCTTGCTGTGACTTCGGTCGTTGTCCCGACGGAGCCAGCTCTGACCAAAGCCATCATGGCGCGTGACGCGGCCTTGTTCGATGTCATGTTCGTCCAATGCGCCCCAGCGGCCTTGGCGGCCGTCGTGACGGACGACATGGAATTTTATCACGACAAGGGTGGGGCGATGGGCCGGGAGGCCTTCCTTGACGACTATGCGAAGAGTTGCGCCGCCAAGCGCGCACCCGATGCTTGGCGGTCTCGTCGCGAACTGATGGCTGAAACCCTGAAGGTCTACGCCATCCCGGGCTTCGGCGCGGTCGAGGAAGGAACGCACCTTTTCTACGAGAGAAAGGGCGAGGGCCCCGAACGCCTTGCTGGCAAGGCGCGGTTCTCGATCCTATGGAAGCTTGGCGCTGACGGCCAATGGCGCATGGCTCGGACCTTCAGCATCGACCACGCGCCCGCGCCCTGACGGGCGGAGCTTGTATCGGATGCGGTTGCCCGAACCTCCTTCGCGTTGAAAGGGGGCGGAGGCGCTTGATGCGGCGCTCGCTAGGCCAGCTCGATCCGGACCACCCCGGCCTCGGCCAGACCCCGCAGAAGCGAGGCGGCCTGCATGCCCACCGTGATCTCGCCCGACAGCGCCATGCGCAGGGCCTCGGCGGCCGAGACCCAGACGGTCTCGATGCGCTCGTGCGGATCGTCCTTGGGCTCGGCGACCTTCACCACGTCACGGGCCAGGATGATGTGGATGCGGTTGGTGTGGGTGCCGGCGTTGGGGCGGGTTTCGCCCAGCAGGGTCAGGGTTCCCGCGCAGCCGGCTTCCTCCAGCAGTTCGCGACGGGCGGCCTCGACCGGATCGGTCTCGCCCGCGTCCATGCCGCCGGCCACCAGCTCGGTGGAGATGTCGCCCAGGGCGTGACGGTACTGCTTGACCAGCAGCACGTTGTTGTCGGCGTCCAGGGCCACCAGCTCGACCCAGTCGCGATATTCCAGGATGTAGTAGGGCGCGACTACCGCGCCTTCGTCGGTTACGCAATCGTCGGCGCGCAGGCTGATCCAGCGGTCCTTGTGCACGATCCGCGAGGCGGTGACCCGCCACTTTCCGTCCGACGTCACGCGCGCTCCTCTGGCCAGATCCGTTTGGGGACGATCAGTCCCGGTCGCCGAGTTCTTCTTCAGCGGGACCTTCCTGCTCGCCCACCAGAGCCGGCGGGTCGGCCAGAATCAGCCCCTCGGCGATCTTAACCTCGGGAACCGCCGCCCGTGTGAAGGGCAGGTACCAGGTAGGGCCGCCCAGGTCGGGGATGATCTCCAGAATGTCGCCGGCGCCGAAATTCTGGACGCTCTTCACGCGGCCCAGCAGCCCGTCGGTCTGGATGTGGCGGACGGTCAGGCCCACCAGGTCGGTCAGGTAGAACTCGTCCTCGTCCGGCTCGGGCAGGGCCGAGCGGGGGACGTACAGGCGAAGCCCGCGCAGGGCGTCGGCGGCTTCCTTGGTGTCGACGCCGGGACAGCGGCAGACGACGCCGTCCTTGGTCTTGCGGGCCGAAGCGATGGTCAGGGCGACCGAGCCGTCCTGGCGCTTCAGCGTCTTGAAGCCCGCGATGCTCATCGGGTCTTCGGTATAGGTCGCGATCCGCACCTCGCCGCGCACGCCGAAGCCGCCGGCCACACGGCCGACCAGGATCATCGGGTCATCGGGAGAGGCAGCGGCCATGGTCCGGACAGAGTCGCGCCGCCGTCCCGGAAGGAACGGCGGCGCTGGAACCCTGATTAGCCTTCCGAGGCTTCTTCGGCCGGAGCTTCAGCGGCGGGAGCCTCTTCAGCAGCGGGAGCTTCTTCAGCCGGGGCTTCTTCGACGGCCGGAGCAGCAGCAGCGGCAGCGGCGGCTTCAGCAGCGGCGGCCTTGGCGGCTTCAGCGGCTTCGGCGGCAGCGGCCTTGGCGTCGGCTTCGGCTTGCTTGCGGTCTTCTTCGCGCTGGGCGCGTTCAGCCGTACGCTCTTGAGCCTTCTTGCCGGGGGCGCCCTTTTGCGGGTTGTTGCCGTGGGTCCAGGCGACCAGGCCTTGGGCGGCCAGGAAGCGCGCGACGCGGTCGGTCGGCTGGGCGCCCTTCTTGAGCCACTCCTGGATCGACTCGACCTTCAGGGTGACGCGGTTGGCGTCGTCCTTCTTGAGGAGCGGGTTGTAGGTGCCGACCTTCTCGATGAAGCGGCCATCGCGCGGCGAGTGGCTGTCGGCGATGACGATCGAGTAGTACGGACGCTTCTTGGCGCCGCCACGGGCGAGACGGATCTTCAGCATTTGAGGTAGTCCTTGGTCTAAAGTTCTATTTCTTGAACGGGTTGAAGCCGGGCAGGCCCAGGCCGGAGAGAGGGTTGGGCTTGGCGTCGCCGCCACTCCCGAGGCCCGGCAGACCGGGCAGCCCCGGGATGCCGCCAAGGCCTCCCGCTGCGTTGGGATCGGGCTGGGGCATCTTGCCGCCACCCATGTTTTTCATGCGCGCCATGTCGCCGCCGCCCATCATCTGGGCCATGCGGGCCAGGCCCTTGCCGCCATCCTTGGACATGGCCTTGAACATGTCGGCCATCTGGCGGTGCTGCTTGAGCAGGCGGTTCACTTCGGCGACGTCGACGCCCGAACCGGCGGCGATACGGCGCTTGCGCGAGGCGGCCAGGATGTCGGGCTTCTTGCGCTCTTCCTTGGTCATCGAGCTGATGATCGCCTGCTGGCGACGGAAGACGCTGTCGTCGATCCCGCTCTCGGAGATCTGCTTCTTGACCTTCTGGACGCCGGGCAGCAGGCCCATGATGCCTTCCATGCCGCCCAGCTTCTGCATCTGCTTCAGCTGCGCCGAAAGGTCGTCCAGGTCGAACTTGCCCTTGGCCAGCTTCTTGGCCATGCGCTCGGCTTCGGCATGGTCGAGATCGGCCGCGGCCTTCTCGACCAGCGCCACGACGTCGCCCTGGCCCAGGATGCGGCCGGCGACGCGGCGGGCGTCGAACACGTCCAGCTGGTCGATCTTCTCGCCGGCGCCGAGGAACTTGATCGGCAGGCCGGTGACGTGGCGCATCGACAGCGCCGCGCCGCCGCGGCCGTCGCCGTCGGCGCGGGTCAGGATCAGGCCGGTCAGCGGCAGGCGCTCGTGGAACGCCTTGGCGGTGCGCACGGCGTCCTGACCGGTCAGGCTGTCGGCGACCAGGATGGTTTCGGTCGGCGAGGCGATGCGGGCGATTTCCGCCGCTTCGCTCATCATCGCCTCGTCCAGCGTGGTGCGGCCGGCGGTGTCGAGGATCAGGACGTCGTAGCCGCCCAGCTTGGCGGCCGTCATCGCGCGCTTGGCGATGTCCGGGGCGCTCTGGCCGGCGACGATCGGCAGGCTCTCGACCTCGACCTGCCTGGCCAGGGTCGCCAGCTGCTCCATGGCGGCCGGGCGGCGCGTGTCGAGCGAGGCGACCAGCACCTTCTTGCGCTCGGTCTTGCTCAGGCGCAGGGCCAGCTTGCCGGTGGTGGTGGTCTTGCCCGAGCCCTGCAGGCCGGCCATCAGGATGACCGAGGGCGGGTTGAGCGCCAGGTTCAGGCCGGTCGGCGCCTCGCCGCCCAGCATGTCGACCAGGCCGTCATAGACGATCTTGACCACCTGGTCGGCCGGCTTGACCGAGCGGATGACGGATTCGCCAGACGCCAGGTCCTTGGCCTTGCTGATGAAGTCCTTGACGACCGGCAGGGCGACGTCGGCCTCGAGCAGGGCGACGCGGACCTCGCGCAGCGCCTCGTCGATGTCCTTTTCGGACAGCACGCCGCGACCGCCGAGGCGATCGAAGACGCCTGAAAGTCGCTCTGTAAGGCCGTCGAACATGTCGAACCCTGAGTAAAAACCGGCTCCAAACGCCATCAGCCCCCGTGGACGATCACGTCGACGGGGGTCCTCGCCGTCCTCGTCCGGATGGATCCTGCGCTAACAGGCCGGGGTCGTGACGGTGGAGGCGCTGCTGATAAAGCGCCGGAAGCCCGGGCTTATGCACAGAAAAGGCGGAAGAGTCTATAGGGGCGGGCTTTTCGGCCCGCCCCAGAACCCGTGGATCAGGCCGTGCCCAGGAAGTCGCGCTTGCCGACCTCGACGCCGTTGTGGCGCAGGATCGCGTAGGCGGTGGTGATGTGGAAGAAGAAGTTCGGCATGGCCTGGCCTTGCAGATAGTCCAGGCCCTTGAAGGTGTAGGTCTCGCCGCGGCGGACCAGCTGGACGTCGCGCTCGTGGCCGCCCTCGAAGGCCGCCGGGTCCAGGCCTTCCAGATAGGCGATGGCGCGGTCGACGCGCGCGATCAGGTCGTCGAACGAGGTCTCGACGTCGTCCCAGGCCGGCACTTCGGCCTGGGCCAGGCGGGCCGCGCCGCCCTTGGCGAAGTCGGTGGCGATCTGCACCTGGCGGATCAGCGGGAACATGTCGGGATAGAGCCGCGCCTTCAGCAGGGCGTCCGGATCCCATTTCTTGGCCTCGACGAGAGCGGCGGCCTTGGTGAGAACGCCCTTCAGGCCTTTCAGCCCCTGGACGAAGACGGGCACGCTGGCCTGATGGATCGAGATCGACATGGAAGCTCCGGGAAGAAGGGATGCGCCTAGATAGGGCCCGTCCGTGACGACCGAAAGCGGAACGGTTGACGGAAGCTGTGGGTTTTAGAGCCTCGAAACGCCAACCGATGAGGTTCCGCCATGAAAGTCAGCGACGCCATGACCAGCCAGGTCTCGATCGCCCGTCCCACCGACAGCATCCGCAAGGTCGCCGAGACCATGGCCAAGGTCGACAGCGGCGTGGTGCCGGTCGTCGATAACGGCAAGGTGGTCGGCCTGGTCACCGACCGCGACATCGTCCTGCGCGTCGTCGCCGAGGGCCGCAGCTTCGACAGCGCCGTCTCCGAAGTGATGTCCGACGGCGAGGTGCTGAGCGTGAAGGAGGACGACATCCTGGCCGACGCCACGGCCAAGATGGCCAACAACCAGGTCCGCCGCCTGGTCGTGTTGAACGAGTCCGGCAACCTGACCGGCATCCTCTCGCTGGGCGACGTCGCCAAGGACTACGGCGCCAAGCAGGTCGGCAGGACCCTGGAAGAAATCTCCCAGGAGCCGGGCGACGCGGCGCATTAGGGCCGCTTCAGGTTCCGGGCCAGGGGCGTGATCTTCGACCAGTCGAAAGGGATCACGATCATGCCCCCCGCCACGCTGTCGCCGTCCGCCGCCTTCTGGGGCGCGACGAACAGGGGCGCCAGGGCCAGCATGGCCTTGCGCGCCGTCGGCGTCGCTTCGGGCGTCGTGTTGCAGGCGTTCAGCGTCCCGTCCGCGCCGACCTCGCACAGCAGGACCGACCGGCCCGCCTCCATGTCGATCCCCTCCAGCGCCGGCAGGGTCTCCTGCAGCAGCGGCTGCTTGGCCCAGGCGATCGGATGGTCGCTGCAGAGCTGGCCGGGCTTTCCCTCCTCGGGACAGGGCCGGGCGCCGCGCGAGCCCTTCTTCACGTCGATCTTCATCATCCAGGCGTTCTGGCCGGCCTGATAGCCCTGCGCCGGCAGCGGCCTGCCCGCCATGCCGAAGATCACCGGCACGATGCTGCGACGGTGGTCCGGATCGATGGGGATCGACACCGGGCTCATGCGGAAGAGGCCTGAAAGTTTCAGCGCGGCCTCGCCGAATTCGAAACCGACGGGCGTTTCCTCGACCACCCGGCAATGCTCCAGCGCGCCGGCGCCGCTGATGTCGCAGTCGAGAATGGCGCGCCCCGGAATGCTCCTCTCGGCGGCGGCTTTCGGATAGTAACGCTCGAAATCGGCGCCGGTCGGGCTCTGCGTCCAATCCGGCTTCGCCTGGGCCAGGGCCGGCCCGGAGACCACCAGCGCCAACATCAGACCCGTCAGCACCTTACCCGCGGTCATTGTGGCCCTCGCGATCATCCTAGGTTGTGGCTCAACCACGGCTCGCTGAAGGCCGCAAGCAAAAAGGGCGGCCCCTTTCGGAGCCGCCCTTCTGATCTTCGTCGATCGCCCGGTCTCAGACCAGCGAGCTGTCGATGGCCTTGCAGGCTTCCATCAGGCCCTGAACCGACTCGACCGACTTGGCGAACATGGCCTTCTCGGCGTCGTTGGTCTCGAACTCGACGATCTTCTCGGCGCCGCCGGCGCCGATGACGACCGGCACGCCGACGTACAGGCCGTTCAGGCCGTATTGGCCGGTCAGGTAGGTGGCGCACGGCAGGACGCGCTTCTTGTCCTTCAGGTACGACGTCGCCATGGCGATCGCCGATTCCGCCGGGGCGTAGAAGGCCGAGCCGGTCTTCAGCAGGGCGACGATCTCGCCGCCGCCCTTGCGGGTGCGTTCGACGATGGCGTCCAGCTTGTCTTGCGAGAGCCAGCCTTGCTTGACCAGTTCCGGCAGCGGCAGGCCGCCGACCGTCGAGTGACGGACCATCGGGACCATGTCGTCGCCGTGACCGCCCAGGGTCCAGGCGTGGATGTCCTCGACCGACACGCCGGTGGCTTCAGCCAGGAAGTAGGCGAAGCGCGCCGAGTCCAGGACGCCGGCCATGCCGATGACCTTTTCCTTGGGCAGGCCCGAGAACTGCTGCAGGGCCCAGACCATCGCGTCGAGCGGGTTGGTGATGCAGATGACGAAGGCGTTCGGGGCGTGGGCCTTGATGCCTTCGCCGACGGCCTTCATGACCTTCAGATTGATGCCCAGCAGGTCGTCGCGGCTCATGCCCGGCTTGCGCGGCACGCCGGCGGTCACGATGCAGACATCGGCGCCGGCGATGTCGGCGTAGTCGTTGGCGCCCTTCAGGGCCACGTCCTTGCCGAACACGGCCGAGGCTTCGGCGATGTCGAGCGCCTTACCCTGCGGGGTGCCTTCGGCGATGTCGAACAGGATCACGTCGCCCAGCTCTTCGCGAGCGGCGATGTGGGCCAGGGTGCCGCCGATCATGCCGGCGCCGATAAGGGCGATCTTCGCGCGAGCCATGGGGTCTCCATCAAGGCTGTGGACAGTGGAATGTCGCGGCGCGGTCTAGACCCGTCGCGGCTCGGCCTCAAGCCCTCTTTCCCGTTTCGCTGCACTGCGGCAAAGATGGGTGAACAACGATAAGAGGAACCGGGGATGAGCAAGACCGATCCGGGCCATTTCTTCGAGGACTTCAAGCTGGGCCAGCGCTTGGTCCACGCGACCCCGAGGACGGTCACGACGGGTGACGTCGCGCTGTACACGGCGCTGTACGGCCCGCGCTTCGCCCTGTTCTCGTCGGACGAATTCGCCCGCAGCTGTGGCCTTTCGGCCGCGCCCGTCGACCCGCTGCTCGCCTTTCACGTGGTGTTCGGCAAGACCGTGCCCGACATCAGCCTGAACGCGGTGGCCAATCTGGGCTATGCCGAGGGCCGGTTCCTGGCCCCGGTGTTCCCGGGCGACACCCTGACCGCCGTCTCGGACGTGATCGGGCTGAAGGAGAACTCCAACAAGAAGACCGGCGTCGTCCATGTGCGCACCACCGGGACCAACCAGCGCGGCGAGGCGGTGCTGAGCTATGTGCGCTGGGTGATGGTGCGCAAGCGCGACCCGGACGCACAAGTTCCCGAGCAGACTGTCCCGACCCTGTCGGCGGCGGTGGCCCCGGCCGATCTGGTTCTTCCGCCGGGCCTGGACTTCTCGGCCTACGACTACGGCCTGGCCGGCGCGCCCCACGCCTTCAAGGACTATGCGGTCGGCGAGAAGATCGACCATGTCGACGGCATGGCGGTCGAGGAGGCCGAGCACCAGATGGCCACGCGCCTCTGGCAGAACACGGCCAAGGTCCACTTCAATCAGTTCGAGCGCGGGAAAGACCCGTCCGGCAGGCGCCTCGTCTATGGCGGGGTGGTGATCTCGACGGCCAAGGCCCTGTCGTTCAACGGCCTGCAGAACGCCGGCCTGATCCTGGCGATCAACGGCGGCCGCCACGTGGCCCCGTTCTTCGCCGGCGGGACGGTGTTCGCCTGGAGCGAGGTGCTGGACAAGGCCGACCTGGGCAGCGTCGGCGCCCTGCGCCTGCGCCTGGTCGCCACGAAGGATCGTCCTTGCGACGACTTCCCCGACAAGGACGGCGAAGGCGTCTACAATCCCGCCGTCATTCTCGATTTCGACTATTGGGCGGCGGTTCCGAAACGTGGCTGAAGAAAAAGAACGCTTTAAGCTGGACCCCGCCTTCGTCGTCACGTCGCACAAGGTCGCCGACCTGCCGCTGTGCGAAGTGCGCCTGCAGGACGACGCCCGCTATCCGTGGCTGGTCCTGATCCCCCGCCAGCCGGGCCTGCGCGAGATCGAGGAGCTGGATGTCGGCCACCGCATCCAGCTGATGGAAGAGATCGTCCTGGCCGGGACCGCCGTCCGCGCGGTCGGCGCCGCCCTGGGCCTGGCGGTCGACAAGCTGAACGTCGGAGCCCTGGGCAATGTCACCGCCCAGCTGCACGTCCACGTCGTGGGCCGCCGCGCCGACGATCCGGCCTGGCCTGGCCCGGTCTGGGGGCATAGCGCAGCCAGCGGCTATTCGACCGAGGCCCTGGCCGCCCCGATCGCGGCGGCGCGTGAGGCTCTAAAGGCCTGAGGAGCCGAAACCTCGCCCGGGCCCTCGGGCCCTAGCGCTTCTTCTTTTTCTTCGCGGCCGTCGCCTTGCCGCGCTTGGCGGCGGTGGCCTTGGAGGCCTTGCCGCCCTTGCCCTTCTTGGCGGCCGAGCTCTTGCCGCCCTTGCGGGCCGCGGCCGCGCACTTGGCCTTGGCGGCCTTCAGGGCCTTGCCCTTCTTTCCCTTGGTCGAGCAGGCCGGGGCGGCGGGCTCGGACCGGCTGACGGCGACGCGCTGCGCGGCGCCCGGCCAGACATAGGGGCCGCGCCGCTCGGTCTCGTAGCCAGGCGGGGCCTGGGGCAGGACGTGCTCGGCGACCACCGCGACGCTGGCGCCGTTCTCGGCCAGCTCGCCCGACCAGCGCTCATAGCCGGCCGGCCGCAGGGTCAGGGTCGACGCCTGGCCGGCCCTGGGGCTGAAGCGGGCGACGACCGTATCGCCGTCGCGGCGCAGGTCCTCGATCAGGCCCGTCGAGCCGACCGTGCCGGGCCGCCGCACATCGCGCCAGGCGCCTTCCAGCTCGCCGTAGCCGCCGGCCTTGTCGACGATCTGCAGGGCATAGAGCTGGCTCCCGTCGGCGCCGGCGATCTTCCAGCCGCCGTCCAGCGGGCCTTGCAGGTTCTGGGCGGCCGCGACCGAGCCCTTGACCCGGTACTCGTAGACCTGGGCCTTGGTCGGCGCGCCGTCCGGACCGGCCGAGGCTTCCGGCGGCGGGATCGGCAGGATCGTTCCCCGGTGCTTGGGAGCCGGCTTGGCCGCGGTCTCGGCCTCTTCCTCGTCTGTGGTCTGGTTGCTCTGGGAGATCAGGTCGGCCAGCGGGTCCAGCGCCTGCGGGACCTCGGGAGCGGCCTGGGGCGCAGGGGCGGCGGTGCTGACGGGCGCATCGGCCGAGGGCGCGGCGGGCGCAGCGACCAGGGGCGGTGATGCAGGCGGGATCGTCGCCGGAGTCTGCTGCGCCAGCGCCGGGCTGGCGACCAGGACGACGGAAAGAACGATAGCCCGCATCAAGAAACCTTCGAATTCCCCCTAAGCGGAGGCCGACCTCGCCGCAATGGCTTCCGCCACCGCGACCAGACGCTCGGCCTGCGCCAGATGCAGACGTTCGGCCATCTTGCCGTCCACCCGCAAGGCGCCTTTGCCAGAATTTTCGGGCGCGTTGAAGGCCGCGATCACCGCGTGGCTCCAGGCGATGTCCTCGGGCGAGGGCGAGAAGACCCGGTTGCAGATCTCCAGATGCTTCGGGTGGATCAGCGTCTTGCCGTCGAAACCGAAGTCGACGCCCTGGACGCAGACGGCCTCCAGCGCCGCCAAGTCCTCGATGTCGTTGTGCACCCCGTCCAGGATGGTCAGGCCGTGGGCGCGGGCGGCGGCGACCGACAGGGTCAACAGCGGCAGGAACGGCGCGCGATCGGGCGTCTGGCGGGCGCGCATCTCCTTGGCGAAGTCGTTGACGCCCATGATCCAGGCCGACAGGCGCGTGCCGTGGGTCGCCCCGGCGATCTCCCACAGGTGGAAGGCGGCCTTGGCGGTCTCGATCATGGTCCAGAGACGGGTATGCGGTGGGGCGGCGTTCAGATGCTGGTCGTAGAGGCGGACATCGTCGGCGTCGTCGACCTTGGGGACCAGCACGGCGTCGGGCCCGGCCTCGGCGGCAGCGCGCAGGTCCTCCGCGCCCCAGGGGGTGTCGAGGCCGTTGACCCGGATCACCACCTCGCGCGCGCCGAAGCCGCCGGCCTTGACCGCCGCCACGGCCGCCTCGCGCGCCGCCGGCTTGGTCTCGGGAGCGACGGCGTCCTCCAGGTCCAGGATGATCACGTCGGCGTCCAGGGTGCGGGCCTTCTCCACGGCCTTGGCATTCGAGGCCGGCATGTAGAGGGCGCTGCGGCGCGGACGATCGGTCATTTCGGACTTCCCTGGCTTTGTCTCTTGCCGCGACCCTAGCATCGCTGCGACGCAGCAAAAGCCTTCCCCTGGAACAACTCCCCGCTTGTCGCCGGCCCGTGCGGGTCTAAGGTCGGCCCATGAGCACGCGGTATGACAAGAGCGCCAAGAACGTCCTGGGCGGCGAACTCGCTTCCTGCTCGCTGGACCCGGTGACCGGCTTCTACCGCAACGGCTGTTGCGAGACCGGGCCGCACGATCTGGGCCTGCACACCGTCTGCGCGGTGATGACCGACGACTTCCTGGCCTTCTCCAAGGCCCAGGGCAACGATCTTTCCACGCCCCGGCCCGAGCTGGCCTTTCCCGGGCTGAAGGCCGGCGACCGGTGGTGCCTGTGCGCCGGCCGCTGGAAGGAGGCCCTGGACGCCGGCATGGCCCCGCAGGTCGTGCTGGAGGCCACGCACGAGGAAATGCTGGCCATCGTCACCCTGGGCGTCCTGAAGGATCACGCGGTGGCCTAGCGGGTCATGCCCGTGCTACCTTGAGCAGGCGCGCGAGATCGAAACCGCCGAAAGGTTGCGACAGCGCGGGGAGGTCATGGCCATGAAGATGCGTATCGTCGTGATGGGCTTGCTGATGTCCATGGTCGCCGGCGCGGCCGTCGCCGACACCCTGCATTACGCGACCGCCGCGACCAGGAAGGAAGCCAAGCGCCTGGCCACCGCCTCGGCCCGTGACAGCGCGCGCGACGGGGCTCTGTGCTACCGGCCCGCGCGCCAGGTCGGCGAGTGCCAGGCGGTCGAGGGCGGCTTTCGCTGCCGGGCCGACACCTCGGCCGATCCCCGGATGTGCTGGCGGGCAGGCTGGATGAACGAATACACCGCGCCCAGCACCCTGCGCGCCACGCGCCTGTACTCCGGGCGGGCGAGGACGGTCCTCTTCTACACGCCTTCGCCGTTCGACGTGGGACGCGGCAGTCTTCTCGTCAACGGCCAGTTCATCTCGAGCCCCAACTGGCCGCCCACGCCGACGCCGTTCCCCGCTAACTAGGCGGCTGTCCGTCGCTCACGCTTGACGAAAAGACGCGTCGCGGTAGAGCCAAGCGCAAGCTTGGCCTGAGGCGTGACGACATGTTCGACTTTCCCGACGACATCTTCACCGAACCGGAGGACGTGGATCCGGACGCCCTGGCCAATCTGGGTCCGCTGCGCCGCCTGGCCGGCGTCTGGGAAGGCCGCAAGGGCGTCGACGTCAATCCCAAGGCCGAGGGCCCGGAGCGCCGGGAATTCCTCGAGCGCATCGAGATCCACCCGATCGATGCTCAGGCCAACGGTCCGCAGCTGCTGTACGGCCTGCGCTATCATGTCCACATCGTCGCCTCGGACGAGGACACGACCTTCCACGATCAGATCGGCTACTGGCTGTTCGAGCCCAAGACCGGGCTGATCATGCAGACCCTGGCCATTCCGCGCGGCCAGACCGCCCTGGCCGGCGGCCGGGCGCTGGAGAACGGCTCGGGCCTGACGGTGCGCGCCGAGCGGGGCAGCCCCAGCTACGGCATCTCGTCGACCGACTTCCTGGAGTGGGCGTTCCGGACCGACTCCTATCAGCTGGACGTCCGGTTCGAGGCCGATGGCGGCTGGTCGTACGTCTCGACCACCATGTTGCAGGTCCGCGGCCGCGACGAGCCGTTCAAGCACGTCGATCGCAACACCCTGACCAAGGTCGGCGAACCCCGGCCCAATCCCTCGGCGCGCATCGCGGCGGGCGAAACCCTGGTCCAGGCCCACGGCTTCACCACCATCGGCCACGACTAGCCCGCCAGCGGATACTCCCGTTCCAGCCGGTAGGCTGAGCCCTCGCTCGTCCGCCAGCTGGAATAGAGGCCGAAGTGATCGACGGTGAAGCCCGGCGAGCGCAGCAGGTTGTTGGCCTGGATCCAGGCGCCGACCTCGGGGACCGACGGCTTCTTCAGATAGGCCAGGGTGACGTGCGGGGTATAGAGCCGGCTCTCGGGCTTGAGCTCGGCCGCGCGGGCGGCGCTCTCGTTGGCCTTCTGCAGCCGGCGCAGCGGCGCGCTGTCCGCGACCCCCGCCCAGACGGCGTGGATGTCGACGCCCTCGCCGAAATGGCCCGCGCCGAGAAGCTCCAGGTCGAAGGCCGGAGCCTCGATCTGCGCCAGGGCCTCGTCCAGATCCGCCGCCACGGGCTCCTGCACGTCGCCGATGAAGCGCAGGGTGATGTGAAACGCCTCCAGCGGCCGCCAGTGCGCGCCCTCGACGCCGTGCTGGCGCGAAAGCAGGCCCTGGCCGATCTCCGGCGGGATGGCGATGGCGGTGAAGAGACGAATCATCGCCGCGCCTAGGGGCAGGGATTGGGCTGGCGGGCGTGGATTTCGCCGACGGCCTTTTCCAGCGCCTCGGTCCAGGTCAGGTCAAAAGCGTCGATGTCGGTCTTCAGCTGCTCCATCGAGGTGGCGCCGATGATCGTGGCGGTCACGAACGGGCGCGCGTCGCAGAACTTCAGGGCCAGCTGGGCCGGGTCCAGGCCGTTGGCCTTGGCCAGATCGACATAGGCGCGGAACGCCTCGACCGCGCCGGGGCCCTCATAGCGCTGCATGCGGTTGTAGAGCGCCTTGCGCGAGCCCTCGGGCAGGGCGCCGTCCAGGTACTTGCCGGTCAGCTGGCCCTGGGCCAGGGGCGAATAGGCCAGCAGGCCCACCTGCTCGCGCATGGCGATCTCGGCCAGGCCGTACTCGAAGGTGCGGTTGGCCAGGTGATAGGCATTCTGAATCGACGCGATGCGCGGCAGGCCCTTGGCGTCGCTCTCGGCCAGGAACCTCATCACGCCCCAGGGAAACTCGTTCGAGACGCCGACGTGCCGGATCGAGCCCTTCTTCACATGGGCGTCCAGCGCCTCGAGGATATCGCCGAAGCTCTCGTAGTCCTGATCGTAGTCCTTGAAGGTCTGGCCGCCGAACACCCGCACCGGGCGGTCGGGCCAGTGCAACTGGTAGAGATCCAGATAGTCGGTTCGCAGGCGCTTCAGCGAGCCCTCGACGGCCTCGTCGATCTGGGCGCGGGTCTGGCGGGTGCTCTGTCCGTCCTTGCGCATCCAGGGCAGGCCGCCGAAGGCCGAACCCCGGCCGGCGACCTTGGAGGCCAGCACGATCTCGGCGCGTTTGCCGGTCTTGGCCAGCCAGGAGCCGATATATTCCTCGGTGCGCCCTTGGGTCTCGGGATTGGGCGGGCTGGCGTACATCTCGGCCGTGTCCCAGAAGGTCACGCCGCGGCCCAGCGCGTAGTCCATCTGCTCGTGGGCTTCGGCTTCCGAATTCTGCGAGCCCCAGGTCATGGTGCCCAGGCAGCAGCGCGAGACCGTCAGGTCTGTCCGACCCAGCTTGGCGTACTCCATCGGCGAGCCCCTAATTTTTGCCTTCTTAGGAGAGCCTTTTAAGGGCGTCAGCCGTTGTCCCGCAAGGCGCGCGCGCGATCAGCCGCTTTCACGAATGCATACCATGAACACTTTCGTGAGGGGATTGCGCGACCGCCCGGGACACCCGATATTCAGGGCGCGTCCACCGTGGACGCTCTAGCTCAAGGGCTTAATTCGATGAACGACTTCAACCGCGGCTACGCGCGCTCGATCCCGGCGGATCGCGCCGACATGTCGGTTGACGCCGGCCTGCGTAGTTTCATGCTCGGCGTCTACAACAAGGTGGCGCTGGGTCTCCTGCTGTCGGCGGGCCTGGCCTTCCTGACCAGCGCCTATGCGCCGGTCGCCAGCCAGCTGTACGTGCTGACCCCGGACGGCCGTCTGGCGGGCTTCACCCTGCTGGGCACCATCATCCGCTTCGCCCCGCTGGCCATGCTGCTGGTCTCGATGTTCGCCATGCGCAACCCCACGGGCCGCTCGTCGGGCATCCTGTACTGGGCGCTGGTGGCCTCGATCGGCGCGG